>Ga0163162_10000380_pt1 | contig 40442 bp, 38 predicted proteins | sample S55metaG_FD_115310 | JGI IMG/M metagenome (GOLD analysis project Ga0163162, IMG submission 115310) | Switchgrass rhizosphere microbial communities from Kellogg Biological Station, Michigan, USA - S5-5 metaG | ecosystem: Host-associated > Plants > Roots > Rhizosphere > Soil | place: USA... | reverse complement strand
GTTCGAGCATTTTGTCATGACGGTCAGCTTCGGCTTTATCCATGAACAAGCGCTCCAGATCTCGGCTGCTGCGGTATACCACTTCGACGGCCATTCACCACCTCACATGCCTTCACATTAAGTGGTCTTGACGACTACTGTATCCATATACAGCGAAAAGGATAAGCGAATCCCTGCGCCATGGGTAGTGGCTTTTCAATGTAGACCGGATTTCGGGTTTGTCAGATGGACCTTCTCGTCTGCATTCGCGAGCAGGCTCGCTCCCACAGGGATTGTGCAAAACCCGGAGCCTGCGACCAAACGCCACGGCGCGGGTTTGGCGGCGTCTCGCCATGATGGCGTGGCCTCTTTTCTGCATGAAAACCGTTACGTGCAGAAAACCGTCACGTCCAACACGCATCATCCGCTCGCATTCGAGCTAAGGAACATCATCGTGAAAATCAACTGGGCCGAGAAACTGCGGCAAAACGTGCATCAACTGGCCGAGTCCCTGGGCAACCTGTTCGTCGAGACCTTCCACTATCTGGCGCTGTTCGCCATCGGTGCGGTGACGGCGTGGGCGGCGGTGATGGAGTTTCTCGGGATGCTCGAGGAAGGCCACATCAAGATCGATGACATTCTGCTGCTGTTCATCTATCTCGAACTGGGCGCGATGGTCGGGATTTACTTCAAGACCAACCACATGCCGGTGCGCTTCCTGATCTACGTGGCGATCACCGCGCTGACCCGCTTGCTGATCTCCAACGTCTCGCAGCACAACCCGCCGGACATGGGCATCATCTACCTGTGCGGCGGGATTCTGTTGCTGGCGTTCTCGATTCTGGTGGTGCGTTACGCCTCGTCACAATTCCCCTCGGTGAAAATCGAGAAACCGCAGCGCAAACTCGGCGCCGGTTCCAGCGAGCATCCCGAAGTCGAGAAGGGCGAGCTTTAAAGCCCGGCCGCTTGCCCTGGCTGGCCGCTGACACGTGGCGGTGGCGGGATTATCCCGCTGCCGCTGGTCATGGCTTCGAGGATCGCCATGGCGCTGTGGCCCTGTTCGATGGCGATGCCGAATTGAATGCTTTGCACCAGGCGCTTGAGGCGCACGGGGTCGTTGCGCTGCTCGGCGCTGATCATGCGTTTGGCCACGATCCGGCCGCTATTGGACAGGGTCAGCATGATGCTACCGTCCAGGCCCTGAATGCTCAGGTTGATCTGATAGTCCGGCGCGAAGGCATCGGTAATGATCTGAAAAGGATTGTCCATGATGCGTCACCGCCTGATTGAACGTGCAGTTGTTGACCGGCCGTGATCGGGTTGGTTCGCCCAACCGGATCATCGGCGATTCCGTGGCCTGTATTTGTTGCTTCATGTAGGAGCTGCCGCAGGCTGCGATCTTTTGCTCTTCGCTGTGTTGATTTCGGTCATCAAGAGCAAAAGATCACAGCCTGCTGCGGCCCCTGTAGGGACTTAGCAAGGGCTGTGCCGGGAAAATTGTCGAACAATGAACACGGGCATAAAAAAGGCGAGCCACGCGGCTCGCCTTTTTTAATGGCGCGTTTTCAGGGCAGAACCGAGTAGATGATCGCTGACAGTGCAATCAGACCGATCAACACCACAAACACGTTCGACACCTGGCCCGAATACTGGCGCAACGCTGGCACGCGACGGATGGCGTACATCGGCATCAGGAACAACAGGCAGGCAATCACCGGCCCGCCGAGGGTTTCGATCATGCCGAGGATGCTCGGGTTGAAAGTCGCAACGGCCCAGCAGCTGAGGATCATGAACACGGCGGTCGCGCGGTTCAGCCAGCTCGCTGACATGACCCGGCCACGGCTGCGCAGGCTTTTCACGATCATGCCCTGAAAGCCTTCGCTGGCACCGATGTAGTGGCCGAGGAAGGATTTTGTGATCGCCACCAGCGCAATCAGCGGCGCGGCGTAAGCGATGACCGGGGTCTGGAAGTGGTTGGCCAGGTACGACAGGATCGAAATGTTCTGCGCCTTGGCCGCTGCCAGATCCGCCGGCGACAACGCCAGTACACAGCTGAAGCAGAAGAACATCACCGTGATGACCATCATGCCGTGCGCCATGGCGAGGATGCTGCTGCTTTTGCGTTCGGCCTGCTCGCCGTAACGTTGTTTCTGCTCAACCGCGAACGCGGAGATGATCGGCGAATGGTTGAACGAAAATACCATCACCGGGATCGCCAGCCACATTGTCTTGAAGAAAACAGACGCCGGCATGGCTTCTTGAGCACTGGCGAAAAACGCGCCGTTCCAGTTCGGAATCAGGCTGACCGCGAGCAGCAGCAACGCGGCGACGAATGGATACACCAACACGCTCATGGCTTTGACGATGACGCTTTGACCACAGCGCACAATCGCCATCAGACCAAGGATCAGCGCCAGCGAAAGGATCGCCCGTGGTGGCGGGGCGATGTGCAATTGGTGTTCGAGGAAGCTGCTCAGGGTGTTGGTCAGCGCCACGCTGTACACCAGCAGGATCGGGAAGATCGCAAAGAAATACAGCAGTGTGATCAGCTTGCCGGCACCGATGCCGAAGTGTTCTTCGACCACTTCGGTGATATCCCCGGAGCGCCCGGACAGCACGAAGCGAGTCAGGCCACGGTGGGCAAAAAACGTCATCGGAAAGGCCAGTACAGCCAGAATCAGCAACGGCCAGAAACCGCCGACGCCGGCGTTGATCGGCAGGAACAAGGTACCGGCACCGATGGCGGTGCCGTACAGGCCGAGCATCCAGGTGGTGTCGAATTTGCTCCAGCCCGTGTGGGTTTCTGCATTGCGTGTGCGATCTACAGTGGGATTTTCGGCAGCAGGTGTACGTACATCGGTCATCGGTATCGCCTCGTTATTATTTTTGCTCGGGCTCACGGTTGGCAGACCGTCGGGTGCGGTCTGCCGGGGCGGTCAGGGAATGCGCCTCAGCATTCCACCCAGCTCACGGCCAGGCCGCCCCGTGAAGTTTCTTTGTATTTGTCGTGCATGTCGGCGCCGGTGTCGCGCATGGTGCGGATCACCCGGTCGAGGGAAATGAAGTGCTTGCCGTCGCCGCGCAGGGCCATTTGTGTGGCGTTGATGGCTTTCACGGCGGCGATGGCGTTGCGCTCGATGCAGGGCACCTGTACGAGGCCGCCAACCGGGTCGCAGGTCAGGCCGAGGTTGTGTTCCAGGCCGATTTCGGCGGCGTTTTCCAATTGCTCCGGGGTGGCGCCGAGCACGTCAGCGAGGCCGGCAGCGGCCATTGCGCAGGCTGAGCCGACTTCGCCCTGGCAGCCGACTTCGGCACCGGAGATCGAGGCATTTTTCTTACAGAGAATGCCGACGGCGGCCGCGCCCAGGAAGAAAGCGACGACATCATCGTCAGACGCGTCCGGATTGAAGTTCATGTAGTAGTGCAGAACCGCCGGGATGATCCCCGCAGCACCATTGGTCGGCGCGGTGACCATGCGCCCGCCGGCGGCGTTTTCTTCGTTGACGGCGAGGGCGAACAGGTTGACCCATTCCATTGCCGACAGCGTCGAACTGATCACGTTCGGCTTGCCGATCTCCAACAGGCTGCGATGCAATTTCGCGGCGCGGCGCGGCACGTTCAGACCACCGGGCAGAATCCCCTCGTGGCGCAGGCCTTGTTCGACGCACTCACGCATCACCGACCAGATGTGCAGCAGACCCTGACGGATCTCCGCGTCGGTACGCCACGCGCGCTCGTTGGCCATCATCAGTTCGGACACGCGCAGGTTGTGCTGTTTACACAGCGACAGCAGTTCGGCGGCGCTGGAGAAATCGTACGGCAACACTACGTCGCCGGCCGGGGCTACGCCGGACTCGGCTTCGGCCGCTTCGATGATAAAACCGCCGCCAACCGAGTAGTAGGTCTGCTCGAACAACTCGGCGGTTTCGCCAAAGGCTGTCAGGGACATGGCGTTGGGGTGGTAGGGCAGGCTCTCGTCGAGCAGCAGGAGATCTCGCTGCCAGTCGAAGGCAATTTCTCTTTGCCCGGCGAGGGACAGTTGGCCTGTCTCGCGCAGTTGCTGAATGCGCGGATCGATGGTCGCCGGATCGATGCTGTCCGGCCATTCGCCCATCAGGCCCATGACCGTGGCGCGGTCGGTGGCGTGACCGACACCCGTGGCCGACAGCGAGCCATATAAACGGATTTCCACACGACGCACATCGTTCAACAAATGCTGATCAATCAGCGCTTGAGCGAAGGTCGCTGCCGCCCGCATCGGGCCTACAGTGTGGGAACTGGACGGGCCGATGCCGACTTTGAATAGATCGAAAACGCTGATAGCCATGCTAAACCCTTACAAGCAATGGAGTAGGAATCGCTGCCATTTTTTGTAGGACAAGCGCAATGTCGGCGATACTGCCTACCTCGGTCCTACGTGACTAACGAAACTTCCTAAGTAAGCCTTTAGCAGGACTAAACGATGAGTCGTCAATTGCATGCCCAGACCTATGTCTGGCTGCAGGTGTTTTCCTGTGCCGCGCGGCACCTGTCGTGCACCCGCTGTGCCGAGGAACTGCACATCACGCCCGGGGCGGTTAGCCAGCAGATCCGCCAACTGGAAGAACGCCTCGGCTTTCGCCTGTTTCATCGGCGCGCGCGCGGTGTGGAATTGAGTGCAGAAGGGCAGCGGTTGGCGATCACCGTCAACGAGGCGTACGGCAGCATCGATGCCGAATTGCGTCGGCTGGACGTCGGGATGATCAGCGGGATTTTGCGTGTGCGCTCGATTCCGTCGTTCCTCAGCAAATGGCTGACACCGCGCTTGCCCCGCCTGCAACAGCGCTATCCGGACATTCAGCTACGGCTGGTCGCCGAGGACAGCAGCGTGCCGTTGCACGAGGGTGACTTTGATCTGGCGATCGATCTGAACGACGGCAGTTACCCGGGATTGTTATCCACAGCCTTGCTCGACGAGCAGATTTTTCCGGTGTGTGCACCGAGCCTGTTGCGTGGGCGTCCGCCGCTGCACGGGCCGGCGGATCTGGTGCATTTCCCGTTGCTGCACGACATCACCGCCTGGCGTGGCAGTTATGAATACGCAGAGTGGGAGTTCTATTTAAACGCGATCGGCTTTGAAGGCGCCGACGTACGGCGCGGGCATACCTTCAATCGCAATCACCTGACCATCGAAGCGGCGATTGCCGGCATGGGCGTGGCGATTGCCCGTCGTACGTTGCTTAACGATGAGCTGGAGCGGGGGACGTTGATTGTGCCGTTTGGCCTGTCGGTGCCCAATCATAAACGCTACGTGTTGCTCTATGCGCCGGGGGCTTTAAGCCATCCGGGCGTGCGTGCGGTGCATGATTGGCTGGTCGAGGAGGCGGGGATATTTCGCAGTTTGCACCCGTTGAACGACGGGCAATTGTGAGCAGATTTTGCTGGGTTGCGAGGCGACCCAACTCCCGACCTTACCAGTGCTTTGCTCGGTTGTCCGGCTTTTTTTGCGAATGAATATTTATCTTTTTTCAGGGGTTGAAATGTTTGCCAGTCGGGCCGATTGTTGTAACCAGGAGGTCAGGAAATTCAACTCAAGGCCTCTCACGAGCTAGCTGAAATAAGGGATGAACTATGCAAATCCAAGTCGACAGCGATAACCATATTCAAAGTAGTCAACGACTGGAGGAGTGGGTACGTACAACCATTGAGAGCACGCTCGAACGTTATGAAGAAGACCTGACCCGTGTCGAAGTCCACCTGAGCGACGAGAACGGTGACAAACCAGGTCCCCATGACTTGCGCTGCCAACTGGAAGCGCGGCCAAAAGGCCATCAACCGATTTCCGTGACCCACAAGGCCGATTCGCTGGAACAGGCGATCGACGGTGCTGCCGAAAACCTCGAGCACGCCCTGGAGCACCTTTTCGGCAAACTGCGAGGCAAGCCACGTGCCGCTGTGGTGCCATTTAGCAAGGCGAATGATGCTCTGCTGGAGGAAGAATTTCTTGAGAACGAACAGGCAGCGATCAACAGTTGATACGCTGATTTAATAAGCCAACCAATGAGAACGGGCCTGCGAAAGCAGGCCCGTTTTTGTTTGTGGCAATTTTTGCGCAGGGCACAAGATCGCGGCCCCTCACCCCAGCCCTCTCCCTCCGGGAGAGGGGGCCGACCGAGGGGTATCGCGGGGTACATCGACCTGGAAGACCGAGTCGATTATGGATTCGATTAGGCAGAATCAGGTCGGCGTATCTCGCAAGCGTCCCCCTCTCTCCGGGAGAAGGCCGATCGAGGTGTTTGAAGAGGTACTTCGACCTGGAAGACCGAGTCGATTATGGATTCGGCACAGTTCTTTCACGTCGGCGTATTTCTCAAGCATCCCGCAATCAGTCCCCTCTCCCTCTGGGAGAGGGTTAGGGTGAGGGCATTTTTCGATTCGCCGCAATTCTTATGATCTGCTCTAGCACATCGTCCATCTGCTGGATCACCTCAAGATTACTGAAACGCACAATTTCAATCCCCTTTTGATTCAGATAGCGCGTCCGGCGCTGATCATGAATCAGGCCCTGCGTTTCAAAGTGCTGGCCACCGTCCAGCTCAATCGCCAATTTCAGCTCGGCACAGTAAAAATCCAGCACGTAAGGCGGACACGGAAACTGCCGACGAAATTTCAGATGGGCGATTTGGCGGGAGCGGAGCTTTTGCCAGAGCAGGTGTTCGCAATCGGTTTGGTTGACACGGAGCTGGCGGGCGAATTGGGCGAGGGTGGGGCGGGTTTGCATGCTTCACGATCCTTGTGAAGTTGGTTTGAAGTTTTACTTTAGACCATGACCTGCTGACCTGCTGACCTGCTGACCTGCTGACCTGCTGACCTGCTGACCCTCACCCCAGCCCTCTCCCAGAGGGAGAGGGGGCCGACCGAGGTGTCTTGCGTTGTACATCGACCTGACAGACCGAGTCGATTATGGATTCGGCAAAGCGGTTTCAGACCGAGTCGATTATGGATTCGGCAAAGCAGAATCAGGTCGGCGTACCTCGCAAGCATCCCACGATCAGTCCCCTCTCCCTCTGGGCGGTCCGACGTTTCGGGAGGGTTAGGGTGAGGGGCTTTTCAATCCTCAGAACGCCACAGAAGTCTGCACATAAACCGTGCGTGGCTCACCCACATACTTGCCCTTGTTATTGTCATCAAACGAACGCGTGAAGTACTGCGTGTTGAAAATGTTCTTCACCCCCACCGCCACATTCAGATCCGCCAACTGCGGCCCGAAGTCATACCCCGCGCGGCTGCTGAAAAGCATGTAACCCGGGATCTTCCCGGTACTGCCATCGGCACTTTCCTTCGACGTGTTGGCATTGTCGGCGAACTGGTCGCTCTGGAAGCTGCTGTCCAGATTCAGCTTCCACGGGCCTTCGGTGTAGCCGATGCCAATCGTGCCTTTGTGCTTCGAAGAGAACGGCACGCGATTGCCCTTGTTCGGCCCGTCTTCGCGGATAGTCGCGTCAACATAAGCGTAAGTGGCGTAGACATCGAAGCCAGCGAGTGCCGGGCTCAAGTCATCCAGCGCGTAATTGACGCTGGTCTCAATCCCTTGATGGCGGGTTTCGCCTCGAGCAATCACGGAGTCGTTGGTCTGGTTGCTTTCGTACTGATTGTCGAAGTTGATCAGGAACGCGCCGATTTCCGCACGCAACGCGCCATTGTCATAGCGCGTGCCGAGTTCCCAGGTGCGCGCCTTCTCCGGTTTCACTTCGCCGCTGGTCACGCGGTTGGGCATCTGGCTGTACTGCACGCTGCCGAACGAGCCTTCGGTGTTGGCGTACAGATTCCAGCTGTCGGTCAGGTGATACAGCACGTTCAACGCCGGCAGCGCGGTGTTGTAGTCGCCCTTGTATTTGACGTTGGTCAGGTTGTTGGTCTGCTGCGATTCGATCATCTCGTAGCGCACGCCCGGGGTAATCGTCCATTTGCCGATGTCGATGCGGTCGTCAACGAAGAACGCATTGGCCTCGGTGCCGCCACGGGTGTCGCGGTCGTTGCGGCTGGCGGTGGTCGGGTATTCGTTGCTGCTGATTGGCGTGCGATAGCGCAGCTCGTGGCCAGCCTCGTTGATGTAGCGGTAGCCGACGCCGACTTCATGGCTGGTCGGGCCTAGGTCGAAGCCTTGGGCGAAACGGGTTTCAAGACCCCGAACCCAATACTCTCGCGGCGACAGCGAAAGGAATGTGCCCTGATCGAGATAGCCGCTGCGCAGGGTCTTGGTGAAGAAGGTGTTGGCGGTGAATTCGCGGCGATCTTCCTGATAGCGATAGCCGAAATTAAACATCGTGCGCCGGCCCCAGAACTGGTCTTTTGGCCGTGTCGACTGGTACGGATCGGCGTCGTAATCGGCAACGTTCAGACCGCCGGGCATGTCGGCTTTACCTTCGTAATACTGGGCCATGGCGTTGAAACTGTTGGCCTCGTCGAGCTGGTATTTGCCCTTGAGGATCAGGTCGTCGATCTCGGTGTCGCTGTGTTCGCGCCAGTCACCACCGCGGGTGCCGGAGTAGAGCAACGCGCCGCCGAGGCCATTGGCGTTGGTGCCGCCGGCCAGCAGGTTGGCGCTGGTCTTGAAACCGTCATGGCTCGACGACGGGCTGGTTTCGGTCTGGAAGCCGCCCTTGACCGTTGGCTCGTCGGGGATCGCCCGGGTCACGAAGTTGACCACGCCACCGACGTTCTGCGGGCCGTAACGCACGGCGCCACCGCCACGCACCACGTCCACGGCATCCATGTTGCCCATGCTGATTGGCGCGAACGATAACTGCGGTTGGCCATAAGGCGCGAACGGCACCGGAATACCGTCCATCAACACAGTCGAGCGCGCGGCCAGTCGCGGATTCAAACCACGAATGCCGAAATTAAGCGCCATGTCGTGGCTGCCGGTGCCGTTGTTTTCCGGGGCATTGACGCCGGGGATGCGGTTAAGCACATCACGCGCCTGAGTCGCGCCCTGACGTTCGAACTCTTCGCGGCGGATCACGTCGCGAGCACCGGGATGTTCAAACACGTTGATCTGCGCGGCGTCGCCCAGCCAGTCGCCGACGACTTTCGAAGTGTCCAACTCCAGCGCGGCATCCGCTACCGGTTGCAGGCTGAACGCGTTGTTGCCCTCGGCGCGTGCTTGCAGACCGCTGCCTTCGAGCAGCGCATTCAAACCTTGTTCAGGCGTGTAACTGCCTTCCAGGCCACGGCTTTGCACACCGCTGGTGACTTGCGAACCGAATGAAATCAACACGCCTGCTTCACGACCAAACTGGTTGAGAGCGTTCTCCAGCGACGACGGCGCGATGTGATAAACCTTGGCATCGGCAGCCACTGCGGCGGGCAGGGCACTGAAGCTCAGGCTGGCGCCGAGGACAAGATTGCGCAGGCTGCGGGCCAGTGGCGTGAGGCGGGTCGGGTGCATGTCGGATGATCCTGAGAAGGTTGAATCAAGGGGGCTTTCCTTCTCTGTCACGCCAGATCTGAAAAACGGCTCATTTATTTTTGAGTTTTTTAAACCCGCGCTTCGACGCTCACCCAGTAGCGGGTAAAGCGCTTCACCTTCACCGGCAAACTGATTTCCAGCAGATCAAGAATCCGCTCGCTGTCGTCCAGCGGGTAAGTTCCGGAAATCAACAGGTCGGCAACGTTCCGGTCGCAATTGAGCTGGCCGCGACGATAGCGGCCGAGCTCATCGAGGAAATCGCCCAAGCGCATGTGCGCCGCTACCAGCATGCCGTCGGCCCAGGCGCCGCTGTTGGCTTCCAGCGGTTTGGCTGCGCTGACGGACGTCGAGGTGAAACTCAACTGACGCGCGAGCGGCAGCAGCATCGGCGCGCGTCCATTGCTGCTCAGTTCGACCCGGCCTTCAAACAGCGCAACCTGGGTGCGATCGGCAAATTGCCGCACATTGAGGCGTGCGCCGTGAGTTTTCAGAGTGCCTTGGGCCGTGCGCACTTCGAACGGTTGCGCGGCCGTCAGGAGGATTTCGCCTTCGAGCAAACGGATCAGTCGCGCCGAGACATCGACATCGGCGGCACTGGCGGTGTTGAGTTGCAACTGATCGCCGGCACCAAGCGCCACCTTGCGCCGTTGCCCGATCGGGCTGCGGTAGTCGGCAAGCAGCGACGGCAGCGGATTGTGTTCACGCATGCTCCAAGTGACGGCCGAGCCGGCACCAAGAATCAGCAGCAGCTTCAGCGCCTGACGACGACTTCCGGACTTCGGCCCGTTCAACGCCGCGTGCGCCAACGGCGAAGACACACCGCGCAAGCGCTGGTTGACCCGTTGAATGTGTTCCCACGCCCGCCGGTGTTCGCTGTGTGCCTCCAGCCATTGTTGCCAGGCGTGTTGCTGGCGCGGGGAGAGCGCGCCTTGCTGCATTTCCATCAACCAGTGCACGGCCTGTTCCGCCACCTGAGAGGAGAAGTCCGGTGTGCGGTTCATAGCGCGAAGTAGCAGCGCATTGCCGCTTTGTTCAAATGACGTTTGACCGTGGCCACAGAGATGTCGAGTTCAGCGGCGATCTGTGGATACGTCAGGCCATCGACCTGCGCCAGCAAAAAGGCGCGTTTGACCTGGCGCGGCAAACCGTCGAGCAACTCATCCAGTTCCATCAGGGTTTGCAGGATGATCGCTTTGTCTTCTTCCGACGGCGCAACCATTTCCGGCATCTGCGCCAGGGTATCGAGGTAAGCGCGTTCCAGATCCTGACGGCGGTAATGATTGAACAGAACCCGCTTGGCCAACGTCGTCAGGAATGCACGCGGCTCGATGATCACCGGCGATTCGCGGGCGGTCAGCACCTTGATGAAGGTGTCCTGGGCCAGATCCGCCGCGCTGTCCGGGCAGCCGAGTCTGCGCCGCAGCCAGCCAGTCAGCCAGCTGTGATGAGCCTGATAGAGCGATTCGACGGGATGGGCGGACGACAACGGTGGACTCCGGGCGCTTTCTTGACGCGGTAGAGAGTACGTTAGAGAACAAGAACTGTTCGCATTGTAGGGGGTGAAACGCTCAGCCGGCAATCAGATGCTTTTGCGTATGAGAATATTTATCATTAATATTGCTCGCCTTGGGTTCGGCTTGTCGGCCGGACGTTTTTCGTTTCAGGGTCGAAACATGAAAGGCAAACTCGCCACACTTCCCATGTCCTATCGTCTGGCCGTCACCTCACGGGTGTTGGCCGCGGTGTTTGGCGGCTATCTCGTTGCGGCGCTGGCCAGTGTCACCCTGACGCTGTGGCTGCCGTTGAGCCGCGCCGAAGCGGTGGTGACCGGCATGACCATTTCCTTTCTGGTCTATCTGGTGGCCGTGCTCTGGTGCTTTGCCTGCCGCACGGCGTGGTCGGCCTGGGTCGGATTGCTGGTGCCGAGTGTGATTCTGGCGACCATCTCCGGTGCGGCGCGTGGGCTGGGGTTGGCATGAAAGAGGGCTTTCGTCAGGCGATGGCCTGGCTGCACACCTGGACCGGACTGGTGTTCGGCTGGTTGCTGTTCGCGATTTTCCTGACCGGGACGCTGGCCTATTTCAAGGATGAAATCAGCCACTGGATGCAGCCGGAAATCCCCGCGCGTTCGGTGAGTGCCGAGACCAGCCTGACGCTGGCGCAGGATTATCTGCAGCAACACGCGGCCGGCGCCTCACGCTGGCTGATCGATTTGCCTGATGCCCGTGATCCCGGCCTGACCGTGCGCTGGCAGCAAGCACCGGCGAAACCCGGCGAGCGCGGGCGGTTCGAAGCGAAAACCCTGGATGCGCAAACCGGCGCCGAAGTGCAGGGCCGCGAAAGCATGGGCGGCGAGTTCTTCTACCGTTTCCACTTCCAATTACAAATGCCTTATCCGTGGGGCCGTTGGCTATCGACCATCGCCGCCATGGTGATGTTTGTCGCGTTGATCACCGGGATCATCACCCACAAGAAAATCTTCAAAGACTTTTTCACCTTCCGCCCGCGCAAGGGCCAGCGTTCCTGGCTCGACGGGCATAACGCGGTGGGTGTGCTGGTGTTGCCGTTTCATTTGATGATCACCTACAGCAGCCTGGTGATTTTCATGTCGATGGTCATGCCGGCGAGCATCGTCGCGTCTTACGGCAGTGACGTACGCAAGTTCTATGACGAAGTTTTCCCGGCGTCGAAGACCCCGGAACGCGCCGACATTGCGGCACCGTTGGCGGCCATGGCACCGCTGTTGAGCAAGGCCAGCGAGCAATGGTCGGGCGGCCACACGGCGCGTCTGTCGGTGAGCAATCCGGGTGATGCCAATGCGACGGTAGTGCTGTCCCGTGCCGGCGACCATGTGGTGCATGATTTCGGCCGCGCCGTGACCTTCAACGGTGTGAGCGGGCAGATGCTCGGCAGCACACCGGACCAGCCGGTGGCGATGGCGGTGGGTGGCGCGTTCTATGGTTTGCACATGGGCCACTTCGCCGGGCCGCTTTTGCGCTGGCTGTATTTCATTTGCGGATTGGCCGGCACCGCGATGATCGGCACCGGACTGGTGATCTGGCTCGGCAAGCGTCAACTCAAACACGCCAAGAGCGGTGTGATGCCGTTCGAGTTGCGGCTGGTGGAAGTGCTGAATATCGCCAGCATGTCCGGGCTGGTGTCGGCGGTCGCGGTGTTCTTTCTGGCCAATCGTCTGTTGCCGGTGAGTCTCGTCGGGCGCGCAGATTGGGAAGTGAACGCGTTCTTCCTGGCCTGGGGATTGAGTGTGCTGCACGCGATGTTACGGCCGGGGCGCAAGGCCTGGGTTGAACAGCTTGTTTTCGGTGCTGCGCTGTTTGTCGCGGTGCCGCTGATCAATGCGCTGGCCACTCCTTGGAATCTCGGCGTCGCGTTGATGCAGGGTGACTGGGCGTTGGCCGGTTTTGATTTGACCTGCCTCGCCACAGGTCTGTTTCTGGCTTGGGCCGCGTGGAAAATGCAGCGCGCCGGCAGCACGGTCAGGGTGAAAAAAACACCACGCGAAAAGACCCTGCCGATCATTCTTGAGCAAGGGACAAACTGATGCTGCTGGCCCTGTTGCTCACCTACGCCGGATTCACCGCGTTGTGCCTGTCGATGCCGCGTCACCACGATGAATTGCTCGGTCACAAACCGTCCACGCGTCGCCGTCAGGGCCTGAAAGTCGGCGGATGGTTATTGCTGTGTTTGTCGCTTTGGGCGGCGGTGAAGGCCAATGGCTGGAGTTTCGGTCTGGTCGACTGGTTCGCCGTGCTGATGCTCAGCGCCCTGGCGTTGGTATTGCTGCTGCCGTATCGCCCGCGATTCGCATTGGCACTGGCCGGTCTCAGTCTGCTGGCCAGCCCGGTCGCCGCATGGGCGCAGTGCTGAAGTGCTGATCGATCTGCCACCGGAATCTCGCGACGACGAGCCGCGCGGGGCGCGTGCGCATTTTCTGCAGGTGTTCCTGTCCCAGCGTTCGCAAATGGAAGCACTGGTGAACCGCCGCGTCGGTTGTCGGGCGACGGCGGCGGACCTGGTGCAGGATCTGTTTCTGCGTTTCTGGCGGCGACCGCTGGTGCAGGTCGAAGCACTCAGCACCTATCTTTTGCGCTGCGCCGGCAACATCGCCATCGACCATCTGCGCAGTGAAGGCACACGCACGCGCGTCAACGAAGGCTGGCAACCGGACGCGCCGGATAGCCACGGCAGCGAACCGCAAGCGGCGCTGGAAGCGGGCAATGATCTGAAGCATGTCGAAGCGGCGTTGCGCGCCTTGCCCGAGCGCACCCGGCAGATCTTTTTGCTCAATCGCATCCACGGCCGCAAGTACGCGGACATCGCCAAAGCCATGGGCCTGTCCCAAAGTGCCGTGGAAAAACATATGATGCGCGCCCTCGAGGCCTGCAAGGCCAGCCTGCGCGAACCCGCGCCACGCCTGCCAGGGAAAGCACCGTGAAGCTCTCCGATACCGTTATCCCCACGCCCGCCCAAGAGCAGGCCGCGTTTGCCTGGCTGAGCCTGTTGCATGATCGGCCCAGCGCTGGCGATCAACTGACCTTCAGCCAATGGCTGCGCGCTGATCCGGCGCATGCCGAAGCGTATGCGCAGGCGCAAGTGCTCTGGGAATTGAGCGAAAGCCCGGCGCGAACGCTGGCCGATGAAGAGGCCTCGGCGTTGCAGGGCTATCTCGATGCGATGGATCGCCCGCGTCGTCCAGCGCTGTTGCGTTGGTCGGGCGCGCTGGCGATGGCGGCATGTCTGTTGCTGATGGTCAGCCTCGGCACCGGTTGGCAAGCGCAGCGCTGGATCGATGATCTGGGCGCCGCTTATGTCTCGGCACCCGGCGAGATCCGCACGGTGACGCTGGCCGATCAATCGCAAGTGACGCTGGATGGCGACAGTGCGATTGCTGTGGATTTCAGCCGTGGCGAGCGGCATGTCCAGTTGCGTCGCGGTGCCGGATTTTTCACGGTTACGCACACCGGTGAGCCGTTTGGGGTCGAGGCCGAGAAAGGTCAGGCGCGGGTGCTTGGCACGCAATTCGAAGTGCGACTGCAACCGCATGGCGCGCAGGTCACGGTGTTGTCCGGGCGCGTTGGCGTGACGGCGGATCGCGATGGCGAACAACAGATTCTCACCGCCGGTCAGCAGGTTGCTTACGCTGAAGGCACGGCGCAAAAGCTTCATGCCGTGGACAGCGAAGCACAACTGGCCTGGCGTCAGGGCTGGCTGACGTATTACAAGTCGACGCTGGCCGATGTGGTCGAGGATCTGCGCCGTTATTACCCCGGGCGGATTGTGTTGCTCAACGATGAGTTGGCGGCGCGCAAGGTCAGTGGCAGTTTTCCGAGCAAGGATCCGCAGGCGGTGCTCAGTTCACTGCAAGGGGTGTTGGGATTTGAGCAGCATCAGGTGATGGGGCATCTGATTATTTTGCGTTAGGGCTGATGGCCTCTTCGCGAGCTGGCTCGCTCCCACAGGGGGGCGCATTTCAAAATGTGGGAGCGAGCCTGCTCGCGAAGGCGTCGGCCGCAACAACACACCTCCAAAAATATTTTCAGATTTGTGGTGAGGTAAACCCGAGCCTCATCCGTGTAGTGACTGAAACTGCGAGTCATTCGCATCCGTTGCGGTTCTACACAGGTCATTGAGTCATGAAGTCCAAGGCAAAATCGGGTTCGGTCAAACAATGGTTAGGCGTTTCGGCACTGAGCTTTTCGACATTGGCGCTGTTGCCGATGAGCGTCGCGCTCGCCGCTGAAACCGTCAGCAGCCAGACGCAAAAGCAGTTCAATTTCGCCTTGGCCGCCAAACCGCTGCCACAAGCCCTGAGCGATTTCAGCCGCGTCACCGGGCAGAGCGTGGTCTACACCGACGAAGCGCCGTACGGCCTCACGGCGCCAGCAGTCAATGGCCAGATGAGTGCCGAGCAAGCGCTGCAACGTCTGCTCAGTGGCTCTGGCCTCAACTTCCGCCGCACCGACAGCCACACGCTTGCGCTGGAGCCAAAACCGACCGAAGGTGCGCTGAACCTTGGTGCCACGACCATCACATCGACCCGCGATGAATCGATGAGCTACCAGCCGCCGCAAACCAGTTCGGTGATGCGCTCCTCGGCCTCGCTTCAGGAAACCCCGCAGACCGTCAACGTGATCCCGGCGCAGGTCATCCGCGATCAGGCGCCACGCAATCTCGATGATGCACTGGCCAATGTCAGCGGTATCACCCAGGGCAACACCTTGGGCAGCACGCAGGATTCGGTGATGACCCGTGGCTTCGGCGACAACCGCAACGGCTCGATCATGCGCGACGGTATGCCGATCGTGCAGGGGCGCGGCATGAACGCCACCGTCGATCGGGTTGAAGTGCTCAAAGGCCCGGCCTCGTTGCTCTACGGGATTCAAGACCCGGGTGGCGTGGTCAACCTGGTCAGCAAGAAACCTGAACTGACTCAATACAATGCCCTGACCTTGCGCGGTTCGACCTACGGCGACGGCAAGAATGGCAGCGGCGGCACGCTCGACAGCACCGGCCCGTTGGGCGATTCCGGGCTGGCCTATCGCATGGTGCTCGACCACGAAGATGAAGATTACTGGCGCAACTTCGGCACCCACCGTGAAACCCTGATCGCGCCGTCGCTGGCCTGGTTCGGCGAGAGCACCAAGCTGTTGTTCGCCTACGAACACCGCGAATTTCTCACGCCTTTCGATCGCGGTACGCTGATTGATCCACGCACCAATCACCCGCTGGACATCTCGCGCAAGGAGCGTCTCGACGAACCGTTCAACAACATGGAAGGCCGTTCGGACCTGTATCACTTCGAAGCGGATCACGAGCTCAACGACGACTGGAAAGCGCACTTCGGCTACAGCTGGAACCGCGAAACCTACGACGCCAGCCAGGTCCGTGTCACCGCCATCGATACCAAAAAGGGCACGCTGACCCGCAGCATGGACGGCACCCAGAACGCGATCAGCACCGACCGTTTCACCACCGCCAGCCTTGAAGGCAAGGTCAACCTGCTGGGCATGCAGCATGATCTGGTGTTCGGCGTCGATGACGAGTACCGCAAGATCTACCGCGAGGATTTGATCCGGCAGAAAAGCCTGACCACCTTCAGTTACCTCAATCCGGTGTATGGCCGCGAAGTCGCCGGTACAACCGTCAGCGCCCCCGACAGCGCGCAGACCGATGAACTGCGCAGTGATTCGGTGTTCATGCAGGACTCCATTCACCTCAACGACCAGTGGATTCTGGTCGCCGGCGGGCGTTTCCAGGAATACGACCAGTACGCCGGCAAAGGCGTGCCGTTCAAGGCCAACACCGACAGCAACGGCCAGAAGTTCGTCCCGCGCGCAGGTCTGGTGTATCGCTACACCGACGCCTTGTCGTTCTACGGCCGCTACACCGAATCGTTCAAACCCAACTCGACCATCGCCCCGCTGAGCGGCAGCAGCACCGTGCTCGACGGCAGCATCGCGCCGGAAGAAGCCCAGTCTTGGGAACTGGGCGCGCGCCTGGACATGCCGGGGCGGGTGACCGGTAACATCGCGTTGTTCGACATCAAGAAACGCAACGTGCTGGTGGCCAACTCCGAAGGCCCGACCACGATTTACAGCGCCGCCGGCGAGGTGCGTTCGCGCGGTCTGGAAATGGACCTGACCGGCCAACTGACTGACCGCTGGAGCATGATCGGCAGCTACGCCTACACCGATGCCGAGGTGACGGAAGACCCGGAGTACAAGGGCAAGCGCCTGCAAAACGTGGCGAAGAATTCCGGCTCGTTGTCGGCGGTGTATGACTTCGGCAGCGTGATTGGCGGCGATCAATTGCGCGTCGGTGCGGGCGCTCGTTATGTCGGGGAACGTGCGGGTAACGCGGTGAATGATTTTGATCTGCCGAGCTATACCGTGGCCGATGCGTTTGCCACTTACGACACCAAGGTCGAAGGGCAGAATGTCAAGTTTCAGCTGAATGTGAAGAACCTGTTTGATCGCACGTACTACACCTCGGCGGCGAGCCGGTTCTTTGTGTCGATGGGGGATGCGCGGCAGGTTTCGCTGTCTAGCACTTTGGAGTTTTAGGGCAAGATCAAAAGCCCCTCACCCTAACCCTCTCCCTGAGGGAGAGGGGACTGAGCGGGGGATATTTCAGAGGTACACCGACTTGAACGTGATGCTTTGAATCCATAATCGATTCGGTTTTTCAGGTCGACGTATAGCGCCAGACACCTCGGTCGGCCCCCTCTCCCTCTGGGAGAGGGCTGGGGTGAGGGGAGAAGGCCTCAACGCAAAAACGCCTGCCGATACTCCCCCGGCGTCCCGCCCAACACCTGCTTGAACCGATTAGTGAAATGACTCGCGCTGGCAAACCCGCACGCCAGCGCAATCTCACCCAACGGCAACGCCGTACCGCGCAACAATTCCCGCGCCCGATCCAGGCGTCGCGCCAGCACGTACTGATGCGGCGGCAAGCCAAAGCTCATCCGAAACATCCGCGCAAAGTGATATTCCGACAATGCACATAATCCGGCCAACTGCCCAAGGCTGATCGGCTCGGCCAACTGGCTGTCGATGAACTCCACCAATTGCCGACGCTGATGCGGCGCCAGCCCACCCTTCAAACGCAGACCCTGACGCGTGCCGACCTGACTGAGCAAGGTGTGGCTGATCAATTCGTGAGCAATGCTACTGGTCAGCAAACGCTCGGCAGGCTCGTCCCAGTTCAGCGTCAGCAATTGCCGAAAACGCTGTGCCTGTTGCGGATCTTCAAGAAAAGTCTGCTCGCGCAATTGCATCTCACGCGGTTCACGATCCAGCAGCGTGACGCAACCGAGGGCGAATTGTTCAGCGCTGAAATACAAATGCGCCAAGCGGATATCACCGTTGATCACCCAGCCCGACTCGTGATCGGCCGGCAGAATACAGAGCTTGTCCGGCCCGCCTTTCTGCCCGGGTTGATCGCGACGGAAGGTGCCGGTACCTCCGGCGATGTAGCAGGACAGGGTGTGGTGGCTCGGCGCTGCGTATTCCTGCGCATCGTGGTGGTTGGTCCACAAAGCGGCAGACAAGCCGTCACCGAGCTCGGCGCTGTGCACAAGACGTGCGTTCGGCGAGCTGTTTAGCGCTTGAAAGACTTGCAGGGTATCGATGGCGGCCATGGTTGGTTCTCTTCAACGTCTTGCATCCTACTCCGTAGACGCCTTGCTGCCAGCCTGCCGCCAGACAAAAGCGCAAGATTCTGCAAGCGCGCAAACCGGGCTCGAGCAGACACTCAAGGCCTATCGAGGAGTGTCTGCCATGAACCTGTCGTTGTATTTGTTGACCGTGCTGATCTGGGGCACCACCTGGATTGCCTTGAAATGGCAACTGGGCGTGGTGGCGATTCCGGTGTCGATCGTCTATCGCTTCGGCCTCGCCGCGTTGGTGCTGTTTGCGTTGTTGCTGCTCAGCCGACGGCTGCAACCGATGAACCGCCGCGGGCACTTGATCTGCGTGGCTCAGGGTTTGTGTCTGTTCTGCGTCAACTTCATGTGCTTCCTGACCGCCAGTCAGTGGATTCCCAGTGGTCTGGTCGCGGTGGTGTTTTCTACCGCAACACTGTGGAACGCGCTGAATGCGCGAGTGTTCTTCGGTCAACGTATCGCGCGCAATGTGCTGATGGGCGGTGCGCTTGGGTTGTTCGGCCTGGGAATGCTGTTCTGGCCGGAACTGGCCGGGCATCAGGCCAGCCCGCAAACCTTGCTCGGTCTCGGCCTGGCGTTGTGCGGCACGTTGTGTTTCTCGGCGGGCAACATGCTCTCGAGCCTGCAGCAGAAGGCCGGCCTCAAACCGCTGACCACCAATGCCTGGGGCATGGCCTACGGCGCGGCGATGCTGTCGGTGTGGTGTCTGGTCAAAGGTATTCCGTTCGATATGGATTGGAGTCCGCGTTACGTCGGTGCGCTGCTGTATCTGGTGATTCCCGGTTCGGTCATCGGTTTCACCGCGTATCTCACGCTGGTCGGGCGCATGGGGCCGGAGCGTGCGGCTTACTGCACCGTGCTGTTCCCGGTCGTGGCGCTGAACGTCTCGGCATTTGCTGAAGGTTATCAGTGGACAGCGCCAGCGCTGGTCGGTCTGGTGTTAGTGATGCTGGGCAATGTGTTGGTGTTCCGCAAACCCAAGGTGGTCGTGGCGCCAGTGTCGGGAAAGTTGGCTTGAAATAAACGAGCGCTGAACTTCAGCGCTCGACTTTCAAGGTGATGTAAATCATTACCGGGAAGATGAAATCAACGATGTGCCGTGCCCAGTCCTTGGCATTCCATGATTGCGAAGTGTCCATGTCAAACCACTCCACACCTACGGTTTGCAGGCACACGTAATAAATGAAAATGGCTGCCAATATGCCCATGATCGAAAACTTTTTTGCCTCGTGGAATACTTCTGCGGACGCATTCATGTGGCGATATAGCTGATACGTGCCTATCAGGCACAGCACGGTATACGTGACTTCCAGCGTGATGATGAACCAGTAGATCAGGTGATGGATCATCGGCGAGTCAATGGCTCGATACTTGATGGTTTCACTGGCGGTGGTGGTGTCCATGCTCAGGATATGAGCCACGTAGGTGTAGTTTGAATTGTAGTCGGTGAAGTTGTGGATCATTACAAGCACGCCAAAGAAGCTGATGTAAGCCATTAATATGACTTTGCTGTAACGAATGAGTTTGTCGGTTGTCAGGGTGTTCAAGGTATTGGGTCTCCATAGCGTTTGTCGATTATTCGACAGGCAGGCAGAGCTTATAATGCTGTTGTTTAATTGGCTTTGTTGTTCAATTTCAAGTTGTGTAAGGCATAACTAACGGGCAAGTGCGATAACGCACTTGCCCGTGTTTTTTTATCCGCGCCAGACTTGCGGGTTGACCAGATCCTGCGGGCGTTCGCCGAGCAGGGCGCTGCGCAGGTTGGCGAGGGCGCGATTGGCCATGGCTTCGCGGGTTTCATTCGTCGCGGAGCCGATGTGCGGCAGGGTCACGGCATTGCTGAGCTGGAACAGCGGCGACTCGGCCAGCGGTTCTTTTTCGTAGACGTCGAGGCCGGCGCCACGAATGCGCTTGGTTTGCAGGGCTTCGATCAGGGCCGGTTCATCGACGACCGGGCCACGGGAGATGTTGACGAGAATCGCGTCGGGTTTCATCAGCGCCAGTTCGCGATGACTGATCAGGTGGCGGGTCTTGTCGCTGAGCGGCACCACCAGGCAGACGAAATCGGCTTCAGCGAGCAGTTGATCGAGGCTGCGAAATTGCGCGCCGAGTTCCTGTTCCAGTTCGGCCTTGCGGCTGTTGCCGCTGTAGATAATCGGCATGTTGAAACCGAAGCGGCCACGGCGGGCGACGGCGGCGCCGATGTTGCCCATGCCGACAATGCCGAGGGTTTTGCCGTGGACGTCACAGCCGAACAGTGGCGCGCCGACGCTGGCTTGCCACTGGCCGGCCTTGGTCCAGGCGTCGAGTTCGGGGACGCGGCGGGCGCTGCGCATGATCAGGGCGAAGGCGAGGTCGGCGGTGCTTTCGGTGAGCACGTCGGGGGTGTTGGTGAGCATGATCCCGCGTTGGTTGAAGTAGTCGAGGTCGTAGTTGTCGTAGCCGGCGGAGACGCTGGAGACCACTTCGAGTTTTGCGGCGTTTTCCAGTTGTGCGCGGCCGAGTTTGCGGCCGACGCCGATGAGGCCGTGGGCGTGGGGCAGGGCTTCGTTGAATTGGGCGTTGATGTCGCCGTTCTTTGGATTTGGGACGATGACGTCGAACTCTTGCTGCAGGCGTTCGATCATGGGCGGGGTGATGCGGCTGAAGGCCAGGACTGTTTTTTTCATTGGGCTTGGGCTCGGCGGGACTGGATTGCCAAGCAAGCTAACATTCTCTCTGGCGCTGGAGAAGGGGCCCGCGTTGCAGCGTGCCCCGTTGAGTGGTTTTCAGTTTTTTAACGAATCATGATCAAGGAGCTCTTTAGCTTCGAAGACCGCATTGAGGGTGATTTCGCTACCAGTATCCTTTTCTTTGAGACCGACATTAACTATTTTTGCCTGTAATGTTCCAGCTTCTCGGTTAAAGGTTATGTCGACATAACCTTTACCGTTTTTGATGCCGTCGAAGTATTCTGTGAGAGTCAATACTCCTTCCTTGTAATAGATCGTTTCGATCGGGCCGTTCTCGGAGAAATCATGTTTGCCATTGCTGATATCGCTGCGAAAAGTTAGTTGCAATGACTTATGAAGACGGTCTGCGGGTTTAGGGTTGTAGCCATTGACACTTACCAATCCATCCCAGAGTACAAATGATCTGATCTTTAGATTAAAGTATTCAGTGGGGTGAGGCTTGACTGTTCCCGTGACGCTGCCAGTGCCTGACAGTGTTTCGTTTTGAGTGGTAGCCATATTTATCAACCTTTTATGATGTTTGAGTGCGGTTCTTTGAAAATTGAGTGAGGTAATGCAGGAGGTATTATTTGGCGTGGGCATCAAAAATATAACTGTCAGATCTGACAGGTAGTTAGAATAATAGGCTATTGATTTAAGTGTTTTAAGTTGCTTTCAGCGTTGTAGGTACTTAATCCTTCTGAGCAGTCTTTTACTTGGCACGGCCATGCGTGGTGGGACGGCTGACGCCGTAGCGCTGGCTTAATTGGCTCTTGGTGTAACTGCCGCCAAGCCAGTCGCTGACTAACTTCACTCGTTGATCCATTGGGGACTCTTGATTCCAGGGCATGGTCAGCACCTCCTGACCATGATTAATACCTGTAAACCATGTCCCCGGTCTCAAACGTAAAGGATGTACCCGGTCTTTACCCACCCCAACCCTCTCCCTCCGGGAGAGGGTTGGGGTGAGAGGCTTTTAGCTATGCGCCGGGGATTGGGAGATTTCGTGGTTATCCAGCACCCGATTCACCGGCAGTTCGGCAAGCATGATGATCTGCTGAATCACCAGAATCGTGCGCCGTTGCGGCAGGTCGATGTAGGCGGCCATGTCGCTGGTCATCAGGCTGGCCTGTGCCAGTGATTCGCAGGCGTGGACCAGCAGGCTTTTGTGGCCCTTTTCGGGGGAGATCTGGAACACGCTGGCTTTGGGGAAGCGGTATCAACATTGGCTGATACCCGCTCGTGCCTGCACTGGGGTCATACTTTGCAATCTGAGTGGCCAGTGCCTTCACCCCTCGATAATCTCAAGGCCTTGGACATCAATATGACCATCATGTATCTGGTGCTTCTTATTTTTATTGACGAAGTCATTAAAGGTGAAGTTGAAAGTGGCTTTGAAAAGCCCCTTGTCAATGTCGAACTCGATGACTTCAATTGAGCCTGCATCTTCAATGCTGGTATAGCCTTTTGTATGGTTATGTTCTGTGTACGAAAAGCTAAACGGGCACGGAAATTTCTCCGTGAAGAAATGTTTTCCTTTCTCGATTTTTGCATCAAATAACAAGTGAATTGTAAATGAGGTGCTCGCGGATTTTTGATAAATTGCCTTTAATGCCACCAACTCTCCATCACTCACAAAGATGCTGGGTTTTCCTTCAAATTGGTCGCTGAAGTAGTCTTTAATTCTGGCGCTCACAACGCCGGTCCCTGACTTGTTACGTCCTTCAAATGTATCTTTTGTAATGGTCATGTCTTGTTCCTTTGATTTAAGGGGACTACACCGACATTGTTCGCTTGAAGCAGATAAAAAGGTACTGTCAGATCTGACAGGTTCGTTATGCCATTTGGCTATTCTTGGCTTATCAACCATAACTCTTCCGAGTTGATCGAATCCGTCAAAGTTGAATCTTCGTTCGTCGGGGTGAGACGAGGGGCAGATGCTCTCCCGCCTTCTCCCCGCGGTGAGGGAGCCGATTTTTGGGCTTTTCAGAATTTGAATTCGACTCGGTATTTCACGTCGGCGTAACTCTACCAAACACCACGGTCAGTCCCCTCTCCCTGTGGGAGAGGGGTAGGGTGAGGGGCTTTTAGCTGTGTGCCGGGGATTGCGGGATTTCGTGGTTATCCAGCACGCGATTCACCGCCAATTCCGCAAGCATGATGATCTGCTGAATCGCCAGGATCGTCCGCCGTTGCGGCAGGTCGATGTAGGCGGCGATGTCGCTGGTCATCACGCTGGCCTGGGCCAGTGATTCGCAGGCGTGGACCAGCAGGCTTTCACTGTCCTGTTCCGGGGCGACCTGGAACATGGTGCTGGGTTTGTGGAAGCGCAGGGTGAGGGCGTTGGGTTTGAGGTAGTGGTCGAGGGCGCGTTCGGCGGCTTCGTGGAATTTCTTTGAGCCGGGGAATTCGTAGGGGGTGGTGTCGTCGGTTTCGGGTGGATTAGGCGTTGGTTTGAACATAGGAAACATACTCGTGGCAAGTTGAGTGAAGCCGCCACTTTTCGTTTTCCAGACGAAAGGGTGGCAGCTGTGCGCGAACTGGAAAAACCGGTCAACTCACCAAAACCGGCAGGCCCAAGGGCCTCCCGCGCACAGCCGCCATAACATTGCGAGCTAAAAAGCGCCGCAGTATGCCATGAGCTTTGGTAGTTGAAATCGGGTTTTCCAGACCCGGTCGCTGATGCGTCAGCGACACCCAAATCCTAGCCACCGCACTTCCGACGGACAACCTGCAAAACCTGTCGGAAACATCCGCGAAATCCCTGTTTTTGTAGGCTCTGCCGTAGGCCGCGATCTGTTGATTTTTAAACAGCAAGATCAAACGATCGCAGCCTGCGGCAGCTCCTGGAGGTGAGGCGTTTTGTTTAGGAGACAGTTGGGGCGATGAAGAGAGCCGTGGGTCAAAAGTCTGCGCGGCGAAGAGGGTCAGCTTTTGCTCTTCTGCCACAGGCCGCGGCAGACTCAGAGCGAAATACTGTCCCGCCCTTTTATGGAGAACATACCACCATTGACCTCCAGTTCCTTACCTTCAGCGCCAGCAGATTTGAACTGAAAGCTCCCCTTGTACAGTTCTTGGTCATGATCAAAGCTCAAGGTGATGGAGCCTGTATCAGCACTGTAGGTTTCAAAGCGGATATGGGTCTCCACTTGCCATATCTTCCAAAAAGTCGCACAGACCTTTTTATCTTCGAAATTATAGGTGCCGCTCGAGATGTCGGGTGGGAACACTATTTCAATGCCGCGCTCGATTTCGTTTCTATTTGCATCGGTAGTGAGCTGTACCGTGTTCAAAGACAAGTGCAGTTTGTTGTCGGTGGTGTAGTGGTCGTAGGCGAAGCCTGAGTTTTGCGAGGTGAAGTCCAGATCACCCGATATGCGGGCCGTCATACGACCGATGCTGGGAGAGGTTTTGATAATGGGAAACTGATGCCTGGTGAACATGATGAACTCCTTGGCGTTGATCGTTCCGTGAACCAGACAAGGTCTGGCGACGTTTTCAAGCTAGGAGTGGGGGGGAGCACTGTCAACTGTCAGAGTTGACAGTTGACAGTAGAGGAGAATTGAACGTCAGAGGGACTGCCAACGCCAATTACCCCGGTTCAGTAACGTCGGCAGAACGCTACATTCAGTTGGCGACACGCACGCCGGCGAGGCTGCCACTCAACTCATACGCCGCCAATTCCGCCTGATGCGCCGCAAGAATTTCTGGCAACGACCCACGCAAATACTCAACCCACGTCTTGATCTTCGCATCCAGATATTGCCGCGACGGGTAGATCGCATACAGGTTCAGCTCTTGCGAGCGATAGTTCGGCATGACCCGCACCAGCGTGCCGTTGCGCAGTCCTTCGATCGCCGCATACACCGGCAACACACCCACGCCCATGCCACTGGTGATCGCGGTTTTCATCGCATCGGCGGAGTTCACCAGAAACGGCGAGCTGTTGATGGTGACCATTTCCTGGCCTTCCGGGCCGTCGAAGGCCCACTTCTCCAACGGAATCACCGGGCTGACCAGGCGCAGGCAAGCGTGGTTGAGCAGGTCGCTAGGCTTTTGCGCGGCGCCGTTGGCTTTCACGTAGGCCGGCGAGGCGCAGACGATGCTGTAGGTGATGCCCAGCCGTTGCGAGACGAAACCCGAGTCCGGCAATTCGCTGGCGAGCACGATGGATACGTCGTAGCCCTCGTCGAGCAGGTCCGGCACACGGTTGGCCAGGGTCAGGTCGAAGGTCACGTCCGGGTGGGTCTTGCGGTAGCGGGCGATGGCGTCGATGACGAAGTGCTGGCCGATGCCGGTCATGGTGTGCACTTTCAATTGCCCGGCCGGGCGCGCGTGGGCGTCGCTGGCCTCGGCTTCGGCTTCTTCGACGTAGGCGAGGATCTGTTCGCAGCGCAGCAGGTAGCGTTTGCCCGCTTCGGTGAGTGCAATGCGCCGCGTGGTGCGGTTGAGCAAGCGAGTTTGCAGGTGGGCTTCCAGGTTGGAGACCGCGCGCGAGACGTTGGCGGTGGTGGTGTCGAGTTGCACGGCGGCGGCGGTGAAGCTGCCGGCTTCGGCCACGCAACTGAAGGCGCGCATGTTTTGCAAAGTGTCCATGGGGTGCTCTCAAGGGAGATGGCAAATTGTGACACGAAGTTTCAGGGGCGAGACCCCCGACCAAGGGATTATCTCGTTAACCGTAACAAAGATTCACAGAATTCCCAGCTTATCGCCATTGAGGGCGCCCCCTAGAATTGCGCCGATCCCGGTAGGAGCTGCCGCAGGCTGCGATCTTTTGATTTTGTTTTAAGGGAATCAAGATCACAAGATCGCAGCCTGCGGCAGCTCCAACACGGGTTCTCGATCTACCCCTCTCTCAGGAATTCGCAGCTGTGCCGCGTCGCATCAACAGAGCGCTTTTGCCGCTCAGTGTTCTGGCTTTTACCCTGGGTCTTGGCGGCTGCATCTCAACGGACGGAATTGCTCCACAAGGCATGGCAATGGAGGCCAACTCGCTGGCCACCGACGACGCCATCGCCCACGCCGCCCGTGACGCCAACTGGCCCACCGCGCAATGGTGGCAAGCCTACGGCGACCCGCAACTCAATCGCTGGATCGATCTCGCCGTGCAGGGCAGCCCGAGCATGGCCATGGCCGCCGCGCGAGTACGTCAAGCCAAAGCCATGGCCGGTGTCGCCGAATCCGCTGAGTCGTTGCAGATCAATGGCGAGTCGACCCTCAAACGCCACAACTGGCCGACCGATCAGTTCTACGGCCCGGGCGATCTGGCCAACACCACCACTTGGGACAACAACGCCGCGCTGGGTTTCAGCTACGCCCTCGACCTTTGGGGCCGTGAAAGCAATGCCAGCGAACGGGCGGTGGATCTGGCGCACATGAGCGCCGCTGAGGCGCGATTGGCGCAGCTGGAGTTGCAGAACAACATCGTCCGCGCCTACATCGAACTGTCGCTGCATTACGCCCAGCGCGACATCGTCGCGGCGACGCTTAAGCAGCAACAGCAGATTCTCGATCTGGCGCAAAAGCGTCTGAATGGTGGCATCGGCACACATTTCGAAGTCAGCCAGGCCGAAACGCCGCTGCCGGAAACCCATCGACAAATCGATGCGCTGGACGAAGAAATCGCCCTGAGCCGCAACCAGATTGCCGCGCTCGCCGGCAAAGGTCCGGGAGCGGGCGCGCAGTTGCAGCGTCCGACACTGTCGCTCGCTGCAGCGTTGAAACTGCCGTCGGCGTTGCCTGCCGAATTGCTCGGCCAACGTCCGGATGTGGTTGCCAGTCGCTGGCAAGTGGCGGCGCAGGCGCGCGGTATCGATGTGGCGCACGCCGGGTTTTATCCCAACGTCGATCTCGTTGGCAGCCTCGGTTACATGGCCACCGGCGGTGGCGCGCTGGAGTTTTTGACCGGCAAGAAACTCAACTACAACGTCGGCCCGGCGATCTCATTGCCAATCTTCGACGGTGGTCAATTGCGCTCAGAGCTGGGTGAAGCCTCCGCCGGTTACGACATCGCCGTCGCGCATTACAACCAGACGCTGGTGAATGCGCTGAAGAATATTTCCGATCAGTTGATCCGCCGCGAGTCGATGGACAAGCAGCAAGGTTTTGCCGCCGAGTCGGTGGCCACGGCGCAGAAGACCTACGACATCGCGATGATCGCTTATCAGCGCGGCCTCACCGATTACCTCAACGTGCTCAATGCGCAGACGTTGCTGTTCAAGCAGCAGCAGGTGCAGCAGCAGGTGCAGGCGGCGCGGTTGAGTGCGCATGCCGAATTGGTGACGGCGCTGGGCGGTGGCCTCGGGGCCGGTAACGATGTGCCGACTGCCGAGAAAACCCAAGCGCCGAAAACCCCGGTTCTCCTGCGTTGAACACACAACCCAATGTGGGAGCGAGCCTGCTCGCGAAAGCGGTTTATCAGTCGACATCAACGTTGAATATGAAAACGCATTCGCGAGCAGGCTCGCTCCCACAGGTTCTGCGACCAGACCGAATCACTTTGAGCACAATTAAATGACTCCCTTGCCCGCACCCCTGCGCTGGCTTTACTCCCTGGAATGGCGCCGTGGTTTTTTCGACTGGTCGCGCAGCGATGGCGTGACCTGGGTCTATATCTTCAAGGTGTTGCTCGCCGCATTCCTCACGCTGTGGCTGGCCATGCGTCTGGAGTTGCCGCAACCGCGCACAGCGATGATCACTGTGTTTATCGTCATGCAGCCGCAAAGCGGCCAGGTGTTTGCCAAGAGTTTCTATCGCTTCCTCGGCACCCTCGCGGGGTCGGCGATGATGGTCACGCTGATCGCATTATTTGCGCAGAACACCGAGCTATTTCTCGGCTCGCTGGCGATCTGGGTCGGCATCTGCTCGGCCGGTGCTGCGCGTTGCCGCAACTTCCGCGCTTACGGTTTTGTCCTCGCCGGCTATACAGCCGCGATGGTCGGATTACCGGCGCTGGCGCACCCGGACGGCGCATTTATGGCTGCCGTGTGGCGGGTGCTGGAGATCTCGCTGGGGATTCTCTGCTCGACGCTGATCAGCGCCGCGATCCTCCCGCAAACCGCCAGCGCGGCGATGCGCAACGCCTTGTATCAGCGCTTCGGTGTGTTCGCGTTGTTCGTCACCGATGGCTTGCGCGGGCGCAGCAAAGCCGAGTCTTTCGAGGCGAGCAACGTGCGCTTCATTGCTGAAGCCGTGGGGCTGGAAGGGCTGCGCAGCGTGACCGTGTTCGAAGACCCGCACATGCGTCGGCGCAACGGTCGCCTGAGCCGTTTGAACAGCGAGTTCATGGGCATCACCACGCGGTTCAACGCCTTGCATCAGTTGCTTGAACGCTTGCGTGGCAATGGCGAAGAACATGTGGTCGCGGCGATCAGACCGGGCCTGCAGGATCTCGCCGAAGTGCTCGACGGCTTCAGCGGCCGCGCCCTTACCAGCCCCGATGCCGGCCGTTTGGCGACCGCACTGGCGACCTACAAGGAAGGCCTGCCGTCTCGCGTGCGCAGCCTGCGCGCGATCTTTCAGGACACCGATCCGAGCGAAGCCGAACAACTGGATTTCCACACCGCCTACGAATTGCTTTATCGCTTCGTCGACGACCTGCACAGTTATGCACAGACCCACGCATCCTTGGCCGATCACCGCCACGAACGCGAGCGCTGGGACGAGCCGTTCACCCCGCAAACCAACTGGTGGGCGGCAGCGGCGTCGGGCATTCGCGCCTCGTTCATTCTGGTGGTGCTGGGCAGTTACTGGGTCGCCACCGCTTGGCCAAGCGGCGCGACGATGACCCTGATTGCGGCCGCTACTGTGGGCCTCTCCGCCGCCACGCCGAACCCGAAACGCATGGCCTTTCAGATGGCGTGCGGGACCTTCCTCGGTGCCCTGATCGGCTTCGCCGAGATGTTTTTCATCTTCCCTTGGATAGACGGTTTTCCACTGCTGTGCGTGATGCTCGCGCCGGTGATCGTGCTCGGCTCGTTCCTCACCTCGCGCCCGCAATACGCCGGTGTCGGCCTCGGTTTGCTGATCTTTTTCAGCACCGGTTCGGTGCCGGACAACCTGACCATCTACAACCCTTACACCTTTATCAACGACTACATCGCCATGGTCATGGGCATGCTGGTCTGCGCCGCTGCGGGGGCAATTACTCTGCCGCCGAACAGTCGCTGGTTGTGGAAGCGTCTGGAGCAGGATCTGCGCGGCCAAGTGGTCTACGCGATCAGCGGCAAGCTCAAAGGCTTGGCCTCGAGTTTCGAGAGCCGCACCCGCGATTTGCTGCATCAGGCCTACGGTCTGGCGGCTGGGGAGCCGAAGGTGCAAAAGAATCTGCTGCGCTGGATGTTCGTGGTCCTGGAAGTCGGCCACGCGATCATCGAGCTGCGCAAGGAGCAGGCGATCCTGCCGGTGCACCCGGCCTATGCCGAATCGCAGCCGTGGCGCCAGGCAATTCGCGTGATGGGCCGCGCGCTGGTGCGACTGTTCCTGCAACCGAACGCTAGCAATCTCGAACGTGCGCTGGTGGCGGTCGATCATGCGATCAGCCGTGTCGCGGCCACTGATGAGCCGTTCGCGCCGCACTTCGACACCTCGGCGTTGCGCCGGGTGAAGAGCTATCTGCACTTCATCCGCACCTCGTTGCTCGACCCGCAATCACCGCTCGCTGCCTACGCCATCGCCAAGCCCGAAGGACTTGCCCATGCCTCGTGAAATCGCCTTCCACGGCGTGTACATGCCGACCATGACTTTGATGTTTTTCATCGCTGCGGCGCTGGCCTGGGCGGTGGACCGGTTCTTGTCCGGGTTCGATCTGTACCGCTTTTTCTGGCACCCGGCGCTGCTGCGTCTGAGTCTGTTTACCTGTCTGTTCGGCGCCATGGCGCTGACTGTCTACCGTTGAGAACGTCCCGATGAAAAAGTTTTTCAGCCTGCTCGCGACCCTGCTGGTGCTGGCCCTGGCGTTGTGGATCGGCCGCACGCTGTGGGAGCACTACATGAACACGCCGTGGACCCGCGATGGCCGCGTGCGCGCCGACATTATCAACGTTGCCGCCGATGTTACCGGTGAAGTGATCGACGTGCCGGTGCGCGACAATCAACTGGTGAAGAAGGGTGATCTGCTCATGCAGATCGACCCGGAGCACTACCGCATCGCAGTGAAACAGGCGCAGTCGCTGGTCGCCTCGCGCAAATCGACGTGGGAGATGCGCAAGGTCAACGCCCATCGCCGCGCCGACCTCGACAACCTGGTCATTTCCAAGGAAAACCGCGACGACGCCAGCAACATCGCCGACGCCGCGCTGGCCGATTACCAACACGCGCAGGCGCAACTGGAAGCCGCCGAACTCAACCTCAAACGCACTGAAGTGCGCGCCGCGGTTGACGGTTATGTGACCAACCTCAATGTGCATCGCGGTGACTACGCGCGCATCGGCGAGGCGAAAATGGCCGTCGTCGACATGAACTCGTTCTGGGTTTACGGCTTCTTCGAAGAGACCAAACTGCCTCACGTGAAAGTCGGCGACAAGGCCGATATGCAACTGATGAGCGGCGAAGTGCTCAAGGGCCATGTGGAAAGCATTTCCCGCGGCATCTACGACCGCGATAACCCGGAAAGCCGCGAGCTGATCGCCGATGTGAACCCGACGTTCAACTGGGTGCGATTGGCGCAACGGGTGCCGGTGCGCATTCACATTGATGAAGTGCCGGAAGGTGTTCTGCTGGCGGCTGGGATTACTTGTACGGTGGTAGTCAAGCAGAGCGCTGTGGATAGCTGATGGACCGAGTCGTCTGCATCGCGAGCAGGCTCACTCCTACAGTGGATCTGTGTCACGCAGAAGATCCACTGTATGAGCGAGCCTGCTCGCGATCGGGGTTATCGGTAGAACGTTTTGACCACCCGCAGTCCGGACTCGATGGTCTCATCGACGGTTAACCGTTTGTCTTCAATGAGGGTGACAATCCGCTGGTCATTGGCAATGTTTGCGTCAGGTTTTTTCAACTGAGCGGCGCGATTGATCACGATGTAAATCAATACATGATCACGGTTCCTGATGAATGGCAGGTCCATGGCATCGCCGATCGACTGACTCATGTAGGCATAACGCTCGGCGGACGTCAGACCCTTGAAGGTATCCGGATAATCCTGATAGATCTGGGCGGAGTAGCGGGCGCCGTCCTCTGCCCGTTCTTCGGCGTCCAAGGCCGCCTTGCTGGCGACCTGGGGGACGAGCTCGTTGTAGCGTTTGTCGGCCTCGGCAATTTGCGCCGCAGACATCCGGGGTTCGAGTGTGGCACCGATGCGGGCGTCCTCTGCGTCGGTGAGGAATTTGCTCCACGCGTATGCTTCGGCCAGATTGCCCTGTTCTTCGTACTGCTTGATCAGTTGCTTCCGGGCATCGGGATAACCGTGTTGCGAGGAGCGCAGCAGCCAACGCATGGCAAGTGCGGCATCTTTCTTCGCCCCGAGAGTGCCGGAACTGTACATATCGTACATGCCGTACTCCGCGCACCAGTCATTTTGCTTTGCCGCATAACCTGTGTAGTTGAAGACCAGGTCTTTGTTTTTGCTCAGGTCGCCGGACTGCATCACCATTCTGGACAGGTAGCAAAACGCCCGAGGATGTTTCGGCGCTGCCATGACCAGGCAAGTTTGGGCGACATCGCGTGATCCGTCTTCGAACATCAGCAAACCTGTGCCAAACAGAATGTCGCTGTCCATCTGCGGATTGCAGTATTCGTTTGCGGTGACGGCTGGCAAGAGCGCTTGCGCGGTCAATTTCGGCAGGGTGTCGTTGAGGGGCACTTCTTGAGTCGAACAGCCCGCCAGCCATGCGAGCAATGCCACAGGCAATACGTTGAGAACTTTCAAAAGTTGGTCCTGATCTGAAGTGAAGCGAACGCAGGGCGGCGTCAGGCAGGCAAACAAAGCAGCGACGTTTCCGCAAAGAAAGGCCGGGGGAGGGGGATATCAGTGTTCAGCAATTCCCTTGCTTCGGTGCGTGCGCCAGCGATTCCATACGCTATCCGGTTCACTTGAAGCATTGGCTGCTTCAAGTGCGGCGCATTCTACTTTGATCGGTCGATTTGGCAATTTCATCCAGATAAATCAGAGCCGCCCGCGCAAACCGAAGCGCTTCATCAACGTCGATTCCAGCAAGCCCTTGGGCAACAACGTCGCCAGCAACGGCAACGCGCGGCTGCCGTTGCCGATGCGGATCAAGCGTGGCGGTTTGTTCTGCTGCACAGCCTTCAGCAGTACAGCAGCAAACTCCCTGGCCGGCGTCGGCTTGTCCTGCGACGCCTTGGCCCGCGCGCGAATGCCCTCACGCAGCGGAAACCATGGAGATTGTTCATTGATCAACTGCTCGGCTTCATGCCCGGCGTTCTTGGCAAAACTCGATTGAATCGCCCCCGGCTGCACTTCCATCACGCGAATGCCGAAAGGTGCCAGCTCCATGCGCAGCGCATCGCTCAAGGCATGCACCGCTGCTTTCGAGGCGCAGTAAGCACCGGCAAACGGTGTGACCAAAACCCCTGAAACACTGCCAATATTCACCACCAATCCTTTGGCCCGACGCAGGACCGAAAACAGTGCGCGCGTAACGCCGACAATCGAAAACACATTGGTCTCGAACTGGCGCTGCATGGCCGCCACACCACCATCGAGCAGCGGCCCCATGGCGCCGTACCCCGCGTTATTGATCAGCACATCGAGGCCGCCGTGTTGCTGGTTGATCCGCTCGCCAAGTTGCTCCAGCGCCGCGCTGTCATTGACATCGAGTTGCACGGCGGTGAACCCGGCAGACGCCAGCAACGCCACATCTTCAGCCTTGCGCGCACTGGCCCAGACTTCGAAACCGGCGGCTTTGAACGCATCGGCGAGGGCGCGGCCGATGCCGCTGGAACAACCGGTAATCAACGCAACGGGCATGGCGCATTCCTTGTGCAAAAAAGTGGGGAAGGGAGGATCAATCGGAGAAACTACCCTGCAAGCGCTCGGCGCGAAACTACAGGGTTTGCGGGCGATAACCGGGACGCAGCGGCGGCATCGGCAGACAGTCTTCCCACTCGCCGCCGGCCTGCAATTCGCCGGGGCCGCGATAGCGCGGGGCGGTGTATTGGTTGTCGGCCAGATTGACCGTGTCACCCGGCGCATAAGCGGCGATGCGCCAGCGCAGTTCGGTCAGAGGCACGTCGTTGCCGTTTTTCATTTTCAGTTGCAACGGACGATCGGCCGGGCATTGTTCGGGAGCGTAGGCGATACGCATCTCAAGGCGCGCCAGTTGCTTGACCTCGCGGTTGTCCAGCCACACCACCCACATGGCCACAAAACCCAGGCCAATCGCCGCAGCCACGGAAACCGGGAAAGCTTTGGCCGGGTAGCGCAACAGCAGGATCAACCAGGTGATGACCAGCAGTATGCCGATGAACATGTGGGAACGCTCCGTGAGTTCGTGCGCACCATCCTACCGAAGGCCCAGCGCAATGGACATTCGTTGCGCACGGGATTTGACCGTTGGTCGGAACTGTAATTCCTGACAGTAGGCGCATCGCCAAGCGTCTGCTCAGATCATTGCAGGTGCAGAGGACGCAGTTATCGAGCGGGGTGAGCTACATGTACATGTTCAGCAAAACACCGGTGCTGGCAGTGAACGACCCACGCGGGCTGGCTGTTCGCAGGGTCGATTACTGGCGTTGCGACGTTAATCAAGCACCTGAACCGCGCATCCATCGCACGGCCCACGACGCGGCCGGCCACGCGGTGAAACAGTGGGACTCGCGATTGTGGGCGCTGCAAAGCGATGATCCGCTGGCACCGGCCAATCTGGATACCGTGTTCTCATTGAACGGGCACGTTCTGCGCTCGCACAGTGTCGGCGCCGGGATGCAAATCAGCCTGCTGGGTCTGGGTTCAGAAACACTGACGTATTGGGACAGCCGAGGCACCCGCCGGGACAGTGAGCATGACGCGCTATTGCGGCCGACAGCGGTGTTCGAAGAAGGCGAATTGCAGCCACGCCGTTGCACCGAGCGCTTTGTTTATGGTCGGCCGGGTGTTGCCGATGCGACCCGTAACCAACTTGGCCAGCTGATTCGTCACGATGATCCGGCGGGAAGCGTGTTGTTCGAGGCCTTCGCCATCAGTGGAGAGAATGTCGAAAACACCCGGCATTTCACCCTTGAACCCGTCTCCCCGGATTGGCCTGAGCCAATCGATGAGCGCCAGCGTTTGCTCGAACCCGGTGAGGGCGCAATGACCCATTGGCGTTTCGGGCCCCTCGGGGCGGTGCTCGAGCAGATCGATGCGAAGGGTAACCGGCATGTCAGTGAGTTGACCCTCGATGGAGGCTTGCGCGCCCGCCATCTGCAGTTGAGCCATCAGACTGAGCGGCGGGCGGTGGTCAGCGATATTCACTACAACGCAGAAGGGCTGGTCACGCAGGAACTGGCAGGCAATGGCGTGCTGACAACGCTGACCTACCGTGAAGAGGATGGGCGTCTGATGACGCGTCACGCCGAAACCGGTCAGGGTGTGGTCTTGCAGCATCTGCTGTACCAATACGACCGGACAGGCAATGTGCTGAGCATCGAAGACAAGGCGTTGCCCGTGCGCTACTTCGCCAACCAGCGCATCGAACCGATCAGCCGCTTCACCTACGACAGCCTCTACCAGCTGCGCGAGGCCAGCGGCTGGGAGGCGGGGGCGGGCGATGGCGGCCCGACAGCGATCGCCAATTACTCGCAACGTTACCGTTATGACGCTGGCGGCAATTTGCTCAAGTTGATCCACGTGGGGGCACAAAGCCCAGGTCATGATCTGCAGGCTGCCCGCTACAGTAATCGTTGCCTGCCGTGGCGTAATGGCGTGCCCCCCGACGAGGCAGAGATCGCCGCAGCGTTCGACGCTCGCGGTAACTTGCAGCTGCTGGATCAAGGCCGGCAGTTGCAGTGGAATCTGCGCAATCAACTGGATGCGGTCGTGGCGGTGCAACGCGATTGCGCTGCGGATGATCACGAAGTCTATCTCTACGACGGCGCTGGTCAGCGTGTACGCAAGATTCGGTCGCTGCAGACCAGGGTTCGTGCTGTCGTTACGCAGGTACGCTACCTCCCTGAACTGGAATTGCGCACTGATGCCGGCACCGGCAAGGTGCTGCAAGTCATCACGGTGCAGACCGCCCTGAACAGTGTTCGTGTTCTGCACTGGGAGAGTCCGCCGCCAGCAGGCGTTAACGATCAGTATCGCTACAGTTTCAATGATCATCTGGGATCGATCAGTCTGGAACTGGCGGCAGATGCGCAACTGATCAGCCGCGAGCATTTCTATCCATTCGGGGCGACCGCGTGGAGTGAGGAAAGCGACATCAGTTACAAAACCGTGCGTTATTCGGGCAAGGAGCGCGATGCCACGGGTCTGTACTACTATGGTTTTCGTTATTACATGCCGTGGTTGCAGCGCTGGCTCAACCCTGACCCGAAAGGTTTTATCGACGGGCCGAATCTGTACCAGATGGTCGGTAACTCACCGATGCGGCATGCCGACAGCGACGGCGGTAAAAAGACCGATACGTCAGAGTTGGCTGACAGTGCACAAGAGCAGAAGGCATTGCTGGATTCGATGACTTCGGCTGCTGCGGATGTCAGAAATTCGTTACTCAATCACACGCAGGCGCGGCACCGCTTTCAGGCGCTGGTCAGGCGGGTGACGACGCAACTGAGCAGCAGTCTGGTCAGAACTGGAGCTAAGGCTTTGGGGGGCGCGGCAGGCACAGCGTGGGGGGGAACATTGGGGCCTGTAGTGGGTGCACTCGGGGGGCAGGTGGGTGAGAAGGCCGGCACCGCGCTGGCGAACGTCGTCATCGAAAAGGTCGTGGACACCTTTCAGTTGAACCGTCCTATCAACTTCAAGGGCAGCGAGATGAATCCGAAGGCGTTCGTTGAAAGCGTGGCGCCAAAAACGAAACTCAGTCTCGCCAAGGTAAAACTGGAGTTGGCCGCCCATGATCCGCGCACTGCCGACGGTCGATCACGTCTGCTGAAAGTGGCTGCCACGAAGGCGGAGGACAAAGTAATGGGGCTAATCGCCGATGAAGTGGGACCGGAGGCACCGGGCCTGATCCAGACGGGACGGGAGTTCGCCCATGCTTCGCGAGGTTTGAATGCCGGGGCGTTAAGTGAAGCTTACGAACATATTCCGGTAGACATCGACATGGCAACGTTCAGGATGTCAGCCATCGTGAACGAGTTGGCGACTGCCGGCAGTTCAGATCCTGAGCTTTTCGAGACGGTTGCAGGGCTTTCAATGCAAACATCGAACACTGTTCAAACGCTGGAACGGACTCAGGATTTCATTGGATTTATTGCACCGACGCCATACGCCGGGAGGCAGCAATCGCTGGGAGGAAGTTCCCGGCCAAAACTGATCCGACAACATTCGCTCGGCTGAAAAAAAGCCCCCGCCCAACCCGCTGCGGATAGGGGACGCAGTGGGCTGGACGGGGGCTTCTTGTTCTACCGAACGTTACTGCGCGATGGTTTTCACCGACACGCCGCGTTCGATCGGGGTGGAGCGACCGTAGATATCTTCGAAGCGTTCGATATCGTCTTCACCCAGGTAGCTGCCCGATTGCACTTCGATGATTTCCAGCGGGATCTTGCCCGGGTTGCGCAGGCGATGCACCGAGGCGATCGGGATGTAGGTCGACTGGTTTTCGCAGAGCAGGAACACGTTTTCATCGCAGGTCACTTCGGCGGTGCCGCTGACCACGATCCAGTGCTCGGCGCGGTGGTGGTGCATCTGCAGCGACAGGCACGCGCCCGGTTTGACCGAGATGTGCTTGACCTGGAAACGCCCGCCCATGTCCACCGAGTCATATGAGCCCCACGGACGGTAAACCTCGCAATGGTTCTGGGTTTCGCTGCGGCCTTGCTCGTTGAGCGTGTTGACCATCTGCTTGACGCCCTGAACCTTGTCCTTGTGCGCAATCATCATGGCGTCTTTGGTTTCGACCACGACGATGTTTTCCAGACCGATCACCGACACCAGTTTGCCGTTGCCGTGGATCATGCAGTTCTTGCTGTCCTGAATCACCACATCGCCCTTGGTGACGTTGCCGTTGGCGTCTTTCTCGTTGACTTCCCACAGCGACGACCAGCAACCGACATCGCTCCAGCCAGCGGTCAACGGCACCACGCAGGCACGCTGGGTTTTTTCCATGACGGAGTAGTCAATGGAGTTGTCCGGGCAGCAGGCGAAGGTGGCTTCATCGAAGGTGATGGTGTCGGCGTCCTGCTGGCTGCGTTCGAGGGTCAGCAGGCAGGTGTCGTAGATGTCCGGATCGTGCTTTTTCAGCTCTTCGAGGAAGCGGCTGGCGCGGAACAGGAACATGCCGCTGTTCCAGTAGTAACCGCCGGATTCAACGTACTCGGTGGCACGTTTGACGTCAGGTTTTTCGACGAAGTGCGAAACGCGGCTGACGCCTTCGGGCAGCAGCGAATCGCCGGTGGATTTGATGTAGCCGTAACCGGTTTCCGGTTTGGTCGCCGGCACGCCGAACAGGACCATTTCGCCGTTTTCGGCGGCGACGGTGGCCAGAGCCAATGCGCGTTGCAGGGCTTTCTGGTCTTCCAGTACGTGGTCGGCCGGCAACACCAGCATCAACTCGTCACGACCTTCATTGACCAGCATCATCGCAGTCAGCGCCACGGCCGGCGCGGTGTTGCGGCCGAATGGTTCCATGAGGATGCGCTGGCATTCCAGCTTACGATTGGCCAACTGCTCGTTGACGATGAAGCGGTGATCCTTGTTGCAGACCACGATCGGGGTGTCCATGCCTTCGAACACCAGGCGCTCGAGGGTCTGTTGGAAAAGGGTGTGTTCGCCGGTCAGGGCGAGGAATTGCTTAGGGAACTGCTTACGCGAAAGAGGCCACAGACGCGAACCGCTACCACCTGACAAGATCACCGGAATCATATTGTTTACTCCATAAAATCAATTTGGTTAGAGCAACGAACGTTGTGTCGTTTCACTCTTGTTTTTGTCTCGTATCCGAACTGACAACCCGGTCAAGGGTGGGAGCGAGCCTGCTCGCGAAAGCGGCGTATCAGTCGACATTGATGTTGGATGTCAGACCGTATTCGCGAGCAGGCTCGCTCCCACATGGGGACTGCGTCAGTTCGGAAAATTCGTTAGCGAGTCGATACCGGGCGTTTTACCCAGACTGGCGACAGGCTGCTGCCGCTGCCGGTGACGTACAGCACTGCGGCTTCACCGCGTTCGAGGGCGACCGGTTTTACGTCGCCGACTTTCTTGTCACCTTCGTACAGCGCCAGGCTGACTTTCACCGGGTTGATTTCACGTTCGCCACGGCCCTTGGCGGCCACGTTCGGCACCACGTCGGTCTTGCCGTCGGCGGTCTTCAGGGTCAGCGGTTTGTCGCTGAGGTTCTGCACGCGCACCAGGGATTTCTGCTTGTTCTTGAACGGCGGCTCTTCGATCAGTTGCGGCGCGCCGGAAGCGTTGTTGACCAGGGTGTAGTAGTGGTCACCGGCGAGTTTCACCGGCAGGGTCTGGCTGCCGACCTTGGCGCTGTAATCACCGCCCGGCATGAAGCTGAAGTCGCTGCTGGCCAGTGGCGCAACGTCGCTCAGGTTGGTGCTGCCGACAGTCGCGCTGACTTCAGCGTTGCTGGCGTTGTAGATACGCACGAAGGTCGAGCCTTTCGGTGCGGTCGGGCCGTACAGAGCGGCGTCGCCACCGGCGAAAGCCTGGACTGACAACACGCTCAGACCTGCAACCAGTGCAATGCGCTTTGCGAGACGACGAGGAGTAGTAGTGAAAGTCATGGTGTACCTCTCTTTCAGTTTTGCGCCCGATCGGGCGTCTCGGATTTAGTGTTTACAGCTACGTTTTGTTGGCGTGCGCCGGCTTGTTTAAGCTCTGCGACCCACTGCGGGTCGGCGTCGCCGATTTCGTTGTTCACAGGCAGATAACGTTAAGGAAACTCCCAGATCAGCACCTGTGGCGGGCTGTTCTTGAAGTCATCGCTTTTCAGGTAGCTGAGCATCGGCAGGATCGGGCCGTGGCCGTCTTCGGCGTAGCTCACCACGTCGCTGTGCAGCGCTTGTTTCAGCGCACCGACGAAGTTCCAGTTGGGGTTGGCGCTGTAACTGGTGCCGACCAGTGCCACCGGCACTTCATTGCTGGCGAACAGCGCGTCGTCACCGGCAGGCTGATCACCGGCCGCGACGGTGTTGCGCTTTTGCAGCGGCTCTTGCGCCGGCATCAGGTTTTCAAACAGCGGATCGAGCGGCAGGAACAAGCGCAGATCGCCCTTGTGCGTAACCTTCTCCGCTGGCGTAGTGACGAAGCGCTGCGGCTCGCCGCTGAGCGGGAACTTGTCGGCGATGGTTTTCGCCAGGGTGTTCGCGGCGATCTCGGCGCCTTCCGGCGTCCAGTGCGTGTCAGTGCGCAGGAACACTTGCTGACCGCTCTGCTTGGCCTGTTGGAACGGCTTGAGCAGGTCAGGGGCGAGGATCTTGTCGGCAGCTACACGAGCATGGAAATCCTGATAGAGATTTTCGTGAATGCTCGCCGGTTTCACTTCACCCAGATGCTCCGGGTACAGACGAACCTTGGCCGGCACGATCGCCATCACCAGTTTCACGCCTTTTTCTTTCAAGGTCTGGCGCACGCCTTCGACCAGCGCGTAATTGCCTTGCAGGTTCAGTGCTTCGTTGACGATCGGGTTGAATTCTTCATCGCTGTACAACCACTGATCGCGACTGATCACCACGTGCGGACGACCTTCGTTGAACAGTTTGAAATCCAGCGCGGCCCAGAGGTTGGTGCCCAGACGCTTGATCGGGAATTCATCGTCGTAATGGGTTTCCACAGCCTTGGTCCAGCGGCCGTTGAGCACCGTTGCATCGGCATTGGTGCTGAAGCCGAAGAAGCTGCGAACCGACCACAGACCCAAGACCAACAGGGTCACCAGGAACAGGGCGATGTAGAAGATGCGTAATGAGCGGGTCATGTCAGATCCCTCAGAACTGGAAGTAAAGGAACGGCGAGAAGCTTTGCGCCGAGAGTTTGAAAATCGAGGCGATGAACAGCACC
>Ga0163162_10000379_pt1 | contig 40471 bp, 29 predicted proteins | sample S55metaG_FD_115310 | JGI IMG/M metagenome (GOLD analysis project Ga0163162, IMG submission 115310) | Switchgrass rhizosphere microbial communities from Kellogg Biological Station, Michigan, USA - S5-5 metaG | ecosystem: Host-associated > Plants > Roots > Rhizosphere > Soil | place: USA... | reverse complement strand
CCAACCTAAAAAAACGATCATGATCGAGCGAATAGATAGTACAGAAAAAGCAAAAGAGCTGATTGCGGTACTTAAAGAAAAACATGGAGAACTTATGTTTTACCAGGCCGGTGGGTGTTGCGAGGGTACACAGCCGCAATGTTTCGAAAAAGGAGGTTATTACCTGCGGATGCGCGATGTTTGTTTAGGTGAAATAGAGGGTTGCGAGTTTTGGGTAGACAGAGACCTGTTCGAGTATTGGAAATTCTCACACTTTACTTTAGATGTACTGGATGGATTTGGTGTAGGTGGTTTTTCGTTAGAAACCCCGCTTCAAAAAACATTCAAGATCCATTACCGCTTATTCTCTGAAAAAGAATTAAAAGATTTAACTCCAGTTAAAACGGCAGAGTAATTTTGGTTTATTTGGTTTAAACAGAAGCCAGTTCGGAGAAATCCAGCTGGCTTTATTTGCTTACTATTACGTCATGCTGAATTTAGTTCAGCATCTTTCTTGTTTTTAAAAATTTATGCAATCTTTGCATTAAAATTAAACCATGCGTAAATTATTTGCCGTCCTTTCTACCATCATTACCTTATTTGCCATTAAAGAAACGGTATATGTATTTACGTCTAATGAAGCAGATATGGTTAAGCAAAAAGCCATCATGATAGTAATTGCTTTAAGCATCACCATACCGTTAATCATTTTAACACTTTGGCTTTGGTCGCCAGGTAGAAAGAAAAATGGTTAACAAAACTAAGCAATAAACTTACTTTTTAATTCTGCCGTAGGCACCCAACAACTCTCCTGCTTTCCCCACCATTTATAACGGTTTTTGGCAATCCAATCATAAACCCAATCACGCATAAATTTGGGAACAATGATAAATATATAAAGAAGTGGAATTAATCCATTCAGTTTTCTAACCACACGTAGTGCCGCTGAAGATTTGGTATAGAGTTTTCCATCCTCCAGCAACAGAATTGTATTCAGCTTTTTTGAATCCGCATTAAATTTTGGCAGCGTTTCTTTGGCATAATCACCCTGTAGCGCAGTAAATTTAAACTGATCCTTTTGATCGTGTTCAATAACAAACTGCACGGATGAATTGCAGAGGTTACAAACGCCATCAAAAAAGATTACTTGTTGTTGGATCATAAACTATAAAAATAACTTTTTTAATTGCAAAAACAGTCATTTCTTTCTCAAACATATAATATTCAGGCTTAAAAGGTATCATCAAGTAGTATTATCTTTAACCTAGATTTTTTCAATTTTTATTTCACTATAAATAAAATTATTTTTTCGTTTTTACATTTTGATAAACAACAATTTAGCTATAGCTTCTGAAACAAATCGATCTTCAACTTTCTTACCTTAAAACATTTTTATATATTTGCCCAATCCTTCTTCAATGCAAAAGAAAACACTTCTTGACGGACAAAAAATTCAGATTACAATTAAGAGGCTCTGCCATCAATTAATTGAAAACCACGACGATTTCGCAAATACCGTTTTAATTGGCATTCAGCCCAGGGGTATTTTTTTAGCTGACCGCATCCACCATGATCTTCAACAGATCTTAAAAAACAAGAAAATTTTAAAGGGAAACCTGGACATTACTTTCTTTAGAGATGATTTCCGCCGTAAAGACGGATTGGTTACCGCGAGCAGCAACTCGATGGATTTTATTATCGAAGGCAAAAAAGTAATCTTAATTGATGATGTACTTTGGACCGGCAGAACCATTAGGGCAGCACTTGATGCCCTGCTTGCGTATGGCCGGCCAGAGAAAGTAGAACTTTTGGTTTTAATAGACCGAAGGTTTAGCAGGCACTTACCTATCGAGCCAGATTATATTGGCCATCAGGTAGATAGCCTAAACTCACAACAGGTAAAAGTAACCTGGGCGAGTGAAGGAAGTGAAGATAAAGTGATTTTAATATCGGACAATAATAAATAAAAATGGCAGCAGAAAAACTATCAACCCGACATCTTTTAGGCATTAAAGATATTAACCGGAATGATATCGAATTGATTTTCGAAACTGCAGATAATTTCAAGGAAGTAATTAACCGCCCAATTAAAAAGGTTCCTTCACTTCGTGATATCACTATTGCCAATATCTTTTTCGAAAACTCTACCCGTACCAAACTTTCGTTCGAACTTGCCGAAAAAAGACTATCGGCTGATGTGGTTAATTTTGCTGCCTCATCATCGTCGGTAAGCAAAGGCGAAACCCTTATCGATACTGTAAACAACATCTTATCAATGAAAGTTGATATGGTGGTGATGCGTCATCCTTATGCCGGGGCAGGTCAGTTTTTAAGTAAACATGTGAAGGCCCAGATTGTAAATGCCGGAGATGGCGCACATGAACACCCTACACAGGCCTTACTTGATGCTTTCTCCATCCGCCAGAAATTGGGTGATATAGCTGGTAAAAAAGTAGTAATTGTGGGCGATATCCTGCACTCACGGGTTGCCATATCCAACATCCTTTGCCTGCAACGTTTAGGTGCAGAGGTTATGGTTTGCGGTCCTACCACTCTAATCCCCAAACATATCCACCAACTTGGTGTAAAAGTTGAGCATAATTTAATTAAAGCGCTTAACTGGTGCGATGTAGCCAACATGCTGCGTATCCAGTTGGAGCGTCAGGACATAAAATACTTCCCATCTTTAAGGGAATATGCCATGATGTACGGCTTAAATAAACAGATTTTAGATAACCTAGATAAAGAAATTATCGTGATGCACCCTGGACCAATAAACAGAGGTGTTGAGATTACCAGCGACGTGGCCGACAGCAAACAATCGATCATTTTAGAACAGGTAGAAAACGGTGTGGCCGTGAGAATGGCAGTGCTTTATTTGTTGGCAAGTCAGGGGTAGTGTTAGTTGGGAGTTCTTAGTAAGAAGTCCTCAGTCTATAGTCATGAGTCCAGAGTCCATCAGCTGCGTTGGTTGTTAGTATGGTCAGCAATTACATCTGTTGTAAATTCGTAGTTTGCAAAACAAATTGATTAATGAAAATAACCACTCCAGGTTAGATCCTGAACCAAGTTCAGGAGGACGTATTGGATTGGGTATTTGATCCGTTGGGAATAGTTAACCGATTTAAACAATTAACCAGTTAATCCTTCTACAAGAAGATAAAACTACTTCTATTGAGATTGCTTCGTGGGCTAAAAAGTCGCCTCGAAAACGTACGTGGCGGCACCAATTACGAATGAACCAATGAACTTAACTTTTCCACATTCCACCACCCCTTAATACCAAACCAAAAATCCTGTCGTTAATCTGTGTTATTAACAGATGTTAATTACTTCTGTTGATAAGCTTTGATACTATTTCTAATTTAGTACCAACCATATTTGAAACCAATGCAGAAAAAATACTTACTAATTCCGCTAATTTTAGCTGGAAGTTTCAGCACTTACGCCCAAGTTAGCGCGGTGCAGAACCTCAACAAAAACTACCAAACGGGCTTAGAATTATTAGACAAAGAGAAATATACGGCAGCTGCACAACAATTTAAACTCGTTGAGCTGCAACGTTATAAACCTTCTACCCAAACGGAAAGCAATGCCGAATTGTCTTTGCTGAAAGAAAATGCAAAATTTTATGCAGCTGTTTGCGCACTGGAGTTAACCAATGCCGATGCCGAGAGTTTATTTCAGGCCTTTATCCGCGATTATCCGTTAAATCCCAATACCAAGCTTGCCTATTTCTACGTTGGCAAAACTTATTTCAACCAGAAAAACTATAAAAAAGCTTTAGAATGGTTCGAAAAAACAGATCCTTCTACCCTTTCGGGCAAACAAAGAAACGAGTACCAGTTTAAACAGGGTTATGCCTATTTTGAACTTAAAGACTACGATAAGGCAGAACCGTTATTCGAAAAAGTTAAAAAAGAAGAAGGAGATTTTCAGGAAAGTGCTACCTACTACTTTGCTTACATCAATTACTTAAATAAAGAATATAAAACGGCACTGGCCAACTTCGAAAAGTTAAAGGGCTCTCCTACTTATGAGGCGAGTTATCCCTACTACATCACTTCGATGTACTATCTTGATGAGCGTTACGATGATGTGATCAGCTATGCTTTGGCAGCCATTCAAAAAACCAAACAGCAGTTCGAACCAGAAATGTTGAGTTTGGTTGCCGCATCGTACTTTGCAAAATCAGAATTCAAAAATGCTGAAAAGTATTTTGCAGAATATTATGCAAAAGATAAAAGCGAAACGAAGAACAATCTCTTCATTTACCAATACGGATATTCTTTGTTTCAGAATAAAAAATACAAAGAGGCTGTTGCTGTTTTAGAAAAACTAAATACCGATGATATTTACCTGCAAAATGGTATGCATACGCTGGGTAAAGCATTCATCCAGCTGGGCAACAAGCAGAAAGCACAAAGTGCCTTTTTCAGGGCTTCGCGTTTAAGTTTCGATAAAGGGATACAAGAAGAAGCCTGGTTAAACTATGCCAAATTAAGTTACGAGTTAGAATTTCATCAACAAGCTTTAGAAGCTACCCAGGGTTTCTTAAAAACTTTCCCGAAATCACGTAAAATAAACGAGGCGAAAACTTTATTGGGGGAGGTTTTATTAACCACCAAAAACTATCAGGCAGCTGTTGATATTTTAGAACCTATTCCGGATAAAAACCTCGAAGCTAAAGAAGCTTATCAAAAAGTAACCTATTTCCGTGGACTGGAATTTTATAACGAAAGAGCATTCCCAAATGCATTATCAATGTTTTTACGTTCTGAAACGTTCCCGGAAGATAATGAGATCAATGCATTAAATACTTACTGGAAGGCAGAGGCAATGTACGAACTGCGTAAGTATGGCGAAGCAGTTAGCACTTTCGAGAAATTTTTGAAAATGCCAGATGCCGATAAAACAGGTGTATATAATTTCGCGAATTATGCTTTGGCTTACGCAGCATTCGAAGACGAGAAATACAGCAAGGCAGCCAATTACTTCGAAAAATTCCTCGCCGGTAATGATAAAGATCAAAAAACCATTGACGATGCGACCATCCGTTTAGCCGATTCCTATTTCGTCAATAAGAATTATGGTGATGCAATGGCCAATTATAACAAAATCATCAGTCGCAAAACTACTTCTGAAGATTATGCTACTTTCCAGAAAGGAATGATCCAGGGATTGGAAAACCAATATGATGCAAAAATTGCCACCATGCAGAACTTATTGAATGCCTTTCCAAACTCGAACTACGCAGATGATGCCGGTTTCGAAACAGCGTATACCTATTTCAACAAAGGCGATTTTGATAAATCTAAATCAGATCTTGTCGCTTTGGTAGCCAAATACCCACGTAGCAGTTATGTGGCAAAAGCTTTGGTAACGATCGGTTTGGTTCAATATAACCAGGATCAGGATGATGCCGCTTTAGAATCGTTCAAAAAGGTAATCCGCGATTATCCAACTGCCGATGAAGCTAAACAGGCTATGGAATCGATCAAAAATATTTATGTAGACCGTGGTGATGCAAATGGTTTTATTGCTTATGCCGCTACTACCCCACTTGGAAATTATTCTGGTTCGGAGCAAGACAACATCGTTTTTGCTGCAGCCAATAATACTTATTTAAAAGGTGATGCCAATGGTGCATTACAGGCCGTTAATGCTTACTTTGATAAATTCCCGAAGGCAAACCATGAAAAAGAGGCAAAATTTATCAGAGCAGAATCGTTGGTTAAATTAGGTCGTCCGGATGAAGCTATTCCTGATTACGAATTTATCTTAAACGACTGGACAAGTGATTATACTGAACGTTCATTGGTTAGCATTTCGCAATTGTTCTTAAATCAGAAAAAATATAATGAGGCTATTGTTTACCTGAAAAGATTGGAAACAACAACCGATTACAAATCGCATTATAGTTTTGCCATCAATAATTTGTTAAAGGCTTACACCGCCCTGAACATGCCTGATGACATGCTTAAATATGCACAGCTGACTAAAGAATCGGAAAAAGCTTCAGAAGAAGAAAAAAACAGTTCTAGCTTATATTCTGGCAAAGCTTACCTGTTGAAAGGTGACACTACCACAGCCATCAAAGAATTTAAAAATGTAGTGGCCAAAACAAAAACCATTGCTGCTGCTGAGGCAAAATACAACTTAGCTTTATTGGAATACAGCAAAGGTGATTTCAAAACCTCATCTAAAACCTGTTTTGATCTAATCAACAACATGGCTTCTTACGATTATTGGGTAGCGAAAGCCTTTATCCTGCTATCTGATAATTATGTAGCCCTGAAAGACAATTTACAGGCAAAAAGTACACTTCTCAGTATAATTGATAATTACGAAGGCAAGGATGATATCATCCCTACAGCCAAAGAAAAACTAGAAAAACTAAACCAGAAGAAGTAGCATTATGAAATCGATTAAATATATATATAGTTCCCTGTTTTTTTTAGCTGCCGGGTTAATGACCGCACAGGCGCAGGATAAAAAAACGGAGGAAAAAGGGGTAGTAAATGAAGAGATTGAAGTAGTGCGCCCATACAAACCAATTTTGGCAGAAGCGGTGAAGTTGAGAAGAAGCCCGAATTTGGACGACGTTAAAACGTATAAAGCAAAATTAAACTATAGCATTATGGATAGAAAGCTGGAATTGAACAGCGATATCCAAAAATTACAGGCACAGGCACTTGCTGAAGAAAAAGCGAGTATTTTAGTCAACAATTATTTAAAAGGTGGATTTGGTTCTTTAGGTACGCTTTTGGGAGAGGCTTATTTTAACACGGGCAAAGATGAAGGATTACAGGTTGGTGGTTATTTTAAACACTTCAGTCAGGAAGGAAAGTTAAATAAACAGAACAGTAGCAACCAACAGTTAAGTGTTTTTGGCCGCAGCATCTTAGATGAAAACACAGTAAGCGGCCGCATTAATTTTGAGCGTAATGGCACCTATTTTTACGGTATCGATAACAGCAGGCCTACGCTAAACCCCAATCCGGATAAGCAGGCCTTAACCACCATCGAATTAGAAGGCGAGCTGGTAAAAAACTTTACCGAAGATGAAGATGCTTTTAGCTACGCTTTAAAAGCCAATGGCTATATCTGGAACGATAAATTTAGCGCTAAAGAAAATTACCTGAGCCTAAATGGTTATGTAAACAAGCGCATCAGTTCTTTTAACCTTGGTTTAGCAGCATCAACCGAATTTGGTAACACCAAAGATGCGTTAACCAGCGTTGGCAATAACCTGTTGCGTTTAAATCCATATATCCGCTTACAGGTTAAAGGGGCAAAAATTACTGCAGGCGTTAATTTTGTACAGGAATTTGGTGCCTACAGCAGCACGAAGGTATTCCCTGCAATTACTGCCGATTTTACCCTGATTCCTGATTATTTACAGGTTTTTGGAGAGGTTAAAGGTGATGTAAACAGAAACTCGTTAAAAGGCTTTACTGATGAAAACCCTTGGTTAAACAGCAATATACTGGTTAAAAACACCGTAGAAAAATTGAGTTTCAGTGCGGGTGTTAAGGGTACCGGCGGACCAGGTTTTGGTTACAAAGCCCGTATTTATGTAAAACAGTTTGATGATATGCCTTTGTTCGTAAACAACTTTACCGACTTTAACAAGTTTGATGTGATTTACGATTTCGGTAAAACGAAATTAACCGGTTTAGAAGGTGAAATTTCTATTCAGGTAAGCGATGCATTAAAATGGACAGGAAAATTAAATCTGGATGATTGGAAGCCCGCTTCTGAAACATACTCTTGGTTTAAACCAGGCCTAAAAGTAAGCTCGAACTTTATGTACACCTTCAACAAAAAACTAAGCTTTAATGCTGGTGTGGTGATTCAGGATGATGTTAAGGCTAAAGTTTATACTAGCACTCCCGTTCCTGCTTCTCAATACGTAATCCCTAATACGGGTATAGAACTGATTGAAACCGTTAAAGGCTATGTAGATTTAGGATTGGGTGCTGATTATAGGATCAACAAAAAATTCTCTGTTTTTGCAAAGGCAAATAACATTTTAAATAATAATTACAGCAGGTATTTATACTACCAGGCTAACGGATTTAATATTTTCGGAGGTTTGACCTACTCATTCTAACAATAAAAATCATTTTAATACTTTATACGCCTTTAAGTTAAACTTAAAGGCGTATTTTGTTTTGTAAGCTTAAAGGCATCCGATCATCAGCACAAAACAACTTTGGGATAATTATACCAGAAAGGATTATCAACACCTATCCTCTTAATTGAACAAGATTAATATTGTTGTGATTTCGACTATATTTACTTTAGTTAGCGTAAAATTAAAGCGGAATGAGAATCCCAACAATACATGGATATATTGACAGAAGAATCTTGATTAACTTCACAGCCGACCCAAAGATTGTGAAAGAACTGGTTCCCTTTCCTTTTAGACCAAAAGTTTATATGGAAAAGGCCATTGTTGGAATATGCCTGATCAGACTAAAAAATATAAAACCAAAAGGGTTACCAAACTTTATAGGTGTAAATTCTGAAAATGGTGCTCATCGAATTGCAGTTGAATGGGATGAGGATGGTGTAACAAAATCAGGAGTTTATATACCACGTCGGGATAATTCGCTGAAATTAAATGCGCTCATTGGTGGCCGAATATTTCCAGGCAAACACTTTCATGCAAAATTCGACATAGAAGAAGAAAATGGAAATTACCAAATTAGCTTTAAGAGCTCAGATAATACTGAGATATTAATTGATGCTAATGAAACTTCTTTGTTTAACAATAAATCAATTTTTAAAACACTGGAAAATGCGTCAGAATTTTTTGAAAACGGCGACCTTGGATATTCACCAAATAAAGACAAATTTGATGGCCTAAGATTAAAAGCATACCATTGGAAAGTCAGACCACTTGAGGTTTTGAAAGTAAAATCGAGTTTTTTTGAAAACGAAGATCTTTTCCCCTTGGGATCGGTGGCTTTTGACAATGCACTGCTTATGAAAAATATTGAGCATGAATGGAAAAGTGAAAGAAACAAATAATCATAAAACATTACAGGTCTAACAGAATGAAGCAAATATTCATAACAATCTTAAGCATTTTCACCCTAAACTCTTACGGTCAGGACAAAAACAATTATACTCATTTCAATAAATTGACAGAAGTTGAAGGAACTGATTATGTAATTGCAAGTGTTGAAAATTGGGGAAAAATATCTGATGCGAAAAATAAATACCTGCTGTTTATTAATACTAAAAACGGACAAACAAAACAGGTAGATTTCCCGATTGATGGCTATTTTGAAAAACTAGAACAAGTTAAGATTGACCACCTGGGGATTAATCAGATTATTATTTCAGCCCAAACAATTGATCTTGACGGAAAAAAGGGAATAGACTGGAACGATCCAAAACAGATTTTAATCTTATCTCCTGATGGACAGAAAAGAACACAATTAACAGATAACAAACTCTTTTTAAGGACCTGGGCTGTGAATAAACAAACAGGAACCATTATTGTAACAGGCCACATTGACACAAAGAATAATAACAAGTACGACAAAACGGATAAAAGCGAAATTCTAATTTACGACTTAAAAACCCTGAAACTGGTTAGTAAAATTTGAGAAGAGCTTTATGTATAAATAAAGCTTTTTCTACAACCATATCTTTAATACCTATATCTCTATCAAAACTGATCAAATAATAACATATGTTAAATCGATTATTACCCTTCGCATTCATCTCAATTGTTTTTTCTGCCTGCGTACAAAAAGATATAAAACAGTTTGTAAAAGAAGAACGGGTTGATATTCAAACCATATCGCCAGATTCGACTGATTTCTCTGAATTGCAGGCCATTGGAAAGGCAATTGGTGATTCCAGGGTGGTGATGTTGGGCGAACAGGATCATGGCGACTCACCAACTTTTCTAGCGAAAACAAGATTAGTTAAATATCTTCATGAACAGAAAGGATTCAATGTTTTGGCCTTTGAGAGTGACTTTTTTGCATTGAATGAGGGCTGGGATCGACTGGAAAAACAAAAGTCTAAAATTGATCCTTTCCTCTTAAACAATATTTTTAGTATATGGACCAAATGTAATTCCTGCGATGATCTATTTTACCATTATGTATCAAAAACTTTTAGCGATAAAAAGCCACTTATCATATCTGGTTTCGATAATCAAGTACATGGGCTTTATAGCACAGAAAAGCTGAAAACATTTCTTGATAATTATCTAAAAGGGAAAAAGATAAACTACACAAATACTGAAAAATATAAAATAGATTTTCTTCCCTTTATAGACTCAATGACGTATAATAAAAATCTTCAAAAACAGCGAAATTTTAAGGAAGCATTACAACAAATTAACCATGAACTTTCCGTAACTGATACTACCACTTTTGAAACCATGCTACTTAAAAGCTTAAATGCCTTAACTAAAAGTGAGATTTCTTTTTTAAGCAAGGGTAGTGATTATAACGAAATTAGAGATAAACAAATGGCTGAGAATTTAAAATGGCTCTTAAAATACAAGTTTCCAAAAGAAAAAATAATTGTTTGGGCGCATAATGCACATGTCCTTAAACATCCCGAACTAATAAAAAAATCGAAATGGCATAACGGGAATGAGATGAAAACGATGGGCAATTTTTTCACAGCAGATCAACAGCTTAACGAACAAACTTATATCTTAGGTTTTAACTCCAGAGTTGGAACCTCCGGTATAGTTACCGTCGAAAAAAAGTATGCTGCAGAGCCACCAGCGAAGAACAGTTTCGAAACCTGGATTCCTGAAACTGTACCCTATTCTTTTGTAAACTTTAAGCAGTTTCGTGAAGAAAATCCAGACAATAAAAGACATTTTCTGATGAAGGGTGTGTATCATTTTACTGATTCTGCATCGTGGACGGATATTTACGATGGCATTTTTTATATTCGGGAGATGTATCCTTGTACCTTAGTGGTTAAATAAATTATAAGGAAAATGCTTTACTATCCTTATGGCTTCACCAAACGACAAAATCAATCCCTTTAAAATAAGTTTCTATGAAAATTTTTAATGCGCAGCCGATCAGCGTAAATGAGTACATCTATAACGATGAACATTTGGCAGAAAGCCAAACAAATTGGGGCTATTCATCCGGATTTGAAATTACCGGCGAAAAGGTAGGGGCTTTAAATACAATGTACGTCTCATTCGACATTATTTATCATGTAGGGAGTACCAATAATAAGGAAATTATTACCCACACCGGCCCCGGCAAGTATAGTGTTGCCATTTCATTTGAAGAGGGTGAAGACGTATTTATCTCTTACAAAAGTTCTTGTCAGTTTAACTTTGAAAGTGAAGGTTTTGATGAAGATGTAACTTCCTTAACTGATTTTTTAAGGGATTATCAAGCGCATACCAGATCATTTTTTAATCAATACGGACATAAGCCATTAATCGCAATTGAAGAAGAAACGCGAAAACAACAGCCGCTACTGGCCGATGCCGAAATAGCAATCGAAAACTTACGGGCGAATAATATGTATGAGTTTTAACGCAAGCTGTTTTAGCTATAAAATGCACTTATCTTGCAAAACATCTTATTAAACCTATCTCCTGTTGATTACTTATCCCACCACACCCTGGCCGTAAGCACATCACCTCCTGCTATCCTGGCCACTGCATCCTTATAATTTTGAGGGTTGTTAAGTACCTCTGTCGAAAGATAAATCATCCGGCGGGGAATAGTTCCATTGGTCACGTTACCCTTGTAGTTTATCGGAACAAGCTTAGGATAATCGCTTCTTTTCCAGTTTAACCAGGCTTCTATAAAATTAAAATTGGTACCTGTGGCCACCCAATACTGTGTATTTATTAAAGCTAATGCGTTTTGTGTGCTGCTTTCATCAAGTGGGTTCTGATTGACAAACGTAGTAATCTTATTGGCATCAACCGCAGCCAATGGATCCAACTGTGTAAGTGACTGTATTGCTCCGGTTAATCCGTTGGCATAATGTAGTTGTGCTGTACCATTAATATTCCAGCCCCTTACCTTTGCTTCAGAAAGTAAAAATTCAGTTTCGGCATAACTTAAAATAAAAATCGGGCCACCCAACTTTAGATACACCGCAGTACGTGGTCTGGAGTATTTCCCTAGCGGCGCAAAATCACTTCCGCTGCCTGTACCGCCCGGATAGTTTGGCGACTGACTGATATCAGTTACCCCACCCTGTAGGTCAAACCCATTAGGCATTCCCAACTGAACCGCTGCGTCAGTAATTCCGTTTAGGTTTTGATCGGCATTTCTCGTCAATCCATCTTTTGGTACTTCACCAATCACACCCAACCTGGGGTCGTTAGTATTCCTTAACTGATCGATTAAGGTTTTGCTCCAACGTACTTCCAGATAATCAGAAAAGGTTCTTAAAGCAAGTGATGTTCCGTTCTGGCTGTTAAACGAGGAGGCGTCGGTCACTATGATCGCATTATCGTTGATGCTGTCGAAGGTTTTGCCTGCAGCCTTCTCCGCCCATATTCTGGCTTTATCCGGATCCACTTTTGTTAAACGCATAGCAATTCTGAGCATTAACGAATAGCCAAATTTCTTCCATTTGGTAATATCACCTTTATAAAAAAGATCGGCAGTTGGGCCTGGTTTTTCGGGATCAAGTTGTGCAATAGCGGTATCAAGATCTTTCAGCATCTGGTTATAAATAGCTTCCTGACGATCGTAAGCGGGATATTTAATACCCTGCATTGCCTTTACAGCTTGTGTATAGGGTACATCGCCATAGGTATCTGTAATTCTCTGTAAAATCAGTATGAACATGATATCGCCAATGGCAATCAAGTTTTTGTAGGCTTCCGGATCTTTCAGCCTGGCCAGTCTTTGCATCTCTCTGATGTAAGAAGCATCCATATATCCTTCATCAAAAATGCGCCCCTGGTAATCGGTAAAACTGCCTACATTGATGTATTTATCTCCATTATTATAATAATAATAAGTTGAAGCCAGCAATTGCATCATGGTACTTTGATATAAAAGCTGATAATAACCCAAATTAGCATATTTTAACTGCGCCTGTGCAAGCAGGCTATTCGGATCATAATTATTTTCTGTCAGTTTGGATGGGTCGGTATTAACCTGATCTAACTTTGCTTTAGAACAACTTCCCATTAAAGCCATAAAAATAACACCCAACACACACAACTTTCTCATGGCCATCTTATTTAAATTTGAAATTAAAATTAATCCCAAATGTACGCGTAGCCGGTAATGAAGCTCCTTCTATACCCGTATAACCCAGCGTGGGCGAAAACTGTGATTCAGGATCAATATTCTTACTGTATTTAAGTAGTGTAAATAGGTTTCGGGCTACCAAATCTATCCCAATACTGCTAAAAGGTGTCTTTTTTAAATAATTGGTATTAAAAGAATAACCTAAAATAGCTTGTCTTAATTTAATAAAACTGCCATTAAGTACCGATAATGCAGAAATATTGGTGGCCAGTTCGGGGTAATAAGCATATGCAGGAACATTAATGGTATTTTTTTGTCCGTTCTCTAACACACCGTTGGCTACAATACCTGTTTCTCTACCCACCAACGTTGCCTGATTTAAACCCTGTACGTAACTATAATATTCTGTTGCGGAAAGAATTTTATTGCCAAAGCGGTAATCGATCAAAAAAGAAAAATTAAATTGCCTGTAACTAAAACTGTTGGTTATCCCACCATACAAATTAGGCATTGTACTGCCCATAGGGATAAAATTACCTCGTTTAGGTATACCATCAGATCCGATAATGATATTGCCACTGGCATCGCGTAGATAACCGTAAGCCATAACCTGTGTAATCGGCTTACCAACCACCAATGCGGTATTGGCATTTAAAGGTCTATAGGTACCTGTAAGTGTATAATTGCTATTGCCATCAATGGAAAGCAGCGTATTTTTTACCTTGGTGAAATTAAAATTAATCTGCCATTTGCTGGTGTTGGTAAGAATTGGTGTATAACCCAACGCCAGTTCTATTCCTGCATTACTTGTTTCACCAAGGTTGACGTAGGCCGAGGTAAAACCTGTGGTAACCGACTGTTTGGCATTGATAATTTCATTATGGGTAATGCGATTGAAATAGGTAAAATCGACTGCCAATCGGCTGTTAAAAAACTTAAGGTCTAGCCCAGCTTCGATTTCATTTAAGGTAAAAGGTTTTAAATTGTAGTTGGGTAAATCGCCAGAAAAACTGCCAACAGGCGTACCATTCACCCGTGTATCAACTGTATAATAAATCTGTGTAGTGTAGGGCACGATTGGTTCGCCACTGGTTTTGGCAAAATCAAGACGTAGTTTACCGAAGTTCAGCCCTTTTAAATTTAGTAGATCTGAAAAAATAAAACTACCCGAAATCCCTGGCACAAAAATCCCACGGTTATTGGCAGGTAAAGTCGAATAAATATCATAACGGCCCGTAACCGAGAAATTAAGAAACCGTTGATAACTCAGGTCTGCTGTATAATAAGCAGATTCAGTTACAATCTTTGAGATAGCCAATGTTTTGGTACTGGTAATTAGATTTTCGGGCGTATATAAGTAAGGAACAATAAATTGGGAGCCTTTTAGCTTTTCGCTATTGCCTTTTCTTTCACGGTAATTGGCCCCCATGGAAAGTTCGAGATTTAGCTTATCACCAAGATTTTGGGTGGCACTGAACAATATATCACTATTTAGTTCAGTAGTACGGTTCTGGTCGTAAGCATTTATACCGCCCTGTCTGTTAATGGAAAAAGCAATTCCGGTAGGCAAAATACTAACTACTTCGTCTTTACTTGAATCGTATCCAATTCTTCCCTGAATAGCTGCCCAACTAGCCAGTTGATACTTCAGTACAGCAGATGAGATATAGCGGTTCCGGCTGGCATGATCGGCTTGTTTATTCATCAAAAAATATGGATTGGTTTTGTATTCATCGGCATTCCAGCGGGTTTCGAAACCTGTTTCCGCATCAAAACCAGGTGCCAGAATAGATTGATCCAGGCTGGTAGCCAGGGCAGAAATTCCATAATTAGGATTTAATGGACCATCACTTAGGTAACTTTTGTTTTTATTCCATTCGTAAATATAATTACCTGTTAAACTCAGCGATAGTTTAGGACTTAGTGCCAATGTTCCATAAAAATTTAACGTTTTACGATTCAATGCGCCATTGCTTAGAACAGCATTGTAATCTAAATTGGAAACCGAAACGCGATAATTATTCTTTGTATTTCCACCTACAAGTGAAAGGGTATTGGTAAAGGCCGGTGCTATACGGTAAAAAGACTGGATATTATTTTTTACAGGTGCGTATGGCCGCATAGAACCATCCACCTGAGTGCTTAGTTTGCCATCCATAATTTCTCCCCAGCTTAATAAACCGGTAGAAATGGCATTATACAAATCTGCAGGACGTTTATTTTGAGTGCCTTGTCCATATATATATTGAAAATCGATTGAGTTAACAGGAACATCGAAAGCCAGGTTGGTGTTGTATTCAAATTTAGCTTTTGCATTTTCACCTCCCCCTTTAAGATTAATCAAAATTACCCCATTTGCAGCCCTGGCCCCATACAAAGCAGAAGCTGCCGAACCTTTTAATATGGTTATGGTTTCAATATCATCTGGATTGATATTGCTGATCCCATCGCCATAATCTGCACCCCCATACTCATTGGCACTTCCCCTGATGCTATTATCAATGGGCACACCATTTACGATAAATAACGGAGAGGCAGCAGTCATACTCGATACCCCTCTGATGAGCACACGTGCGGAAGAACCCGGACCACCGTTTACACCGGTAATATTTAATCCCGCTACCCTGCCTTGTAGTGCCATAATCATGTTGCTTTCTCTTGCTTTGGTAATGGTTGAGCCTTTAATGGTGGTAATGGCATAACCCACCTTATTATTATCTTTTTCGATACCCAGCGCGGTGATGACCACTTCTTTTAAAACACGGACACTATCCGTATCCATTTTTGCGCCAGAACTTTGCCTGATCACGATGAGATGGTTGGGCAGAACGGAATAAGTATAATCACTGTTAAGCAGGAGCTGCCCGATCACCTTTACAGCTTCCTCTTCCTTTACCTTAATGGTTACCTGATGCTTAGGAATTTTAGATTCGCTGTAGGCAAAATGATAAACGGTTTGTTGTTGTATCGCTTCTACAACCTGCTCAAAATTAGCCCTGGTAAAATTTAAGGTAACCTTAGTTTGCGCATTGGCGCATAGCGGAAAAGTCAATCCAATAAACAATATGATCCGCTGCGCACAATTCATGGCTACAAATATACATTGCTTAATTGTTTGTGTTAGCGGTAGATATATACTTTTTTACCCTTTATAGAATAATTAAAGTTTTCAATCAGTTTGAGCACATCTAAAGCTTCTGAAAGTGTTTCTTTATCAACATGCCCGGAAAATCGCACAGCTTTAAGTTCAGGTTCTTTAAAGGCTATTTTGATACCATACCAACGCTCAAAAAGTTTAGCAACCTCTTCAAAGCTATTATTTTTATAAATGAGTTCGTGGTTTGTCCATGCGGTTTCCACTATACGGTCAGTGCCGGTGCCGTTAAAGTGACTAAGCTGACTCATGCTTACTTTACCACCATTAAGTGTAAATTTATCGTTTGGCTTTAAGACAAATGTTTGTCCATTATTATTTTTTATAGCAATAGATACTTTTCCCCTAATTAAGGTTGTTTCGGTAAAGGTATCATTAGGATAAGCTTTAACATCAAAGGCAGTACCCAAAACTTTTACAGCCAATTGTTTGGTATGCACAATAAAAGGGTGTTGAGGGTCTTTTTTAACATCAAAAAATGCTTCACCAGATAAATAAACCTCCCTGGTATCTGCAGCAAAACGGTCAGAATATTTTAAGCTACTGCCCGAATTCATATTTACAGTAGAGCCATCTGCCAATACGATGGTTTTTACTTCTGTAGCTTTGGTTGACACCTGAGTTAAAACCGACTGATCTGTTTTGTTGAAGAAAATGGCTTCTCTATTGTAAACCAGGGCAGCAGCAATAACAATAGCTACAACTGCCGCAATTTTTAACCAGATGCCGTAAGATTTATTTTTAACAACCTTTAAATCCGTCTCACCTGCAACATTAATCTGGGCTTTGATCCGGTTAAAAACCTGATCAACATGCTCATCCTCAACCGTTTCTGCATCAAAATAAGTTTGTAAGTACTCATACTCCTTTCTAAGCGATGCACTACCGGCTAAAATAGATTTCAGTTCAATAGATTCATCTGACGAAATTTCGCCAGCCAATTGTTTTCCAAGCAATTCTGTAAATCTTTGATCTGTCATTTTTTTCCGTCCTTTATTGTATGTTCCTTTTCTTGTTAAAATTGCCTACACAAAATATAAAAAAGATAATTACTGGCTAAGATAATCAGGGAGATCAGGTTTCCCAGTCTTTTATCATCATTTCCGTTATTATTTAAAGGCTGTAATACTGTACGGAGCTTGGCAATTGCCCTGAATAATTGAGTTTGTACGGTTCTGGGTGAGATATTTAAGAGTTCTGCCACTTCCTTATACTTCATTCCGCTTTCTTTTATTAACCTGAAAACAGTAGCAGCCTGTGGGGCCAAACCTGCAATGGCATGGTCTAGTTGTTGGTGCAGTTCTTTGGTTTCAAGGATGTAATCAGGTGTGTGCGTAGAAACCGAAATATTATCGTTTTCGTTAACTAAATCGATAAACGTAATGGAAGAATTTTTTTTAAGGTATTTAAGTGATTGATTTTTTATGGCGATAAAAAAGTAGCTTTCGGGATTTAACACATGGATACTTTCGGCCCGGTTTTCCCAACACTTTACAAATACCTCTGCTACAATATCTTCAGCAACCTGTTTGTCGCTTACATAATAAGTAGAAAATTTAATTAACCTGCTGTACAGAAAGCGGTAAAACTGCTCAAAAGATTTTATATCATCCTCGAGGCAAATCTTATTCCATAAAACGACTAGGTCTGGCTTAGCTGCTTTCAACTTGGTTAGTTTGGTGAATCAAATGTAAGTTAATTAAAAACATTTCATAAAAAAATCTTCCCGCCTTTAACTATTTAACAAAGTGGTTCTTCATACGGTAAGCACAATAAGGTACAAGCCAATCATAGCGTTATTGAAGCAAAAAAATATTTTAAAAATATTTCAATTCGCTGTAGGCAATTTGTGTAATCAAAATACTCTTGTATAAAATAGCCCGGACGGAAATCCGCGAGCCGAAAAACAATTAACCAAATACTTATTTCAATTTTATTCATAATGAATATGAAAAAATCTTTACAGCTCACGTGTTTATTGCTTTATGCATCCACAGGTCTGTATGCCGCAACACCAAAAAATCATTTTAACCATGCAGTCTCTTTCCATGCTGTTTATCAGGATGTGATTAAAGGAACAGTGAAAGACGAAACCGGTGCAACCTTACCTGGCGTAACCATTACCATAAAAGGAGCGCAGGGCGGAACTCAAAGTAATACTTCAGGGCAATACAGTATTACAGCCAAAACAGGCGACATATTGGTATTCTCATTCATAGGCTACCAGCGTAAAGAAGTTACCGTAGGTACACAAAACACTATTGATATCACTTTAACCCCCGACTCAAAAAATCTTGAAACCGTAGTGGTAACAGCCTTAGGGGTAAAAAGATCAGAAAAGTCATTAACCTATAATACACAACAGGTATCGGGCGACGAATTATCGAAAGTAAAGAGTCCAAACTTAATGAACTCCCTTAACGGTAAAGTTGCAGGTTTAACCATTAGCCCAAGCGCATCGGGTGTGGGTGGTTCAGCAAAGGTAATTTTAAGGGGAAGCCGTTCGGTAAGTGGTAACAATCAGCCTTTATATGTAATTGATGGGGTACCCATCAGTAATAACGGTAATGCCAACGGCCAGCAAAACAGTGTATTTGGAGGCGGACAAGACGGTGGTGATGGTATTTCTAATCTTAATCCTGACGATATTGCAAGTATTACTGTTTTAGAAGGCGCATCAGCAGCAGCCCTTTACGGTAGTCAGGCGCAGAATGGTGTGATTCTAATTACCACTAAACAAGGAAAAGCCGGGAAAGCTGAAATTGGTTTTTCATCAGGTGTAACTATTGATCATATTGCTTACGAGCCAAAATTCCAAAACAGTTACGGACCAGCATCTGCCACTACAAGAGATAGCTGGGGTAGTACAATCGGCAATACCACAGATAATTTAAAAGATTTTTTCAAAACGGGGATCAATACCTCGAATGCGATAAATCTTTCAGGTGGTTCTGAAATGGCACAAACGTATTTTTCTTATTCCAATACCTATGCCAGCGGCATTCAACCCGGCAATAAATTAAACCGGAACAACTTGAACCTTCGCGAAACGGCTAAGTTTTTCAATAATAAATTAACGGTAGATGGAAGTGTAAACTACATCAACCAACGCATCAACAACAGCCCCTCTTTAGGTTTATATTTAAATCCATTATTGGGTTTATATCTTTTCCCAAGAGGTGTTGATATTACCCCATATAAAGATCAGTATTTACTGGCCGGAAATGAAGGCGCAGCCCGTCAGAACTGGTTGGGCGGTCCGGCAGATATTAACCAAAACCCATGGTGGCTAACCAATTTAAACCCAAATAGCTCCATCCGTAACCGCTTTTTATTAAGCGGAAGCGTTAAATACGATGTTGCGCCTTGGTTAAATGTACAGGTAAGGGGAAATATGGACCGTACTACGGATGATTATGAAAACCGCAGATATTCAGGTATTGCAACAAATTTCAACTCAACCGGAACAGGTTATTTTGCACAAAGCAACCAAACTTATGTACAGAAATATGTGGATGCGATTGCCAATATTACCATTCCAATGACTGGTTCTGATTTTAAAGTAAATGGACTAATCGGCGGAAGTATAAACGATCAGAAAACCTCTGGTTTATCGCTGGCTGGCAACCTTTCGGCGGTCGATTTCTTTTCACCGGCAAATACCATTGTTGCCCTTCCAGGTACCTTTACTGGCAATACATTAAGTAACGTAGTGCCTATTGTGCCTAACCACAGTCAGTTACAGGCCGTATTTGGTAACGCCAACATCTCGTACAAAGACTGGGCTTTCTTAACCGTAACAGGAAGAAATGATTGGTCTTCTAACTTATCATATACACCAAACGATTCTTATTTCTATCCATCGGTAGGTTTATCATTCATCGTTTCACAGATGTTCAAACTTCCTGAGGCCATTACCTATGCCAAATTAAGGGGAACATATGCAGAAGTTGGAAATACGGTGCCTCCTTATCTTACTTTTATCCAAAATACCTTAAAGTCAGACGGTGCATTAAATTTTAATACCAATGCTGCCTTTAGAGCGTTAAAACCTGAAAGAACCAAATCTTTCGAGGTGGGTACAGATTTACGTTTCCTGGCAAACAGAATTAATTTCAGCTTTACCTATTATAAAACCAATACCAAAAACCAATATATTCCTGTAGTTGCACCTCCTTCTTCGCTGGTATCAACAGGATATTTGAACGCAGGTAATGTAGAGAATAAAGGTTTCCAGTTTATTTTAGGTGCTGATGTGGTTAAGGGTGACGGGTTAAACTGGAACACTTCCATAAACGGTTCATTAAACAGAAATAAAATTATTGATATTGCATCTGCCGATAAAATCAACAGTGTAGATTTAACTGGCGCTGGCAATACTTCTTATATTTCAAGGTTAAAAGTGGGTGGTTCTTATGGCGATATTTATAGCTATACTTTACAAAGAGATGCACAGAACCGCATTATATTGGGTGGAGACGGAACGACAGCTTCGCCATTTACGCCACTAAAAAGTAAAGAATTTAATTATGTAGGCAATCCTAATCCAAAATTCCAATTGGGTTGGAACAACAGTTTTAATTACAAAGATTTTAGCTTAAGTTTCCTGGTTGACGGTAAATTTGGCGGTCAGGTATTATCACTTACTGAAGCTTTAATGGATGAAGCAGGGGTATCTGAGGCCACTGGTAATGCAAGGGCTCAAGGCGGTGTTAAAATTGATGGTGTAGATACAAAAGGTAATGCAGTATCGGCAACTATTAATCCACAAGCTTACTATTCATTTGTGGGTGGCAGATCGGGTGTATCGGGCGAATATATTTACAGCGCTACTGTGGTACGTTTAAGAGAAGCTGCTTTAGGTTATACGCTTCCGTTAACTGGTAAAACGTTTAAAAGTGTTAAATTTTCGGTTACGGGCAGAAACCTTTTTTACTTCTATAAAAAGGCGCCTTTCGATCCAGAGATCACCATGTCAACCGGGAATGGTTTATCTGGTGTAGATGTTTTTAACCAGCCTGCTACACGCAGTTTAGGTTTCAATCTAAATGTATCATTTTAATTCTATTCAAAAACAACATGAAAACTATATATCATAAATCCCCGAATAACAGGATTAAAGGATTGTCTGCAATTTTGCTAGGGTCTTTAATGGCTGTAAATTTTGGATGTACAAAAAACTTTGAAGATTATAATACCAATCCAACAGCACTATCACCTGAGCAAACCACTGCCCTTTTAAAATCGGCAATTGGCCCAATTGAACAGGAAATTTTTCATAACTATCAGATTGCACAAAACCTGAGCGCCGATGCTTTTAGTGGCTACATGATGGCACCTACGCCTTTTGGTGGAGGAATCAATAATATGAACTACTCGCTAAATGATGGCTGGAACAGTGCTGGTTTTAACGACCAATACAATTATGTAATGGCGCCGATAGCTAAAATTGGGCAGAGCCAGGTTAAGAGCAAATCACCTGAAGCCTGGGGAATTGCCCTGCTGGTTCAGGTAATGGCCATGAGTAGGGTAACGGATAAGTTTGGCCCTATTCCATATACTACTGCGGGTTCTTCTTTGGTATCTACACCTTATGAAGATCAGAAAACTGTTTATAATGCCTTTTTTAAACAGATTGATACCGCGGCTAACAATTTACAGGCATATATTACAGCTAATCCTGGTAAAACTGCCTTTTATGATAAAGGTGATCTAATTTATGCAGGAGATCCGGCTAGATGGTTAAAACTGGCCAATTCTTTACGTTTACGTTTAGCTATGCGTATTGTTAAAGCAGATGCCACCACCGCTAAATTACAGGGAGAAAAAGCATTAAGTGCTCCCGGTGGTTTATTAACTACAGTTGCTGATAATGCTGCTGTTGCGCAATCAGGAACAAGAGATAACGATTTATGGGTGGTTACTGTAGCTTATGATGGTGATAATGCCTTAGGTGCAGCTTTGCAAACCTATTTAGTAGGTTACAATGATCCACGCTTGTCTATTTACGCCAAACCCGCTACAGATCCTTTATTTACCGGACAATATGTGGGAATCAGATCAGGTACAAACACCTCATTTAATGGATTGGGCAAAGCAGGTTATAAAACCTATTCCAGTTTAAATTCTACTGATGCGGCTAAATCGCCAATAGGACAAAAAGCACCACAGCTTTTAATGACCGCGGCTGAAGTTTGGTTTTTGAAAGCTGAAGCTGCCTTACGTGGCTGGACAGGCGCCGGAGATGCACAAACCAATTATGAGACCGGAATTACCACCTCATTTCAGCAATGGAGTGTATCTTCTGGAACTTATTTATCAGATGCGACTAATATGCCTACCGCTTACGTAGATCCGAAAAATGCGGCAAACAATGCTGCTGCCGTAAGTACAATAACTGTAAAATGGGACCCTACTTCTACCAATGAACAAAAATTAGAGCGCATTATTACACAAAAATGGTTGGCTATTTTTCCTGATGGACAGGAAGCCTGGAGCGAGTACAGACGTACAGGTTATCCTAAATTATTTACTGTAGCCAATAACAACAGTGGCGGTACTATTAATACCCAAACCCAGATCAGAAGATTGCCGTATCCGGCAACCGAGTATGGTAACGGAAACAGTTCCGAAGTGGTTAAAGCAGTTGGCCTTTTGGGCGGACCAGACAATGGCGGTACCAGATTGTGGTGGGACGTGAACAAAGCAAATTTCTAACACACAAATACCCAGGTAGGATGACGAAAGTTATCCTACCTTTTTTATGTCAAACCAATTTCTAACCAAAATTTTTAAACCTATGAGAAAACTTACCATTTTCGGCGTTCTGCTATTAATGGCTTCTACCTTATTTTGAGGAAAAATATTATTAAAACATCAATATCTTTTTACATAAATTCCGTTTGTAGCGGTTTATGGAACAAAATCAATTTCTAACCAATTAAAAAAAAATTATGACAACTACCAAATTGTTTAACAGCACACTGGCCTTGGCCCTATTTTTAACCGTTACCATCAGCGGCTGCAAGAAAAAAGACATCACCCAGGATGAAACCTTAACCGGTCCTGCCAAAAAAGAAGCAACTAATTCTACCTCAGCTATCGGCGTAAGTGGTCCAAAGGGCGTATGTTATGTGGAAGTAAATGGTGCAGATATCCGCAACGTAGGAAAATACAAGCTTTCTACCGGGCAACAGTTGTTCGATATCGCAATCATTTTTGCAGCGAACATTAACTACAATACCGCTACACAAAAAGCTGTATTAGGTTTCAATAGTAATGTTTCAAACATTTTAAATAACAAAACAACTTACATCAAACCATTGCAGGATAAAGGCATTAAGGTTTTGCTTTCCATTTTGGGCAATCACCAGGGTGCAGGTTTTTGCAATTTTCCTTCTCAGGCAGCGGCACAGGCATTTGCACAGCAATTGGCTGATGCCGTTAATACCTATGGCCTTGATGGTATCGATTTCGACGATGAATATGCGGAATATGGTGTTAACGGTACCGGACAGCCAAATGCCAGTTCGTTTGTGTACCTGGTAACAGCATTGAGAGATTTGTTGCCAAATAAAATCATATCGTTTTATTATTATGGTCCGGCAGCTTCAAGATTATCTTATAATGGCGTTACCGTAGGTTCAAAAATCAACTACAGCTGGAATGCTATTTATGGAACCTATTCGGTACCAAACGTAGCAGGGCTGGCCAAAGCAAACCTTGGTCCAGCTGCAATTGACATTCAGGCTACAAGTTCTTCAACAGCTGCATCTTTAGCCACACAAACCGTTAACAATGGCTATGGCATTTACCTATATTACAATTTACCAAATAGCGACGTGCATACCTATTTATCAGGCATATCAAGCAATTTGTACGGCGGTAAAACCACAGTATATGCTCCGTAATTTATAATCAGACAATTTTTAACCGCTACAAATGTTTAAAGTAGGGCGACTTCGGTTGTCCTGCTTTTTTATTATAATCCCTACACCGCTCACGCCGTTAATGCATTATATCGATTTAGCCATTTGCTTACTAGCATACCATTTCTATCTTTGTAACCGTTATCTTTGCACGGATACAGCTATAGGTTTAAAAAGTTGTGATTTTTTCATGATTAAAATAATAAAACTGTACCCGTTTTTGTCCCTTTTTGGAATAGGATGTTTAATAGCACCCACAGACACTATTTGAAGGTAGAATATATTTTTTAATTTTATAACGCTTAATTTTACCCGAATGGATATCATATCATACCTTTTAGAACTCTTGCAACAACGCAAAGAAGTTGGTATTACCGGCTTGGGCACCTTTTACAAAAAGAAATACCCTGGCAGATACGATAAAGAAAAACAAACTTTTTTGCCTCCGGGTTATACACTACAGTTTTCTATAGATGTAACTGAAGAGGTTGCCCTTTCAGATTTTATTTCCGCCAAAAGAAATATCTCTAATGATAGTGCCAAATACTATATCGAGCAGTTTGTTGAAGAAGTAAATCAAAAGCTAGAGTTAAATCACGAAGTCGAACTTGAAAACACCGGCCGTTTATTTTTTACAGAACAGGGCCTGGATTTCGAACCGGTGAAAAACATAAATTATGGCTCGGAATTTTACGGACTTCCTTCATTGGCAGAAACCGTAGCTGAAGAAACTCAACCTGCTTTACCTCAGGTTGAGGAAGAAGTTTACGACGAAATTGCTGAGGCGCCAAATGCCCCTTCACCATTCGAAAATAAATCATACCAGGCACCTATAATTGAGAATATAGAACTGGATGAAGTTAAAGATGATTTTAAAAACACCTTAAAACATACAGAAACAGATGCAACAGCAATTACTGAAGCACCTGAGTTTATCAAAGAGCAGCACGAAGAAAATCCAAACCGCTTTGGCCATACACCAGAATCGGAAGTAGAAAATATTGCGGCAGAGCAACATGCCATTGAACCCAAACCTACTGAAAAACAAGAAGAAGCAAATCCAGTTAAGGAAGTAGACATACCAAAATCGGTTATCATACAGCATGAAGAGCATCCAAACCGTTTTGGTCATACGCCAGAATCAGAGGTAGAAAATATTGCGGCAGAGCATCAGACTGTTGCAGCTAGTCATATTGATGAAACTGAACATGTAGAGAATAAAGCGACAGATAATCCGGTTGAAGATGTTAATCAGGTTGAGGTTCCACAATCAATAGTAGAGCAGCATGAAGAAAACCCTGATCGTTTTGGTCATACGCCAGAAGCTGAAAAAAATGTTGAAAAGCCTTTAGAAACAGTAATTCCCGAATCGGCTTTACCACAACAAGAATATTCTAGCCGTTTTTCATTAAGGTCAGAAACTGATGAACCAAAAACATACATCAATTTAGAGGACGAGGTTAAAAAAGAAGAACCTGTAATTGAGGCACCAGCTTTTATAAAAGAACAGCATGCCGAGCATCCAAACCGTTTTGGCCACGACCCTATTGAACATCATGACGAACCTAGGCAAGGTATGTCTACCTGGTTAATGATTACTATTGCAATTGTAGCTTTGCTTGTTATTGCAGCAATAACCTTTTTAATTAAGCCCGAATTATTTACGGGCGAAACTGCAAACACTGTGAAACCTGCTCAAGCAGTTGTCGATTCACCGAAGGTTGTTGTTGATACCTTGAAGGCCAAACAAGATTCGATAGCCAAAACCGATAGTATATTAAAGGCTAATCAGGTTCAGAAAAAAACAGATACGGTAAAAAAAGAGGCAGCAAAACCAGTTGTTAAGCCAGCTATCGAAACACCTAAAGAAAATAAAGTTGTACCAAACACTGGTCCTTCTACGTTCTATGTTATCGCAGCATCTTTCCAATCAGAAAAAAAGGCACTTGTTTTTATCAAGCAGATGGAAAAAATTGGTTTAAAGGCCGAAATAGCATTAGTGCCAGGCCGTTTGAAAAAAGTGAGCATAGCAAGCTTCAGCACTGAAAAAGAAGCCAAAGCGCAAAAAGATATTTTAGAGAAAAAACTTAAAGGTAAAGGGTATTTCGTACAACAAAAACACAACACACAACCATAATGATAACTTTATTAATTCAAGACACCACACAAGCATTACAAGACACAGCAAATGCAATTAACCAAGCTGTAACACAACCACAACCAGAATTACATTTTATCGATCTGCTTTTTAAAGGCGGCTGGGTAATGATTCCATTGGCTTTTCTGGCTTTTTTAGCTTTAATAATTTTTGTTGAACGCTATTTAACCATCAAAAAAGCAACTAAAGATGAGGCTAATCTCATGGCACAAACCAGGTCTTATATCCAATCTGGAAATTTAGATGGCGCCATGTCGCTTTTAAGAAATAATAACTCTCCTCTTTCCCGCATGTTGCAAAAAGGTTTAAAACGTATTGGTCGCCCGATCAAAGATATTGAAGGTGCGATTGAAAATGTGGGTAAATTAGAGGTTTCTAAATTAGAGAAGAACATCAGTATATTGGGTATTGTTGCAGGTATTGCGCCAATGCTTGGTTTCGTAGGTACAATTGTGGGGGTAATTACCATTTTCCACCAGGTATCAATTAAAGGAGCCATCGAAATCGGAACGATTTCTGGTGGTTTATATACCAAAATGATTACTTCTGCGACAGGCTTAATTATCGGTATCATTGCTTATGTACTGTATCACATTTTAAATATCATGGTCGAAAAAATCATTCTTAAAATGGAAACCGATGCAATTGACTTTATTGATTTACTAGAAGAACCAGGCAAATAATGAATTTACGCAAAAGAACAAAAGGATCGGTAGAAGTACATACTTCAGCGTTGAATGATATTATGTTCTTCCTGATGCTGTTTTTCTTATTGGCCTCTGCAGTAGTTAATCCTACAGTAGTAAAATTATTGTTGCCACAATCATCAAGCGGACAGCAATCTACTGCCAAAAAAGCAGTTACCGTTACCATAGACGAAAACTTAAAATATTTCGTTGAAAAGAAACCGGTTAGCATTGAGGAACTTGAGCCTACCTTGGCATCATACCAAAAGTTGGCGCCAGATATGACCATTCTTTTATATGTATCGCGCAATGTGACATATCAGGATGGATTTGTGGTTAACGATATTGCCAATAAATTGAAATTGAAACTTGTTGTAGCCGTTGAGCCTAAAAAATAATGAACTACAAAGTACAAATACCTAACGAGGAAAATAATTACCCTAAGGCCATTGCCATAGCAAGCGGCATTATGGGCTTTTTATTGTTGATCAGCTTTTTTATTGTGATTGGTTCTTTCCAGCCACCGGAAGAAGTGGGTATGGGAGGTATGGTGGTTAATTACGGAACCTCTGCAGAAGGTATGGGCGATGATTATACCAGTATCGAAGAACCATCGGCAGATCCGAATGCTAACGGTAAACCGCCAGAAAAAGTAACGCCTGAAGAAAAGGTTACCCCAACCACCTCTACAGAAAGTAGTGATAAAGAAGTGCAGACACAAAATACCGAAGATGCCATTGCTGTAAATACCAAACCCACAAAACCAACTACTGCTGCACCCACTCCGGTTACAGAAGATAAACCAGCCAAACCGGTGATTAACCAAAATGCACTTTACAAAGGCAAAAAAAATACTGGGCAGGGACAAGGAGACGGTACAGGAAAAACACCAGGCAACCAGGGCGATAAAGATGGCGATCCATTGGCTTCTAATTATGGTGAAGGTGGTTCCGGAAATGGTAATGTACAATTATCATTGGCGAGCCGGAAATTTATCGATATCCCAAGGATTCAGGATGATGGACAGAGCGCAGGTAAAATTGCTGTTCAGATCCGTGTAGATAAAAACGGTAAGGTAGTTCAGGCACGTGCAGGTGCAAGAGGCACTACCCTATCAGATTTAGCCCTTTGGAGAAAATGCGAACAAGCTGTATTAGGTGCAAGTTTAAATAAATTGGAATCCGCTCCAGATGTACAAACCGGAATTGTGATGTTTAATTTTAAAGTGAAATAATAATATTAAATTGCCAAGGTCTGCATCCCAAGAGACCTTTTTCGATACTATGGTCTGTGTTCCACAGACCATTTTTTATTCCCAAAACATTGATCAGACATTGCTATATTTTGCTGTCAGATATTACTATCTGACAGAAGATTTGTTCATAAACTTGATAGGATTTTTCAACGATTAATGATGTGTTATCATAAGATACATCGTAACTGTAACACCTAACCACACTCTTACTCCGCAGTCTTTGGCCCACAGACCAATAGATTTAAATGTTACCGAATGAGTGTAACCGAGCCTTTTTTAATTATTTTCTTATTTTCCTGGGTCGTAAATGATGCGGTCCAGAAATAAACCCCAACAGGAAGGGGTACTCCTTTATAATCACCATTCCACGCGTCGTAGAGTTTGTTCGAAGCAAATACAATCACTCCTCTCCTGTCAAAAATCTGCAGCTGAAAATTAAAAGCCCTACTTCCTTCTTTTGCTTTAAAGCTATCATTTATATTGTCGGAGTTAGGACTAAATGCCGTTGGAAATGAAATATCATTACAAGCCTCTGTTTCTAAGGCAACATTTAGCTCATCCACTATACAACCATTCAGCTTTAAAATCGAAAAGGTATAATTTCCTTCATATAATCCAGAAAAAATGTAATTGCCTGGATAAACGACACCATTATACCTGATATTATAATCAGCCGAATGGTTACCGATCAAAAAGGAAATCTCACCGGTTAAATCACAAACAGGATTTTTTGCATTAACAATAGTAATAGGCTTTGTTAAAGAATAATCTGGCACTATTACAGTTCTGTATGCTGCAGGCGCACCACCCGATGCTTTAACTTCAATATTATAACTACCTGGTTTAAGCAGGTTAAAAACACCTGTACTATTGGAAACAGCATTATTAAGGGTAAATGTGTAGGTCTCTGGAATCGGCGGACAATCAATCCTGATAAAGCCTTTACCCAAGACATTACATTCGGGTAGGATTTCAACGCTGTTTATCACAATCGGGCAGGGCTCATAAATCAGTTTCTTATCTAACTCATCAGCTATACAGCCATTAAGTTTAAAAAAGGTGAAATGGTAGTCGCCCTCAACTAAATCAGAAAAAACGTGATTGCCTGGATAAACCACTCCATTATATTTCACATTAAAATCAGCCGAATTATTCCCTATAGTAAATGAAATTTCACCTTTTAAGGCGCAGGCAGGGTTTTTGGCGTTAACTTTTATAACAGGCTTTGTTAAATAATAATCGGGTACAACAACGGTTTTTACAGCAGGAGCTGCACCACCAGATGCTTTAACTTCTACTGTATAGGTGCCCGGATCAAGCATATTAAAAACCCCCGTATTATTTGATACCAAATTATTAAGGGTGAAAGTGTAAATTTCAGGAATTGGAGGACAAATAATATTAATATATCCCTTGCCTAAAACATTACATTCGGGCAGGATTTCTACACTGTTTATTACAATTGAACAGGGTTCGTAAATCAGTTCAATATCAAACTCATCAACTAAACACCCTTCCTTAGTGATAACCACGAAATGATATTTACCAACCTCCAAGTTGGTAAATTTATTATCGTATGGTAAAACGTTACCATTCAGTTTAATTTTATAACCATCGCTGCCAGCAAAAGCGTTAAATTGAATGGTACCCTTATTGGCGCAGGCTGGATTAACCTTTGTAAAAGAAAAGTTTCGTTGTAACTGTTTATAATCTGGTACAGTTACAGTGGTTTCAAATACATCTTCATCCGAAGTAATTTTCACCGGGTAAGCGCCAGCAATTAAATTCTTAAATATCCCGGTCGAATTATTAATCGTATTATTTAATGTATAGGTATAGGCTGCGCTATGTGGTTTTGTTAAAATGCTAATGACACCCTTATGAAAAGCATCGCATTGTTGCACCACATCAACCTTATCAAATTTGATTTGACATTTATCCCGCCCCACAACAATATCCTGTTCATCAACTTTACAACCATATTTATTTACGATTTCAAAGTGATAGGATCTTCCACCTGATAAATTATTGAAGGTGCTCTTCAGCGGATATAACTTTCCATCGTACTTGATCTGATAGGTGCTGTTTTGTTCGGAGGTACTAAAAGTGATTTCACCCAATGTTTCACAAAGCTGATTCTTGATCTGCCAATTATAGATAGGTTTTATCAGATTAAATTCCGGAACATCAACAGTTGTGGTATATGAATCTGATGCAGAAGTAATTGAAAGTGTATATTGACCTTTAGATAAGCCAACAAACTTGCCCGTTGAGTTGGTAACTCCATTTAAGGTGTAGGTAAAATCTTCTAAATGCGGAGCTGTTACTACATCTACGTTTGCAAGATTTGCTGAAGCGCAATCTTGATTGATATCTACCCGATCTAATTCGATGCCTAAAATACTACCATCTTCTACCATGCTGGCGGCATCAAGAACATTGTATGGAAGGGTTCCTACTACACCAACCATTTTTTGATTGTCTATATCAAACTCAATAATATTGGTTTGTGAGCCTAAGTATTGCAATCCAAAAACCGTGTTTTTTCTGGTGCCTGTTGAAACACTAACGATTCCAAAAAGGGATATGTTTGCAGGGAGCGGGATATGAAGGACACTCTTGTTCGGCTCTTTAACATTAATTTTTACTATGCCCTGGTATGCAGCCATGTAAAGTTCATTTTTATAAAAACAGAGATCCCCTGTAGGTGAATAGTTAAGTAAACCCAGAACATCCGATTTTCCAGTAATAATGTCTGTGCTGAATAAGTATCCAGAACTATAATATAATTTATTGTCAGCACCTAATGTCAGTGAATTAGAACCAGCCATACCCGGAAACAGACGCCTGCAATTTTCAATACTATTTTCTTTTACCTCTGCAGTGTAAATATCCGAGTTCCTTAACCAAAACAAATTATTCTTATTCATGGCAATTGAAAAATATTGATCGCCAGGAGAACAATCAGCAATTTTGGTAGATTTTATGCCATCAGCTGTAATATCTACTTTATAGATATAACTTCCATTCGTATAATTAGAAGAACTGACATAAAAAGTTTGCGCTGTAGATGTTAAAAAACAAGCTAAGAGCAAAAGAAAGACTAAACTAAATTTGTTAATCACAATATGAGACCATTAAAATAATGCACGAATATAATGAGATTATTAAATAAAGCGTGTACTTTCGTTTAGGATGATACGGGCTGAACTATAAGTTTCTCTAATGCACAACCCGCTTAAACTTTTGAAATTGCTTTAACAAAATCTGCTCGTTTCGTTTCATAATTACGCCAGTCAACCTATATTTGACGCATATTATGAACTACCAACAAACGCTTGATTTTTTGTACAGTAAACTCCCGATGTTTACCCGGATTGGCGCATCTGCTTTCAAAAAAGATTTAACCAATACCATTATCCTTTGCGAAGCTTTGGATAATCCTCAAAATAAATTCAAAAGCATTCATGTAGCCGGTACAAATGGAAAAGGCTCAACATCGCACATGCTGGCCTCCATACTACAGGCTCAGGGATATAAAACAGGATTATATACTTCGCCCCATTTAAAAGATTTCCGCGAGCGCATCCGCATAAACGGAAAAATGATCAGCAAAACCGAAGTGGTATCATTTGTAAAAGAACAGCAAAAACTCATCGAAAAAACCGAGCCCTCCTTTTTTGAAGTAACTGTTGCGCTTGCCTTCGATCATTTTGCAAAACATCAGGTAGATGTAGCCGTAATCGAAGTTGGATTGGGCGGCAGGTTAGACTCAACAAATATCATTACGCCGCAAATTTCAGTCATCACCAATATCAGCCTCGATCATATGAATATGCTAGGAAATACATTGGCAGAAATTGCCGGCGAAAAAGCAGGCATCATCAAAAAGAATATCCCCGTGGTGATTGGTGAAACGCAGGAAAAATCAGCACCGGTTTTTATAAAAAAAGCCAAAGCTGAACAAGCCCCTATTGTTTTTGCTGATCAAATGTTAACGGCAAAAGATTTTAAAATCAAGAATGGTAAACTTTCTTTATCTGTTTATCAAAAAGAAAAAATAAAATACAAAGATCTTCAAAGTGATCTTACCGGAATCTATCAGCATAAAAATATATTAACCGTTCTGGAAACCCTGGCGGTACTGAATGAGAAAACCACGATTAAAACCGATCAGAAAAGTATTTATCAAGGCATCAGTCAGGTTAAAAAGCAAACTGGCTTACAGGGCCGTTGGCAAACTTTAGGTAGAAATCCTTTAATCATCTGCGATACTGGCCATAACGAAGCGGGAATTAAAGAGGTGATCAAAAACATTTCACTAACCCCACATCAGCACTTACATATTGTTTTCGGTATGGTAAACGATAAGGATATTTCGAAAGTGTTGTCCCTAATGCCAAAAAAGGCCACTTATTATTTTTGCAAACCCGATTTAGAACGCGGTTTAGCTGCAGATAGCTTAAAAGAACAGGCGGCCGTATTTAACTTAAACGGAAACACTTATACCTCAGTTGCCGAAGCAAAAGCTATTGCCATTCAGGCAGCCGATATAAAAGATCTTGTTTTTATAGGTGGAAGTACATTTGTAGTGGCCGAAGCAATATAAAATCTTTACACAAACTTCAAAGTAGCTTTATCTAAATTGATTACTTTAGCCCTTTAACTAAAACACAATGAATAAAATATCCCGTCTAATCTTTACCATTTCTATTTTTTCGATCTCACTTTCCTCAGCTCAAACCAAAAAACCTACTACAGTAACTTCTAAAGCATTTCCAGCTGAGGTTGCACGCCCCAAATTGGTGGTTGGCTTAGTGGTAGACCAAATGCGTTGGGATTATTTATACCGCTACTACAACCGCTATAGTAACGGTGGATTTAAAAGATTAATTAACGAGGGTTTTTCTGTGGAAAACACCTTTATCCCCTATACACCAACTTATACTGCATGTGGACATACTTGTATCTACACGGGTTCGGTTCCGGCTGTTCATGGCATTATCGGTAACGATTGGTACGATCCTGAAACCAAAAAGATTGTTTATTGTACAGAGGATTCTTCGGTATCTACTGTTGGCAGTACCCCCTCATCAGAAGGTAATATGTCGCCAAAAAATATGCTCACCACAACCATTACCGACGAGTTGAGATTAGCCACAAACTTTAAAGGCAAAGTAATCGGTATTTCATTAAAAGACAGGGGTTCGATCCTTCCGGCTGGCCATGCAGCAAATGCTGCATATTGGTACCAGGGCAGTACCGGAAACTGGATTACCAGTTCTTACTATATGAAAGAAGTACCAACATGGATTGCCGATTATAATAAACTGAAACTGGCGAACAAGTTCTATGCAAAAAACTGGGAAACTTTATACCCGATTAATACCTATGTAAACAGTACCAAAGATGAGAATGCTTACGAAGGTAAATTGAGTACATTCCCACACCAGTTAACGCAAAATGTTGATAAAAATTTTGACGCCATCAGAAGTACACCTTACGGCAATACCATCACTTTAGACCTGGCCAAATTAGCCATCCTATCTGAAGATTTAGGTCAGGATAATATTACCGATTTCCTGGCGATAAGCTGCTCATCTACTGATTACGTTGGTCATGCCTATGGTCCAAATTCAGTAGAAGCGGAAGATACCTATTTGCGTTTGGATAAAGATTTTGAAGAGTTTTTTAACTACCTGGATAAAAAAGTAGGTAAAGGAAACTATACTGTATTTTTAACAGCCGACCATGGTGCAGCCCATGTACCAGGCTTTATGCAGGAGAATAAGCTACCTTCTGGCGTAGTAAGCGATAGAGATATTGCAGACAAATTAAATGCCTATTTAAATGACAAATTTAAAGTAAACAATGTTGTTTTAAGATCAATGAACAACCAGATCATTTTTGATCATGATAAAACAGACAAAGGTGATGTGAGTTTCGATGTGATTAAATCAGCATCAGTTGAATTCTTAAAAAGAATAGATGGTTTCCAAAATGCAGTTGATATTGCTAAAATATCACAGGCTACCCTTCAGGAAATCCAGAAAAAGATGATTACCAACGGATACAATGCCCGTAGAAGTGGCGATATCTACTATATTTTGCAGCCAAACTGGTTTAACGGAAGCAGTACAGGTACAACCCATGGAAACTGGAACCCTTATGATTCGCACATTCCTTTGGTTTTTATGGGCTGGGGAATCAAATCTGGCGCTTCTAATAAAACACATTACATGACGGATATTGCACCAACGCTGGCGGCACTGCTTCACATTCAGATGCCAAATGGCAATGTTGGAGAACCGATCACAGAAATCACCAATAAATAATCTTTAAAAACTATGCCCACCAGCATAGTTTTTTTGTTTTTACTTAAATCGTCATCTCGACTGGAATGCAGTGGAATGGAGAGATCTGCCTCGATAGATTCCTCGACTACGTTGCACTCCGCTCGAAAGGACGACCTTGTAAAATATCCTACATGGTAAAAAAATTTAGCCATTTTTCTTATTTTTGATCATGTCAACATACACCGCTACCAAACTTACACCCATGCTCGAGTCGCATGACATGCTGGCAACATTAAAGTTTTATACGGAAATTTTAAAATTTACATGTGATGTAAAACTTGATGACCTCAGTTGGTTAACCCTCCGCAAAGATGAGATAGAAATCATGTTCTGTAGCCCTAACGAGCACCGAAATATTCCTAAATCCATCATGAGTGGTTCACTTTACATCAATACAAACGAAGTAGCCGCACTGTGGGAAAACTTAAAAACTCATTGCGAAGTCTGTTACCCTCTTGAAGATTTTGACTACGGCATGAGAGAGTTTGGCATTTACGACAATAACGGTTATTTACTGCAGTTCGGGCAAAATTTGTAACTGAACCAAAAGCCATAACGGTATAGGGTATTCATGCTTTAAGCTGCTTAATTTAGTACATTTGCATACCAAATATATTTGGAAACAAGGATCGGTAACCAGAGCATACCGATTGTTAAAATCCTATAGTATGCAACAAGTAGAAATCTATAAGCCTAAATGTAAAATCCGTTTTGTAACCGCTGCTTCCCTTTTTGACGGGCACGACGCCACCATTAACATTATGCGTCGTATCCTCCAATCTTCAGGTGCTGAAGTCATCCATCTTGGCCACAACCGGTCGGTTGATGAGGTGGTAAACTGTGCCATTCAGGAAGATGTTCAGGGTATTGCAATGACGTCTTATCAGGGTGGCCATATGGAATATTTTAAATATATGTACGATCTATTGCAGGAAAGAGGATCAGGTCATATCAAAATATTTGCAGGTGGTGGTGGTGTAATTTTACCTTCTGAGATTGAAGAATTACAGGCCTATGGAATTGCTAAAATCTATTCGCCTGATGATGGCCGCAAGATGGGCTTGCAAGGTATGATTAACGACATGCTGATCCAAACCGATTTCGTTACCAAAACAGATATCACTAATGAGCTCGAAACCATTCCTGCAAAAGATATTAAAGCCATTGCCGGAGCCATTACCGTCGCAGAAAATGATCCGGAAGGTGCCCAGAAATTTGTTGATGAATTAAAGAAACTCTCCAAAAATAATACTGCCCTTATTTTAGGGATCACCGGAACAGGTGGAGCCGGAAAATCATCATTGGTAGATGAATTGGTGCGCCGTTTCCTGGTAGAAGTGAAAGATAAAACACTCGCTATTATCTCTGTCGATCCTTCAAAAAGAAAAACAGGCGGTGCATTACTCGGCGACCGTATCCGCATGAACGCCATCAACAATCCAAGGGTTTACATGCGCTCACTAGCCACCCGGCAGGCCAATCTCGCCTTATCTAAAAACGTACAGGAAAGTATTGATATCTGTAAGGCCGCCGGTTATGATCTAATTATTGTAGAAACTTCCGGCATTGGCCAGTCTGATACCGAAATTACCGAGCACTGCGATGTTTCATTATATGTAATGACGCCTGAATTTGGCGCAGCTACACAGCTCGAAAAAATCGACATGCTAGATTTTGCTGATTTGGTAGCCATTAATAAATTTGATAAAAGAGGAGCATTAGATGCTTTGCGCGATGTGCGTAAACAATATAAACGCAACCACAATATTTTCGACGCCAAAGATGATGAGATTCCTGTTTATGGAACCATGGCTTCGCAGTTTAACGACCCAGGTATGAATAACCTGTTTGTGGCTTTAATGGAGCAGATCAAGTTAAAAACCGGAACTGATTTTAAAGCCAAAATGGAATTAACTTCCGATCAATCAGAGAAGATTTATATTATTCCACCCGATCGCGTCCGCTACCTGGCAGAAATTGCCGAAGCAAGCCAGACATATAACGAATGGGTAGATAAACAGTCTACCATTGCCCGTAAAATGTACCAGCTTAAAGGTGTAATAGATTTATTAAATGAGAATAATTTACCAGACAAATCAAAAGTCTCCCCAATAGGGGGAGATTTAGAGGGAGTCTACACCTTTTTTGAAGAGCAATTAGATGGCGAATGCAAACGTTTACTCCGCCAATGGCCAGAAACCAAAAGGGCTTACAAAGAAGAGTTTTTCATTTATAAAGTTAGAGATAAGGAAATTAAACAGCCGTTATTTTACGAATCACTTTCCAAACTGAATATCCCAAAAGTAGCCTTACCAAGATACGAAGATTGGGGCGATATTTTAAGATGGTTGTTAACAGAAAACCTTCCAGGCGAATTTCCCTATGCGGCAGGCGTTTTTCCACTAAAAAGAGATGGCGAAGACCCAACCAGGATGTTTGCAGGAGAAGGTGGCCCCGAGCGGACCAATAAACGTTTTCACTATGTGTCATTAGGTCAACCAGCGCATCGCCTATCCACCGCTTTTGATTCTGTTACACTTTACGGTGAAGATCCGCATACCCGTCCCGATATTTATGGCAAAATCGGAAACTCGGGTGTAAGTATTGCCACTTTAGATGATGCCAAAAAATTATACTCCGGTTTTGATCTTTGTGCACCATCTACTTCAGTATCCATGACCATTAACGGCCCGGCACCGATGTTATTGGGTTTCTTCATGAATGCTGCAATCGATCAGCAGTGCGAAAAATACATTATTGAAAATGGTTTAACAGAAGAAGTAGAGGCTAAAATTGTTTCAATCTATAAGGCCAAAAATATAGAAAGACCATCATACAATGGTGCGCTTCCAGAAGGAAACAATGGCTTAGGTTTGATGCTTTTAGGCGTAACAGGCGATCAGGTTTTACCGGGCGATGTTTATGCAAATATAAGAGCAAAAGCCATTAGTTCAGTTAGAGGAACCGTTCAGGCCGACATTTTAAAAGAAGACCAGGCGCAAAATACCTGCATATTTTCAACAGAATTTGCGTTAAGGATGATGGGCGACATCCAGAAATATTTCATTGATGAAAAAGTAAGGAACTTCTATTCAGTTTCTATTTCTGGTTATCACATTGCAGAAGCAGGCGCTAATCCAATTTCTCAGCTGGCCTTTACTTTAAGCAATGGATTTACTTTTGTAGAATACTATTTAAGCAGGGGTATGCATATTGATGACTTTGCCCCTAACCTGTCATTCTTTTTCTCCAATGGCATCGATCCGGAATACGCTGTAATCGGTCGCGTAGCCAGAAGAATCTGGGCCAAAGCCATCAAGAATAAATACAAAGGAAATGACCGTTCACAGAAGCTTAAATACCATATTCAAACTTCAGGCCGTTCATTACATGCCCAGGAAATCGATTTTAACGATATCCGAACCACTTTGCAGGCCTTGTATGCCATATACGATAACTGCAATTCGCTGCACACCAATGCCTATGATGAGGCCATTACCACGCCTACCGAAGAATCGGTTAGAAGAGCCATGGCAATCCAACTGATCATTAATAGAGAATTGGGTCTGGCCAAAAACGAAAATCCGCTACAGGGTGCTTTTATTATCGAAGAACTGACTGACTTGGTTGAAGACGCTGTTCTTGCCGAATTTAAGCGCATAAACGATCGTGGAGGTGTTTTAGGTGCAATGGAAACCATGTATCAACGTGGAAAAATCCAGGAAGAAAGTTTGTACTATGAAACTTTAAAACATACAGGAGAATACCCTATTGTAGGTGTAAATACATTTTTAAATAAAAATGGCTCGCCTACTATTGTTCCCGGAGAAGTGATCCGCGCTACTGAAGAAGAAAAGCAGTACCAGATTTCTGCATTGCAGAAATTTCAGGACCGTAATGCAGACCGTTCAACAGATTTACTGAAACAATTGCAAAAATCAGCCATTGCAAGCGATAACATTTTTGGACAGCTGATGGAAGTTTGCAAAATTTGCTCTTTAGGTCAGATTAGTAAAGCGCTTTACGAGGTAGGCGGACAATATAGAAGAAACATGTAATAAAAAAAAGCCCTCAATGTAAAATCGAGGGCTTTCATATATCTTCTGTATGCTATTATCCAGCAATCCAGCTAAATTTATAATCAATAGTTGGTGTTTTCATACGTTCCGCAACCCGCAATAAACGCGAAGGTAATGCCATAATGTAATCACGGGCTTTTTCTCCAGCTTCATTTAAATCGCGCATGCCTTCAATTTTCCAATCTTCGATTAACTGTTGCATAATTTCAACATAATCAATGGCGGTATAAACACCTAAACGCTGTGCAGCGTCAGTAAAATGACCAAAAGTTTGGCCAATTTTTAAACCTACCTCACGTAAGAAATGTGCCGGCATTACAATCTTTTGGCGCATCATATCTTCGAAAGCCAACATCGCTTCATTAGGATCAACCTCAAAAATACGGTTCATGAAATCTTTATAGGCCTTAGCATGTCTCGCTTCATCTGAAGCAATTACACCACACATTCTAGATAACAAAGTATCACCATCTTTTTTGGCTAGAGAAGCTACCCTTCTGTGCGAAATATTGGTGGCCATTTCCTGGAAAGAGGTGTAAATAAAATTACGATAAGGATCATGCCCGGTTCCGATATCGAAACCATCGGCAATAAGATATTGCGTAGAAATTTCCATCTGGCGCATATCTACACGCCCTGATAAATATAAATACTTATTTAACAAATCACCATGACGGTTCTCTTCGGCAGTCCAATGTCTGTTCCACTTCATCCAGCCACCATCTTCTTTCATGCTAGGCCCCTGCACCATGGCTAACCACGATTCGTATGTAGGCAATGCTTCTTCAGTGATCGTATCACCAATCAATACTGCTACAAGATCGTAAGAAAGATCCTTTGCATTATCCCTTAATATTCTAATGTCTTGATAAAATGTTTCGCTAGTAGAATCAGGAAGAAAATCAGACGGTTGCCAGTTAGTATCTATTGGTTTAAGATAGGTATCCATCATCTCCAGCATATACTTTTCGATATGCACCATTACTTCCCTTCTTTTATCTGCAAAAAAACTCATTATTTATACTTATATTTTTGTTAAAACAAAGATAACCAAATATTGTGGCAAATCTTATGATATTAACATATTTAGCGCTAAATCAGTTTTAAATGTGATCAAAATCAGTAAGACACTCTTAAATAGTATCCTCTAGAGGGTGAGTGATGAATTTAATATAATCTTTCCCGATTGTTTTTTATTTTTTTGCAGCGCAGTTTCCTGTTCATTTAGGTTGGGTTCCGTCCTGCTGTACGTTTTACTCCACCAATGAAGAATTGGCTCCGTGCTCACTTCCATCAGGGCTATTTAACCATGGACAAAAGAAAGAACAGGTAAGATGGAAAACGGATGATGGAATGGAATCATCTCTGCAGAGATCAGCGTGAACAGCCCCTCAACCTTTCTTCACTCCTTAATGGTGAAAACAATATGGAACTGTTAATATGAAAAGGTAGCAAATAAAACATGCTTCAAAAACCCTTTAAACGAAGAAAACCCTTCAACATTTTCTGCTGAAGGGTTTCTTTTAAGATCTGGCACCGACCTACTCTCCCACGTGTTACCGCAGTACCATCGGCTCTGGTGGGCTTAACTTCTCTGTTCGGAATGGGAAGAGGTGGACACCACCGATATAGGCACCTGAATAT
>Ga0163162_10000375_pt1 | contig 40665 bp, 54 predicted proteins | sample S55metaG_FD_115310 | JGI IMG/M metagenome (GOLD analysis project Ga0163162, IMG submission 115310) | Switchgrass rhizosphere microbial communities from Kellogg Biological Station, Michigan, USA - S5-5 metaG | ecosystem: Host-associated > Plants > Roots > Rhizosphere > Soil | place: USA... | reverse complement strand
TGTGACAACGGTGCCCGCTCTGGCCAACCTCAAAACGCTGCGCACGCGCCGCGCGCTCTCGCAACGCGACCTGGCCAAGCTGGCCGGCGTCGCGCACACCACCATCGTCCGCCTCGAGGGCGGAGACCCGAACGTGCTGCCGTCCACCCTGCGCAAGATCGCTCGAGCGCTGAAGGTCAAGCCTGAGGAGGTGATCGGTGGCTAACCGCAAGCGCGCGCTGGTCGTCGTCAAGGCGGAGGCCGTCGAGGACAACATCGCCGCGTCCTACGAGCGGGTCAGCACCATGGCGCAGGCCGAGTTCGGTTACGGCCTCAAGGTCAGCGCCCGCGACGTGGATGAGATGGCCGTGGAGAACCACGTCATCCTGCCGAAAGAGCTGCGCTTCGTCGACGGCGTCGACCAGAACGCCAGCGGCGCGGACTGGACGTTGCCGGGACTCAACGAGATGCTCGACCTGGCCAAGCTGGGGCGCTTCAAGACGCTCCTGGTGCCCGCTACGGACCGCTTCGCTCGCGACACACCCAAAGGCCTGACCCTCACCGCGCAGCTCGCCAAGTACGGCATACGCGTGATCTGGGGCAATCTGCCCGACATCGACGACAGTGACGGCCACCCCATGAAGCGGTACATCCGCCGCCGCATGGAGGCTGACGCGTTTGCGCTCGCCGAGCTGGAAAAAGAGATGATCGCGTTCCGAACGGCGCGCGCACGCCACGCCAAGGCTCGCGATCAGCGCGTGGTCGGCAACGGCCCGCCGCCGTTCGGCTACGACTACACCCGCAACGACGACGCCAAGCACCGTGTGAACGGCCTGGTCGAGGTGCCGGCGGAGGCGACGATCGTGCGCTGGATCTTCACCCTCGCACGGACCTGCTCCGTCATCCAGGTCGCCGAGCGACTTGACGCCGCCAGCATCAAGACGCCGCGTCAGATGCGCGAGCAGCGCAAGGCTCCGAAGGGCGGCTGGAACCCTGGCACCGTTGCCGAGATCCTCAACAACGAGGTCTACATGGGGCGCTACCGCTACGGCGTCGAGGAGTTCGACGTGCCGCACCTGGTGACCAAGGCCGACTTTGAGGCGGTGCAGCAGGCGATGGCGCGGCGCTACCGTCGCCCGAGTAGCTGGCTCAAGAAGAAGCTTGAACGCGAGGACCCGTTCGTGCTGCGCGGGCTCCTCGAGTGCGGACACTGCTCCAGGCCTGGCCAGTCGCAGATCCTGCACTCGCAGGAGAAAGTCGTGCAGCGCCGGCGCTACTACTGGTGCGCGAACAAGTTCGCCTCACGCGTCAAGGATGGCGGCGACGTTTGCCCCTTGCCAGGCATCCGCGCCGAGGTCATCGAAGACTGGCTCTGGCGGCAGGTCGTCGCTGCGATCGCCAACGTGGACGCCTTCGATGCCAGTCTGGCCGCCTCAACCGAGCGGCACGACGCCGAGCTCGAGCAGAACGCCGACCGCCTCGAGGCCATCGACGGCGAGATCGCCAGGTATCAGAAGCGCCTGGACAAGGCCACGGCCAAGCTGCTCGACGACGACTTCGACGATGACGACGATCGCGCCTCGACGCAGCGCGCCAAGGACGAGGCCAAGAAGCTGCTGGTCGGCCTGCGAGCCGACCGCGAGCGCGAGGCCGGCACCGCGCGCGCCGCAGGGCTCAGTGCCGAAGACGTGGTCGCCTTCCGCGAGCTGCTGCGCACGCTCGGCGGCCGCGGGCTGGAGCTGGCCACCCCGGCCGAGCGGCGCGAGGTCCTGGAGCTGCTTGGCATCCGCGGCACGATCCACCTGGCCGAGGGCGCCAACGGCGTGCTGATCCAGGAGAAGCCGCCGAAGTACGCGCGCATCGAGTGGGCCGGCGAGGTCAGTCTGCTTTCTGAAAACGCCTTCAAGAAAATCCGATTAGTTTGCAACCGCGGCGTCAGGCCGCACTTCGAGCTGCTGGCGGCGTAGCCAGCAGCCGCTCGAGCAGGTCGCGCTCGGCCTCGAGCTGAGCACGGTCACCGATGCCGGCGTCCAGGTCGGCCTGGACCTGACGCAGCTTGACGCGGGCCAGGATTTCGTAGACGCGCCAGGGGATGGGCTTGACGGGTAGGCGGGTCGGCTCTGACGCTTCGCTCACCCCGTCAGCGTGGCGTTCCTGGTCGATGCCGGCCTAACAATCTGTTAGCCGGCAAATACCTGTCGCGTGAAACAGGTGTCTTGAAAGCTGGTAACGGCTGCGCCACAATCTGACACATACGTTCGGTTCATAGTTGAATAACAGATTGGTAGCTTGGTCCTTCGTGGGGCGTGGCTGAATAGCTACCAGGTCACCCAATGGCCAGCCCGCGGGGGTCGAGAGTAGCGACCCCGCCCAGTGTCGTGGACAGACCTCGTGGCGACCACAACACTTCCTCTTTGAGGGGGGCCGTGAGTGGTTTCCGACTCTGCGGGCGCAGCCGCATTCCCCGCAATCCTTCAGCAGCTTGTCAGCACCGGTGAGTTCTTCATGTTCGAAGTCACCGACGACCATCGCATTCACGGCTCGAACGGGGTGTTCCAGCGCCTGATGGTGCAGACCCTGGACGAGCTCAAGGGGCAGCCCACGCTGAGCGTGATGCGCCCAGGCGAGAGCATGAACGCGGTCTACCCTGAGGTGTTGAGCCTGTCCGCGCGTCTCCGCGCCGGCGAGTCACTGCCGTCGCAGCCGCTTGCGCCATGGTGGTTCAAGGTTGCCTACGACTACTGGGTGCAGGCCGGCGACGGGACCATGTATCGCGACATGGCGCCCTTCGCGGACGCGCAGATGCAGCCGGTGCTGATCATCCGCGCGCGCATCCTGGCGTACCAGCTCGGACCACCTCGCAACCTTCATTCGCGTGCCGCGCGTGTAGTGCAGCCGCGGCTACCTGGCACCGGCGGTGACAGAATCGAGGTGTGGTGCCACCAGCTCGAGGACCTGTTCGAGAAGGTGTACGACGAGGATCGCGAGGACCTGCGCGGCAAGCGCAACAAGGATCGGCTCGACATGCCGACGCTGGGCAGGCCAACGCTGGCGCGCCTCGCGTACGAGACGAAGTTGGCGCAGGGCACCTGGCAGAAGCGGCTCAAGCACATCGCCGAGCTGGAAGAGCACCCCGACGAAACTGCCAAGGACACCCTGGACCGCAAGTACGAGGAATGGCAGAACGAAGAGATGTGGGGGAGTAGTTCTGTCAGAAAAAACTTGACGTAGTAGATTAGCAACCTCGGCGCGGTGGCCGAATTCGACACTGGGCGGCATGCGATATGTCCTTGATGTGCCGCGAACCTGGAACGAGAGGCTGGTGGCCCGCGCCGAACAAGAAGGCGTGTCGCCGCGGACCTGGTTGGTCTGGCTGGTCAGAGACGAGCTCAATCGCGGTGAGCTCGAGATCACGCTAGGCAAGCACGACCCCGAGCTCGAGGAGACGGTCGCGTGAGTCGCGACAAGTACGCCGAGGGCTGCCACGACGGCTACCGCATCGGCTTCCGCGATGGCTTCCGCGATGCCATCATGACGATGACGGCGCTCAACGCGGCGTTGAACGAGGGCAACGAACGGCGCGCCGCCAGAGCCCTTGACGTGCTCGTAGAGGGCATGGGTGTCGGTGGTCGGACCGGTGTGGACGGAACCAGCGAGGGAGCAGTTGCCAACGCGCTCAGTGCTGGACCGGACCGGACGGAGACCGCCGACGCCCAGGTGGGCCTGACCGACTACCTCAGCAATGGGACACGCGCGCGTTGAGGTGTCGGGTGGCGATGGTCGGCGGCACGCTGCTCTCGTTGCTCTTCCTGGCGGTGTGCGGGCCCACCGCACATGCTGACGAGGGCGAGCTGGCGTGGGTGCGCCTGACCTACTACGTCGAAGCCGGTGTCACCTTCAGCGGCGTGCGGGCGGGCTATGGCCAGACGGCGTGCTCTTGGAACTTCCCCCTGGGCAGCCGTTTCCGCTTCGACGACGGCGAGACGTTCGTCTGCACCGACCGCGGGCGGCTGGGCTGGGTCGGCTGGCTGGATCTGTGGCGGCGCCCAGACCTGGCGCGCGCGTACGGCAGCTACGCGCTGGTCGAAGTTCTGCCGTGAAGCCGACACCGGCGCAGAAGATCCTCCATAACGCCGCGACGCACAAGCTGGAGTGGGCATTGTGGGAGCGCCTGGCGCAGGCTGGACTGCCGCGGCCCGCACTCGAGTATCCGTTCGCTCAGGCTGAGGGGCGGCGCTACCGCTTCGACGGCGCGTACCTGGCGCAGCGCCTGGGCGTCGAGGTCGAAGGTGCGATCTGGGCCCAGGGGCGCCACACGCGCGGCAGTGGCTACAGCGAAGACTGCCGCAAGTACTCGCTGGCCGCAGCGCTGGGCTGGAGGGTGATCCGTGTGACCGACGACATGATCCTGGACGGCAGCGCTGTCGAGCTCATTCAGCGCGCGCTGGCGTACGCGTGAGCCTGCACCTGCACGTCGAGCTCGAGCCCTGGGCGGCGCTGCACCCGGGGCTGCGCGGCGACTTGCTGCGCGACATCGCGGCGATGACTGGTGTGCGCCAGATCAACGACCTGGAGGTGCTGTCACTCGAGACGATCAAGGAGTGGTGTTTGCCCGCCGAAGAAAGCCTGGTGAAACCCAGGACACATCGAAAGAGGAAAGTCGAATGACCCAGGACGCACTGCGCCATGCAGCAGAGATCGACGATGGCAGCTTGCCGCTGCGCTGGAACCCCGACGACATCCCAGACACGATGATCGTCGGCGAGCTGTTGCGCTACGAGACGATCGTGACCGACTTCGGCCCGTCGCAGATCGCCATCGTTGAGGACGAGGACGACGGGGTGGCGTACGGCGTGGCGCTGTTCCGCGCGGTGTTGAAGAAGAAGTTCGATCAGCTCGAGCCGCGTCCAGGCGACCGCGTGGCGGTGAAGTACGTCGGGCTGGAGCAGCCGCGTCAGGCTGGCAAAAACTCGTACCACAACTACGTCGTCAAGCTGGAGCGCGGCACGCCCGTCGCGGCGGTGCCCACGGCGGACGAGGCATCCGAGGGCGATGGCGAGCTCCCATTCTGAGACGTCGTTCATCGTCGACGTTGAGGCGTTCTTACAGCTCGCGCTCGACATGCGCCGCGCACAGAAGCGCTTCTTCAAAGATCACACGAACGCCGCGTTGGTGGAGTCAAAGCGGTTCGAGAAAGAGGTCGATCGTTGGCTGGAGGATTGGAGGGCATTCGGGCTGAGTTCCGAATGACCGTGACGCATGCGCCCGACGTGCGCTTCGACGTTAATGGCAACGAGCTGCTCCAGATCCGCGGCAAGGTCGTGGACAGCCGGCGCGCACAACCTGCCATGGTTGTGCGCTACGCCGGCCAGCACCAGGCGCAGCTCGCGCGCTGGTGTGCCGTCGGCAAACATCTGAGCGTCATCGGGCTGCTCGAGGTCAAGACCTGGGCGGAAGGCACGGGCGGTGTGCGGACGGCGTACCTGGTCGAGGCGAGCGACGTATTGCCACTGAATCCCGACGAAACCAATCACTCCCAGGCCGGCGTGCACGCGGCGCTCGGGCGCACGTCGAAGGTGGCAGCAGGACCGGCGCCCAAAAAGTCCCTGAGGGAGCAGCTCGCCGATGCTTGACAACGTCGCGGCGACGTACGTGTACGTCGATACGGCCTTCGGCGGCGTGAACCGCCGCAACCACGTCCAGCGCCTGCGCGAGGTCAACTTCGACGACCAGGGCGCCGAGCGGTACATCACCCACCGCCGCGGCCCGATCGCGCTGGCGGAGTGGGTCGCTGAGCATCAGAGCGTTGCCGGGTACGAAGGGGAGGTCTGGGACGCGTCACTCCCCTTCGATTTCGATGATCGCAACGACCCCGCCAACGCGCTCGAGTGGGTGCGTCAGTTCGTCCACAAGCTGGCGATGGAGGACGTCCCGCTCGACGCGTTGCGCTTTTATTTTTCAGGGTCGAAGGGCTTCCATCTCGAGATCCCCCATGTGCTCTTCGGTGGCTTCGAGCCATCAACCGAGCTGCACGTGTACGAGCGCCGCGCCGCGGTCGAGCTCATGGGCAAGATCCTGTTCGACAAGAGCATCTACGACAAATTGCGCTTGTGGCGGTTGCCCAACACGCTGAACGTCAAAGGCAACCACTACAAGGTGCGGCTCGAGCTTGCCGAGGTGCTGGGCAAGGATATGCCCGCCATCCTGGAGCTCGCCGAGCATCCACGGGCGGCGATCCCGACGGCGCCCGACGAGGAGTGGAGTCCGAACGAGTACCTCGTCGGCGTCTGGGCGCGCGCGCGGCAGCTCGGGGAGACGGCTGAGCCGTCTCCGGAGGCTCCGATGACGGCCTGGTCGGAGGCGCGCAGCAACGTCGTACACAACGCGGCGGTCGTCGCCGCCATGGCGGCGTCCTGGCCGACCGACCTGGGCGTCAGCCGCCACACGGACTACCTGCTGCCCCTGTCAGGCTTCCTGACCCGTCAGATCGGCGCGGAGCCGGCCGCGGCGATGCTCAAAGAAGTGGCGCTCGCGTCGGGCGACCTGGAGTTCATCGGCGACAAGCAGCGCCGTTGGTCGGAAGAAATCGACCGCCTGTGCGAGGGCAGCGCCGCGAAGATCCTGGGCAACCAGCAGGTGGAGGGGCTGCCCACCATCGGCAAGCGGTGGCCGGAGCTGGCGGACTTCCTTAGCACGCATTTCATCGTTCCCAGCGTGTTCCCAAATACGGGAAATACGCAGAATACTGGAAGTCAGAAAGGCTTCCAATTCTCCGCGCTCGAGATGGTTTTGTCCGAGCCGCTCGAACTTACGGCGTATCTGGCGGACGGTCTGCTACCGAGCGGCGGAGTATCTATATTCGGAGCCAAGCCGAAGGTTGGGAAGTCGGTGATGGTCCGCAACCTGTCGATGGCGGTGGCGCGCGGCGGCGTGTTCCTGGGACGGCAGTGCCACCAGGGCACGGTGTTGTACCTGGCACTGGAGGAAAAACGTGCAGAGGTGATCAACCACTTCCGCATGATGGGCGGCACGGATGAATCGCTCCACCTGCACGTCGGCGCGGCGCCGGCGAGCTCGAGGGAGGGTCTGCAGGCGCTGGCGGTGGCGATCGCGATGTACCAGCCGGTGCTGGTGGTGGTCGATCCGATCTTCAAGCTTGTTCGCGTTAAGGACAGCTCCGACTATGCCGAGCTGACGCGCGAGCTCGAGCCGATCATCGAGCTGGCGCGCACCACCGGCTGCCATATCGCGCTGACGCACCACCTGGGCAAGATGGTGCGCGAGGGCGGCGACGACGTGCTCGGCAGCACGGCGATCTTCGGCGCAGTGGACACGCTGCTGCTGATGCGGCGACTGAAGGACAACCAGCGCACCATCAACAGCGTGCAGCGCTATGGCACCGACCTGGCGGAGACAGCAGTACCCATGGATGAGGAACACGGCACGGTCGGCCTGGGCGAGCTGGTGACGGTGTTGAAGCTTGATGACGCGAAGGCACGCGTGCTCACGACGCTCGAGAAATTTGCCGACGATTACTGGCCGGTGACGGACAAGATCCGCGAGTCCGCGGGGCTCGAGCGTAACCTCTGCTGGCGTGCCGTCAAGGAGCTCGCGGAGCTCGGCGAGATCCAGGTTCGGGGCGCTGGGAAGCCCCGCGATCCGTTCCAATACCACCGCCGGACGTTGGGCTCATGAGAGCCCAAAACTCGATGGAGTTTCCGTATTTCTGTATTCCTATGGAATATAGGAATATAGAAATACGGATGCCCGCGTGATGGGCGCCGTGAGGCTGCTGAAACGAGGGCGGTACTGCCTGTTTTGCGGGCGGCTGATCCCGCGCAGTGCCAACTATCCAAAGCGTCGGTATTGCTGTGTGTCGCACCATGCGAAGGAGCAAGGCGCGGTGAGAAAGCTGCTCAGGTCGTCGCCGTATGTGATCCAGCGGGAGTTCGCGCGGTGAGCGTGCGTCGTGCAGTGCTCGACCCGCGGTATCCGCCGAAGCCTGGAGAAAAGCTGGTGTGTGGTGTGTGTCCGCGCTGCGACGACCACGTGAGAGGACTGCAGGTCCGGTTCCTGATGGGGCAGTATTGCGGCGGCTGCGGACGTGGCCTGGAGTTCTGTTACGACCACGAGCCAGAGATCGTGCCGCGCAAGGAAACGAAGAAGTCGAGCGGGCGGCGCTGAGGTAACCCCATGGTCAACGTCAACCCCATGCTGTGCAAAGCGCTCACACGCGACGGCGACCGCTGCCAGCACCGTCCCATGCGCGGCCAGCTCGTGTGCCACATGCACGGCGGCAAGGCACCGCAGAACCTGGCGAAGGCGGAGGAGCGCCTGCGCGCGCTGGTCCACCCGGCCATCAACGCGTTGGCGCAGATGATCGAAAGCGCCGACCAGGACTCCGTGCGCCTGAATGCCAGCAAGTACGTGCTCGAGCTGGCCGGCTTCAAGGCGACGGTGGAGGTCAAGGGCGAGCATGAGGTCGTCATCCGTGTGATCGACGAGCCCCAGCCGATCGTCATCGAACAGGCGTATGAGCTCAACGGTCGAGCGCACAGTTAGGCTTGCCGCCCCACATCCGGCCCAGGCGCAGATCATTGCCGAGGCCGCGCGCTTCAACGCGGTCGCGCTCGGGCGTCGCGCCGGCAAGAGCAAGCTTGCGCAGCGCCTGCTCACGAAGTGCGCGCTTACCCAGCGGCCGGCGGCGTACTTCGCGCCGACGTACAAGCTGCTCGAGGAGTTCTGGCGCGAGCTGAAGGCGGTCGTCGCCGAGGTCATCGTCGATAAGAGTGAGCAGGAGCACCGCCTCGAGCTGTATGGCGGCGGCGTACTGGAGTGCTGGAGTACAGACACGGGCGATCCTGCGCGCGGTCGACGCTACGCGCTCGCGGTCGTCGATGAGGCTGCGATGATCCCGCACCTGGCTGATGTGTGGGGTCAGGCGATCCGCCCGACGCTGACCGACTTCCGCGGTGACGGCTGGTTCATGTCCACGCCGCGCGGACTGAACGATTTCTACACGCTGTTCACGCGCGGCCAGGATCCACTCGAGACGGACTGGCGCTCGTGGCAGATGCCGACGTCGGTGAATCCCTTCATCTCGCCGGCAGAGATCGAGGCAGCACGCCACGAGCTGCCCGAGCGGACGTTTGCCCAGGAATACCTCGCGCAGTTCCTGAGCCTTGAGGGCGCGGGCGTGTTCCGTGGCGTGCGCGCGGTGTCCAGGTTGAAGCCGCGGCCACCGGAGCGCGGGCACGTGTACACGTTTGGTTGCGATTGGGGCAGATCGAACGACTTCACCGTCATCAGCGTGCTTGATGCAACGACGATGGAGCAGGTCGCGCTGGATCGCTTCACCGACCTGGACTTCGAAGTGCAGACGGAGCGCCTGCATGAGTGGGTGGGCGTGTACCACCCGACGCAGATCGTCGCCGAGCGTAACAGCATGGGCGGACCGCTGGTCGAGCGCCTGCAGCGTGGCTACGCGCGCCTGATCGGCAAGCCGCGCGCGGCGCTGCCGGTGTACGGCTGGCATAACGACAACGCCAGCAAAGCTGCCGCGATCGAAAGGCTCGCGCTGAACATCGAACGTGGCGAGCTCACGCTGCTCGACGACCAGGTGCAGCAGGCAGAGCTCCTCGCGTTCGAAAGCACGAAGACGGCGACGGGCATGATCCGCTACGCGGCGCCGTCCGGCATGCACGACGACACCGTCATCGCGTTGTGCCTGGCGAATCTCGGCGCCGCCGTGGACGTCGCGCCGCGGCGCTCGAGCTACTCATTCTCGCGCTGAGTTGGTGAAAGGGTGGTGATTCGTTGGTGAGTACGCCAGGGGCAGCATAACCAGATGCCCTCAACGTCACATCGGAGGTGTCAGTACCAGGGGCCGGGGTGCATGGGCACTGCGCACGCCGGCCACGATCAGTGCGCGCGGTGCTATTTCGACTTCGTCAAGCCGGCACTTCAAGCAGAAAGGCAAGCCGTGAAGGGGAGACGCGCGTTGAAACGTGCCGCAAGAAGGGGCGGCATTCTCGACAACCACGCGCAGCAAGAAGGCGGAACGTTGGCGTATTTGAACTTGGAAAGCAGGCCGAACGAGGCGATTCACGATGCGATTCTGGATGTCGAAATCCACCAGCAGCTCGACGGCAAAACGCCGGAGCAGCAGTTCGAAACGGTGCACCAGGAGCTGTTCAGGCTCAGCGAACGAAATATGCCGCTGACGCTCCCGCCGGGTTGGGCGGCTGACAACGAGACCGCTGACACACATGAGGAGTCGGCCGCCGAGCCAGAGCAGTCCGCGCTCGACGGTCCGCCTGAGTCTGAACGGCAGGAGCACGTGGGCATGAAGCACTTCCACAAAGGCGGGGCCAATGCCGGCGACCCGCCGCCGACGATCCTGACCGAGCCCGAGGTCCAGGAGGTGATCACCGCTTACCGCGATGGCATGTTCGTCAACGACATCTGCAACGTGACGAACATTGTGACGACGACGCTCTACAACATCCTGCGCGAGGCGGGCGTGCCGCTGCGCACACATCTTCAGAACGCGGACCAGGTCCAGCGCCGGCAGCAACGCTGGTCGTCACCGCCGCCTCGGTCACCACGGCCGTACCGGCCGAACTACGCCGCGATCGCCGAGAGCGCGCGCCTCTTCGTCGAGGAGCGCAACCGTGAGCTCGAGTCCCAGGAGGACGTTATGAGTCAAAGCACGGCGCCATCATCGAACGGGCACGTTGAGGCCGCACCCACCAATGGGGTAGTTTCCGTGTTGACCGAGTGGCTGGTCACGTACACCAGGACGGTGACCGAGACCACCATCGTGCACGCCAAGGACTTCCAGCAGGCCGCGAATGCCGTCCATCTAGAGGACGACGGCGACTACGAGGTGATCAGCGTCGCGCGGGTAAAGCACTGAATTTCTCAGCATTCCTGACCCAAAACGCTTGGGTCTGCCGCGTCCAGGCGTAAGGTCGGGCTATCGGTCGACCGCGGTTGCATAACCCATCCGAGTTTTGGGGGGACTATCTGGAAGCCTTCGGCACGTGCCGACGTCGGCCGAGTGATCGGCAGATGGTGGAGAAGCTCGAGGTGTATCCGCTGACATCTGCTCAGCGACTCCGAAACGCCAACGAAGCGTTCATTCGCTGGGGGCTGGCTCAAGGTCTTGAGGTGACAGCCTTCGATCACGATGGGGTGCTGCTCTGCTGGGTGATGACGCGTATGGCGCGTGAAGTGGTCCCCGATCCATGGATTCATGAGTGGCAAGAGAGGACAGTGTGATGATTGACTCGACAGGATCAGGCCAGCTCGTAGGGTTTCAGAGCCGCGAGGGCAGTGATGGTTGGTACACGAGCCTCAGCATTGTGGTGCGTACAGATGCACCGCCCGATATCGCGACGCTTAGTCGGTGGCTGAGTCAGGTGACGCGCAACACGAACACCAAGCTCGGCAGCTCGCCGGTCCCGATTCCGCGGCCGCGGCCTCGCCTGGCAGCGCCGGCTGCGGTGCAGCCGGCAACGTAGCACTGCACCGCCTACCCCAGGTCATGGAGTCCATTCCTAAACAGGTAATGGAGTCCATGACCTGTGCGCGCTACACTCACGCGCGAGCCGTGATCACGCCGCGCTGGCTTGAGCAGTACCAGACCCCGAAGGCGCGCGCGCCGCAGAAAGGTCCGCCGCCGAATGGGCCGCTCCGTGTCGACCCGCTCAGCATTCCGCTCGAGCTGCGCCGCCACCACGCCTGGGCCAACTGGGCGTACGAGTATGCGGACAACCGATGGTCCAAACCACCGTATGACCCGTTCACTGGCGAGGTGGCGGATCCGGCGGACATCGCAACCTGGTCGGACTTCGAGGACTGCTGGCGCGCGTACCAGGACCGCCTGGTGCCGAAGCAGGGGCAGCGCCCGTACGACGGTGTCAGCTTCGCGCTCAACTATCGCTTTGGCCTGGTCGGCATCGACCTGGACCACATTAGCGAACACCGCCTCGACGCCGACCGCATCGTGCGCACGGTTGATTCGTACACCGAGCACTCGCCGAGCGGTGACGGGTATCGCATCTTCGTGCGCGGCACGCTGCCCGAGGGTCGTCGACGTCGTGACTGGGTGGAGATGACGGCCCGTCGCTTCTTTTCCGTCACCGGCCACAAGCTGACCGAGTCGCCGCCAATGATTCAATCGAATCAGCGCGGCCTGTACGACGTCTGGGCGAGGTACGTACGCGGATGACGATGCAAGCTGAGGACGAGCGCCTGGGGCGGATCTGCTACGAGGCGTACTGCACGAACACGGGCTGGGTGTCGTTGATCAGCGGCGACGTCCTGCCGCAATGGGACGACATGACCGACGCGCTGAAGACCGCGTGGATCGCCGCGGCGCGCGAGGTCCTCGCCAATGGCTAGCAAAGGAGATCGCGCATGAGCCTGGCTTGCGGCGGACGTGGACCGTGCTGCCACGTCGGCTACCCACACCGTCACTGCGAGCACTGTGACGTGGTGATCCCCACCGTCCATTACCACTATGGCCCGTACTGGGGCGGCATGTACCCGCTCTACTCCATCTCCGGCGGCCTCAGCAGCGGCGGCCTCTTCCAGCAGGCGCTGTCAAACCTGCAACAGCAGGCCATCCCGATGAACGCACTCGGTGACGAGGCTGAGCATACGCACTAATGGCTGACAAGCCACCGAGTGCGGAGTACCTGCGCGCACTCGCCAGTGAGCTCGGCGACCTGTACCTCGACGACGATCGCCAGCTCGACGACGCGCGCAAGCAGCGCGAGATGCGCGTGCCCGCGATGGCCGGCGCGGACCAGCGCTACACGCTGGTCAACGTCGACCCACGCGACCCGGACGTCACCGAGGAGGCGTTCCAGCAGACGGCGATTATGACCATGGAGCGCCCGAAACTCACGCTCAAGGCAGGCGAGGGTGACACGGCGCAGACCAACGCCAGCCTGCGCGAGCACTGGACCGAGGAGACGCTCTGGGAGTGCGGCACACGCGAGCCAGGCCAGGACACCATGGCGCAGTGCACCGACGCTGCGCTGAATGACGGCGGCGCCTGGAGCAAGCTGCTGTTCACACGCGACGCTTGGGACTTGCGCTATAGCCAGAGCTATACCAGCTACAGCCAGAGCTACACCGCCTACGAGCGCGACACTGAGGATGCGAAGAAGGCCGCAGGGCCGCCGTTTTCGTGGATGTACGTCGACCCGCGCTGCGTCTATCCCGTCTTCAGCGGCGGGCGTCTGTGCGAGGTGCTCGAGATCACCGAGCGCCCGCTGCGCTCGACGCTGCGCCGCTATCGCCTCGACCTGGACGCGGTCGGCAACATTGTGCCCGAGGCGCTTGGCCGCCCCCAGGCTGAAAACAACCCGCGCGTGCTGCCGTACAGCGTGACGATGCACGAGCACTGGGATGAGAAGTGGTGCACGTGGACCGTGGCCGGCACCAACTACAACGGCAACCCGACCAGCGCGATCGTCAAGCAGTTCGAGCACGGCTACCCGTTCGGCGTGCCGTACGACTTCGGCCCAGGCTTGTGGATGAGCTACTGGCGCAGCCGCAAGGTAGGCTGGGGCATCAGCCAGACCAAGCTCTGGCTGGTGAAGTACCGCCAGTACCTTCGCGCAATGCACGCCCAATACGTTGCGCGTGACCTGCTGAGTCCACTCCAGAGCTTTGGCGATTCGAGCGCAGCGCCAGTCATCGGCAACGACGGCAAGCCGCGTGAGCGCGATCCTGGGCCCCTCCCCGGCGAGATCATCAATAACGGGCCTGGCCGCCAGCTTGCGCGCATCGAATACCCCGACGCGGCGACGCTGGAAAAGCACATGAGTCTGATCGATGGCGCGATCGCTCAGCTCGAAAGCCCGAAGGTAACCACGCTGGGCGGCATGGAGGGCGCCGGCTTCGCCATCAGCCAGGTGCTGAGCTACTCGCGGACGCGCGTTGCGCCGGTGAGCCGCGGCCTCGAGACGCTGCTCAAGGGTCAGACCGAGAAACTCTGGGACCTGGCGCGCTACAAGGTCAAAGAGAAGATCTACGTCGGATACTCGGCGGGCGATAGTGAAGCCGAGATCGGATCAGGTGGCTACATCGGGCTGGGCCCGAAGGACTTCGATCGGCCTGTGCGCATCCGCTGGGAGGTGCAGCAGCAGCTCCCGACCGACGACATGATGCGCGCGCGCTACGCGCACGAGCGCCTGGCCGCGGGCACATGGGGTGCCGACGAGGCGATCGAGTACCTGGGGGATAACCCTGACGAGATCCGCCGCTCGAAGGAGCGCGACCGCATCCGTCAGACGCCGCAGTACCAGAAGTGGCTCGACAGCCAGGTGTTCATGTTCGCTGGCCGCGGCGACATCCTGCAGCTCGCGCAGCAGGCATCCGATCTGGCAGCGAATGGGGTGCTGGCCGATCAGACACAGGCGGTGCCGCAAGGCGCGCCCGCTCCGGGCGTGTTCGAGGGGTCGCCGGCTGTGCCGGACATGGGTGCTCTGGCAGCGGCCCCGAACGGTGCGGGCGTTCAGCCACCGCCAGGGCCCCAGGTCATGGCCGGCGCCGCGGCCGCAGGTGGTGGCGGCATAGGACCGGGTGGACTGCCGCCGGGTCAGCAGAGCATCCGCTACTGACATGCCCAGCCAGAACGAGGTCTCGCTGCTGCGGGATCAGATCACCGAAGAGGTCAACCGCGACGCTGAGGTCATCGGCAATCAACTGTTCAGCGGCGCCGCAGATAAGCGCGAGCCGGACATTACCCACGTCAGCGACGAGCTGTTGCGCACGCTCTACCGTCAGAAGGTCCTGGACGGCGACCGCGAGTGGCTCGGCAACGAGGCGCAGCGCGACCCGCAGCAGTTCATGCGCGTCGCCGAGGCGATCGGTCTGGTGCATCCCGATCGCCTCGAGCAGAACGGCCTCCAGGCCATGCCGCCGTCATTGCCGGCCGGCCCTCCGCCAGCGATTGCGCCCATCAACCTGGCTGCGGCGCCGCCACCCGTGCCTCCATTGGCAGCGGCGCCGCCGGCCCCTGTACCAGTGCCGCCACCGTCTCTCGTGCCGCAAACCCAGACGGTGCCCCCGGCTCTGGTGCAGGCGGCGATTCAGCAGGCCATGCTGCAGCAACAGAACGCACCACCCGTGCCACCGCCGATGCCGCCAGGGACGCCCTTCTAGATGCCTGGCGGCTTCCTGCTCCAGGACGATGCCGGCCAGGCGGCGCTGAACGACTTCGATAGCTGGTTCGAGCAGCAGAAGCGGCAGATCGCGGCGGCGGCGCAGCCCGCGGTGCAGGCCGCGGCCTCGGACGGTCAGCAGGTCACTGACCAGGGCCAGCAGGCACTCAACGACTTTGACACCTGGTTCGCGCAGCAGCAGGCCAAGATCAACCAGCGGCTGGTCCCCGAGCCGCAGCCGGTACAGTCTCAGCCTGCGCCGGCGGCAGCGCCTGCCCCTGAACTGACAGGTACGAGCTCCCCTCAGTTGTCGCCGTCGCAGATCCCCGATCCGAGCGGTGCGCTGAAGCAGTTCGATGACTGGTTCAGGTCCGTCACCCAGCCCCAGCAGCAGCAGGGCACCGGGACGACCGCGTTACCGCACACCGAGGAGCCGGCCACTCCGACCGACGTGGGCGTCACGCCGTCGGCGAGCGCCGGCCCCGACCTGGGCAAGAACTGGAAGACGCAGTTCGACTTCGGTGCGACCTACACCGGCGACTACCGCACAGGCACACCGCACCGCGGCGTCGACCTGGTGCCCAGCAACGGCGGCGGCATCGGCACCGAGGTGGACGCGTTCACGCCGGGCACGGTCACCAACGTGTTCCGTGACCCAGGCGGCGCCGGCGGCCTGATCGTCTACGTCCAGGACGCCGACGGGCTGACGCATGCGTACATGCACCTCAAGAGCGCCAACGTGAAGATCGGCGACCAGGTGCAACGCGGCACGCCGATCGCGCAGATGGGCGAGAGCGGCACCGAGGGCAGCCCGCACCTGCACTACGAGGTGCGCAAGAACGCCAGCAACGGCGACCCGCTCAACCAGCTCATCGACCCGCGGCCGTATGAGACCGGCGCCAAGCAACCGTCAGGTGCGCTGGCCGGAACGGCGAATCCGGCCACCCCGGCCACAACTCCGGCCACCAGCTCGACGGACCTGGGCTCGATCGACGCGAGCTCGCCGCAGGCCTTCGCGCGCTCTGCGGCGCCGTACGCCGCGTACGCGGCCAAGCAGCTCGGCCTCGATCCGAGTTGGATCGTGGCGATGATGGCCAGCGAGTCGAACTACGGCAAGGCCGGCGGCAACGAGCTCTTCGGGGTCAAGGGCAGCGGCAACGCCGGCTCGGCGTCGATGGCCACGCACGAAGGCGAGTACGGCGGCGTGGCCACCAACGCGGACTTCGCCCAGTACAAGACGCCGCTCGACTCGGTAAATGCCTGGATCGACCTGATCAAGAATCGCTACAAGGGCGCCGTCAACGCGCCCGACCTGCCGACGTTCGTGCACGGCCTGAAGCAGGGCGGCTACTTCACCGCGGCGGAGCCCGAGTACCTGGGCATCGTCTCGAGTATCGCCAACAATCTGGGCGGCACGGTCAACCAGACGTTGAGCACTGCGGGCAATGCCGTCACCAGCGCTGGCCAGAGTGCGCTGGACGCAGCGACCAGGACCAGCACCGATGTGGCCAACCAGGCGGGTGAGCTGGTCAACCAGGGCAAGACCGCGCTGCAGCAGGCCAACGACCAGTTGAACGCCAGCATGCAGGCGCTGCAGAAGCAGCTCGACGACCAGGCCAAGGCCAACGAGCAGTGGCGTCAGCAGATGCAGGCCAACCTGGACGCGGCGCGCCAGCAGTTGAGCAGCTCGTTTGACCAGGGCGTACAGACAGCGCGGCCGGGCTTTGACGCGATCAACAACTACGCCAGGCCGGCGCTCGAGTCACCCGTCGGCCAGGCGGTGGGCTCCGTGGCTGGGCCGGCCACCGACTTCGTCAGCCGCAGCCTGACGGGTTCGACACCGAGTGAGATCCGCGACAGTGTGCTTGGCCTGCCCGACAACCTTGGCCGTCTCGGCGCGGGCCTCGAGGCGGCGAACACCGAGGCGCAGCGTCAGGCGAGCGAGCAGAACCCGATCGGCGCCGGCCTCAGCCTGGCGCAGGAGCTCACCGGGCGCCAGTTGCCGTCTGGCCTCACCGAGGCCGCCGGCGCCGCGCCGATGCCGCCGGGCGCGCAAGCCCCCGACATCTCCGGACCGCTGGCAGCCTTCCTGAAGTCGAGCAACGTCGTGCCGGCCGAGCAGACCTGGACACTGCCATTCCTGGGCCCGACGCCGGTGGCCGACATCATTGGCCAGGCCGCCAACTTCCTGATTCCGACGGGCATGGAGGAGCGCTTCGCCGGCGGGGCGGCCGGTGCGGCCTCGAGGGCCGCCGATCGTGCCGCGTTCGGCCCAACGCAGCAGCTTCCCCCATTCCGCTGGGCGGGTGGTCAAATCCAGAATGCGCGCCAGGCCACGACGGTGGCCACCAGCGCGATCGGCCGCTGGGCGCGCTCGAGTGTCGACGACATCATGCGCGAGCTCAGCCAGGGGCCCATCGGCCGCTTCCTGACCGACGAATCAGGCGCGCTCGACGTCGACAAGCTGCGCCAGGTCGCCACGTCGATCAAGGACAACATGACGCGCGTCTACTCGGGCACCGCCGGCGATTTCGAGCGTGCGGATCTGGGGCGCGCGGACGAGAGTGCGCTGTACGGGCCAGGCTTCTACACGACCGACGACCCGCGCATCGCCGGCGGCATCGTCAATCCCGCGCAAACAGGCTGGCGCGCACGCTTCTTCAAGCGCGACGGCAGCATCGACGAGGCGCAGGGCAGCAAGATCTTCCCGACGCAGGCCGCTGCGCGAGCGGCGATGCGCGCGGACGAGGACAAGCTGCTGGCGCAGTACACGTCCCTGCGACGCAGCGATCTGCCCAGATGGGACGTGGTGCCTGCAAGCGCGCCGGCGCGTGTCGAGGAGGAGGGCTACGCGCAGTCCGCGGCTACGCGCGCGGGGGCGCCGACGCAGGAGACCTACGACGCGCTCCAGCGCAACATCGCTCGCCTGGAGCCGAGCATCGCGACGTATCAGCGCGCGCTGGAGACGGAAACACGTCCCGCTCAGCGGGCAGAGTTGCAAGCCAAGCTGCAGCAGGCGCAGGACATCCTCGCTCGTCAGCGGCAGCAGCTTGAAGCCGCGGACCGCGCACCCGGGGCAGTGGTGCGTCCGCTCAGCGTGCCGAATGACCTGAACCTGCTCGACATGGACGCGCCGCTTCCGCAGGCGCAGGCCGAGGCAATCGCGAAACGGCTCTGGGGCCCGAATGCATTGCAAGACCCCGACACGGCCGCCGAGGTCGCGAGTTGGTCGCGTCCTGAAGTCAATGGCTCAGCGGTGTACGACCTGATCCGCGGTGAAGCCGGCAGTAAGGCGGCGGTCAACAAGGTGCTCGCCGACGCCGGCCTCGACGGCATCACCCACCAGGGCGGAAACGTCCGCCCAATGCCCAACCCGGATACGGGCCAGCCCATCCAGCACCAGGTGCGCGTCCTGTTCCAGTCTGGCCTCGACAAGAGCCGCACGCTCGCTGGCACCCAGGCGGGTTACGCCCCGCTGGGCGCCGCGGCGGGGGCCTCGACGGGCGACGAGAACCAGAGCCCCCAGGATCGCCTCTACCGCGCGGCCGGCGGCGCGTTCGTGGCCGGCGCGCTGCGCCGCCAGGACCCCGTCATCGCTGCCTTTGAGCAGCAGGCGCTGCGCAAGGGCGCCTCGGCGCAGGAGATCGCTGGTGCGGTCAATAAGGCGCGCGAGACGGCCGGCCGCGTCTTCAAGTTCTCAGGGCCCATCGCCGACGCGGCGAACGCCGCGTTCACCGCGCGCCCCACCAGCGAGCAGGTCCTGGCCGCGCGTCAGTTCCTGCGCAGCTTCGGCGACAAGGCAGCTATCCAGAAGGGTGCGCCGCCGACGGCTCAGACGGATTCGAACATGGCGCGCATGCACAACTGGCTGCTCGAGCTCGCCAAGCAAGGCGAGAGCCAGAAGGACTGGTACACCAACGCCAGCCAGGCGATCATGGACGCCGCGGGCGGCGACAAGGTCAAGGCGGAGAAGCTTGCGCAGCTCTTCGCCATCTACAGTCCCGGCAACACGGTCTCAGCGAACACCCAGATGGCGCTGGCGGCCTGGCACCAGTTCCTGGAAGGCGTGCCGATCGACGTCGGCAAGGGCCAGCTCGACAAGAAGGCGACCGAGCTCCTGGTGGACGGCAAAAACTGGGACGGCCGCAAGACCAACAACTTCTACCGCAACCTCATGTACCACATCGACAACGACGTCTGGAAGTCGATGGGTAAAGAGGACGGCCAGACAGGCACGACCATCGACATCTGGATGATGCGCGCGCTGAAGTACCTCAAGGACGTGCCCACGCTCGGCCCGCAGGGCCAGTACGAGTTCGCACAGCGCGCGATCGAGAACGTGGCCAAGGAGCTCGGCTGGCGCCCCGACCAGGTCCAGGCGGCGATCTGGTCCGCCTTCAAGGCCGGCACGGAAGGCACCGCGCTCGGCGAGGCCGGCTACCACTACGGCACCGGCCTGGCCGAGCGCGCTGGCCGTGTCGGCGGTGACCTCGAGGCCAGCGGCGTCGGCGACCAGCTCCGTCGCGTTTTCGGCCTCTTTGGCCAGGAGGGCGCGCCCGCGCTGCCGGCCGAGAAGGGCTCGCGCACGCTGTACGACGAGGCGGGCAATGCCATCCGCAATCCGAAGAAGCCCAGCGAGGTGATGACGGAGAACATCCCCGAAAACGCGGGTATGGTCAGCCGCGCCGCGGCACAGACCGTCTCGGCCTACGCCGCGGCCAAGGCCTGGCTGCAGAAGCTGCCCGAGATCTCCTGGGCGCGTGTGTTCGAGGGCGCGCCGGCGCGCGACTCCAACGGCGTCGTGGTCAACATGGGGCGCCAGATCACGGACGATGAGGTCGCTCACCTCCAGCAGCAGCTCGGTGACAAGGTCAGCATCACGCCGACCGACAACGGCGCCTGGATCATCAATCACGATGGCGAGTTCAACCGCCAGCCGAATGTGCCAGGCCAGCCGAAGACCGCCGGGCAGTGGGTCGGCGCCCCGAATCCTGAGTTCCATAAGGCCGTCGATGCTGCGTTAGAATCTCTGCCAGGCGACGAGTCACTCACCCGCACCCGCGTACGGGCTGACACGACGACCCTCACCAACGACTGGGAATCGAGGCCGAACGGTGAAGATTACGCAGACGTCATCAACCGATCCCAAAGGGCCCAAGCTTTCTGGGACCTGGCGCATCCTCTCGCCGCCACCGTCCGGGGCGAAGGCGGCGACGCCGCAGCAGCAGGCACCTCTGCCGCCGTCCGTGACCTCGCCGCAGGGGCCCCAGGGCCCAGCCCAGAGCTTCCAAGCGCCGCAAACGTCGGCTCCCGACTCGGCAACTTCCTAACCGGCGAGGGCTCCGAAGCCGGCTCGATCGACCCGCGGGCCGCTCTGCGCCTCGGCGGCGCCGCGGCCGGCGTCGCGTCCCAGGAAGGCACGATGTCCGAACAGGACAAGTCCGACCCCTGGGGCCGCTTTGGCCGCGACATTGCCGGCGGCGTGCTCGGCTCCGCGGCACCAGGCACCGCGCTCGCGCTCGCCGGGCGCAACGTCCCGCGCTACGCCGACCTGGCCGCCCAGCGAACGCCGATTGCGCGCCCGTTCCCGGGCACGCCACGGCCGTCGATGACGCCTGGCCAGATGGTCAGCGCCTACACCAAGCAGAATCTGCTGAGCGGCGCAAAGACGTCGGTGAGCAACATCGCGACCCAGCTCGCCGAGCTCGCGCGCCAGCCCGTGGTCGCCGCGCTCTCCGGCCGCGAGGATGATGCGATGGCAGGCATCAAGATGGCCGGCCACGCGGTGCCCGACGCGATCCGCAACTTCGCGAATGCGATGGCCACGGGCCAGACCACCATGACGGCCGGCGATACCAGCAAGTTCCTGCCGTTCTTCCGCATCCTGAGCGCCACGGACGACTTCTTCCGCACGCTGGGGTGGGCCATGGGTGCCGGACAGGAAGGCAGTCGTCTGTTGCGAGAGAACCCAGGCATGGTTGCGAGTCAGGTGCTCTCCTCGAATCAGGCGCGCATCGACGCTGCGGGGCAGCGCAGCGGCGCCATGTCGGTCTTCGGCGAGAACAGTGGTACGGGCATCGGCAGCGCGATCAGCCACTTCAAGGGCGACCTGCTCGCAGCAACCCCGACGGACCCCGGCCTCGGGCCGCGCGCCCAGGCGTACGGCAAGCAGGCGCTCGGCCTCCTTGTCGACGCGCTGGTGCCGTTCTCGGGCGTGCCGGACCGCATCTGGAACATCGGCCTGCGGCGCACGCCAGGCATCGGCGAGCTCGAGGCGCTCACGCGCGCGGGCTTCCACTTCGCCAGGGGCGACCCCGAGGCGGCTCGCCGTGCCATGGGTGACGCGCTGACGCAGAGCGTGATCTCCTCGGCGATCCTCAGCAACATCGCCAACGGCAATATCCGCGGCCCCGACGACAAAGAGCACCCCAACGGCATCAAGTTGAACGGGCAGTGGTACGACTACTCGAGCTGGGGCCCGTGGGCCGCGCCGATCGCGCTGCCGGCGGCGATCGTCGAGGGCGTGCAGCGCGAGGGCAACAAGCCCAACCCGAACTACATCAACGCGGTGGGCAACGCCTCGCTCAAGGCACTGAGCAACCAGTTCTACGCCGCGGACATGATCAAGGTGCTCAACCAGGTCGGCGAGGGCAATGCCATGGGCGCGCTCGGCCAGCTCGGCGCCAGCTACACCGATCGCTACTTGCCGGCCAGCGCGGCGCTGAATCAGGCCACCGCGGCGTGGGACCCCATCCTGCGCGATCCGAGCAACGAGGGACTGCGCGCGGTGCTCGAGCGCCAGCAGGCCAAGATCCCCGGCGTGGAGAGCATGCTGCCGCCCACGCCCGTGATGACCAGCGGCCAGCCCGAGCAGCGCCGATCGGCCGGCCTCGGCGAGCTCATCGGCATGCAGACACGGCCGGTCAGCAGCGTCCAAACGGCCATCAACGAGCTCGAGCGCAACGGGTACTCGATCCCAGACCCGACGCGCGCGCCGAAGGAGATCACGCGCAGTGGCCGCGTGATCACCCTCAGTGAGGACGAGCAGCGCAAGGTCGCCGTCGAGCGTGGCAAGCTCATCGACCAGGCCGCCAGTGAGCTCGTCAACTCGTCCGAGTGGAAGACAATGACGCCCAACGAGCAGGCGCGCGCACTCACGCGCATCATGTCGCGCTACGACGACCGCGCGGCCAACATCTGGGCCAGCATCACCCCAGACGCCGAGATTGACCGTCGCATGGATCAGGCCAGCACCCGCGTCGCGGGTAAGCTGCAGCCCGCAGGGAGTCGCTGATGGCCGAGAACCCGGTCCTGAATGAAAACGGCACGGTCGGCGAGCCGGCTGCCAGCGGACTGACACCGACGCAGGGCAATGGCACGGCCGTGCAGACCAATCCGTCGGACCGTGGCGACAAGTCTCGCTACAACACCGAAGCCTTCCTGAAGGCCGCGCTGGGGCTGGCGAACGTCACGGGCTGGCAGATCTCCAGTCCGCCCGTGCGCAAGCGTGACTCGACCGGCGCGACGGTCCAGGGCAACCAGTACACCGTCACTGCCACCGGTCCCGAGGGCGAAGTCCGCACCATCACCATCACGCCCAAGGCGGGCACGGACCCCGCCTCGATGCCGATGGACCAGGTCGACTGGGACATCTACGGCGTCGAGCAGACGGTCAAGCCGCAGTCGCCGACTTCCGACCAGAACAAGGCCGCGCTGACCACCGCGCAGGCCGCGGCGGACACCGCGCGCGCGAACCTGGAGAAGATCCAGCAGGAGAACCAGGAGCGCGACGCCAACAAGGCCAAGACCGGCCTGGCGCTGACCGACAAGGAAGTCGCCGACATCAAGGATCAGGGCGTCAAGAACAGCCTGACGCAGCAGCAGATCGACAACGCGCTGCAGGTCGCCAGCAACAACAACGCCAATTCGATGCGGTCCAACGAGATCGCGGCGATGAACGCGGTCACTCAGCGCGAGGCGGCCGAGCACCAGGCTAAGGTCGACGACCTGCGTGTGCAGGTCGCCCAGGCGGGCCAGGCAACCGAGGAGCAGAAGCAAAAGGCGCTCGAGCTGCAGAACGACTACGTCAACAAGCAGAACGACCGCCGCATCGCGCTGAGTGAGCTCCAGCAGCAGCAAACCAACGAGGCGGCACAGGCCACCGCTGCGGCGCAGGTCGAGAGCAACCGTCTGCGCGGCGTCGAGGGCCAGGAGACGACGCGCCACAACCAGGCGGCCGAAGCGCAAGCTGTCGCCACCGCGCAGGCACAGAAGGACACCGCCGCGCTGAACGCGCTGTCGTCGATGACGACCAACCAGCAGACGACGACGAGCACCAACGCGCGCACCGGCGGCGACATCTTGAACACGCGCGTCAACGCCGGCGCGAACATGTTCGGCCAGGCGCTGGGAGCGGCGCAGAACAAGAGCATCCTGAATTGGCCGTCGGGCGCCGGCGAGGCGTTCGCGGCTGGCGTCAAGCCGTTCCTGACCGACCTGGGCGGTGGTCAGGGGGTGTACGACTCGGCGGCGGCGATGGTCCAGGCGGCCAACCCGGCCATCAGCCAGAACCAGGTCGCCAGTCAGCAGATGTACACCATGGTCAAGCCGCTGATGGACGCCTTCAAGCAGATGACCGGACGTGACTGGTCGCCTGGCGATACCGGTGCCCCAGGCGGCGCAGGGGCGGCTGCAGCGACCACCGGAGGAACCACAGGCGGTGGCGCTGCGGTCAACCCCAACGCGGTCAGCACGGCCATTGTGGCCCCCAACACGGGCACGGCGCAGGGGCAGCAGACGACCGACACCGTCAACCAGGCGCTGCAGGCGCAGCAGCAACTGGCGGCGCTGGCCAGCCCCGGTGGCCAGAACAGCACCGCTGCACTGAACGCCCGCGGGCTGCCTGACACGCCGTGGAATCGCGCGCAGCTCAACTCGGCGGTGGGTCTGCCGGCCAATCTGGCCGCCAGTCCGATGCTCAACACCGGCCCAGGCATGACCATCCCGTACGTGCCCCTGGCGCCATTCGTTGCGCCGGCCACACGCTGATGCCCAGCACGGCCCAGCTCAACGCAGCGGGTTACGCGGATACACCTGACGGCCGCGCGCAGTACGCCGCGGGGCAGAAACCCAGCGGCGCCGGCGCAGCGACCGCGCAGCAACAAGCCAACGGTGCCGCCGATATGGGCTGGGCTCCGCAGACGACGAATGGAGGTGGTGGTACGCCAAGCGCAGCAGACATCGCGAGCTTCCTGAACCTGGTCGGCGGGGCCAGCGCCTCGGGCAACATGGCGCAGTTCCAGGAGCTCATCCGCGAGTTCAATCTCAACTTCGGCAACACCATGGCCGGCACGTACGGTCAGAACTTCGGCCCGGGCGTGCTCGCGCCGCAGACCGCGAGCTCGCTGGCCGCCAGTCAGGCGGTCGGTTCGGTGGGCTACATCCCTGGCTTCAGTGGCCTGACGATGGGGCAGACGCAGTCGGAGCTCGCGCAGCAGGCGCAGACCGCCCAGGGCTCGGCTGGGCTCACCGGGTGGTACGCCCAGCCGGCGCAGAGCCAGTGGCTGCCTGGCACCTTTGTGCGCCTGGACCCGGGCACGTACGACACGACGCAGTACGGTGACGTGCAGATCAGCTACGTGCAGCCGAGCGGTCAGCTCATGCGTGTCAACATCCCCCAGGCGCGCGCTATGGGCTGGGACGGCGACCTGTCGAAGATGCCGACGACGACCGCCCAGAACGCCATCATGCTCGAGCGGGCGCCGCCGCAGAATCTGCCCCAGCAGACGCTCCAGGGCCTCTCGACCTACGCCAACCTCAACGCCCAGGCGCAGAACTCAGCGCTGGCGGAGAGCGGTGTGACGGGCATGTACGCGCGCCCGGCGGCGGTCATGCCGCCCGGCACCAACCTCAACGGCGGCAAGTTCAGCGACCTGGACCAGGGCACCCAGCAGGCGTACTTCATGTCCAACGGCTCGGACTGGAATGCCGCCATGAACAAGTGGGTCGGTGACTCGAACAAGGCCATTCGCGAGTGGGCCGCCGCCAATAACGTCACGCTGCCGGGCGACTCGGGCACGCCGCAGGAGACGCTGCAGGCGCAGAACCAGTACTTCACGCAGGGGCAGGACCTGGCGCAGATGTACGGCCAGTACTACACCCCGCTCAGGCCTGGTGAGCAGGGCCAGGCCGGCGTGAACATGCCCAACGTCGGCCAGAGCACGCTCGGGGCGCAGCAGCAGCAATACAACCAGGGCACCGGCCTGGTCAGCCTGATCAATCAGATGCAGGCCAATCCGTTCAAGCAGCAGCAGGCGATGGGGCAGTTGAACCAGCTCCTCGGCAACGGCGCGGTCTCGGGCTTCGGCCAGACGCAGACCGTCAACGGCCTCGGCCAGGCCGGCCAGGCGCAAGCCGCCGCCCAGGCCGGACTGCCGGCCTCCGGTGGCGGTGCCGGCCTGGGCTACCTGCAGCAGATGATCGACGACATCCGCAGCCCCGCCGCGAACACCCAGGGCATGAACCAGGTCATGGACGCCATCCCGACGCCGAACAAGATGAACTCGGTGCAGTTCTTCAAGGCGCCGCAGAGCACCCAGAACCTGGTGCTGCAGGGCATGCAGGAGAAGTACGGCATCGACCCCACCGACGCCTACGCGCAGCTCAAAAACACGTTGCCGGGATTTCAAGCACCCGCTACATTCGGGACAGTAAAGCGACCGACGATCTGATGCCAGGCAACAAGCCATACAAGAAGCCCACCTCGCAGGCGCAGGCGCGCCTGTTTGGCGCCGCGGCGGGCGGCCAGGTGCCAGGCTTCAAGCCCAGCGAGGCGCGCAACAAATTGAAGGGCGTCGACGTCAAGAAGCTGCCGAAGACATCGCGAGGCAAGAAGCCGTGACGATGTCGGATCGAGGGGTCCACCCGGACCTCCTCGAAGAGGTCGAGACTACACGCGCGGCCGAGGCGGACCAGCAAGCTGAACGCCAGGACGCCGCATCACGTGACGCGCGAGGACGGTTTCAACGCCGCTCCTCGCGCGACTCGGAGGTTGGCTCCCCTCCCGGAGCCTCGCGGGCCCCCGAGTCGCCGGAGGGCGGAGAGCCGGGCGCCTCCAATTCCCAGCCCGATTCTTCGCCCGAAGGCACCTCGCCGCCGGAGTGGATGCAAGCTGTGCGCGAGTCGACGGACCCGCAAACGGCGCTGGGCACCATTCTCAAAAACGCTCCCCTTGACGACCTGCTCAAGCATCCCCAGATTGCAGGCTGGCTCGGCAACATGGCCCAGCGGGCATCCCGCGAGCAAGCCGCCCAGCGTGCGATCGAGGAGGCTGCGCGGGAAAAGCAGGAGGCGTGGCGGCGGGGAGACTACTACCGTCTGGGTGAGCTCGAGAGCCAGACCCAGGAGCAAATCGCGCAGCAGCAGGCCCAGCTCCAGGCGAGCGAGCCCTTCATGCGCAGCGTCACCGAGTTCCAGATGACCTTGCCGGATGAAGTCCAGAAAGAAGTGTCGGGCAGGATGTACTCCACTACCGCGGAGTACTTCAAAGCACTGCATGACCTGGGCGTCAAACACGCCGTCGAGGCCGAGATCCGCAAGCGCCAGGGGGCGCTGGAAAAGACCGCGCTCAACGCCACCGTCGGCGCTGAGCCCACGCCAGAGCGAGAAGGTGGACCGAGCCCAGGAGTCCGCGAGATCACGGACGCCGAGATCGAACGCATGACGCTGGCGGAATACGAGCGGTACTTCGACGAGAACGGTAAAGCGCGCAACGGGGTACGAGTCCGTCTGACACGCGGCATCGACGTTTCCCGGCGCTGATCTCCTCACCCCAAAAGGGTGAGACGCCAGGGAGTTCAACATGGCCACTGGGGCCTCAGAGTTCGTCGACAAAACCATCGCCGACGGCATCTTCTCGCCAGATATCTGGAGCAAGCAGGTGCTGCGCGCGACCGAATCGAATCTGGTCATCGCTGACTCGGTGAACCGAGGCTTCGAGGACGACGCCAGCGTCGGCAAGAGCGTCAAGGTCGCCAGCATCGGCAATCTCGCCGCGCGCGCCAAGGCGGAGAACACCGCGATCGTTTACGAGACCGTGGCCGAGACCGCCGTCACCATCGTGCTCAACATCTGGTCGTACGCGGCGCTCGGCATCGAAGATATCGTCAAGGTCCAGTCGAACGTCGACCTGCAGAACGAGTACCAGCGCAAGCTCGGCTACGCGCTCGCCAGGGACATCGACAGCAAGCTCGCTGCGGACTTTGCCGGTTTCTCGCAGACGGTCGGCACCCTCGGCACTGCGGCCTCCGACGCCAACGTACTCGGCGCCGTCAAGCTGCTCGACGACGCGGACGTGCCGCAAGACGACCGCTTTTTCATCATGACGCCGGCCGAGAAGGTCGCCAAGCTCGCGCTCGATCGTTGGAGCAACGCGCTGTACATCGGCACGGGCAACATGCCCGTCAAGAACGGCGTGCTGGGCGAGATGTACGGCCTCACGCTCAAGGTCACCACCAACCTGGTCAAGCCGGCCGCCGGCCAGGCGAACAACTCGATCTTCCACCGCGACGCGCTCGCGCTCGTCGAGCAGCGCACGCCGAAGACGCACATCTTCTACGACATCGACTTCTTCACGTGGAAGCTGGCGTCGGAGGTTATCTACGGCCACCAGGAGATGCGCGACAACTTCGGCATCCTCGTGAACGGAGCCAGCTAAGCCATGACTGACACCGTGCCTCAGGAGACCACGGGTAACACCTTCCTGGACGGCCTGCTGCAAAGTACGCCGCCCCAGGCCAGCCAGCCGCGCCGCGGCCAGAACTACAACTACCCGCTGCGCTGGTTCCTCAAGCCTGACGGCACGGTGGTGCAGTTGCAGGGCGACCCGCAAAACCGCGCGTACTACCAGGACAAGGGCTACAAGATGCTCGGCCAGGCGCCTGGCCGCCAGGGCGGTATCAGTGAGGAGCAGCAGTGGCTGCAGCTCGAGCGCCCCAGGATCCTCGAGGAGCAGCGCACCAAGGCGGCGCTCATCAACGCCATTCGCCGCGCCGGCGAGCGCTACCGCGACCTGAACCTCGAGGACACCTTTGACGACTATTCCGTCGAAGAGATTCGCGACTATCTCAAGGAAATCAAGACAGACACAGGCAAAGATATCCGCGTCATCCTGCCGAAGCGCACGCAAGCTCGCGAGGAGGCCGCCGATGCGCGCCTGATGGCCGGCGTGGAGACCAGCGCCACGGTATCCCTCGAGGAGCTGCAGGCCAAGATCATCCAGGGCCAGGGCTACGACCCGATCGACCAGGCGCGTAGGCGCCCACGAGGATCAGCCGCATGACCGAAAAGAAAGACCCGCCTGTCGTCGATCCCAGCCCGGCGCAGCCGCCGATCCCGCTGGGCAGCAACGAGTACGTCTTCCCACCCGCCGCGGCCAGTCCGAAGGAGGTGCTTGACCTCAAGCCCAACCTGTACGCCGATGCGGTGAGCGGTCCCGATGCTCAGATCCCGCAGGGCACGACGACCATGACCAAGCCTGACGGCACCACGTTCGAGGCGCAGACCGCCAGCGTCCCGTACTACGAGTCGAAAGGCTTCAAGGTTGCCAGGGCGAGCTCGTGACGCCGGCTGACATCGAGAACCAGGTCGGCGCGGCTCAGGGACTGTGGACCCACACGCCCGTGGACTGGGCCGGCAACGAGGGCCTGGCCAAGCCTGCCAGTTGGCCGACCGACGCATCGAAGGGCGAATGGGGCACGATCAGTGGCACGCGCCCGGGCCAGGGTCAGTCGGCGACCGTGCCGCCCGGCGGTGTGGTTATCAGCGCCATCTCGGTGTCGGGCATCACGGCGACGGCGGCGACGATCAACTTCACCCTGAGCTCGCTGCCATCTCAACCGGCGCGCGTGAACTACGGCCAAACCATCCCGCTGGGCAGTTCAACGGCCGCGGCTTCGGCTGCGGCCGGCGCGCAGAGCATCGCGCTCAGCGGCCTGGTCACGGGCAAGGTCTACTACTACCAGGTCAACGCCATGAACGCGAATGGGACGTCGTTCTCGCAGACGCTGGCATTCACCACGGCATGACCGATGCGCGCGCGGAGCAGCTCCTGGTCGTCACCATTCACCGGGATCTGTGCACCTTTGGCGGCGGCGAGCGCGACTTCTTCAGGATCGTGCTCGCCGACGGCAAGCGCCTGTACCGCCGCGATCAGGCCGCCGTCGAGGACACGGTCAAGCTGCTGCCGCGCGAGTACGTCGAGCGCGTCGATCGCGATGGCTTCTGCCTGGATGGCATGCGCGTCGGCGACGCCAACACGCCCGACGTCATCGACGCTGAGGCGTGGTTGGCCATGCCGCGCGAGCAGGCCATGGTGGAGGCCGGGCTGGTTCGTGAGGCCGACTATGCGCGCGTCTACCGCCAGATCTCCGAGGCGGTGTCCGCGCGCGACAACCGTGCCAGCCAGGGCGGCGTACGCGTGCCGATCATCATCAAGCGCAAGGGGGCTCGGGTGATCGACGTCACCCTCGACGATGACTGAGGCACCGCCGTACAGCCCCGGTACACCCTCGGCCGCGCCGCCGCTGCAGCCGATCGTGCCAGTCGGCGGTCCGCCGCTACAGGTGCCTGGCAGTCTGCCGCCGCCGCTGACGCCCATCACGCCGGAGAACCCGCCGGCCTGGGAGGGCCCGCCAGGCCCCATGGGCCCTCCCGGGCCGCAGGGCCCAATGGGCCCGCCCGGCGCTACCGGCGCGCAGGGGCCCCAGGGTGATCCGGGTCCGACGGGCGCGCAGGGCCCTCAGGGCGCCACAGGGGGCACGGGTGCGACCGGACCCGCTGGTGCGACAGGGGCCACCGGCGCGCAGGGCCCAGCGGGCTCCCAGGGGCCTCCAGGCCAAGGCGTGCCGACAGGCGGCGCGACGAGTCAGATCCTGACCAAGCAGACCGCGGCTGACTTCGCAACCATCTGGGCGGATCCAGCGGTGACACTCGCGGCGTTCAACGCGCTGGTCGCGCGCGTGACGGCGCTCGAGGCCAAGACGATTCCGAATTCCATCGAGGATCTGACCTATGCGGGGTGAGCATGCCTAGCCTGGCGCAGTACCGCTCCATGTTCAGCGTCGAGTGCGGGCCGTACGTTGGGCCCGAGAGCTATGAGGTCCGCGCGACCTCGGGCTCCGGCACGACCCATCTGATGTGCTCGGACTACCCCATTCGCTCCGGCCAGGCGATCAGCACCAGCCTGGTCGACCGTCCGCTGTATCGCCCCACGGCGGCGGATCCGCACGACATCAACCGCTACGTGATGACGTACGACCCGTCCACGGGCACCGTCACGCCCGACCTGCCGTGGATCTTCCCGATGTTCTCGCTGGACACCGGCAACACCTACGACTTCCTCGAGGGCTACACCTATCACGATTGGGAGGCCGACCCGCCGGGCTACCTGTACGAGGACCTGGAGGGCATGGGCACCGACGGCATCGGCGAGCGCTTCGAGATCCTGGGCCCGTTCGATGTGCCAACGACGCACCGCATCATCAACGACGGCCTCAAGCAGTGCTGGCTCATCGTCGAGGTGGTGTGCCAACCCGTCGAAGGCATGACGCGCCACGACCTGTCGGTGGTCACTCCCTGGCTGCAGGATTCAACCGACATCCTGCAGGTTGGCTACCTGGCTCCGTTTGAAGATCGCAATGCGACTGACCCGTTCGAGCGCGTTGTCCGCGGCCAGGTCGAGCGCGACGGCGGCAGCTTCTATCTCAACACCTGGACGCGCAGCTTCATCCAGGGCGAGCTCATCTACCTGCGCTGCCTCAAGCGCGCCTACGACCACTGCCGCAAGGCCGGCGGCATCTTCGGTGAACAGAGCGGCCTCCGGTTGGAGGACGACGAAAGCCCCGTCGAGCGTGAGTGGCTGACCGCGTCGGCGCTGACGATCGCCTGGCGGCGCTACGGACACCTGCTCGAGCCGCTATCGAACCAGCGCCTGGTGCGCGACCAACAGACCGCCGCGGCGTGGTTTTCCGACAAGACGCGCGAACACTTCACCGCGCCACTGCCGGCCAGGACGTTCAAGCGGCGACGCAGCTTTGGGCCGCCGGCCATGAGCTACTGATGGCGTACTACACCCGCCGTGAGCCGTGGCCGTTCCACATCATCATCGACGGCACGGGCTTGCTGCTCGGCCAAACGAAGCCAGGCGCGCCGCAGCTTGTGAGCTCCAAGAGCCAGGACCTCAGCCAGGTGGTGCCGCCCGACTTCAGCTACGGCGGCACCTCGCCGCAGTCGGACCGCCAGGAGCCGTATGAGAGCCTGGCACTGGGTATCGGGCTCCAGGTCCAGGAGAAGTGGCAGGACTACCGCTACAGCCAGGCGATGGGCGTCGACCTGAGCGTCTGGCCGTGGTGCAAGGGCCCGCAGCTCTCCAGCTACGCGCCGCCCACGCGCGACGCGACCAACGGCATCCGTGCCTTCTTCGAGCTCGGCGGCGCGCTGTACGAGGCCAACGGACGCTACGTGCTCAAGAAGACCGCGGGCGCCAACACCTGGGCGGTCGTCAAGGACTTCGGCGCCGGCGTCAGCGTGCTGAATGTGGCCGTGTTCACCTCGAACTTCGACGGCATCCAGCGCGCCTGGTTCGCGCTGAGCTCGGGGCCGGCGCAGTACACCGCCGACGGCGCCACCTTCACGCCAATGCCGACCTTCGCCGCGCTGGCGTTCCTGGCTATCGGTCGCGAGTGGTGGTGGGCCGACGACGTCAACCAGCTCCGCAAATGCGACACCAACGCCAACCCGACGCTCGAGGCGAACTACACCAGTCTCATCTTCCGCGCCGGCGACAAGGGCTCACCGATCACGAACCTGCTGCAGACCGCTAGCGGTGTCATGATCATCTGCAAAACCGACGGCATCTACACCCTGGACGCCAACGGTGACGACCATAGCCTGTTCCCGTTCCTCAAGTTCGCCAAACGCCTCGACAACGGCAAGTACGCCGGCCAGTTCGAAAACTCGCTGTACATCAGCTACGGCCGCAGCTTCTTCCGCCTCGACACCGACCTGAGCCTGAGCGACGTCGGCCCTGAAAAGCTGATCAACAACGATGGCCCGGTCCGCGGCCTCACGACGGCGTTCTGCGGCGTGGGCAACATGTTTGCCTACACGGGTCTGTACAACCCCGACACCCAGGTCAGTTACCTGATGAAGCTCGGCGGCTTCGTGCCTGGCAGCCAGGCCTCGGCGCTGAGCTCGCAGGCCAGCGGTCCACAGCGCGTCGACGTGTGGCACGGCAGCTTGATCCACGGGCTGCCAGGGGTGGTGATCCAGGCGCTGTTCGAGAGCTCCGTCGACGCTCCAAGCGGGCATACACGGACGTGGGTGGGGCTCTCCGACGGCACGCTGGGCTACCTGGTCAATCCGTGCACGCCCAATCCCGCGGCGTGCACGGCGTTCCTGTTCGACGTCGGCGACGGCTGGGTCGACCTGCCGATCTGGCACGGCGGGTATCACGCCAGTGTCAAGAGCATTCGCCACTTCGCGGTCACGGGCACCTTCCTGGATGCGAGCAATTTCGTGTCGATCGACTACAAGCTCGACCCGACCCTGTCATCCTGGACGACGCTGCCGAACCAGTTCGACTCGGAGATCTATGAAGAGTTCGCGCTGCCGGTGACGGCCTCGGCGGTGCTGGCCGCCTTCCGCGTCCACCTGCAGAATGTCGCCGCAGCGCAGAGCCCACTCGTGTCGGCGTTCGCGGTCGGCCACGCGTTGCGTCCGTCGCGCTACATGCAGATGGAGTGCGACATCCTGTGCGCCGACGGGCTGGCCAGGCGCGATGGCGTGCCGCTGCGTATCGGGCGCCTCGAGATCCAGCGCGCGGTCGAGAAGGCAGTCGACTACCCCGGCGCGGTGACGGTGACGTTGCCCAATGAGACGACGCAGCTCCTGTCGTTCACCGACTATTCGATCAGCCAGGCGTTCGACGAGGTCGGTCGCACCTGGCGCGGCAGCCTGCACGTCAAGGCCGTGCAGTGGTCACCGACGACCGTCTAGGGAGGTCAGCGCATGGCTCGACTCACCGCTACGAACTACACCGGCACGCTGCAGTTCCCCTATGCGACGGCCGGTACTGACCTGTTCAGGAAGGAGGACGTCCAGACCCTGGCGCTGGCGGTCGACCAGCACGACCACTCCAACGGCAAAGGGCTCGGCGTGAGCGGCGGCGGCATCAAGAGCGCCATCGACATGCCGGATTGGTTCCGCTCGACGGGGCATACCTCCGCATTCTCCGCGACCGGCACCGGGCTCGAGCTGTACTACGACACTGGCACGTCCCAGGGCGTGCTCCAGAGCTATAACCGCGGCGGCGCGGTGTATTCGCAACTCGCCGTTTCAGGCTCGAACATCAACATCAGCGCCGCCGCGAATAGCGGGGCGACGAGCCTTACCGCCTACATGAACCTGTCGTACGCGGGGGCCCCAGCGGCACCGGCGATCACCACGTATGCCACGATCTGGCCGAGCGCCAATCCTGGGCTCAAGTTCGCCTCCGGAGGCACGATCAGCGACTACCCTGGCGGCTACGTCAACATCAATGCACTGACCGTCACGCCGGGCACCACGGCAACGAACACGCTGACCGTCAACGGCCCGTTGACCGTTGCGGCGGCGAACACGGCGGTGTTCAGCGGCGCCGTGACGTGCCAGACCACGCTCTCCGTGACAGGCGGCAGCTTCCTGACTGGCAGTGTGTCGATGGGCGCGTCCGCGGCGATCGTCTGGCCGAGCGGCGGGCAGCTCAGCGAGGGTGGTAGTGGCTACGTGTCTGCCAACAAACTGACCGTGGCCACCCTGGCCGCAGCCACGCTGGCCGTCAATACCAACGTCACCACGCCGTTGATCATGAGCGGCTACGGCATCCTGTGCCAGGGCACCGCACCTGTCGGCACCGGCGTGGGCTTTGGCGGCGAGGTTGGCCAGGGCAACGGAGCGATCGCCACACTTCCGCTGAGCCGCGGTTCCGGTTTCGGCCCAAACCCCGGCGCTATCGGGTGGGTGCGTTTCCAGATCAACGGTTCGACGTGTTACTTCCCGTACTGGACCTAAGGAGGCCCCGATGGCAGCAGGACTACCCGTAGACAAGTTTCAACTCGACAATCAGGTCGGCACGCTGGCGCGCAACATCGAGACGTTCGCCAACCAGGCGTTGCAGTTCAAGCAGTACATGGACGCGACGCCCGATGCGACACTGCTTGAGCCACCGTTCAGCTATGAGCAGGCGGATGTGGACAACATCAAGAGCGCGGCGACTGACATGGCCACCGTCGCCAATGTGTACAAGGGCCTGGTGGACCACACGCCAGCCAGCGACCTGGGCGTGTTCTCGCGACGCCTGATGGGTCTGTACCTGGGCGGCTGATGCCAAGGATCGAGTCGCAGACGCAGCTCCGCGCGCTCGAGCTGCGCTTCACCGCGGTGCAGGGCGCGCTCCAGCGCGCGCAGCTCGTCCAGAACGACGCCCAGGATCTGGTCAAGAGCTCCCTCGAGGCGGTCGCCTTCGCCGCGGGCATCGATCTGGGCCAGGGCGATCGCGTCACGGTCAACTGGCAAAACGGCGAGGTTGAGGTCGAGGCGCCAGCGGTGCCGCAGTTCGGCGAGCTCGTCGCCAATGGGGTGGCGCATGACTGACGAAGAGCTGGCCCAGATTACCCAGCTCCAGCAGCAACAGGCGCTCACGGTCCAGGCCCTGGTGGCCGCGCTTGCCGGCCAGTGGACGGGCGCCGGCTCCGTCGAGGCGTACCTGTACGCCATCGACCCTGGGCTCCAGGGCATGATCACCAGCGATCCGCCGGTGACGCAGAGCGAGCAGCCGTGACCACGGCGGCGGACATCACCCAGCTCCAGGCGCAGCAGGCGCTCACCGTTCAGACGCTGGTCGCCATGCTGCAGGGGCAGTGGAGCGGTGCGCCGCCGAGTGTCGAGGCGTTCTTGCTGGCGATTAATCCCACACTCGCACCGCTGACGGTTGCTGACTATCTGCTGACCTCAGAGGTCGGCGAGGTCATCGGCCCCGACTGGTGGCGCAATTACGACCCGAACACCTCCATGCCGCGCCAGACTGCGTCGTGGACCTGCTCCGCTTGCAGTTTGGCCTGGGTCGAGCGGGCCACTCAGGTCAACCCCGGCGCTGATGAGTGGAGCGCTGTCGCCGAAATCGGCCAGCCCCAGAACATCAACCCCACATACGGCCTGATGGACGGCTCGGGCGCGCAGCTCCAGCGTGTCCTGGCTGAGTACGGGGTCCCTTCCGACCAGTCCTGGCTGAGCTTCGACTCGGCGTACGCGATCTACTCCCAGACCGCCGGGATGGCCTCAGGCGGCGCCTGGTATCACTGGATTGGGGTTCGCGGCGCCGGCGGTGGGGTACTGAACATCGCCAATTCCGCACCTGGCTACTGCGGCGTCTATGACACGCTGACACGCGAGCAGTTCAACCAGCTCGGACCCTTCTCGTGCGTGTGGCTCGACAACGCGTGATGTGTGAGCGACTCGAATACCGGCCTGCTCGCGCTGGCCGACTGGCTGACCAACCACGGGTTACCCACCTTCGCAGGCTTCGTCGGTGGCATTGTGGGTGCTGATGCCAGAGCCCGATGGGTCCGCTGGCGACGGTCAGCTCGAGCTGGTCAAAACGATCGCGATGGCGATCATCGCAATCACGCTGATTCTGGCGATGACGTGGATCGTGGTGAGCCCGACGACTGACGAGACGGCCAAGGCTGCGCTCGTGGTCATCGGCTCAGCTGTCGGCTTTATCTTTGGAAGGGAGACGAATCGCTAATGCAGGGACTGCCCACTTACCCCATCGCTCGCTCGTGGATCGGGGCAATCATCGCGCTCCTCGCGCTCGTGCTCGACGTCGTGTTCCTGGCCACTGGGCAGATGGAGCTCAAGACCGGCCTGCTCATCGGAGGGCTCGCGCTGGCGTACCTGCTCTAACGGCACTTAGCTCTATCAAGCGGTCCATCTAACATGGAACAGCGCCGCAGTTTCCCATTCGTCTGTGGGTGACTGGATATCAAAGCAGGTTGGTGACCCATGGTGCTCGTGCTCGTCGTAGTGGCAGCACAGCAGCATGATGATCCGAGCCCGCAGCCGCTCGTTCTCGGCCTCACTGTCCCTGTAGCGAGTGTTGAATCGCTCGTTCTGCGCCAGGGCCTCGTTTAGTGCGGCGCGGAGTGCTTTCACTTCTGGCCGCCACGTCTGCTCGATGGCATCTTCAGCGGAGCGGGCGCGCTCAGTCAGTGCCATGTGCGCGGCTCTCAGTGCCGAATCGTCCTTGGTCGACTTATCCATCTTTTATCGTTGCCAAGCCAGCCCCAGACCGTGTCACCTGTCTGGTGGGGGCCATCGTGGTCTACCTCTCGGGTACAGTGCTTGACTACTTCGCCTGGCACTGGCACGGGATAGATCCTCCCGCACTCCGATGGTTTCCAGCGTGCCAACTCAGCCCGCAGCCGCTCGTTCTCGGCGCGGAGTTCTTTGTTCTCGCGTTCGAGATTCATCCAGTACTCGGGCACATTGCGTGGCCGGTAAGTCACCGAATCAGCGTTCTTCGCGAGTGCCTCCCGGAACGGTTCATCTTTGATAGTCATCGCTGCTCCTTCCGAATAGCCGTGTCGCACGCCGTTCGGCGTCAGTCCTAGTCCGGTGCCAGTAACGGCAGAATGGGCACATATACGGCTCAAAGCGGTCACCACAGTCTCGGACGATCTCATCGTGGGACCGATAGATACGCTTGCTTGTTTCGGGGCACTTGGTCGAGCTAACCATTAGCTTCCTCCAGGCGCTTGAACATCACGCCTCGAGAGTTGCTTCGCTACGAAGTAGGCGACGGCCCACCAGATCAGCACGGCGACGATGATGCCGACGGCGCCAGCGACGGCACCGCTCACGATGCCGGCGCCAGTCAGGAACGCCGTGACCACGCGCGAGATGTCTGGGAAGCCGATCAGTCTGAATGCCAGCGCGACGATGATGGCGACGCCCAGCGTCAGTAACTTGAGTCTCATCGCGTCTCGAGCTCGTTGAGGATTTGATCGAGTAGTCGCTCGTCGTGCTCAGCCTGGGTGCGACGGTGGATCCACCGCGCGAAGTACGCGCCTGAGACCATGCCCGCACTGCCGGCGCTGAGCGCAACCGGGAGCGCGCTTTCGTTGTGGACAATCATCACGATGGTGGTCGCCCACAACACGATCGGCGTGAGCACCTCGGCAATGCTGGCGGTGCGGTTCATGGCGACGATTCTCACGCCGGCACCGGGAAGGCCTCGCCGCCGCGGCGACCGGTGGTCCGCTCGGCGTGCCAGGTCAGTTGCTGGATCTCTTCGCCAGCTCGCCAGAAATTCCACGCCTTGATCCCCAACGCGAGCAAGTGCTCGCGGACGGTTATGGCGCCGGACATGCGACTGTCGGAAATCAGTCGATTGCGGAAGCGCAAGATAGGACTGTCCTGGCCAAGGTCGGCGCCGGTTGTGAGCTTCTCGGCAAACTCTTCGGTATCCGCGGGGTCAACGCGCAGCAGCAGCGTGAACAGGATGCCCAGCAACCCCGCGCCGCCGGAGAGCCCGCCGGTATTTCTGACCCGGGCTGCTAGCTGGACGCCCTCGACCACTTCAGGGTGCTCCTGGACGTAGTGCAGCAGCGCGTCGTGGGTCAGCAGTGGATCAAGCTCGCGTCGTGTGGGCGGGTCGAGCCGCCCGGTAGCTTCGATGATCACCAGCCCGCGTGCGGCTGAGGCGATTGCCGAGCGCTCTTTGTAGCCAGCGATGCCCATGATGTCGCCCGCAGTTCTGGTCTTGCCGATGTCCAGCACGCTGAAGACTTCCGGCTCGAGCCCGCGGATGACCAGGGTGCGGAAGGTGACGCCGGACTCGACGCATGCCAGCAGGCGGTGCTTGCCGTCGATGATCAGCCCATTGCGGTCGAGCTTGATGGCCTCGCCGTTCAACTTCCAGCGCCCACTGGCCATGACCCGCGCGTAGCGCAAGACGCGACTCCTGGTCGTCACGCGGTTGTGTCCGCCGCGGTCGAGCCAGGCCTGCGCCTGCGCTGGCGTGACGTCTTCGGTGAATGATGTGATCTCGTCAGCGCTGGCCACCTTGCCATTGGCCGGCGGCGCTTCGTAGACAGGCGGCTTGGGCAGGTTTACCTGGCGAAACGCGCGGCCGCCGCCATGCACGCCGACGGTGCCCTGGACGTACTGGCGCAGGAAGGTCTCGTACGGCAGCGTGTAGACCTTGCTCGGGTCAACCTTCTGGTTGCCCATGTTCGCGCCGCCGCCGATGTTTTTGAAGAAGACACTCAGCCCGTTCGAGTCGGTGACTTCCACTTCCGCGTCGCGATGCTTGCCGTTCTTTCGCAGCCAGCGACTGCCGGGTGTCGGGACCGCGCGCTCCATGTGCGGTAATTCTGAAGCTACACTGACCACTAGGTGCTCCACCTCCGAACCAGGTGTGGCGCCTACCAAAAAAGGCCTCGCGCGCTGGGCGCCGAGGCCTTTTAGTTGGGCGACATCCTGCAAGTGTAAAGGCTCTATGACGGTTCGGCGAATCAGTCCTGGAGGCCGAGCAGTGTGGCCGTTACAGACACAGCAGCGATAGGCCAGAGGAAGGCACCGTAGACCAGGAGCCAGGGCGCGTGGGCGGGCAGCAAAGTCATCCCCACCCACCAGAGTCCAAGGACGACGACGGCCCCTGCTATGAGCAGGGGCCAGACTCCGTGCACGCGCTTCATTGCTCGAGCCACTTGAGCCAGCAGTCGGCGATGCGCAGCACGTCCGCGGACTTGATCTCCTCGCGGCCGGCCGCGAAGCCCGCAGCCAGTTTGAGGACCTCGAGCCGCGGCGAGCTCGCGGGCGCCGCGGCTGGCTCGTCGTCCAGGAGTCGCCACCAGGTCTTGAGAAAGCCTTTGCCGTCGACCTCGGCGGCGACCTGCTCGCCGACGGCGGGCAGGTCGTGGATGACGTGGAACTTGGAGATGTTCAGCCAGTCGCCGTTCAGCTTGAAGCCGCGCTCGTTGCGCGACTCGACGGTGCCTTCAAGTGTCATCAGAATGCGTACTCCTCAGCGTCGAGCTCGAGCTGCAGGCGGACCGCCAGCATGTGCTTGCAGACGATCCAGGGGCGGTATTTCAGGTCGGAGCAGGTGCACCCGTCGGCGGTGGTGCGGTAGTTGCGCCCGGGGCGCGAGGACGGAATGTCAAAGCACACGCGGCGGGTGGCCAGGTCGAAGTGACGTGTCCACTTGTCCTCGACCACCAGCGCGATCGCGGCCGGGCCGCGGGGGTCGTCAGCCGCGATCGTGATGGCCATCAGCGGTCGGCGAAGAATCCGTTCGGGTAATTCGCCAGGAGGCGACGCCGAGCCTCGCGCTCGCGCGCTGCCTGGCGAAAGCGCCGTGTCTTCTCGTACTCCGTGAGGACGGCGCCGTCGGGGTTGGCCGTCTCGAGGCGGGAGATCAGGCTCCAGACCGGGTCGATCTCGGTGTCGCGTACGACGCCCTGGCCGGGGCGGACGGCGGCGCGCAGGGTGCGGGTAACGAGTTCCAGCTCGTCAGCGGTGAGGGTGAGGGTGTAGTTCACGAGGGACTCCTATTTATGGAAGGCGACGCGACCGCAGGAGCAGCGCGCGTAGGCGGCGATGGTCGATTGACTGTGGCTGGCGACGACGCCAGTCGCGACATCTTTGATCTGCGTGTGGAAGTAGCGATGGCCGAAGCGGTCGCTCTTGGCGATCTTCTTGCCAGTGACGAGGACCTGGTTCTGGGGGAGGCTGGCGTCGACGTCCGCGCCGCGCAGGATGAGCAGCTCGGGGGTGGTGCAAGCGGGCTTTGCCATCATCGGGAGGCTCCGATTGCCTGCTCGAACGCTTCGCGCGTCTCGTAGGCGTTTGCGGCATTGGGGACGCAGATGATGTCGACGCCGAGCTTGGCGGCGGCCTTGATGACTGCCTGGTAGCGGCGAAGCCCCGTCTCATTGGCGCCGCCGTTATTGCGGTCGCTGGTCAGGTTCGCGCGGGTGGTGACGCCGTAGTACTTGCCGCCTTCGCTTGTGTGGACCGTGAACGTGAACATCTTGGTCGTCTTCGGGAACTGCGCCACGAAGGCGGTTGCAGCTTCGATGGTGGGGAAGTCCTGGCGGAACTCGAAGTGCGTCGGCGCGTGACTGTCGCTGAAGTGTGGGGAGGTGAAGTAAGCGTGAAGCTTGAGGCTCTGCATGCCTGGAATAATACCTCACCATCGCATCGTCATGCAACCACTGTGCTATCATCATGGCATGCTCGCACAAGTCCGTGACGCGACCGCCGGCGTACCATGCGCTACTGTGACAACGGTGCCCGCTCTGGCCAACCTCAAAACGCTGCGCACGCGCCGCGCGCTCTCGCAACGCGACCTGGCCAAGCTGGCCGGCGTCGCGCACACCACCATCGTCCGCCTCGAGGGCGG
>Ga0163162_10000372_pt1 | contig 40749 bp, 38 predicted proteins | sample S55metaG_FD_115310 | JGI IMG/M metagenome (GOLD analysis project Ga0163162, IMG submission 115310) | Switchgrass rhizosphere microbial communities from Kellogg Biological Station, Michigan, USA - S5-5 metaG | ecosystem: Host-associated > Plants > Roots > Rhizosphere > Soil | place: USA... | reverse complement strand
GGCTTCCAGACAACTGGCACCAATCAAGTACAGATCAGCTATCCGACAAGTGTTACCCGTTATGCATATGCTTATGACGGCGTGAGCACTTTCACTAAGTTATTTCCAACTGCAGCATGGTAATAATAACCATTTAGCGGTATGAAGAAGCGGACGGGCATTCCCGTCCGCTTCCTAATTTTATTGAAATTTTGCAATGAAGATTCCAAGAGGCTAAATTTGTTAATCATGCAGTTATTTAGATTAATGATCGGGGCCATTTCAATATTAGTGGCACCAGTTGCAGTGCTGGCCAGTAACTACCGCTTTATTACTACTTTCCTGGTCACTTCACCAACAAAACTCTTCTCTATTTCTCCATCATACGTTCAGCTTACTACTCCGTGCAACTTGGTAGGTTTCTCTAGCGTAGGGACTAACAGGCTGCTTTTCGTAGCAACGGCACCGGGAGTACGCCTATGCGTGGGACAATGGACTCAGCTTTTGGAAGCTCTATTCTTGGAATTAGTAATTCAAAAACGGTGCAGAAAGTATTTGCCAAACTGTTCGATGAGGATGAAGGCGTTCGCAGTGAACATCCTATTATTGTTGACACCCTTTCATTCGTTTAAATCCATTTCATGAAACGCTTAAGAATTTTCATCGCAAGCCTTGCCCTTTTGGTCGGGACCACTATGGTCTCCATTGCGAGTTCCCGCTTTTATGCTGGCTGCATTTATATTTCTTCGAGCAGCATAGCGCCAACGCCTACCAACTCCATCGCGCTGACGGGCTATTGCAGCATAGTGGGTTTCACAACTATAGGCACACACCAAATTCAGTTTATCACTAGTGCCTCGCCTGCTGTCAGGTACGCTTATTCCTTTGATGGCACAACTTTTATCCGGCTTTATGCAGCGCCGGGCTGGTGACCAGCAGGCCAAAATATTACGGACGCTCTTTCAAAGCTGTCCGCTAGGGTGTAAAGAAGGCTTCGGTCAATATCCCGGATTCTGTTTCAGGTTGGGATCCGTCGTTACCTCATGCAGGGGTAAAGGGAATAACATAGCCTCCGTCCGCCAATTCGTCTTGATGGGGCCTAGTACTGCGGTCGCTTGCCCTGTTCTTTTCAAATCTAGCCAGCGATGCCCCCATTCAGCCATGAACTCGATACGTCGTTCCTGTGCAATGGCAGAGAGTATATCCGGCAGAGATGTCACAACAGTTGGCTCCAGGTTTGCTCGTGCTCTAACAGCATTGAGGTCAGCAACACCATCGCTGAGTTTATTGTTCATTGCTCTTGCTTCTGCACGGATCAGAAACTGCTCCGCTAATCTCAGCACCATGTAATACTCTGTATAGGCACCGCCAATTACCGCATCCAGGGGACCTAGTTTGTATTTTTTCGGGAAATAATTTAAAGAACCTCCGTAGTTTGTGCTGTCGATCCAGTCCTTCCGGCGGGTATCTCCTAACTCAAAGCTATTCATTAGTGCTGGCGTCAGGACAATAAAAGGTTGAGTAGTTGAATCCAGTGGTATGAAACGCCAGCCTTCAAAGGTTGCGTTTAAATTGGGTACATCTCCTTCGTTGTTCTGCCTTAACTGCCAGATTGCTTCAGGGCTGGAAGTTACGAATACATCATTAGGCGTGGTGGCAAGGCCAAAAATTGGATTGTCTATGAGCTGCGTTGCTGCGGCCTCGGCATTGGTGAAGTCCTTACGGTATAGATAGATCCTGGCGAGCATTGCCAGTGCCGCCCATTTTGTCGGTATGATTCGTTCTCCGTGCCCCACTGAAAAATCAGCACTGAGTAGTTGTTGCGCGTCTTTTAAATCTGTTTCCACCTGGTCATAGACTTTGTTTGCAGCGGTGCGACTATTCAAAGAAGTATTTGTATAATTAGTCGTTAAGATGAGGGGTATATCTCCGTACAGGTTCACCAGGTAAAAATGGGTGAATGCCCGGACGAATTTCGCCTCGCCCGTTAGTTCATTCTTCACCGAATCATGCACGCCGGCATTGGCTTGAAGTCCTTCAATAATGGCATTGGCGGCATAAATCGTTGTATAGGCATTAGTCCATAACGCATCATTCCATGGGTTACGTGAGCTCAGCGTGTTTTGTTGGAATTGCAGGAAGTCCTGGTTCTCAGCATTGAACAGCGCCAGTTCATCAGATGACAGGCCGCCAAAAAGTGTCATACCCGCACCTGCAAATCCATACTGCGTGTTGACCATATAGTAAAACATGCTTGCGGCTGCATTGGTAGCCTGTAGGTCATTGGAGAAGACCTGTTTCTGTGTAATTGTATTGACGGGAGGAGGTATTTCTATGAGTTTTTTGCACCCCTGACTCAGGAATACAATCGCCGGGATAAGCACTACTTCTGCCAACCCTGTGAACATATAGCGGTGCGTTTTTTTATAACGTTGAATTTTCATAATTCGACAGGTTAAAAGTTTGCAGATAAACCAAATACAATGGTCCTGGCGTTCGGTAGCGCGCCAAATCCCTGTACTTCAGGGTCCAATCCTTTGTAGCTGGTGATGGTGAAAAGGTTTTGAGCCTGGACATAGATTCTGAATAATCCGGCGTGGATCTTCGCCCGCCATTTCTCAGGTAGCGAATAACTGAAGGCAACATTTTGTAGCCGTAGGAAGGAGGCATCGCCCCATGGACCATCTGATAGGCTCACATAATACAGATAAGAGAGATCTGCATATGGGTTGGTTGTGAACTTGGCGACGTCGGTTATATCGCCTGGCTTTTGCCAGCGTCGGAGTGCATCAACGGGTTGATTGGCGATGGCGCCAGGTAAATCCACACTCACCAGTGAGCTTCTGCCGATTTGTTTTTTAAAATACAAAAATACACTGAGCTCAAAGTTTTTGTACGAAAATTCATTTCGGATTCCTCCGTCATAACGCGGCGAGCGGTCAATCACAATCCGGTCGTCTTTAGTTTGGTTCGTTTGATCGATCGTAACCTGGTTGTCTTTATTGATATCCTCAAAACGATAAAGACCCGTAGCCGGATCCACGCCGGTTGAATGCAGAAGGCGCATAATATTAAGCGACTTGCCTACGATGAGTTGGTCCGCGTAAGGGGATTGACTGATGTTGGGATACCCCAGGAGTTTATTTCGGTTGATGCCGATATTGGCGCGTATCGTCCAGTTAAAAGCCCCTGTGAACGCCTTGCCACCCAAGAGAAACTCCCAACCGGAGTTCTGTACGTTTGCAGGTGTGTTGGAAGTTACCTGCGGAAATCCCGAAAAGTTTGGAGTAGGAAAGGGAACCAACTGGTTATTGCACCTGTCCCTATAGTAGACCGCTTCCATAGTGACCCTGTCCTCAAAGAAGCCCAGATCCACGGCCATCTCTAATTTCTTGTTGACTTGCCAACGTAGCAAAGAGTCGTAATGTCCTTGAGAAGTGACAATCTGGTAGCCGTTGTAGGTGTTAGGACTAAATCCCCAGCGACTAAGATAGGCATAGTCGTCGATCTGGTCTCCTCCAGTTGTACCATAACTTCCTCTTATTTTGCCCAGGCTGAGCACCCTTAAGTGGTCCTTCATCCAAGCCTCTTCTGAAAAAATCCAGGCTGCACCGAAAGAGCCGAAGTTTCCAAATTGGCGACCTGGACCAAATCTCGTAGACCCGTCCCTTCTCGCATTTAGGTTGACAATGTACTTGTCTTTCCAATTGTAGGTAATTCTGCTGAACATAGCAGCGTATTTATATTGCCCTTCGTTTGAAGTCGACCGTTGCAAAGGAGCATTACTGATGGATCCCAATAGCTCATCATTTTTATACCCTACGCCTACGCCTGCCTGTGCGGAAGTCTTATTGGCCTGATAGCTTGCTCCGGCAAGAGTGGTCAGTTTTCCACCCAAAAGAAATACATTATATTCGAGCTGCGGTTCAATGAGTGCATTGCGGACTTTCGTATTACCTATGGAGAGCGAGCCGCTCGGATTATAAGATGGGTCTTGAGATGCGATCGGTGTCCGGTTGTTTTGCGAATTGATCATCAGGTTATAGCCCATATTCACTTTGAAAGACAGGCCTTTGGCGAGCTGGTAGCCCAAAGCCAGGCTGCTCGTAAGGAAATTTGTATTTGCTTCATATGGCTGCAATAAAAACCCAAAAGGGTAGAGGTAGTTGAGCGGCGCCCATCCCTTATAGTTTAACTGTCCAAGAGACGTAAATATTTCTGGAGCATTGGGCGGCAAAGTACCCGCTGTAGGAAAACTAAGCAGGTCACTGGTGGTACTGCTGAACGCACCGGTGAAGGAGGCATTGAATCGTTGATTGTTTGAACGGTGGTTCAGGTTAAGGGACATGGACGCCCTTCTATTGGACCCGCTGGACGCCATGATTTCTGTCAGGTAATGATAGGAGCCCGATAAACGAAAAGTTGTCTGTGTAGTTCCTCCGGATAGGCTTGCCTGTGCATCTACCGTCTTACCCGTTCCGCTAAAGAGGTATTTTTGCCAATCGACATGCCTGGACGAGTCCCACAAAACCAGATCAGGAGCATTTGCAACATCCACGGGCAATCCATCGTTGGCCAGCGCCTCTTTGCGCATAGCAATGTATTGATGCGTATTCAATAAATGATAGTTCTTTGGCACCCTGCTAAAGCCGGTGTAGACACTAACATCAAATTTGGATGCCCCTGCCTTGCCTTTTTTGGTGGTTATCAGAATAACGCCATTGGCACCCCTCGAACCATAGATCGCCGTGGCATCCGCGTCCTTCAATATTTCAATGCTTTCAATGTCGTTTGGGTTCATGCTGAAGAATGGGCTCTGTCCGCCTGCTGGGCTCGGTAGGCCACTCTGGATGAAGCCAGCTGAACCACTGGCATAAGAGCTTTGCCCGTTGCCAGCCACTTCGAGCACAGTGAGCGGGACGCCGTCTATAATGTACAGCGGGTCAGAGGGCATATTGGGGTTGATGGTATTGCGGCCCCGTATTTCAATTTTTATAGTGGAGCTAGCGTACCCCGAATACCGTGTTACAATCGCGCCTGCCACCATGCCCTGTATCGCTTGGATGGGGTTCATTACAGGCTGCTTAGAGATGTCCTCCGCACGGACCACGCCAATATTTCCGGTGGCCAGCCGTTGGCTGGTCGTGCCATAAGCTTGGACGACCAGTTTGTCGAGTTCATTGGTGGTACCAGATAAAACCACTGTATACTCTGTTTTGGCAGCCACGATTTTCAATCGTTCTGTCCGGTAGCCTATATAACTGATGTAGATGATGTCACCCTCATCCAGGTTTTTTAAAGTAAATTCCCCCCTGGAATCTGTTACAGTTCCTTTGCCAATGCGGCGTGCCACCACATTGGCGTTTACTAATGGCTCTCCCCTTTCGTTCATTACCTTGCCATGCACAAGCGTAACCGGCGGAATAGCAGCCTCGACAACAGCGTTGAATGCAGTCATTTCTTTTTCATGAAGGAAGATGGTTTTGCCTGTTATCGTATAGCGGAGGGGTTGGTCTTTTAGGCATTGATCCAAAAAAACATTCAAGGCAACATTGTGCAGATCGACGGAAACAGGGCTGGTACGCTCCAGTATCGCTTTGGTATAAAAGAATTGAAAACCGGTCTGTTCTTGTATGCTCCGGAACACCTTTTCCAGCGGAACTTGCGTGCCGGTAAAACTGACCGTTTGACCGTATGTCCTGGCGCTGACCTGCATGGAAGCAGCAAATAGTAGTACAAACAGAAATTTCATAACCAATAGCGTTTTCATGACTAACGGGGGAATGGTCTTTCCCGGCACCCGCACCCGGGTTAGTTTTGGTTGGGAACAGCCGCTATTACTGGCATACTCGTCCCCTTTGCAAGAAAATTGCATACTTTTGTGATGGTGGTTTAGTTGAGTAAAAGGACTAGTTACGAGACTTTTAGCCTTCCGAACTACTTTCTGCGGGAGTGTGCGACCACTCCCGTTTTTTATTCTTAGAGGCTTGTTATCATTTTTTTATCCGGGGCCATCGGCCCGCACGAGCCCAGCGCATATTAAATTCATAAGTCTTATTTTTGGTTAGTAAATACAATGATCTTGCGGTTATCCAAGCGGAAATGGATTTGCTTGGTAGCGATATTCTCCAGCACCTGTTCCAGCGGCAGATCGCGGCTGATACCTCCCTGGAACCGTTCTTCGGGCAAATGGCCCCGGTATTCCACCGTTACGTCGTACCACCGGCTAAGCTGGCGCATCACGCGCCCCAAGTCAGCATTATTGAATAGGAAAAATCCGTTTTTCCAGCTGATCGCATCGGCTATATGTGCCTCCTTGCTGACTGACCAAGTGTTCTCCGAACTAAGAAGCTGATTGCCAGGCTTTAAAACGGTCGCATGTTCTCCATTCAGGACCTTCACCGATCCATCGAGGAGGCTAGTACTGATCTCATGTTCATCACCATAAGCCTTGACATTGAAGCTGGTGCCCAGTACCTCTATCCTTAAAGCTTCGCCATGGTCACCTTTCACCGACACAAAGAATGGCTTTTCAGCGTCTTTGGCGACTTCAAAATATCCTTCACCCTCCAGGGTCACTTCGCGGGTTTTGCTGCCAAAAAAAGTGGGATAACGCAGGCTGGTGGCATTATTGAGCCATACCCGAGTGCCGTCAGGCAACAATACCTGGAATGTGCCTGCCCGAGGGGTGCTTAATGTATGAAAACGCACCGTTTGGGAAGCCCCGATAGTTGGCTGATAGACCAGTTCCCGCTTGCCACTTTTGAAAATCCCCGGTTGACCTATCTGTAGGATGGTGCCCTCCGGCACCTGGTCGAGTGCGATGGTAGCCCCATCGGGAAGCGTCAGGGTAGCCTTGTCTTTTGTCGTGCTCACGGCACTGGCAGCGCGCGAGACTTCGGCGGTAGGAGCAGCGTTGCGCATCGAAGAATACCAAAGAATATTCAGTCCTAATCCAGCCAGCAGAATCACGGCCGCCGCCACTTTCCAGGCACGCAGTCTTCGGACAGGCGCAGGAACAATCACCGGTGGTACATCCGATTCGCCTATTTCCGCCAATGCCCGGCTTAGGTAAGCTTCCTTTTGCAGTTCTCCTTCATGGTAACACGAAAGTGCTGTCTGGAGCAGCTCCTCGTTTTCAAATATCCCTCCCAAAGCGGCTAACTCCGGATGCATGGTACTAAATTCTTCTAGCTCGGCTGCCTCTTCCGGGTCTAGGTGGCGATTTAATTTTTTGCCAATTAAATATCTAAGCCTTTCTTCTGTCATAAGCTATATCGTGCTCCCGCTTTTAAGCAGAAACACTTAATTTATCTGAATTTAATATTTAGGTAATCTTCTTTTTGTAAGACGCGGGGCAACCCAAAAGATTTCAAGTGGAGGTTGCTTTTATTTTTAGAAGTGGGAAAATATGACGCATAATATCAGCGTCCTGCATCCTTGAACAAAGGGTGACAAGCATTTGCGTAAGGCCGCCAGAGCCCTGAATTTTTTTAGACTGACCTCTTTTTCGTCCATTTTCAGCAATTGGGCGATTTCACTTCTTTTTTTGCCTTCCAGAAAAGACAATTGAATGATCTCCCGGCTTTTTTCGGGCAGACAGTCTATTTGCCGGTATAATTGAGCGATGAGTTCTGCGTGGATTTTTTTTAGGTCGATGGCCTCCTCCTCAACCAGACTGAGATAGGTTAATTCTTTCAACGCCTTTTGTCGAACGTTACTTTTGCGCAAATGCGATATGCAGCCATTTTTGCAGACCCTGTATAGAAACCGTTCCAGGTTAACTTTGGCGGTGAAACTAATTTTTTCATTGTGCTTCCAGGCGATCAGCAGCGCATCGTTGGCCAAGAGTTGTGCATCGCCATTTGGTCCTACCACCATACTGGCATAAAAGCTTAAAGCAGGAAAATATAATCGGTACATTTCCTTGAAGCCTTCCGGGTCTTGCGCGCGGAAATGGTCAAACCAATCACACGACTTTTCGCTGCGATAAGCAATCTTTCGCAGTTCTTTTTTCTGAGTAATATGAACGGTTTGAGCCTCCATAGAAGACAACGGTATAAGCGAAACTAGGTAGTTAGCATCGGAATTATACGTCAAATAATAGGTAAAGTGCTAAAAGATAGGAGGTAGGTTGGCGATTGGTTACCCAATATTAAGGATTTATGATCTTATATATCATCCCGGTCCAAAAAAAATGCTGTTTCAGGCAGCCTGGAAAACTGCTCTTACCGCCTCTACCCGGAATTTACATATTACGATTTTGCGTAAAGCTGGGCTACCTTTATCGTCATAGCCGGCCGGACAATTGGAAGATTTACGTTTCCATCGGAAGATACTGCGTACCCTCCTTCAGATTCAACGTCAAAGCAGTTATAGGTAACCAGAGACTAACGAAGATTAATTTAATGTTGTCGGGTCCTGAAACCAGCTGTCGACCAGTTGCAGGAATGGCTCAGGGACAGCCTGACAACTAGCCGTCTGATGGAATGATGCCTGCTCATGATATAGAAAAAACAGCAAAGATACCAGCGCCGACTTCAACAACTTTAAGCGTAGTTCCTGCGCCGCCCTGTATTTAAAATTCCGTACTGTCTGATTTTTAATATTCAGCTTTGACGCAATTTCCTCATTGCCTAATCCTTCCAGATAAGCCATCTTAAATACAGTCCGCACCTTCCTCGGTAAATTTTCGATTTCGTTGAAGATAGCTGTTAAGACTGCAGCTTTTACCTCAGAGGCAGCAAAATCCGAATCATCACTTTCAGAGAGAATTCTGATAAGCTCAGGCTCATGCTTTATTTTCCTGTCTCTTGACCGGAGAAAATCCAAGGCAGCATTTTTAGCCGCTGCATAAAGAAAGGATTTCATGTTCTCAGGCTTGGATGCCTGCCCTTTCTTCCATAGCCGGACAAAAACGTCTGCCACGATATCTTCCGCATCTTCTCTGGTGGAAACAAATTTTTGAACCCAGTAATACATGGCCTTGTGGTGAGCATTAAATGCCTCTTCAATTTCGTGCTGCCAATTTTTTATCAAAATAAAAATTTCTAATAAATTAATTGCATTAATACCCTAGTTATCAAAACACATCGACGTGTAGAATTTAATTCTGCGTTGAGCCAGTTGTTCGGTATCAAAAAATTACCCAAGCCTTTCGCCTCTTAATTATTTAATCCGTGCATAGGAAACCTGTCCATTTGTAATCCCTTTATTATTCTCTTCCAGGACATACCGCTCTCCCGTAGTGACAATCTCTAAGTGTTTATCTGCAGGTTTATACTCAGCACTCCAATGGGCTTCTTTATACTCTTTCGGCAAGAGTGAATCGTTACTACCAAGGTTAACCACTCCCATTTTCCGAACGATTGAATACATATTCGCTGAAGGATCTCCGGCCCTTGTTACGTACAATGTGTCATCCAAAGAACCTGTCTCATCTTTCGTCGATCGTACGAATGTCCCAGAAAATTTATCCTGGTTTTTTTTGTCCGTCGATGAGCATCCGATCATTAACGAAATTACAATTGCAAGTAAGGGTAGCTTAGTCATAAAGGTCCGTTATAAAATGCAATTTAAAGAAATGGCGTCAACCAATTAATGCATAAGTGTTTATACTTATATACCCTTCGGAGCTCTGGCTGTGCGCAGGTATTAGAGTCAAACGACTATAAAGGTTCCAGGACCAGGTTGCTTCTGGCGTATCGGCGATAGTCGTTACAGGTTGCCGGTCAGAAGACACGGCAACGGAAGTTATACTAAGATTCGGAAGGCTGGTAACGGCTAAAAGGCAAGGTATTAAGTGTTCGCTGGTGGATTTTATGAAAAACTGTCAGTGGCTAAAATCAGTTTTGACTACCCAATAAACTAAAAACTCGGTCAATCTCTGCCTGGAAATCTTCTATGGGTTGATTGGGAAATAATCTGCTTGGAAGTGATGGCAATTGAGTTTGTGCATATCGGTACGCTTCATCCAAGCTTGACAGAGAATCCTTGTAAAACTCATAGACATCTTCTCTTGTCTTGATTTGATTGGCTGGTATTTCATAGGCAGATTGTGCTGCGAGAACTGGATACATTTTAATGCTGTTTACATTAAGAAGAGTGTACTGCATAGTTATTGTTAATGCCACCTTATTATTGATTATTTGTGGAGATTCTGTTTTAAATAAAACAGTTGATTCTCCCAACCCCTTTATTGCAGGGAAATCTAATGGCGAAAGGCTCAGATTTACTCTATAACTTCTTGCATTCATAACACTGCGGCTTTTATTAAAATTACAAATTTTTCCATCTCCGACATATTTATATGTAAACCATCAATATGTCATTAACATTCAATTACCGTTTAAAGCAGTCTCAGTCAAGGGAAACTGAGTTATATCCCGCCGGAGTTTCATTGATCTCGTGCGCCACACAATCTTTTCCAAGCGCTTGCCTCGGATCTTCGATACTCAGTTATTGGTTGTCGGTCAGAAGGCGAACAACGGCTTAAGCCGGCAAGGGCTAAAGTTGCCCACGGCTTGTTACCTTTTTTCTGCATTTCCTTTTTTCAAGATTTGAATGAAACTGTCAATTGTCAGGAGAGCTTTTGCCTTCTATTGCGCCCACACGGGCATTGAGCATAAACAATAGAGGGAGCGACCTTCAAGATGACTGCTGCAGTAGGTCGGTCCCGCTTCTAAGTGGAGGCGGGCATGAATAGTAATGGCAGCACCATAGATTATGCACCTAAATTGTTTCGACAACTGGCTTTATACTCAAAGCCATTTACACCAAGTCCCACAATGCCCTAAATCAACGAGAATTATAATTCACCTATGTGAAAAGATGTGAGAGACCGCCTTTCGGGCATACTACTTTTATGTACACAAAGTGAAGTAACATGAATGGCGAAGGGACAACGACGTTCGTTTTAATTCCCGTCGAAGAGTGGCAAATGATTAAAAGTACACAACATGAGATTTTGCAATGGGTAAGACAACAAAGAGAACCGGCGATAACAAGGGAACAGGCTACTTCCAATTATATAACGGCGATAGAATTTATGGAAGCTGTGCGCATCCGACGCTCAAAGTTTGATGAACTAGTTGCTACTCATAAACTCAACGTGGTTAAGAAGAAACGTAAAATTTATGTACCTGTGACGGAAATCGAAAGGTACTTCCGGGACCCGTCCATCGGATAGCATCTCCGCCACAGGATAACCAGGCCCCACGAGGCAACACACCAAACATTAAAAACATTTTTTATGGCAATCTTGAAAGAGAATATCATCCTATTTACGAGCGGCAGGAAACTGAAAATACAAAACGGAAATGTCGCTATCAACTGTTTTCTTGAAGTAGCGCAAGGCTATGGAGCACCTATGCTGCGTTATGACAAGGATAGTGGGTATGACCCGGAAGTGGACCCGGTATATAATACTCACTTTCTTTCGACAGAGGAAGCAGCAGAATTGGCTGATTGCGCAATACAATTGTGGAGTAAGCTCAAAGCTAATATCCTGGAACATGGCATCACCAGCACTAAAATATTTGACCGCTGATATTGCTGCTCATCGTTAAGCATGGTTATATGGAGACGCAACGACCGCTCGTAAATATTGCAGGCGACATCTATCAGGTAGATATAATTGGGGAAATTCTGGAGCTGCAGGACGACCATCCAACAGGAAAATCCCTGCTGCTGGCAAATATGGACTTGCATGGCGACCGTTACCGGTTTTTGTATGACAAGCGGGACAAGACCATTTACACAATCACTCCCGATACCTGGCGGTTGCCGGACGACATAGTAATGGCCGATTTGTGCGGTAAGTCGATGCTTGACCCCGCTGCCTACGCCAGAAGGAAAGGCCAGGAACCGGAGATCTTCGGCCCATATTTCCTTGAGTTAGCACAAACGGAGCGTACGGCGCTTATAATGCCCAAATATGACATTGGTGGACACCAGTTTTTTGTAATTCCTTACGAACGGGTATTCATTGATACGACCGACCTGTCCAACATATTGTCTTTCAGTTCATTTAGGCGCGAAGGCAACGGGCGTCCCTCATTGCACTATAACACTATAACGCGGAAAGCGGCAGGGCGGTCACCGAAAGAGGATAATAATGCTGTGGTAACCATTGAATTGCCGTCTCACGAAACATTAAAGCAGTTGGAACAGGAGAGTGAAAGATACAGGGGACAAGCTAAGATCACGCCCCTGCATTTTCAAAGGCAGCGCGAAGTACGTCCTCCAGGTGGAACATATCCGTTGCGCAAGTAAAAATGAGTGATTGATGAAGAGGGCAGATAAGGCAAATGGAAGTGCAAGCAGATGGAACATTGGGTAAACAGAGTAATAGCGGGTGATTGCCTGGAAGTGATGGAAGCAATGCCTCCGGGATTGGTGGACCTGGTGGTATGTGACCTTCCCTATGGGACAACGCGCAACCCTTGGGATACCCCCATCGACTTTAGCCGGCTCTGGTTACAATACAAACGGCTGCTTAAACCGGAAGGAGTCATTGCACTGACAGCCGCAGGCCTTTTCACCGCCCAACTGATCGTGAGCAATCCTGCCATGTTCCGATATAAGCTGGTCTGGGTCAAATCGAGGGCGACAAATTTTCTTAACGCCCGCCGCCAACCGCTTCGCCGCCATGAAGACATCTGCATCTTCCACCGGGGGCAGGGGACTTATCACCCGCAGAAGACGCCAGGGCTGCCCTACGACAAAGGCTTCAGGACACAGACAGATAGCTATGGGGAGTATAAGGCAAAACGTGCGGTAAATCAAAGCGGGAACCGCCACCCGACGGATGTCATTTTTTTCAAGGTGGCAGACAAAGAGGGGCAGAGTTTCTTCCCGACGCAAAAGCCGGTGGCACTCGGCAGGTACCTGGTCCGCACCTTTAGCAATGAAGGCGATATCGTCCTTGACAATGCATGCGGAAGCGGATCATTCCTGGTCGCGGCTGTACTAGAGAAACGGCAGTATATCGGAATTGAAAAGTACCCGGCAAACTACAGTAACAAAAAATACAAGGGCAACCTGATTAGCATTTGTAACAAGCGGATTAGCGAGGCAAAAGGAAAAAGGGAATTATTCGATGGGAAGGACTAAGCATGGCAGCCTCTTCAGCGGTATAGGAGGCTTCGACCTGGCGGCAAGCTGGATGGGTTGGGATAACGTGTTTCAAGTGGAGCTTTCAGCGTTTTGTAACACAGTCCTTGCCCATCACTTCCCCGCCACCAAGAGATATCGGGATATTAAGCATTTTAAAGCGGAGGTATATCATGGCACAATTGACGTTATATCCGGGGGATTTCCCTGTCAGCCCTTCAGCACAGCGGGAAAACGAATGGGCAGCAAGGATGACCGTTTCCTCTGGCCTGAAGCTCTTAGAGTCATTGGCACTATCCGGCCCCTCTGGATTGTACTTGAAAACGTTGCTGGCCTGTTCAGCATTTTGGAACCAGCATCACTTTCTCGAATGGAAATACAAGAGATTGAGCTTTTTTGTAAGGACAAAAACAGGCAAGCAAATAAAACCATCATCAGTGTCCAGCGAAGAGTCATTGGAACTATCATCGACCAAATTAGGGGAATTGGATATATACTTCCCACACTTAGTGACGGCACATCAGTCATTGTGTGTATTCCAGCTTGTGCCGTCGGCGCCCCGCATCGCAGGGACAGGATATGGATTGTTGCCTACGCCGGTGGCCTCCCAGCGCAAAGAATCGTCGGTCCATTGGGCGACCAGGTACCAGGCAGACAACAGGAGGCCCAAGAGCCCGACGCTCATCGTAGCCCTCGACCTGCTGATCCAGGCGTCGCACAACAACCTGATCTTGGATTCCCAGGCGGTCAGCAGCTACCGCCAGCGAACCGGCCCCCTTTCCAACCTCCACCGGGTGATAGCAAAGATGAAGATGGGCTTTTTCCCAACGCCGACAGCGACGGACGCCAAAGGTTCGATCACAGCCGGAGGCCTGACAAGGAAGGACGGCAGGACGAGAGCGGACAGCCTGCGCAACATACCGGCGATCACTGGTCTTGCTGGCCAACTCAATCCCCTGTTTGTAGCGGAAATGATGGGCTTCCCCGTAGACTGGACACTATCAGCTTTTCAAAATGGCGCAACGAAAGCCTCCACGCCTTTGGCAACGCCATAGTACCCGAGGTCGCCTACGAAATATTCCAGGCAATAGAATCCGCCTGTAACCAAGCATGCTGACAGCTCCATGAGCAATACCCGTTAGCGGGGAAGAAAAAACACTGTTATGAAAATTGAACTCAAAAATATCTATGTCAACCAGCGGATGAGCAGGGAAACGACTCTCTTCGAGGCGGACATCTACATCGACGGCTTGAAGGCCGGTTTTGCCGAGAACGAAGGTCGCGGCGGCCAAACCAACATCCAGGGAATCGGTGAGAAAGGAAGGCAACTGATCGAGGCGGCGGAGGCCTACTGCAAAAAACTTCCCGACAAAGTGGAAGAATACGAGGTCAACGATAAGAAAGAAAAATACAAAATGAAAATGTCGCTGGAAGTATTTGTCGATGACCTTTTGGAGGCGTTCTTGAATAAAAAGGAGATGGCAAGGTTTCAAAAAAGAATGGACAAGGATATGCTTGACTCTATCCTTTATGGCGTCCCCGGAAGCCTTGCCTACACAAAACTCCAGTATCGATACCCTATGGAAAAAATGCTTTCCACACCGGCTTTCCGGGCAGGATTTATGACCTCAATAGCCAATAAGATCCTCCCTTCTATGAAAAAAGGTGAAAAAATCCTCAACACCAATATCCATCCCGAACAACTGGCCAAGCTAGGAGTACCTGCTGACCGTCTACTACCGGTCGAGCCGGAAGTCAAACGCCTACCAACCAGCCCGCGGGTTAAGGGACCTGAGAAAAAGAAGGGGGGCAAACGCCCCTAACCTGGAAAGATGCTGCAGGGGATAAATCTTGGAGCTCATATCAAGTACTGGACAAACATTTGAACGATGACAAATTTGCAGAAAGACATAGAACGATTGACCTACCAGCTATATGACGCCGGATACATTGGTGACGGCATGCTGGTCACCCGTCAGCAGTTCCGGATAATAATGTTGAATAGGGCCATCGAAAGCAAGCTGAAGAACCCCCGTTTTCCCCTGCATAACCAGGACCCGAGCGGCATGTGGGAAAAATTGGAAATACATATTGCGACAGGCATAGGTAATGAGACAGCCCATTTTCAACTCACCTGCATAGCCCGTGACACCTTTAACCGCGTAAGCCCGGCAGAGATCAATATCCAGCTAGATGGCCACGAACCATTCCTCCACCCAATTGCCTTGAAAGATGATTTGCCCAAAGCAGTAGCATTGCTTGCCTATTATAAATCACCTCTGCCATACAAAGACTTTCATGGCCATATTGTACCCCTGGTGGTAACCCTCGAAGCAATCACCATCGACAATAATTATTCACAGAACGCCCTTGCATTTTCAGCAGAACTCCATATCGATGGCATTAAAGTGGCTCGGGTGTATAACGCAAATAGGGCTACCAACCCTTATCCGTCCACCACAAATATATTGCCGACCGATCAGGGAGGTGCAGCACTCATTGACCAAGCAGAAGCCTGGTGCAGGCGCGTACCACTCGGTGTAGTAGCGAATCCCTTGACCCTGTGCACCTACATCCGTGACCTCCTGCACCAACACGCTGTTGAAGTTATTATGCCTGAGCAATTCCTTATGTTCAAAGACATGGCGGATAATATCGTCAGTGGTGTGCCCGGTTCAAGCCATTATTCCCTTAAAAAAACCGAACTGCCCATACGGGAATTGCTAAAAACGCCAGAAGGGAAAGCATCACTCATGACAGTTCTCGCAAACCATGTTAAGTCTGAACTCTCTTTAGAAATGCGCATACTTAACAATAATATCCCACTGGACCTACTGTTGGGAAGTGGTATCAGAAAAGAACAATTGATGAAATACCCGACACACTGGAAACTAAAACGGGTACCCAGCATCAGGCTTTTTGGGGACGACGAGGGTAGCAAGAAGAAGCATAGACCCTAGCCCTTCAATGCTGAAACAAAAATCTCTTTCACTTTAAAAGTCTTTCATCATGAAAACAAAAAAAACGTTAGCGAACCATCTGCCGATGGCTACATTGACGAGCCAATTAGAGCGTCATTTTCCATTGCCTGATTACCTGGTCAACCAACACTATGAGAAAGTTTCTTCCAGGATATTTGTCAAACCTGACTCACCTGAAATCATCCGCGTAACCAAGAGACAGGGAAAAATATTTTTCCGCAATTTCCTTATTCGGGGCGACAGGGGGACGGCGCTCGATTTTCTCCGGCACCGCGCCCATACAGAGGGAAAAATTATACCCAACCGGGAAGAAGCCTGCCAGCAAAAAGCTGTAGCGAAAGTAACAGCCTATTTTTTGGGCTATATGTTTCAAACGAAGCGACGACCGGCAAGCAACGAGGCAGCTTAACCTCAGTGTGCGTGATTATGTGACAGCTCCCATCGACCTCATTTTTAAACTAAAAACACATGGCAACAATAAAAAAAGACCTTATCATCTTTGCCAGCGGCAGGCAAATCACCGTACCTAACGGTAGCCTGTCCATCACCCGCAGGCTGGAGATAGCGGACTACTATTCCCGCAATATTTTCTTTGCTGATGGCCAGCCGACCGGGGACAAGAAAATCGATAAGGTCACTAATATCTACGGGCTGACACGCGAGGAGGTCATAGAAATAGCAGACGCCATGATCCACCTTTGGATCGACCTTAAAGATAATGTCCGCGCCCTGGGTGTCGATACCCCCGAGATCTTCAACGTAAGAAAAGGTGAAAAGTAGACGATCCAAACCGAACCCGGAACCAGACTACCCGGTGGTATACCTGGCGGAGGACCTCTTCCTGGTTGACCTGGAAGCAGACTTCCTGGCCGATGTGAAGGATTTTACGAACACCATCGTTTTTTCACAGATGGAGCAGGAGCGGGGGGCAGGCTTCTACCGCTTACTCTATGACAGATCTTCGAAAAACCTCTTCCGCCTGACACCTGCAGTGAGGGAATTACCACCCAATGTTGAGCTACTTGAGTTGCCGGATAAGAGCTGGCTCGACCCTTACCGATATTATGTCAGCCGGGGTATGAAGCCAGAACTGGTACCAGAAACCCTTCTGCGATATGCCCGGCTTCCCAAGCGTGCCAAAGCATTGGTAAAGGCTAACTTTTCTGGCCACACCTACTTTTCGGACTATCGCCAGCTCGCTTTTATCGACCCTCTCAACCCGGCAAACAAATTAGACTTTCAAGCATTCGCTGAAACCTACAAAGGCGAAATCATGGCATATTATGACCCGTTAAGCCGGCAGATAGCTCCTGCCAATCAGAAAGGAGCTGTCCCGGTTATGTTGCCACATTTCAAGGACCTGGACCCGGAAGGGTGGCGGCAACTGGAAGAAATCAGAACAGAGGTTCTCTTGAACCAATCCATTGCAGCCCCGGCCCAGATGGAGCCGCTCGGTGAAACTTTACGCAAACTGACCAGGAAAATTCGCTCGGGTGAATTCAAACCTCGCTCTCGTCCGCGGTAAAAACACAAAAAGATATATACCCGTTTTGCCCGCCAAACGGTGAACGGGAAGGTCAACAGCCAGGTATTACGTTACAGCAAAAGAGCAAACAGTATGGAAAATTCGTCTTCAAATATTCTTATTCGACAGGATCGTTTCCTGGTAGACATCGAAGCCGACTGTCTGAAACTGATTGATAATCCGGAGAGGAAATTGCATTTCTCCCAGATGGAAAGCCCAGCGAGGACCGGCTACTACTCTTTCCTCTATGACCCAGCAGTGAATCAAATATATCAACCACCACCTTCATTGACCCGGCTGCCACCTGAAATCCTTTATGTGGAAATACCTAACAAGGCATTCCTCGACCCAGTCTCTATTTCCCGCACACTTGGATACAGCGACCAGGAAATTGCCCCTGAACTTATAGACCAGTCTCTCCTGGAAAAAGATGCCCGTATTATACCCAGGACCAAATTCTTGTCGGATGAATTCTTCGTTGACTTTAGAAAACTGGCTTTTGTCGATACCCTCAACCTGAACAATGAAATATCCTTTGAACATGCCATTGAAAGCGCCAGTGGTAAAATCTTCGTCGAATATGATCTCCTTAACCGTAAGATCCCTGATCCCTTCGATGAGGACTACATCGAAGAAACCACCGCCATCATAATGCTGCCCCCTTATCCGGAAATGGACCCTGACGGCTGGAAGATTATCGAGCAGATGAGTGCCAACCCCCTCATGAATAGTATCCAATATTTGCCCCGTAAAACCTCCCAAACCATAAAGCCTCAACCTAAACGTCCCATTCTTCCAACTGGCAGAGCTAACAAGCCAGGTCGCAGGAAGGGATAATTTACACAGCCCGTTTTGCCCCCGAAAACAGGCATTTATACTTCCCAGGAAGCAATATTCCCGGGTGCTATACGGCTGCGAACGGTGCAGCCAGCAAGATGGACGTTTGGCAGCCAAACGTATCTTTTCCATACCCTCCGAAGTCGGGTATGACAAGAACATTTTTTCGGAACTCAAAAATGTAAAAATGCAGCCTGACAAGCCAAAAGACGACCCAAGGAACGACCAAAACAGGTCCTTCCGCGTGACCGTTCGGTTTACCAAAGACGAGATCACCCGGCTGCAAAAATCGGTCAGCAGCACTGTCAGCCGCGAAATGGCAGACTACGTCCGCCATGTTGTTATGGGCAGAAAGGTGCAGGTCATCTACCGTGACCGGTCAATGGATGAGTTTATTAAAGAACTGGTTGCTTTAAGAAAAGAGCTCAACGCACTAGGGAACAATTTTAACCAGGTCACTAAAAAGGTTAATGCGACTGCAGGAAAAAAGGACTTTTTCTTCTTGGTGGAGCATGCCGCAACCTTGCAGCAGACGCTGCTAGAAAAGGTGGAGACAATTAAAGGAACGATAGAAAAATTTGCCATCCAATGGTTTGCAAAATCATCCCCGGCAGCGACTTCCGGGGAGCCATAAGCTACAATGAAAACAAGGTGGAAGACAACCAGGCGTCCCTCTTACTTGCAGGTAATTATCCGGTGGAACCGGAGAAACTCTGCTTTAAAGACAAGTTGGGTGTGCTCGTCGACCAGGCGGCCCTTAGGCCGCGAGCTAAGGAAACGGTCCTACATTTTATCCTGAGTTTTAGCCCTTCCGAAACCCTCAGTGACGAAAAAATGAAAGCGATAGCCGAACGGTATATGGACAAGGTTGGCTTCGGTGAACAACCCTATCTCGTCTACCGGCACTTCGACGCTGCGCACCCTCACCTGCATATTGTCACTACCAAAATAGACGGTAGCGGCACACCCATACCCACGTTCCGGTTTGGTAAATACAAGTCGAACCCCGCCCGCAAAGAAATAGAAATCGAATTTGGCCTTGTCAAAGCCGAAGACCAAAAAAAGCAACAGGAGACAGTCCTGCACCCCCTGGAACTAAAACCAATTGACTATGGCAAAACACCCACCAAAGGGGCTATATCAAATGTTGTGCGCTCCGTGGCCACCCATTACAGATTCGCATCGCTGGAAGAATTCAATGCGGCACTGAAGCAATTTAATGTCCAGGCATATCGCGGGCAGAAGGACTCCCTGATGTATAAAAACAAAGGGCTTATATACACAGTCATCGGCCCAAATAGCCAGAAAATCGGAAGGCCAATCAAAGCCAGTTCGATCTATGAAAAACCGACCCTGCCTTTTCTTGAAACACGGTTTCAAGAAAACAAAGCGCAGAAAAAAGACAAGCACAAAGAACGGCTCCGCCGCATCATCGACGGGGTTATGGCCTCCGGCGTCACCGATAAAGGCCAGTTGAAACAGGCTTTGGCAGAAAAGGGGATATACCTTCTTTTCCGGGAAAATGAGGAAAAGAGAATCTACGGGCTGACCTATGTTGACAATAAAACGTACTGCGTTTTTAACGGCAGCGACATTGATAAGAGTTGCAGCGCCAAAGCCATCCTTGAACGCCTAGCAACAGGCCCTTCCACCGAGATCCTATCCAACCGTGCTTTTACGAGCGATATCCTGCGCAATACAGCCTATGAATCAGGCTTTGAAAAAGTAATGACGGGTTGGGTGACCAAAGGCATGCTGCTGTCGGCAGAAACCTCTGTTGGTGGGGAAACCATCTATAAAATGGGGTATGCCCTCTCAGAGCGTCAAAGCTACATCCCCGCAAACAGGCGCATATCAGGATACCTGCGGGCGAATAGTTATACCGTGGCTAAAGCGGACGAATTGTTCAGGCGGATGGAGAAGGAATACGCTGCTTTTGCGGACAGTGATATCCTCCAAATACCACTCAGCATCATCGAGGCCATCATCAAATCCATCCTGGCACCCGTGGGCAAAGAAAGCTACCTCGACTACCGCTGGGCAACAGAAAGCAGGAAAAGACGCCGCCGAAGGAACTGACAATGGGCAAATACTGTGAAGAAAGAAAAGTGTGAAAGAGTATGAATACCGGGGAAAATGAACAATCGCTCAGGGCAATAATCGACCTCATCCGAAAGGTCAGCATCTTCTTGTTAATACTGCATTGTTATGTCTTTTGTTACGGCGCATTCCAGGAGTGGCACCTGACAGCACCCATCGTAAAACGGCTACTTGTCGACTTCGCCAAGACGGGCTTCTTCGCCAACCTGCATTATACCAAGCTCTTTTCCCTTGGTCTCCTATTGCTTTCGCTGGTCGGTAGCAGGGGAAAAAAGGAAGAAAAAGCACTCCCGGTAACAATCGTCGTCTTGCTTTCTTCCGGCCTTATCTTTTACTTTGGTAGCATACTTTTCTTTTACATCGCGGGCGACAGTATGGCTCGTGCACTCCTGTATATGGTGACGACCTCGACAGGGTTTATCCTGATACTCGCCGGGGGTGCCCGCCTTTCCCGCCTTATTAAACTTAAACTACGCAAGGACATCTTCAACGAAGACAACGAGACATTCCCGCAGGAAGAGCAGCTCCTGGAGAACGAATTCAGCGTCAACCTCCCGGGCCTCTACCGGTTTAAAGGTAAGCTCAGGCGCATGTGGATCAATATCATCAACGGTGCCAGGATGGTGATGATTATTGGCAGCCCGGGGGCAGGTAAAACCTTCTTCCTGGTGCGCGAAATCATCAAGCAGTCTATCGAGGGAAAAAACAAACAATTCAGCATGTTGATTTATGACTTTAAGTACGATGACCTGGCCAAAATCGCTTATAATTCGTACCTCAAAGCCAAGCACCTCTACCCAGTCGAGCCCAAGTTTTACATCATCAACTTTGACAAGCCGATCAACCGGTGTAACCCCCTGGAGCCTTCCACGATGAAAGATATCACGGATGCCACCGAAAGCGCTCGCACGATCCTCCTCGGCCTCAACATGGAATGGATAAAGAAAACTGGGGACTTTTTTGTCGAGTCACCGATCAATTTCCTGACCGCAGTAATCTGGTTTTTGAGGAAATATAAGGACGGGAAATATTGCACCCTGCCACACGCGATAGAACTGATAAACGTAGATTATAACGAACTGTTCCCAATAATTTCGACCGAGCCGGAATGCGAGACGCTTCTGAACCCTTTTATTTCAGCGTATATGAACCGGGCAATGGAGCAGCTCGAAGGACAGGTCGCCTCAGCAAAAATAGCCCTAGCAAGACTCGCATCCCCGTTACTTTATTACGTCCTTAGTGGTAGTGACTTCACCCTCGATATCAACAACCCGAAAGAGCCTAAAATCGTAGTGCTGGCTAATAACCCGGAGAAAACACAGACATACGGTGCTGTCATATCGCTGTACCTCAACCGTGCCTTCAGGATCCTGCCTAAAAAAGATATGCGCAAAACCTGCATCATAGCTGACGAATTTTCTAGCCTCTTTGCCAACGGCATCGAGAACTTCCTGGCTATTTCACGTGGCTACAGGATTTTTTGTTACCTGGCTATTCAAAACATCGCCCAACTCAGGAAGTCTTACGGGCGTGAACAGGCCGACGTCATTTTCAACCTGGCGGGTAACATACTCTGCGGACAGGCGACAGGCGACACCGCAAAAGCAGTTTCAGAAGTAATAGGTAAGATCGTGCAGGAGCGGGAAAGCATTTCTATCAACAGGCAGGACACCAGTATCAGCCGCAGTACCCAGCTCGACTTCGCGGTGCCTGCCTCCAAAATATCCATGTTATCAGCAGGGGAGTTTGTGGGCGTCCTGGCTGATAACCCCGACCAGCAGATCAAGTACAAAGCGTTCCATTGCCGGATTCAGAACGACCCTGCAACCATCAATCAAGAAGAGCAGGCCTACAGGAAACTGCCAGAAAATAAAAATATTACCCCCCTGGATATACAAAATAATTATATCCGCATCAAAAACCAGATCGTAGAAATTGTAGAGTCAGAAATTGAACGCATCAAGGCTGACCCTGACCTAGCTCACCTGCTTTTCGTTAAGCCCGGAGCGACCACCCCCCCGGTAATAGCGCAGGAGGATAAAAAGGCATGATCAACAGCGATTCGCGAAATAAAAAGTTGCTCCCTTCCAGGCGGTGACCCTGGGTGGTATTTGGAACCGGCCGGAATGTGACTTTTCCCCGGGCAGAGCATATACCGGCACCTGGGGAGAATATCACCAGTGCCGGCCGGGTCTTCGAGATGCAGCGTTCCACTGAGAGGGGTGGCGGGGACGAAAGAGTCACTCGTTCCATCCGGACTGCAGAGAAGGGTGCATCTTCACGAAGCAGGCCCAGGCAGCGACTTCGTCTATCCGACCGGCACGGATGACGTCGCAAATGAGCGCATTTGGGTCGGAGTACTCATCCAATACATTCCGAGTGCCGGGATTCTGGTCCAGCCATGTCTGCAATTCGACATCATCAACAGGCCGGACCACTTTAAATATTTTCCTGGCGGCTAATATGGCCATCCGCCATTGTTTGTTTTTCGGCATAAAAGACTATGTTGAGGTTGATGGTTCTCCGACCTAAGACTCATGAACCGGCTAATTTTACGGGTCATTCCATTAATTTTTTTGGAATAATCTTTTTACTGGTCAAAAAAAATGACAATTTCCTGGGCGAATACCATGCTTCTCACTTAAGTTCCTCCCTTATCATCTGGCGTCCGTCCTCGATATGGCCCTAATGGGTGCGGACACTGATAACCAGTTTTCCGGCAAGCTCTCGGTAAGTCAGTCCGTCGTTAGTCCATAATTCCATCACCTGCGTTCATCGGGCGACGTCCTGTCAATAATAGTGGACATGGCAGCCATTATATTCTGCGAAGGATGATCGATTTCCCGCACGGGTCGCTGATATTTGCAAAAAAGTCAAGTTCGTAGGGGTAGTGGTTCTTCTTGCAGCGCAACTTGTCGAGGCAGCCGTGTAGGGAGGACGATCACCCGCTGTACCAGGCTGAACCTCCATTTAGCGCCAACTGATCTTGGATATAGCTTAGGATGGTAGGGTGGTGGGGCATGCGCCACAGGAAGCCACTACTATTTGACCGCTACTTTCCTATTTTTAAGCAGCTCCATAAACTTGGGTAGAATTTCTTTTTTCCTGTCTGCGATAAAATCCCATTTATGCTTGCTTATTGCCAATCGGTAAAACCATTTTCCATTTGTTCCTCTAAGGCAGTAAGCGACAACAGCACCGGTATCGTGATCGAGGATATTCACCTCGTAGGGAAAAATGGTTTGAAGAAGATATTTAGAGGAGGAAGGCTTCATATAAGCAAAATAAAAATATAGGTTTTAGTATTTATTAGCAAAGGAGCCCAATAAACTTAATACGGAAGAATGGTTAGTTTCACACTCTCAATTTGTCTGTAACTTACTCCCTATTCCTCCCCTATAGACTGCTATGGAACGCCGGAAAAGACAGCATGATCGATGCCGGCTCTTTACGCAACAGTTCGAATTATGGCCTCATCGTTCCCTCCCAGCGAGATATATACGTCTGAAATGAGTTCCTCCCCCTGTATAATTTTCTCCATGGAGGCCCGATTTCCGGGAGATTCCTGAAGCCAAGATTCCAATTCCTCCCTTTCCTGGGAAGTTAACATATGTCGTAAAAATTCCATTAGCGATTTCCGGTATCTAGCGAGCCAGCCAAAGTTGTATTGATGGTTGTTTTTCCCTTCATCTTTGGGAACCATACCATTACTTAATACGACGGCTCCATTCGAAATTCCGGGTCTAAACAGATTTTCACCAGAATAATAAGGTTGGACATTTTGGATCCTTCCATTCGCAGTTTGTTGGGCAATATTCACATTGCCATTGCCAAGTGGTCGTATAAGGTCCCCTCAGAGGTATATAGCCTGGTGGTAATTTCGGCATCCTTCTGACCCTCTAATATCGTAGCTACAGTATTTCGTTAATAATGGGGAATTTAATAAGAATATGCTGCCGTTTAATTTTTACCGGCCATTACACCTATTTCAAGTATTGTACCTTCTTTATCCATTGCCTCTTTGCTCCTTCATCGCAAGAACTATGAATGAAAATTATCCCTATTGTGATAGTTTCTTCTATTAAAAAGAGAACTGTCTACATGAAAGTATAGATAGTTATCTATAGGAATTACAGTAAAAGCATACTCTTTAAGAGCTTTTACCAAAATTCTATCATACTCTTTCCCCATTGGCATCCCGCCACAGATCACCTTTGCTTTTCTTTCTTTGGCTTCTGAAACAATTAAAGAAAGTAATAGCTGAAAAAACTCAATTTTAGCGATGCCCGAATTACCATCAATGTCGTGAATCATTAAACAAGTAGACTGCATTTCTAAAATAGCAGACATGCTTTGTTGTTTCTCTGCTTCGATCTCAATTCTGAATTGCGGCGGCGGCTCACACTCGAAGCGCAATACCTTATACAAATTACCTAATAGTACACCTACCTTCAATACTTCCCGACCCCAAGCATCTGTTATCGTTGCCGTTTGTTTAAATAGCTCCCTTAAATTATCTAGCAGCTTGAACATCACTTATTATAGATTTCATCAAACAAACATATGCATTGCCATTCTTATTCCAGATTAAAATAAAAAAAGAATTGTGTTTTGCTGTTTTATCAATTCGAAAAGTGCACAGGCAAATCTAATGACTGGCTCCGGCGTGGTATATCCTTCACTACAAAAGTCCTTGAACTACGAATCTCTCCATTCTTGTCCGCGTCACAATAAGGCTCAACGGAAATATGTGAATATAATATTCCCTCCGGCAGGTAATTAGTCTGTAATCCGGTTTAGGTATTTGGAATAATCCGTCCCTTCTGGAAATGTATAAACCGCAGGGATGCCGTCTTTATAGTAAATAATTTTCAACGCTGTTCGTTTAGGGTCCTCACTTGGAAATTTCGTATGCAAAAAGGCAGCTACCAAACCGAAATAATCTTCGTCTTTAATATCGGGGGTCAATCCTGGTACATAATAAAGGTCGAAACAATTATAATTAACGTCAAGGTAGGGGTATGAATAGAATGGCAGGAATTTTAAAATAACCCGGCGCATAGTTTCTGGGTCATTAGTATACCTGCTTCCGATACCGCCTGAGAAATTTTGCGTCCTGGTCACCTTCCCGGAGCTATCCTGCTGAATCTCTTCAATATGTATTTGATAAGTATATTGAGGACTATGAAAAAGATAAGAAGATAATATGATCAGGTTGTGCGTCACAATTTCAGGCCCACGCAACAAGCTATCCTGGCCAATGTGTTTATAGGGCAATATAAACCGCAATTCCCCCAGACTGTTTTTATCTGATGATTCATAGGGCGGCTGTAAAAACCCCGAATTGGTATAATAACCTGTAATAATAGACTGCATGATGTTTAGTTGTTTGGTCGTAGTCCAGGTCTGCCCAAAAAAGTACAAGGGTGAAAGTAGAAAAGTCAGGAAAAAGGTTTTAGGTTTCATATCTTACATTAATTAAAATCTATTATTTAAGCAGGTTCTTTTCTCAGTATCCCGGTGAACGGTTAATTAGCTAATTTTTTTTAAACTCCACTGGCTTTACTTTCCCTTTCTCATCAACACAAAGAACGTCATTGCCAATTATATAGAAGTGAATTCTTACCACTTTAGGTTCGCTTGTCTTTTGGATTGTTACAATAACATGATCATAATCTGGGTATTTGGAAAGGCCATCACGATAAGCAATTGCAAAATAAACAGCGCCCATATCTGCAAATGAAAGTTTGCCATCGTCTATGATGTTATTAGGCTGATGCCATACGATCTCAACGCTGCCTTTTCCCGAAAGTTTATCGGTACATGACGACACTTCAAAACTGGGAGTAAAAGGGTAACGGATTGAGTGTAGCTTCACTATAACTTCACTCTCTACTTGGCTTTGCCCGTTAACAGAAAGCATTCCTGTTAAAAAGTAAAAAAATAAAAATAGCTTCATATGAAACGTTTGAACAGTAGCAATTCAATTGAAATTCATTACTCAGTCGTTAATGACCTTTTTAGCTGTACCATTATCATTGATCCACATTTCCCCGCTCAACAAATAAAAGACCCGGCTTTGTTTTTTATTGGTTTCTCTGTATTGTGAAGTGATAATTAGGCGCTCATACTCCGGATAATGACTTAGAATATCTTTGCGAATGTGACACCCTATTCCATCGGTAAAAAAAGCGAAAAAAGCATCTTCTCGTTTGGAAGGATAAACATGCCCGCTAACAATGAAAAGAATTTCAATATTCTTTTTCCCTGATAAAGAGCAGGTACTTTCATGTACATCACTGGGAGTACAGTCCGGGCAACCCTTTATAGTGTGGACTTTCATGTAGTTAAAAATTCTATCCTTTACGGTCTGGGCATCCGCTGATGCCAAGATTAGTATAAATGCAAGCACCAGGGAAAAGGATTTTATGCTCATATGATGTAAATTTGTTGGGGTGAATTATTCAGACGGAGATTTTGTGTACAAAGAATCAAAATAATAAGAATGGTCTGAAAAGTGAGGGCTAAGTAAATGCGAATTATAAGCACTCGCAAGCTCTTGCGGGGAGCTGTTAGGATCAGCATAGTTCAGCCGTATCTTTGTGAACGAGTCCACACAATAACGATATGTCACAAGGGGATCATCCTTTTTTCGGACGGTAGAATCATACAAAACGAGTGTTTCCTTTCCAGATAATGCTGGATTCACTTTATATATATTGTAAAGTCCGGAAGTATCTTGTCCGGAATACAAAAAATCACCGATCAAAGGTAATTGAGAACAATACAGTCCTGTAAAAATACGATGGTTGGCAACGGAGGGCCATTCGTGAAATAAATTATATGGATCATCCCACCTTGCCACAGTATCAAACCTGAAGGATAAAAAAGAGATTTTCGAAATATGGTTATTAGCCGGATCAGCCGCCCGGAACTTGTCGGTAACACTAAGCAAAATGCCGGATAATCTGGAAATAGTCACTCCATGTGAATCAAACATCTGTTCCTTTCGACAAGCTCCCATTAAAAAAGCCAGGGCAAATAATAAAACTGTTTTACGCATAACAATGTTTTTGTTGATCAATTACATACAATATTTCAATCACAGCATGCTTCAAAGTCTAGTCCGTAGTACCTAATAGGTTCAGCGCATCCTGCACACAATCGTCAAATTTTAACGAGTGCCGGTAAGCCGGCAACAACCATTTTGGTAGGGATTTTAACACAATCCTTTTGTATTGGCTTGACATACAAAAGGTCACTCCCTTATCCGTTTTGTTGCGAATATTTCTCCCCCGCGCTTGCAGTATGCGTTTCATCTCCCTGTCATTCCAGATTACCCACCGCATGTCCTTAAATCTTTTTTCTTCGTACATAGCTCTTGGGTCATTTGGCGGAGGGAAGCCGGGCCGTAATGCAAACGTTACAGGAGCATTCTGGTTAGGTAAGTCAATGCCTTCTCCATATTGTGCAAACGTTCCAGCAAGAACTTCACCAGCGCCACTTTTGAACAGTTGCAGAGCTTCTTTTGACTTTACCCCATTGCCATACGTCACTACCTGAATGTTTTCCTCTGCTGCCATTCTCAAAAATTGTTGCCGTTCGTCCTCCGACACTACCAGCACCAGGGAGCGGTGACCAGCTTGGGCAAATAATTTGCACGTCCTTGCTATTCTTCGTATCGTAGTTGCCTTGCCTCTTTTTTTTGAATGGGCTACCGATAAGTCCTCTGCATTGCTCGGAAGATATATCCTGGCATTCTCAACGGGGAATTCGGAATCATGCGTAAAAACCGGGTATTTCCATCCTGTCTGCATCCGGAACACTTGAATGTTCCCGAGCGTAGCCGTCATAACAAAAGTCTTGTTTTCTGGAAATATCTTGGCTATAATAGGCGCTACATTATAACATTTTATATGCAACGAATATTCAACCTTTTGGTTTTCCGATCTTCTTGGATTTAAATACGCATACGTATAATTTAACGCCTTCCGTTTGTCATTATCAATAGAATATTCAAAGGACGTTATATAACGGTGTAGGTCACGTATCACCATTTCCAGTTTCTTCGTTGTCTCTCTCTGTTCTTCCGTTACCTGTTTTCGCCGTAAAAATTTTCTCAATTCATTTTTAAGGGTAGGCCGGTCTATCTTGCTTAACAGGTTAATGAACGTGTGTATTTCTGCATCGTCAAGTAACGAATGTCCTGTAGAATGCCGCTTGACTGATTGTTTCATGGAATTTAAAAACATCTGAAACTCGTTTGCGCCTTCCATCCCGTTGTCCTTTAGAAAACATATGATCCTTTCCAGGTGATAGTCGGTCACTTCATAAGAAAGTGCATTGCGAATTACATCTTCGACATCATGGGCCTCGTCAATTACCACACCATGAATTTCCCCCCATTGATCTGAATACAATACGGTGAACAGGTAAAACGACAGGGTACATACCACTAATTTGTTCTTTCCTTTCCACTTCGCATGCAGGTAAGGACAGGGCTCAACACCGGGTTCGTGTGTCTCGCCCGTTTCAAAATTAACCCTGAAAGCACAGTCATCCAATAGGCTACACGGTACTTGATCTGCCATGAACTTTGGTTCATCGTAGTACAGACATTCATACTCGTTGCGTCCGTAGATCACATGAAAGTCGGGGTATAAAATAGCAATCTGATCTACTAAAGTTTTTTTTGGCGTAATAAAAAAATATGTTCCCTTGCCGTAATATTCACGCAAACCCTGTAAGTTGGCATATCCCTTTGCCGTTTTCCCCGAGCCTGTTGATAACTCCTGTATCGTCGAACCGCCGACAGTTTCATCATGTGACAGAGCGGTACGCTGGGTTACTTTCATGCTCTTGTGAATGTGTTTGGGAAAGTGTTTTAAGAAGTGCATCTTCTTGGTCTGTGATAAGGCAGTCATAATATGTTTGTTTTGAGCTATGCAAAAATGTTTCTTGGTATAATATTTTGGAATTGGTTTTTTAATTCCTACTTACACTATTTTGCTGTACTTAATCCCAGCCTATTTTTAAAAACTGTAAGGGGAGTTTTCATCCCCTTACCCGTACCTAACCAGGCGTACCGTGCGTGACCGGGCGTATCCTTACGCTACGTTACCGTACATAGCTCCACCGTATTTTGAAAGACTGTTAACCAACAAGACACATAAATACTTAAAAATATAAAGGGAGCTTTCTTGCCCTTACCCGTATGTAAGTAAACACCAGTTAACACCAGTAAACTCTGGTATACTAGACTATGCGACGCCGAACCACAATCATTATATTTCGCAACACCTATGCCTTACAAGAATTTATGCAGCCTATTAGCTGATAAATGGACATCGTGCTTGTGGCCCTTCCTATGTATAGCTGTATGTCGCCCTAGATCCGTGCCCAACACAACCGTTTCTTCACACTCCCAATAAAAAATTTATATAAGTCTGGTATAATCAAAATTGGCAGGGCCATTTTGGCCCCGCCCCATACAGAACAGCGCTTCAGGAGACATAACGTGACAATGCCTCACTTCACCACGATTGTCAGATAAACATTCTGAAAAGCCAGTACAATCGAATTAACTATTCAAAAACATTTAAAATGTAGGTGCTAACCAGGTCCAGCCCTACCGTTTCAACTATTGTTTATCAAAACTGGCAGGGTCTAAAGTGACCCTGCCCCGCACTGTACGTTAGCTAACCGAACGTCACGTAACTGAACATCACGTCACATCACTGCACAAGACATAACCTAACAAAACCTAACATGACCGTACGTCAATCTAACAAGATTCATGAAGTATTTGTACCATATATGACAAGGCCGTTTCCGGCCCTGTCCCGTACCTTACCCGGCATTACCCTACATAAACTAACATCACGTCACAGGACGCAACCGTAGGTAGGCCAACATAACCTAACCAGGACGCACTACCAGATAAGAAGTTTAGTCACCTGACCAGATCAGGCCGGAGAGAAATTATTCTTACGCGCATTCAAAGAACTTAAAACTGTAAGGGGAGTTCTCATCCCCTTACCCGTAGTCTACGATAGCCTACCGTTCAGAACAGGAGCGTACCCCAGCGTACCGCACAGGACCTATCAAATGGAGGTTATCGAAAAAAAGCCTGGTCAAAATTGGCGGGGTCAATAGACCCCGCCCCGTACAAAGGAGAACGACACACTGCCTTTCCAGACAGAGCGACTCCCGGCCTGACGACACAGAACCCTGCCCGTCAAGGTCAGAAACAGATTTAATTGAAAACGTCCCATCCGCTAATGTAGAACATTCCGAATGGCCCCTTTCTGCTAGGACGAAAATCGCCTATACCTGCTTTTCTTCCTGCTTCTGCAAAAAGTTGTTTTACAACTTCCGCGTTAATAATGCTGGTATCAATACTAACATTCACTTGAAGTTCCCAACGCTTGAATTTTGGCCGGATGATCGCTACTGCTGCCGTCTTCCCCGCATTATTCGATACTCCGCGGCGCTTATCGACTATCATTTCTTCATATTGAGTAAAAGGAAAAAATTCATCCTCCATCATAAGGAACTCGTACAACGTTGTTGAAGTAGTAGTTGAAATCTGTTTTTTGCCATTCTTTACAAATCTTCCAGCATAGATTAAAGCAGCACTGACATAAGTTACAGGAACGCCTATCCTCCCATCTTCGTCTCCGTTCTCTCTTATCACTTTCTTTTCCGCACGTTCTTGCAGTGGTATTTCTTTATCTGATGCGGCTTTGCTTTTTACCCCGGCGAGCGCGTCAAGAATATCTTCTGTCATGGGGTTCATCAACAACCCAGGCCCCCAGGAATTTAATGTCACGCGCACATTTACAAAACCTCTTGGTGCGGTTAATGGTGGTTTGGTCACAAAAGTAGTCGTCGGTTCTTGTGTAGTCATAGCAGTAGAACTTTTGTTTAATGAATATTTATTAATAATACCAATATTGGTTAATATAAGTTACTTCCTGTAAGTGAAAAGATCCTCGCTCAGAATCAGCGTTGGTAAAAAAATGTACTGGCATAAAAACAAAATTTGATGGTACGATAAAACTCTTAAAAAAGGACGCCAGCTACGTTAAGTCGCCTGTTAAGTAGTGGCGGTCCTTTCAAGTTCCCGCAGACCGGGTGAAGTATATTGTTTAGTTCCATCTTATCACGCTAGGTTATTTTTTAGAACACATATCACCAATGCTATTCTCGTCTTAACTTTAAAATTCAAATAGATTTTCTCTCTAATTGTATCCAAACTTCCGAAACTTATTTTCATAGTCGTAGCTATTTCTCTATACGTCAGTTCTGAACAGCACTGTTTGATGAACTCCTTTTCTATTTCATTTAACGAATCCCATATGGTTCCATATGCGTTATTGTTATGAAAAGAAGACAAATGTTGTAATATATTGTCGTCGGCATAATAGTAACCAAAATTTTTAACAGAAACTATTGCCGAAACTAATATGGGCGCGTCTGTATTCTTTCGAAGATATCCAACCGCCCCTAACGACAGCATTCTAATTATTGGAACATCTGCCTGGCTTAAGGTCAGAGCCAATATTTTAATGGTTGGATTATTTTCATGCAACCATTTGGCAGTTTCAAAACCATCCATCACAGGCATATTAATATCCATTATCACAATGCCGGGAATATCTTCTGGTTTGGCAGATCTCAGCTTGGAAATAAAGTCACTTCCATTTGTCGCCTCTATCGTTACGACGAACTCCGGAAGATGCGTCGAAATTAAATCCGCGACAGTTTTTCGAAAGTAATTATGGTCATCAACAAGGCCTATTCTTGTGCTTACGGTCATAAAATAAGGTTTAAAAAAATGACAGGATAAGGATTGATACATTTAGTTTTCACAGCCTGATAATGGTCATCAAATCATGCAAGCACACTTAAAGCTCTTTGTTAATCTTATTTTGAATCATCGATCGATCTCCGGCTATTTAAGACATGCGGCTCTTACTTGCTCCTGAAAAAAACCTAATAATGGTAACGAAGCATTTTCAAAGCCTTTGGTCGCCCAGATTTTGCTAAATACATCTGTGACCACCTCTCTCGATTTGTTAGCATCGTTCAGCAGCGAAAACGCAAAATTTTCTAATGGCTCTAAGAACTCCATGCATATTTCCTTAAACGCCTTAATGTCTTGGTTTCCCAGACGCTCTAATATGTCAATTTCATCAATCATTAAATTTAAGAAGGAAGCCCTAAAACGACCCTGAACAAAACGGGCTTCCCTAGTGGGCTATGTCGAAATGCAAAATCCAGACTAACCGGGGCCGATCACGAGGTAGACTCAACATTTCGGTCCTCCAGACTATCACATATTTTTAAAAATCCCCCGTGTTAGCGGGGGACGCACTAATCAAATTCCATAACCATTAAACCTTATCCTAAGCACAAAATAGATATGTACAAGAGCTTGCGAACTCGACATATGTCGAGAAAATTCGCCCGGTCATTTAGTCGCAACGATCCTTAATGATTTTTCCCTGATAAAGAGTTCTGTCAAGAGGGGATAGCCAAAATAAGTATAGGGCGGGCCCCGTCTTACCGAAAAGAGGCACCGCGAAGAGCCTGACCCAGTAAGCTGATAGAGGCCCACCCTATATCAATAAAGAATATAGAATGGGCTTTTGACTATCATCTCGGGTCGTTGAAAATTCGCGGTTTTCTTTTCGAGACTCTAGCAAAATCCTGTTATGGATTGCTAAATTATGGTTTTTCTAAGAAGCCTTCAACTGAGGAACAGTTCAAAACTATTAGCCTTACCATAACCCTGCGAGTTATTATATTAAAACCAAAGGTAATCATTATTTTGAAAACTACAACACCTATTATACTTACTAGAAGTATTCATTTACGTTTCTTTTGGTAACAAATTGGGTGTTTTAGTTAATATTTAATAATAATGGGTTTTCTTTAATGAATGGAGCTGCCAGAAGCATTTTTAACGGTAAAAGAACTAATAGAGGACGGGAAATTAAAGGAATTTAAAAGCATATTCATTTATGTGAAAAAGAAGCATGTTAATGCCAAAATGGGGGCAAACTATAATAGGTTTCTCAGGTTCGTCCAAAATCCCAAGCTAATAGATTTCGAAGATGTTTATAATATCGCGCATGTTTTCCAAGTATCACCTCGACAAATTTCAGAATTGATTCACAAGCAAATTGACTTACAAAAGCAAATTGACCCCAAAAAAAACAGTAAAACGTAAAGACTAGCATTTCACGCTTTCTTGTCTTTCAGATATATTTACGTGCTAATAGTCATTTCCCCTGACGGGCAAATTGATCTAGCCTCGATGGCAGTTATATTCGGCAAATTTTGAGGACCATCTTATAATCAATTTTACCCATACATCCACAAATTTCACAGAATACGATTTGCGTATTGACCAAATAAAGGCTAAATTAGGAGCTCAATGGTTCCAGACTATCCTCATAAAGTTTTTGACGATAAGCGACTCGACTACTCGCTACTGATGGAAACTTTGGCCATGGATAATTAAATTAGTACAATATCTGACATTCCCCTTTGTCAGCTTCTACCAGGCTTAAAAATATTCTTTCCCCCCATAACCGAAAGCTATATGAATGAAAGTATTGTAGAGTACCGAACCAAACCGGCAGGTGCGACCAACAATCCTACACCAAGAGAAGGTGCCCAACAATATCTAAATGCTGCAATTGTCAGCCAAACAACTCACGAAATCCAAGGCGCTTTTTTTAGTGTGGCTAGCGTTGGAGCAATGATAAAATTGGCAATAGAGAATGGTGAAGAAACGAAATTACTATTAGATCACTTCATGGATGCTTGTCAAACTTTCAAATATAAATTGAGTAACTTCCTTGAATATGCAAGATTCAACGCCGGCCTTCGAGATATTAGACTTGAACTTGTAAATTTAAAGCCTCTCCTTACTAGGATCGTGAACGAAAGCCAAGTTCTGGCCGACGAAAAAAACTTAAAGATTTCATTATTGATCTCGGAGGAAATACCTGGACAATTGTTAAGCGATGAATTTAGACTAGCACTAATCTGCACCAACTTAGTGAGTAACGCAATAAAATCCTCATTAGATGAAAGTTCGGTTTCAATTAGTGTTAAGACAGAGGACGATGCAAATTGGAGCATTGCTATAGAAGACAAAGGAGAGGGTATGACTATGGAGAAACTAAAAGTTTTGTTTAACCCATTGCCCTGGGAGAAAATGACCCCAGTAAACTCTGCAGGGCTGGGTCTAATTGTTACAAGGTATCTTGTGGAAGATCTTCTTGGGGGGAAATTAAGCGTGACAAGCCAACTGCAGGTTGGAACAACCTGCAAAATTTTGTTGCCCTTAAATAATTCATTAATTCCTCTTGGTTGACCACAGGATAAACTGATACGTTTTTCTAATTAGAACAGATATTGATGGTATCGGGAGTAAATAAGAGCATGGTAGTCGGTGCACTGCTCGGCCTTTATCTCTCCCTTGGTGTATTTCCATTATACGAATATTAGGAAATCTTTAAATTTTTATGTTTTTTTGGGGTACATGGGTCTTGTGCTGCCGTCTTAGTATCAGTGAGCGTTTTCAGTTAAGTTTAAAACACTATCATAGGAGCCACCAATCTAGGCAAAACGACCATATGGCAATAACATTTTAACATCTGTAATTAGTATAAAGTCCAAGAAGGCATTCTGAAATTAGCAACTGTAAAGGGTTCGATTAGTAGTGGAAAGTAAACGACTCTATCGTATTACTTCATTATTTACCGAACACAATGAAGAAATTTAGACTTTTAACCATCGGAACATCTGGCATTGATGATCCGGAATCTGTAAGCCGGATAATATTAGTCAATTCCATAAGCCTTGCAGTCACCTTTTCAATCGTGATAGTAGGCTCCGCGATAAGTTATTTTCTAGACTGGAGGCTATCTGTTGTCGTTCCACTTACTATAGAGTTTATCATAAATTGGTCGGTGATCGTCCTAAATTACTACCGAAAACACAAAGCCGCCAGCTTGGTACTGTATTTTCTTCAGTGCACAGCTATAACTTACTTCGGATTCTTGTTGATTAGACTTTTCCATTTGGAGTTCGTCATAATTTTATTAGTTGCAATTATTTATCTGATTTTTAAAGAAACATTACTAAGAAGACTTGCCCTCATAGGTGCGTCAATAGTATTGCTTCTCCTAGAGCTATACTATTACCGAGTTGATGCACATCCAATTGTAGTTGCAAATTATAACGAGGTCTTTTTTATTCGCACATTGCTCGTAATATCAATAATGAGTATAACTATTCTTGTCAGCAGGCCCTACGTGAAAAGCAATGATATGAAATACGAGCTACAAAGAGCTAATCATCTGATAAAAATATTTGTCGCTCAAATTACACATGAACTGCGTACTCCACTTGATAGCATTCACTATATTACTCAATTATTAAGGAAGGAAGTTCAAAGGGACGATAATTTGCTAAATATTAAACCCTTGGTAGATGTCGGTTTTACTATAAGTTCCAACGCTCGGAGCATTGTGAATAATGTGCTGGACATGGCGGAGATTGAAGCGGGAAAGGAGCCGGCAATCCTAAACGAAGCCTTCAAAGTTGTCCCTTTCATCGAAAAAATAATGGAAGTACATAGAATAATTGCTAGAAGGGAAGAAATGAGACTGAATTTGCAGATCCACCCGAACATGCCTGAAGTTATTTTCAGTGATCCTCTGACTATACACCAAATTCTTACCAATCTACTTACCAACGCCTTTAAGTATGGGTTAAGGGGTAAAACAGTAAATGTTGAAGTCAAAAGACGAGATCACACGTGGGAGCTGAATGTATCCAATTACGGTCCGGAAATCCCCTCTGAAAAGATTGATTCTATTTTCGATCCATTCTTCACAAGCAGAACAGGCCACATACAAGGCTCAGGTTTGGGACTGTATATAGTTAAAACGAAAGTAGGTTTAATGGGAGGGGTTATTAGAGTTGAGGCCCAACCAGGTTATACCACATTCAAAGTTACTCTTCCGTTAAGAGAAGGCAAGCTGAGAGACATTCCGGATGGTGCTGGGTCCGATGCGGATACAGGCGATTTTTATAAAGCACGTATATTAGTTGCAGAAGACGACAAAGTTCATGCCTATTTGTTCTCTCGCTTTCTAAAGGATATGGGATGTTCGTTTTCCATTTTCAGGAACGGACAAGAACTATTAGAAGCACTAAAAAAATGCCCGGACGACTGTCCGGACATCATTATCATAGACTGTCATATGCCGATATTAAATGGAGAGGAAGCTATCCGGGAATTAAAGAAAACCCCGGGCCTAAGCCATATTCCAATCATTGTCACAACCGGCGACATTTATTCCGATACGATTGAAAGAATGTTAGAAGCAGGCGCCAGCACATTCCTTAAGAAGCCTATCGATCATACGGCTCTACAAAAGACAATTCTCTTGTATCTAAAAAAATTGCCACAAAATTAAATCTTTGTAGCAACAGTTTCACTACCTAACCTAGTTTCGATCCAAAGAGAAAATGGGCGTTTATATCGCTGGGAATGACAATGCCACAACCAGATTGCTTGTACGCATCTGACAATTCCATATAGGTGTGTGTTTAATTTGGTTGCATGCGCGGGATACGTTTGAGTAAATCTTTCCGCCATTGCTTTTATAAAGTCCAATAATTCAAGTAGCTCAGTGAGTAAATTTTTCACTATTTCTGATGCTCGAAAGATAGCTTCTTTAAGAGGCAGGTCAACCTGGTTCAGAGCAATAATCATGACCAAATTAGAGTCAGATCCATGATCAATGACTTCTTTTTCGAACGAAAAAAGGTCATTTGATAACCCCGCAAATGCAGCAGTTACCCAATGCAGGCGCTTCAAACTTTGCGCGATATCTAAAGCTGTAAGTAGCTCCCAATCGAGAAACTGGCCGTCGCTATATTCAATCCACATTAGAATGTGATGCACTCCGCCTAAATGACAACGCCGATCCATATAATCTTGAATTCCGGGGATATGGCCGGTTGCGGTCGTGTTTCCATCTGTATGAGTGATGCCAATGTGATAACAATAAAGTCTCAAGAATTGGGAAAACCATTCTTCGGGAGAGGTGTCTTTAAACTCTTTCAATACTTCGACATTAACTAATTCTAATGTGTGAGCAACAGTAGGGATATAGAGAGTGTCATCCAAACTACTCATTCCCTCTATTATTTTCCTTGACACTTCTTGTTGTTCAACCGGAAGAAATTTGAACGTATCACGTCCCATGATATCGTTCAGGTAAAATCCCAGAGTAAGATTCTTCATCATTGTAAGCATCCTTTCAAATTTCCCATTGGGATACAGAAATAAGGCGCACGTAACATGATGTTTGGCATTAGGTAGCCAAATCCTATGATTTTCCCCGAACACTTGAATGATCCATTTTAACTCATCACTTTGAGGGTGAGCGCTGAACCCCTGGCAGAAATCGCCAAAGCTGAAATGTTCGGGCGCAAACAATTTCTCCAATGAGAATGGAGTTGATCGAAGCAAATCTGCATACTCTTTCTTAAAGCGCTCCAGGAGCGCCGTTGCTTCAAATTCAACATTTTGTTCTTGTTTCATGATTTAATGTTTATTTGTTAAAAAATGGGGCTTAAAAATGACGGTCCACAGTAATATTTGTGATATCATGTACTTAAGAAGGTAGCGAGGTAATTTTTTTGGCTCCTCTATTTCTTTTTGTGATACAGACAAAGTATTATCCGAGTGACGTAATATTTCAGTGAGTTTATCTAAGGGATGGAAAAAAAATGGTGCAGATAATTGTCGTTTGCTGGAGGAAAATTTGAAATTCAGAACTTCTTTGGTTACCTTTAATTTACTGAATGTCAATCTAATCCCTATTGATCAAATTGCTGAATTTCTTACCAAGTAATTATCTTCGTCTTATGCAACCAAAGATCTTATTGGCCGATGACCACAGCATGATCAGAAAGGGAATAAAAATCCTATGCGAGTCCAATCTTGGGTATAAAGGGGTTGAAGAGGTTGCAAATTGTAACCAATTAATGAAAGCCTTAGCGAGAAAGGATTTTACACATCTTGTATTGGATATAAATTTGTCGGACGGGAGTTCACTGGAGATTTTGCCAAATATCCGCAGTTTATATCCAAGCTTGAAAATCACAATATTATCAATGCAGCCAGCTGATGTGTATGACAAAGCTATGAGGCACCTGGGCATTTCTCATTATATATCCAAATCTTCACCCGAAGAGGAGACCGTCTTATTATTACGGAAGTTTCTTCAAAATGATTCTCCTGCTCGCATGAGTTTGGAACCAAAAGATAAAAACCCCTTCCAGGGTTTTACACGAAGAGAATTAGAAGTCTTGCATTATATGATACAAGGAGTAGGGACAAACGATATCGCTAAATCATTAAATTTAAAGTGGAATACTATTTCGACAGTAAAAAATAGAATTTTTGAGAAAACTAACACTAAGAACATAATAGAATTAAAGGAATTGGCAAACTTGTTTCAAGTGTGCTAATTGACTCAATAAAGTCCAAAACTAAGACCTATCTGATTTGGCGCAGTTCGCTGCCCTTCATATCTTCAAAATAGTCCGAGCATCAATGTAATTAAAAGGTTCAGGTCCTATATAACCTGTGAAGTGATCGTCCAGATGTTACCTGGGCTTACCACCCCGGACTTGATAGAAATGTCTTGCTCCAAAATGAGCAAAAACATAAGGATGACGAAAACTCTTCGGCCCGGTACAAACCAATTACACCCAGTTAGGATGAGGTCATCCTTTCAAATAATCTTCCATTAATTATTAATCGGTGATTATTTACGGATCTAAAGAAACTCGCAGGTGACCTCATTCTCCTTTTACCTATCATGTTCCTAAATAAATACCGATTATATACAATCTGTTGACGATGTACTTTGGTAATAATATGGTGAAAAGTACTACCCACCTAGAGTCAACGGAAATGGAACTGGACCTGACTTTTATATATTTTCTGGCGCTCGGGTCAGAGGAAGTGTTCTAAGAATTTTTAAAAAAATTCGTTTTTTTACATCGTTTTTATTCCGTCGCGCGTCTTTACTACTGTACAAGATGACAGCTTACCTCATATGAAAGCTATCCATTAAACCATTTACTATCCTCATGGCGAATGAATCCCATATCGCGAACCTGATAGCCAGGCAGTTGGGCGGGAACATCACAGTGACTGAACAACAGGAGCTGAAAACCTGGCGGGACGCCTATCCTTCGCACCGGGCTTTCCTGGAGAATGGGGTGGGGGAAGAGGTTCTGATCGGGGGATTGCGGGCAGGCCTCCAAGTGAATAAGGACGACACCTGGAGGAAATTTGAAAAATTAAGAGACCAATACCTGCTTACCCAAGAGCGGGCTCATGTCATTCACAGGTACTGGCAGATGGCGGCGGCAGTGATCATCACCTTGGCCGCTATCGGCCTGTATCTATGGCAGAATCTTTCCGAGGAAACAAAAACGGAAATGCCCAGTGCTCCTCTGGCAGCATTACCGGTGACGGAGAGCAAGGCATCATTGTCCCTCGAAAACGGGAAATCCATCGGAATCGATCCAACTGTGCAAGGCTGGGTGGCTATACAGGGTACAACCGTTACCGTCATGGGCGACAGCAACCGGATAAGCTATACCACTGACGTCCTAAACATGCTGAGTCTTCTTTTCAGTTCCACACTGTCATCGCCCGCAGTACCCTATAATATATTACATGTTCCTTATGGTTCAAAATATGAGCTGACTTTGCCAGACGGTGTGCAGGTGATCCTGAACGCAGGATCCACATTACAGTATCCAACCACAGGATTAGGTAACTGGCGCAAGGTCGAGCTAACCGGTCAGGCTTATTTTTCCGTACCACATGATTCCCAGCGTCCTTTCATTGTCGGGATGGGTGACCGGCAGGTGGAAGTATTGGGGACGGAGTTTGCCATCCGGAATTATCCCGGAGAACAACTGCAGACCATCACCCTGCAAAAAGGGAAAGTAAAAGTTCACAGCGCGAAACAGATTGTCGAACTGCACCCCGGGCAGGAGGCACAAGTACGCGAAAACGATACCGTAAAAGTCATCAAAGTCAACCTTGATAATGCCTTGTCCTGGAAGGAAGGGTTCTTTAATTTCGACGAATTG
>Ga0163162_10000371_pt1 | contig 40778 bp, 37 predicted proteins | sample S55metaG_FD_115310 | JGI IMG/M metagenome (GOLD analysis project Ga0163162, IMG submission 115310) | Switchgrass rhizosphere microbial communities from Kellogg Biological Station, Michigan, USA - S5-5 metaG | ecosystem: Host-associated > Plants > Roots > Rhizosphere > Soil | place: USA... | reverse complement strand
GGTGACACTTGTTGCAGGTCTCGGTAAGGATGGTAAATTTCCTTCGGAAGTCCGTTGTGTCTTCATGGTTGACGGCCGCCACCATGCTGTCCAGTGCAGGCCTGATCATGGAAACCATTTTGGATTCTTTTCTTTCCTTATCGAAATTCTCGATATCGTCCAGGGACTCGATAATTTCGTGTACTTCAAAATCTGCGAGCTTCCAATTTGAATTCATGCCTGCGAACCAAAGTTTTGCGTGGTGAGTTTGGATGCCAGACATGAATTCACCCAACCCGGGATGATAGCTCGCGTCAATTTTCATTCTCAAACTATCAATGACTGCCTTGTCGGCATCACCGGAATTTGTATGCACCAGGCAACCAGTAAAAAAAAACAGGCAAATTAGGATGATAATTTTCATGATTGGTTTGCATACGTTGAAGTTACTCAATTTTGACCTGTCGGCTTTTAAAGAAATTCTCATATTTCCGGATGCCTGCATTCAACCTGGCTTCTGCAGCCACGGATAATTTTGCTGTGGGTTTTGTGTTCACTTTCACGATATTCTTTTCAAAGTTCCTGGTCCAGTTTCCCGCATATTTCCCATTGACGACAAAAAAATGGATCGCTGTATTTCCTTCAGCCCTGATATCCGTTTTGCCTTCCCCGCGCAATTGAAACGCGCCCCTGTCTTTGTAGCTCATCCCATACTCGTCATAATCAGGGACCAGGAATGTTGCCTTTGAATTCATATTTGTATAATCAGTATTTAGGGCATATATAAGAGTGGTCTTTTCTCCCTGCACCCGGCTGAATTCAGTTCCCAGTACCTCCACGCCTTCGTGGATTTCTTTCATGGTGAGGCCTGACCAATATGCCATGTCGGCTATCGTCGCAGGGCCGCGGCTTCTAAAGTATCGTTTGCAGATTTCCATAAGGGCTTCAGGCCTTGACAATGATTTGGCATTGGGCGCACGCTCATCCAGCAATGCATAAGTAAATTGCTTTCCTTTCCTGGGGCCGCTGCAAACAATCTCTTCCAATTCCGCCTCCATGAGGAAAAAGCTCATCCTTTCCTTATCCGCGTTCAATTTTGATTTTTGGAAAATAGATTTCAATTCATTCCGGTCAAGATGATTGTTTCCTTGAAGACATTTTGCCAGCAGTGCATTCCCCTTTTGGAGCATTTTAGCGTCCATTTCCATTTTGACAAAAGATGATTTCATGATCTTCCTGATCCTGGGCGCGGTGAACCTGGTGAGCCATCGAATGTCGGAAGGACAAACAAAATGCCAGGTGGGCCTCAGCAGGTGTGTTCTCAGGATAGAGCCTTCATTAAATGCCTTGTCAATATCCGTTTCTTTCAATCCTTTCAAACGCAGCCCCATGGCCCATTTCGCCATAGCAAAATCCTGGGCCTGCATGGCCAGCATCCAGTGAAGGAGTTTTGACGGCGTATCAAAATCCTGGCGCGTGATCTGTTGATTGCTAAGACGACGCAAGATGATTTCGCTGGCGTTCAAGGGGCTTAAATTTTTACTTGGGTCGCTTCTTTTTTTCAGATATTGATTTTACTATCGTCTTCCCTTTCACCATTTCATCTCCGTCTTTTACCTTAAGCATGGAATTCGCCCAAGCGTCTTTGAGGAGTTTTTTGATGTACTCCACAGGGAATTCTTCGCAGTTTTCAACCTTCACATAGCGGTATTGGTTGCCTTTTCCCTGTAGGATCTTTTTTGGATCTGCGATCTGGCTTCCCCAATAAAATCCGAAATGGCAGTACCGTGGCATCAGTGCTACCGAACAAAATGTATGACTCAGTTTTTCCGTAGGAGACCATCCAAATGCCACTGCATTGTAGTTGTCGTAGATGAGTTCGTTGGCGTCTGGATATAAATTCCAAACAAAATCCCGCAGCCAGAGAGCGATTTCCTGAACCTGCTTGGGATAGGGAGAAATAAATCTGTGGAGTTCTTTATTATCCTTCTGGCCCATGCTATTAGACTTGAATAGGGCAGGGGTATTGGGATAAAACGCCGGCCTGGATATCTTGAGCACCCAGACCGGCGTTAGATTTAACTGGCAAATTCTCTTCTGATGATATTCAATGCGCCACCTGCCTTAAACCATTCGATCTGTTGGTCATTGTAGGTGTGGTTAACCTGGAAGGTATCGCTTGTGCCATCGGTGTGATGTAATACCAAAGTCAAAGGAATGCCAGGCGCGAAACTTGTCAGTCCTTCAATATCGATGGTGTCATTTTCCTGAATTTTATCGTAATCAGATTTCTCGGCAAACGTTAGCGCGAGCATTCCCTGCTTCTTCAGGTTGGTTTCATGAATCCTTGCAAAGGATTTCACCAACACAGCTCTCACACCCAGGTGACGGGGTTCCATGGCTGCGTGTTCGCGACTGCTGCCTTCGCCATAGTTTTCGTCACCCACCACGATCGTGCCTACGCCTGCTGCCTTGTAGGCGCGTTGAGTTTTGGGTACAGTTCCATATTCGCCTGTGAGCTGGTTCTTGACATTGTCGGTCTTTTCATTATAATAATTCACGGCGCCAATGAGCAGGTTGTTGCTGATATTATCTAAATGTCCGCGGTATTTCAACCAGGGTCCAGCCATGGAAATATGATCCGTGGTGCATTTCCCTTTTGCCTTAATGAGCAGTTTCAGTCCACGCAGGTCGATGCCCTCCCAGGCAGGGAAAGGATCTAACAGTTGAAGCCTTTGAGATTTAGGATCAACCTGTACCTTAATCGCACTGCCATCGGCAGCAGGAGCCTGGAAGCCCGGATCATCCACGGCAAATCCTTTTGGAGGAAGTTCGTAGCCTGTGGGCGGATCCAACTTAACCTTTTCACCTTTTTCATTGATTAGCGAATCTGTAAGCGGATTAAAATTCAAATCACCAGCGATCGCCAATGCTGTCACCAATTCGGGCGAACCAACAAATGCAAGGGTGTTTGGATTTCCATCTGCCCTTTTTGCGAAATTCCTGTTGAAAGAGTGAACGATGGTATTGCGCTCCTGTTTTTCGGCTCCCATACGATCCCACATCCCAATGCATGGTCCGCAGGCATTGGCGAACACGGTTGCGCCAATTTTTTCGAAAACGTCCAGGAAGCCATCTCTTTCAATTGTGAAACGAACCTGTTCGCTGCCTGGCGTTATGGTGAATTCAGCTTTTGTCTTCAACCCTTTCTCTGCAACCTGTTTGGCAAGGCTTACGGCGCGGCTGATGTCTTCATAAGAAGAATTCGTGCAGCTTCCGATAAGACCCACTTCAATTTTAGTGGGCCAGCCATTTCTCGCAGCTTCTTCTTTCATCTTAGAAATTGGCGTTGCGAGATCGGGTGTGAAAGGTCCATTCAGGTGCGGTTCCAACTCTGACAAGTCAATTTCAATCACCTGGTCAAAATAATCTTTGGGATTGGCATAAACTTCCGGATCTGCCGTAAGGTGTTCTTTGATTGCATCGGCCAAAACTGCTACCTCTTCACGCCCGGTGGCCTTGAGATACCTGCTCATGCTTTCATCGTAACCAAAGGTGGAAGTGGTGGCGCCGATCTCGGCACCCATATTGCAGATGGTGCCCTTGCCCGTGCAACTCATTGAAGTCGCACCCTCACCAAAATATTCAACGATGGCACCTGTTCCACCCTTTACGGTGAGGATACCCGCTACACGCAGGATCACGTCTTTTGGGGCTGTCCAGCCATTAAGCTTACCCGTTAGTTTAACGCCGATCAGTTTCGGAAATTTCAATTCCCAGGCCAATCCGGCCATGACGTCGCAAGCATCTGCACCGCCAACGCCGATTGCCACCATCCCAAGACCGCCGGCATTTACGGTATGACTATCTGTTCCGATCATCATTCCACCGGGAAATGCATAATTCTCGAGCACCACCTGGTGGATGATACCCGCACCTGGTTTCCAAAATCCAATACCGTATTTATTAGACACTGAAGCAAGAAAATCATACACTTCACTGCTTTCATTTATTGCACGCTTGAGGTCGACAGCACTGTTCTCCTTTGCCACGATCAGGTGATCGCAGTGTACCGTTGAGGGAACTGCCACTTTGTTTCGTCCCGCCTGCATAAACTGGAGCAAGGCCATTTGGGCGGTTGCATCCTGCATGGCAACGCGATCGGGGGCGAAATCCACATAACTTTTTCCTCTTTCGAAGGCCTCAGTGGCCTCTCCATGCCAGAGGTGGGCATACAAAATTTTTTCGCTAAGTGTGAGTGGCCTGCCTACAACTTTTCGTGCTTGCTTTACCCGGGCGGGGAAATCAGCGTAGACCTTCTTAATCATGTCCAGATCGAAAACCATTGTATCGTATTTAAATGAGGTAGAATAAGAACCAAGTTGCAGAAATGCCGGGAACTGAGCCCATTTCAGCAGGGGTTTTGCTGGGTTTTTCCGCCCCGCAAATTTATCGAAAATAGTTGAATAGTTTATCAGTTAACCGGCAAACCGGCAAACCAATCAACAAGGCAACCAATCAACTTAATTGCTAACTTTGCACTATGAATCGCTTCAGGCATTTTATTGAATGGCATGTCTTCGGCGTTTGCTCCTACCTTGGTGAAAAAATGGGAGTGGCCTCATCAACAATCCGGAAATATTTCATTTATATTTCCTTTCTCACGATGGGTTCACCCATTATCATTTATCTCTTCGTTGCGTTTTGGATGAATGTTAAGAATTACATCACCAGCGCCAGGAGAAATCCGATTCGATACCTTTGATGTGTAATTCCGTCCAGTCATCACGAACCCCAACGTTTCTGATTGAATTGTCGTAGATTTACATATCCTCAAGCCTTACTCCTGCTCCTAACTTTCCATTCCAACTAAAACACTAGAACTCTACTGCATTGATCAGTTGCTTGGTTACCCTGTTAACCCGTTAACCGGTTTTTCCGTTGACCTGTTGGTTAGCGATTGATTATTAGTTAACTGGTTAACCAGTTCACTGATTATCCAATCAACTGACCGATTCGGGTAATCTATTGGCTCTGACGGGCACTCCAGGGAAATAACGCGATGTACTTTTGTGCTCCAAATTTGGAAGGGCGACCCTGAGTTTTTTGAAACCCGTTTTTAAAATCGATGTCCATGAGAACCTGGGTGCTTTTTTGAAGGCCCCCTTTGACTAACCCAATCCCATACCTGCGGATCAATAACATGAGAAAGAATTAAACAATCGTACCCGGATTCCATACCCTAATTCAAGAATCCTGGTCCGTGAGAACTGAAGGTGTCTTTGGTTGCTCAAAGACACCTTGTTTTTAAACTCTAAAATTAACCCGGTGATCAAACTTAATTATCATTATTCAGGAGCAGGTCATTCACTGCTTCAAATCTCTGAAGACTTGCAAATCCCCCTTTGCAAGAATGAATTGAATTTCCCTGTGAGCGTGGGGCAGGGGTCCATTCGCCTGGTGAACCTGGACAATGGAATTCACGCCACAATTTCAGATTGTCTGTTTACAGATGACTGCACAATCACGTTGAAAAAATCGGCCGACCAGCATTACTTTCTGCAGTTCTATGAAATCACTGAAGCCGCAGAATCACATGAAGAAAACGCAGCCGGCGAATTCCTTTTCGCAGGTATTCATCTCGCTTGCTCGATCTTTGAAAGGAGTTATTTTTTGAAGAAAGGAAGGCGAATTCGAACCATCAAAATATCTCTCGACAAAGACATGATGGCGCGTTACCTGGGTGTTACCAAGAAAGAAAACGCATTTTCAAAATACCTGATGCTGAAAGAAGTGAAGCAGGATTTTGAAATCATGGACCAGGATTACAGAAATATATTCGATGGCATTCTGAATCCCGGCGATCAACCCTTGAAATCCGTTTACCTGCAAAATCGCATCCTTGCATTGCTTGAGAAATACTTTACCGGTCTTTACCAGAAAGTAACTTCCTTGGAGCATAAGATAAGGGTAACGGATGATGAATTAAATCGCTTGATGAATGTGGAGTTTGAACTCCTCCAGGATTTCACCACGCCCGCATTGACAATTGATCAATTGTCGAAAATGGCGGCAATGAGTCCTACCAAACTTAAGATCTCATTTAAGAGTATCTACGGCTTACCAATCTATGAATACTACCAGAAACACCGTATGCAGAAAGCTAAGGAACTCTTGCTTTCCGGGCGGTACCTGGTGAAGGAAGCAGGGCAAAAGATCGGCTACCAGAACGTGAGCCACTTTGCTTTTGCTTTTAAGAAAGAATTTAACATCCTGCCCAGCGAACTACTGATGGAACGCGCAGGTAAAAGAGAAGTTGGACAGAAATAGTATTTTAAGGCCTGCCAGTCCTGCCCGGTGGTATTCCTGCCAGAAGTGTTCGGGCGGCAGGCAGGTTTAGGTTAAGGTTAATGGCTCTATGTAAAGCTAGCTCCCTGAAGGGAGCTTTTTTTTTGAGGTAAGAGGTGAAGGGTTAAAGGTTAAAGTGCCTGCTTCAATTTAACCAGCTTTTCCAGCAGTTCTTCAAGTAATTCCAACCTCAACATATTTGCGCCATCACTTTTCGCCACAGAAGGATTGGGATGGGTTTCGATGAATAAGCCATCTGCGCCGGTCGCAATCGCAGCTTTTGCAATGGTCTCAATCATTTTCGGATTTCCACCCGTAACACCACTGGTTTGATTGGGCTGTTGCAAACTATGTGTACAATCCATCACCACGGGAACACCATGCGATTTCATGACGGGAATATTTCGGTAATCCACTACCAGGTCCTGGTAACCGAAACTGTTTCCTCGTTCGGTGAGGACGATCTGTTCGTTACCCGATTCTTTTATTTTCTGTACTGCGAATTTCATTGCATCGCCACTTACAAATTGCCCCTTCTTTACGTTGACAATCTTCCCGGTTTTTGCGGCAGCCACCAACAGGTCTGTTTGGCGACAAAGAAATGCGGGTATCTGCAAAATGTCTACATACGCCGCTGCCATGGCCGCTTCTTCGTGTGCGTGAATATCAGTGGTGGTGGGCAATTGGAGCTTCCTGCCAACCTCTTTGATCGCTTTCAGCGCGCGTTCGTCTCCAATGCCACTAAAGGAAGAGGCGCTGGTGCGATTGGCTTTACGATAAGATGATTTAAAGACATACGGAATTTGTAATCTCTTGCAGATGCTGGCAACTTTCGCACCCACCTCATCTACCAGTTCCTCACTTTCTACCACGCAGGGGCCTGCAATCAGGAAGAATCCTGTTTCATTGTAGGATTGCTTATCGAAAATATCCCTTAAAAAGTTTTGCATGGCGCAAAGGTAAGGACTGGATTGTAGATTGTGGATTGTGGATTGTGGATAGGGCACATCTCAATCCACAATCTACAATCTGCAATCTATTTCTATCTTAGCACCCAATTATGGTTAAAGAAAAGATTCTTGTTATTGGCGCATCGGGCCAAATTGGTGTTGAACTGACGCTGGCACTTCGAAAAATTTATGGAAATGCAAGTGTGGTTGCATCCGACTTGCGTGAAGAGAATGACCTGTTAAAGGGTACAGGCCCTTATGTGAGCCTGGATGTAATGAACAAAGAGATGCTTCATGTACAGGTGATCCGGCAGAATATTACCCAGATTTATCTCCTGGCTGCGATTCTTTCTGCCACCGGCGAAAAAAATCCAAACCTGGCCTGGAACCTGAATATGCAAAGCCTCCTGAACGTGCTCGACATCGCCAAGGAGGAAAAGCTACACAAGGTATATTGGCCCAGCAGCATCGCAGTATTCGGTCCCACCTCACCCAAAATCAATTGCCCGCAACAAACCATCATCGAACCCATTACGGTGTATGGCATCAGTAAATATGCCGGGGAATTCTGGTGCAATTATTATCATCAGCGTTATGGCGTGGACGTTCGCAGTCTTCGCTATCCCGGACTGATCAGTTACAAATCCGCACCGGGCGGAGGCACGACAGACTATGCCGTAGAAATCTTCCACGATGCACTTGAGGAAAAACACTACAACTGCTTTTTGAAAGAAGATACATACCTGCCCATGATGTATATGCCAGACGCCATTCGTGCAACGATTGAACTGATGGAGGCGCCCGCAGAAAAAATTTCCATTCGCACCTCATATAATATCTCTGCCATGAGTTTTTCTCCGAAGGAGATTGGGGAGGCGATACAAAAACGCATTCCCGATTTCACCATCTTTTGCAAACCAGACTATCGCCAGGCTATTGCCGACAGCTGGCCCAGGAGCATTGATGATCGGGTTGCCCGCCACGATTGGGATTGGAAACCTGAATATGATTTGGAGAAAATGACGAGTGATATGCTGGAGAACCTGGTGACAATTGAAAAGTAAAAAATAAAAATTAAAAAGTAGGAAACCTGCCGCCTCCCACTTTTTAATTTTTACTTTTTACTTTTTAATTACTTCAATGGTCTGATCCAAATATTTCTAAAGCTCATCGGATTACCATGATCCTGCAGAATCAGGGGCTCGGAATCACTATGATAGTCATAGGTAGCAATTCCGATGTATTGTGTACCTCCCCAAAGCGTTGCGTTATTCTGAACCAGCACCCCATTGTGAATTACGGTTATGCGTGCAGGTGACTTCAAGGTGCTGTCGGCATTAAAACGGGGTGCCGTCCAAATCACTTCATAGACCTGCCATTCGCCAGGGGGCCTGCTTGCGTTGGCCAGGGGAATGAGTTGTTTATAAATACTGCCTGCCTGTCCGTTAGAATAGGTCGGGTTATTGTAGCTATCCAAAACCTGTAATTCATAACGGCCCATTAAAAAAATTCCGCTGTTTCCTCGACCCTGCCCATCACCTTTAACCTCAGCCGGGGTCCTCCATTCAATGTGCAACTGGCAATCGCCAAAACCTTGCTTGGTTTGCATTGTACCGGTGCCGGGTGCGACAGTAAGAACGCCTCCGTCTACTTTCCATTTTGCTGCTGAACCATCCTGGGCTTTCCATGCGTCAAGATTTTTTCCATCGAATAGAATGATGGCGTCGCTGGGAGGATCGGACGCGGTTTTACCGGGTGTTACCACCCTGGGCACGGGATGCCATACTTCACTGAGCTTCGGATCGCCTTGTCTCAGCTGTTGTTGAGCATGAGATAGCAGGCTGGGTGCCATGGCCGTCACTGCCACGAGCATTTTGATTGTGTTGCGCATATTGAGAAATTGAATTTGAAATGAAAGGCCAAGTTAATGAAAAAGGTGAAAGGTGAGAGGTTAATGGCGAAAGGATTGAGCTTCTAACCTCCAGCGGTAATCTTTGCCTTTCTACTTTTTACGTCTTTGAGATTTTCTTTAAACCCAAAAATGAATAATAAAGTAACGAGTGCTGAAAACAACAAAGGAACCATCCAGAATTGGCGCCAGTCGGCGAGCGAATTGGGATCTTTCACGATGCGGTTAAAAATTTGACCGGCCGCAAGCGTGCCCAGGCCCTGGCCCACGCCGTACGAAATAAAAACAAACAGACCCTGGGCCTGCGCGCGGATATCCGGACTTGCCTTCTTATCGATATAAATCTGTCCCGCCACGTACACAAAATCATAACAGGCTCCATGTAAAAGGATTCCGATAAAGATTATCCATGAAACGGCATCTGTTGCCGCGTAGGCAAAGAGTGCATAACGGAGTGCCCAGGAAAGCATACCCACCAGGAAAACCCATTTCAAACCAAACCTTGAAAACAAAATGGGTAACAGGAGCAGGAAGAAAATCTCCGACATCTGGCCGAACGTCATGATAAAACCAGGATTCTTGACGTGGGCAGCTGAAAGAAAGACGGGCACGTAGGGAAAATAAATCGCGAATGGCAGACTGATCAGCAGGAGGCTTACAATGAAGATGATGAATGGAGTTGATTTCATCTTTGAGATGGCATCAATTCCTAGTACCCCGCGAAGGGAAATTTTTCTCACCTCCGAGGACGGCGGCGTATTGGGTAGCGTAAAGCAATAGAAGCCCATCAGTATGCCGCCAATTCCTGAAACCCGCATCGGAAGCGCGGTATTGTCGCCCTGCAAAATCTTGCTCACAACAATGCCCGCAACAATCCAACCGATTGTTCCAAAAACCCTGATGAGGGGGAATTCCTTCTCTTTATTATTGATCTGATGAAAGGCCGTTGCCGCTGCCAGGTTCACAGTTGGCATGTAACAAAGCATATGCAGCAATAGAAAAATCAGGAAAAGGTTAGGAGAGAACAATGATCCTTCTCCAAAAAACGGCGCTGAAAAAACAAAGATGCCACTCAGGATATGCATTACGCCCAGTACTTTCTGCACAGGAAAAAAGCGATCGGCGATTAATCCCAGAAAAAAAGGTGATACGATTGAGCCAACGGAGCTCACCATGTAGGCCTTGTAAATGACGTCACCCATGCCGTGCGATGTCATGTAATTTCCACCGGTGGCATACCATGCGCCCCAGATGAAGAATTGAAAAAACATCATCACGCTGAGACGGACCTTGATCCAATGCATTGGCTTTCGTATGGTTTCGTTATGCGAGGATGGCGTTATTCACCAACTGTTTCATGTATTGCAACGTAATGCGGGTAGCATGTTCAACTTCTTCAACGCCGGCAACCTTGTGATTCTTCACAACTGGCAGACAATATTCGGAAGTTAGGTAACCATTATAACCGATATGGTGAAGTTCTTCAATGAAGGCCTGGTAATTGATCAGATCACCCGTGGAAGGCGACGGATCCTGAATGATTTCACCGTCTTTATTCTGACTGAAATTCCAGGCACCGTAGTGGGAGTGGATAAGATTTTTTCCGCAACTGCGAACAGCGTCGCGCACATATTCGTCGGACTGGCGATCGTAGAAAAGTGGGACATCGATGCAGAGCTTCACATTTTTCCTGTCAATTTCCTGCATCATGATCAATGTATCTTCATAGCCCATCGAAAGTACGGGGGCATGGTTTTGCAGTGCGAGTGTAATGCCCATGTCTGCGGCAATGTCAGCGATTTCTCGGATGCCCTCCACACAATGATTCCATTTACGCAAGGCTGGTGGATAAAGACGCTTGAAATATTGGGGACGGTCAAACTGCGCATACATGGTGATTTCCTCTTCGTCATTGATCAGTCCCGGCCAGGCGGCAAACACTTTTACCAGGTTTACGTCCAGGTCTTTTGCCATTTCGAGCACGTAGCGCATCATGGCGAGATTGTTTTCCCGCTCTTCCATATATCTGCCGGCAAAATTCGACATGCTTTCAACGGCGCAAAGCACAATGCCCTCATCGGCTGCCCTTTTCTTTACGCGTTGGCGATCGGCCTTGCTGAGATCAAAGGGTGCCGCAACAGGCCGCTTGGCCTCGATTGACAAACCGTCGAATCCAAGTTCCTTCGCTTTCAGTATTTGTTTTTCGAGCGGAAGTGCTTCGCCCTTATAGAAAAGGCCACCATAGGTCACCGTAAGCAATGCGAATTTCATTTGGGATGTGTTTGAGGGATAAATTTAATCAAAAACTCTTAACCTAGGATACCAGATACCGGATGGTTAGCGTGTGAGCGTGTTTATCAAAAATATCACACCCAAATACACACTATCTGGTATCCGGTATCTGGTATCCAAAAAATACGAATGCAGGCGCAAAGGCGCCCGCAAACGTGTATTGGCAGGTATGAAATCTTGAAATTAGAAACGAAAGGAAATTCCGCCATTCGCGATGCCTCGATAGCCGAATCCGAACTCGCCGAAGAAAGCAACCGTATTACCATACCGGAAACCAATCCCGGTTACATGAAAGGCGGGTAGCCATTGATTTTTTGTTTGGCCGTCAAAACTTGCCTGGGTCATACAGGTTCCGGCACCAACTGAACTGTAGAGCAAGAGTTTTTCTGTATTGATGTACCGGATATCTGCCCTTAGCATGGCTGACATATATCTTGTACTCAGAGTGGCAGCACTACCATCATTATAGGTGTAAGTAGATTGGAGGTTCTCATAAACGAGATCACCGCCAAATGCAATCAAAGCAAAATTGTCGCGAGTGTACGACAGGGCAATTGCACCGGTGGTTCTTGAGGTGATGTCTTTGTAAGAGACCGGAATCATGCCTGCAGATGTACCGTTGCCGCTGTGTTCGATAAACTGTGGCATGCTCACGATACCATATCCGATCCTGATCTGGTTGGCGCCTGTTTCATGGCCGCCTGAAGCCATATCGCGCATGAACCTATCCTGCGCCCGGGCTTGAAAAACCAGAATAAAGACAAAGAAAAAAACAGGGTAAATTTTTTTCATAGTACGGATTTTAGATACGGTAAAAATAGTCAAACCGGCCCCGATTTGCAACGGACATTTCCTATGCTACTTTGGGTGGAAACCCTATCTGGCCTGCATTACGCGGATTTTTACCAATGGTAAAAAGCTGAGAACTAAGCACCTGCAAAAACACTCTTTTTCCTCAAAAAATGACAAATGGAATGCAACGTTCTCCAAAGTCCCGGTCGTCGGCTTGGACCACCCTGCCATGTTGCCAACCGGACAAGTATGCCCGGTTTGTAGCAGAATTCTAAGGATGTATATGGTCTTTTGCCCTGAATGATCCCATTCAACTCTATGATTTTCAGAATCGATAGTCATTCATTAACAACCGCCTGCTCATTCATGGCAGTAGCTGGCTAGATGGCTCTTTCATTCCCAATTATTGTTTTGTAATTTTTCGCCTTTAAAACCTTACCATTTCTCACTTTAAAACACGAATGATATGGACAATTCCATGAACAAGTCAAAAAATCCACGCCGCGAATTTTTGGGATCTATCGCTACTGGCGCAGCTGCGCTTGGAATCGGCAGTTTCCTTTCCCCACTCGATTTGCAGGCTGCAATTCCTTCCGTGCCCAATAACTACCTGGACGCTGACGCCTGGTTTAACACCATCAAAGGAAAACATCGCATTGTTTTCGATTGCACGGAACCACACGAAATATTTCCTTTCGCGTGGCCCCGGGTTTATTTGCTGACGAATGGTGCAACAGGCACACCTGAAAAGGATTGCAGTGTTGTGGTTGTGCTTCGTCATGCTGCAATGGGCTATGCGCTGCCAGACGCCATGTGGTCAAAATATAAGCTTGGAGAATTATTTAAAGCTGAAGATCCGGCAACCAAAGCACCCAGTGTTCGCAATCCATTTGCTAAGGTTCCAAAGGGCACCTATAAAGTGCCGGGTATCGGAGAAATTGCCATTGGTATCGACGACCTGCAGGCCAGCGGCGTTATGTTCTGCGTTTGCGATGCAGCCCTCACTGTTTACAGCGCAGCCATCGCTTCGGCAACAAATGGGGACGCTGCGGCTATCAAAAAAGAGTGGGTAGATAATCTACTGCCGGGTATCCAGGTTGTGCCTTCAGGTGTTTGGGCCGTAGGAAGAGCACAAGAACATGGATGCGGTTATATTTTTGCCGGATAGATGCGCGCCATTAAGGTAATACGGTATATGGTATACGGTATTAGGGATTGAAAAAGCGGGTAGCCGTACTTGTTATAGTGTTGCTACCCGCTAATTATTTCAAAACCCGTATACCTGTACCGTATACCTTATACCCAATACCTACATTCCCATCTTCGCCATCAGATTCTCATCAATCGCGTCCAGGAATTCCTCGGTATAGAGATAATGTTTTCCGTGTTCAACCTTATTTCCATGAATGCAAACCGCCAGGTCCTTGGTCATTTTGCCGCTTTCAACGGTTTCAATGCAAACCTGCTCCAATGCATCACAGAAACGAATCAATTCAGCATTCTTATCCAACTTGCCTCTGAAGGCGAGGCCCCTCGTCCACGCGAAAATGGAAGCGATGGGATTGGTTGAAGTGGGCTTTCCCGCCTGGTGATCGCGATAATGGCGCGTGACGGTTCCGTGAGCCGCCTCGGCCTCAAGGGTCTTTCCGTCCGGCGTTACCAAAACGGAAGTCATGAGTCCAAGTGATCCAAATCCCTGGGCAACGGAATCACTTTGCACATCACCATCATAGTTTTTGCAGGCCCAAACGAAGTTTCCATTCCATTTCAAAGCGCTGGCTACCATATCATCAATCAGACGGTGCTCATATACAATTCCGGCTGACTCAAATTCTTTTTTGAATTCTTTGTCGTAGATGTCCTGGAAAATATCCTTAAACCTTCCGTCATATTTTTTCAGGATCGTATTCTTGGTGGAAAGATACAGCGGCCACTTTTTGCTAAGTGCCATGTTGAAGCAGCTTCTCGCAAAGCCCGCGATACTTTCATCTGTGTTATACATACTCAAGGCAACACCACCGCCTTTAAAATTAAAAACCTCGAAAATTTGTGGTTCGCCGCCATCTTCCGGCGTGAACGTCATTGTTAATTTACCCTTGCCTTTGATAACCGTGTCGGTTGCGCGATATTGATCGCCGAAAGCATGACGGCCAACGATGATCGGTGCGGTCCAATTGGTTACCAGGCGCGGCACATTTTTCATCACGATGGGCTCCCGGAAAACAGTGCCGTCCAGGATATTCCTGATGGTGCCGTTCGGACTCTTCCACATTTGTTTCAGGCTGAATTCCTTTACACGGGCTTCGTCGGGCGTGATCGTGGCGCATTTGATACCCACGCCGTATTGTTTGATGGCGTTCGCTGAATCGATCGTCACCTGGTCGTTTGTCTGGTCACGATATTCTACGCCCAGGTCATAATATTTGATGTCTACATCGAGGTAAGGAAGAATGAGTTTGTCTTTAATGAACTTCCAAATGATTCTTGTCATTTCATCGCCATCCAATTCTACTACGGGATTGGCTACTTTGATTTTCTTTGCCATTGCAGTTTTTGATTTATGAATTAAATCAGGTATTAGGGGGGCAAAGGTAGGAAAAACGGTGGACAGAATACAGTGGACAGTAGACAGTGGACAGATACAGCGTCATTCATTGCCCACTCATTGCAGGCTTCAGTCTACTGTCCACTGTCTACTGTCTACCTAAAGATGCACAATCAGTACCGGAATCATTAATTCATGTCTCACTGTGTTGATGGTTTCACCATACAACAGATCTTTCAACGCCGTATGGCCATGCGCACCGATCACGAGCATGTCGGCGCGTTGCTCTTTTACAATTCTGACGATCTCCTTGGCACGATCGCGGTATCCCAGCTCCGCTTCGCTGCGGTAACCGCGCTTCGCTAATTCATCCCGATAAAAATTGAGTGTTTGCTGATCATTTCGAGTTTCAAAGTCGTCACTGGCCGGACCCAGCAAAGTTGCGGGCACGCTTTCAACCACATGGATCAACAGATAGTTGCTTTCTGTTTTTCCCTGACCCAATGCAAAGGACAGAAGTTTTTCATCATGTTCGCTAAAGTCAAGCGCAATGGCAATTTTCCGGAAGGTTGGAATATCGATTTGAAGCGCTTCAGCCTTGCCTGGATGAACACTAAGCGCAGAGACCTGTTTCGGCTTGAAGAGCCACGGGAAAAATGTAATATATCCCAGCAGGCCAAGGAAAAATATGCCCGCCATAACGATCAGGATCTTGACGATGATATGCCCGCCCGTTCCAAAATAATCCATGGACTGACCTACCACCATCCTGATGTTGAGATAAATGAGAATAGAAGCGACAATCCAGGCTGCAGCCTTTACATACTTATTAATTACAAAACTTCCCATTTCCACTTTGTCACTGACGAAATGAATCAAAGGAATAATTGCAAAGCCCAATTGCAAACTCAATATCACCTGGCTGAACACGAGCAGGTCATCCACCTTATCATCGCCGTACCAGATGATCGTGATCATAGCGGGCAGAATGGCCAGCAGTCGCGTGAGTAAGCGACGTGCCCAGGGATTGATGCGCAGGCGGAGATAACCCTCCATCACAATTTGTCCGGCCAGTGTGCCAGTGATGGTTGAGCTCTGACCAGCTGCAATCAGCGCTATGGCAAATAATTTCGGAGCCAGACTGGTTCCCAGCAGGGGTGCCAAAAGTTGGTGCGCCTCTTTGATTTGTGCAACTTCTGTTCTGCCAGATTTAAAAAACACAGTTGCCGCAAGCACCAGGATAGCCGCATTGACAAAGAAGGCGGCATTGAGTGCTATGGCACTGTCGGCAAAATTCATTCTGATTGCCTGCAATATTCCTTTTCTGTCTTTTTTGATTTTCCTGGTTTGAACCAGTGCCGAATGGAGATACAAATTATGTGGCATCACGGTAGCACCGATGATACCGATGGCGATATAAAGTGCCGTATCGTTAGGAATATGCGGTACGAATCCGGACGCCACTTCTCTTAAGTTGGGTTTAGCCAACAGGATCTCTATGAGAAACGAAAAACCTACAATCAGGACGAGCCCAAATATGAAGGCCTCCATTTTCCGCATGCCAAGTTTTTGAAGGAAGAGCAAAAGGAAAGTATCGAGTACCGTGATGGCAACGCCCCATACCAGCGGAAGTCCGGTAAGCAAATGAATACCGATCGCCATTCCCAGAACCTCAGCGAGGTCGCAAGCCGCGATGGCTACTTCAGCCAAAACATACAGAATGAAGTTGATGGTGCGCGGAAAGGTTTCGCGGTTCAGTTGCGCAAGATCCCTGCCTCTTACAATTCCGAGGCGCGCTGAAAGATTTTGAAGCAGAATCGCCATGATATTACTCATGAGTAGAACCCAAATGAGTGTATAGCCGAAGCGACTGCCCCCGGCAAGATCGGTAGCCCAGTTTCCCGGGTCCATATAGCCCACACTGACCAGGTAGGCAGGGCCAAAAAAGCTAAACATCCTTCGCCACCAGGGGAGGAGATGAGTTTGTGTTGTATCTACGGTTTCATGAACTTCACTCAGTGAAGCATCCTGTTCAAGCCTTTGCAACATGTTTTACAAAAATGGATTTTGCCAATTGTTCGCTGATTGTAATGGCCGGGCCCCTACGAAAGCGTATTTCCAATGATTTGTCGAAATCAAATACCTTCTTAACCTGGATTCGGGTACCGATTTGAATCTGCTTATCGCTCAGCATCGTGAGCAATTCATCCTGCTGGCCTGCCACGCCACAAACCTCAGCGTTCGTGTTAAGCGGCCACCTGCTCAGGATCACCTGTTCGGTATTGACCATACGGCCATGCGTATCCGGGATTGGGTCGCCATGCGGATCAAACCGCGGGTGACCCAGGTAAGCATCCAGCTTGTCGATTAGTTTCCGGCTGCTTACGTGTTCCAATTCTTCTGCCAGTTCATGCACTTCATTCCATTCGAAAGCCAGCTTTTCTGCGAGAAAATATTCCCAAAGCCGATGCCTTCTCACAATTCCCAGTGCCACTTTTTTCCCCTCGGCACTTAGCCGGAATCCTTTGTACCGTTCGTAGTGAAGAAGCTTTTTTGCCTTGAGTTTCTTCAGCATGTCCGTTACGGAAGCGGGCTTGGTCTGTAAACTGGCAGCAACTTCATTGGTGGACACGGTTGGGCTATCTGCCTGCAAATGGAAGATGGTCTTGATATAGTTCTCCTCGCTGGTGGAGTAGTGCATGTCACCCTATTTTAGACAAATCTAAAAAATATTTTCCATAAACCAAAAAACGGAGGCAGGCTTGCCAGACCCTTAAAAATGCTTACTTTGCGACAACAATCAGCGTTCATGCGAAATTTGTTGATCCTCTTTTTCACTTTGCTGTCCCTGTGGAGCTGCAAAGGCAAGAAAACTTCCCTCTCGGGAGCTGAGAAAGTGGAGATCGGCGATTTCATCGAATTCTTTCCTGAAACTAAACTCCCAATTACCATCGCCGATACCGCCATCAGTCGGAAACTGCCCGATGCAACCAATATCAGTCTTCCTGTGCTGAGCAATTTTATCCCGGATTCCCTGTTCACCCGGGAATTTGGCAAAGAAGGTAAACCTAAGTTTTATGCAATTGGAAGGGTTGCTGATAAGAATAAGGAAAACTATCTTTTTTTAAAGGCAGCCACTGCTGCCAAACAAGTGGCGTACGTCCTGGTATTCTCCAAAGACATGAAGTACATGGCCGGCATGCCCATTGTAAGAAATAGTAATACACGCGATCAATTCAACGTGGGCTCAATGGACAGCAAGTATACCATCGCCATCAACAAGCAACGAAAGAATCCGGACGGACAAACCTATTACAAGAAAGACGCCTACGTGTACAACTCAGAGGGAGCATTTACCCTGATCCTTACTGAATCTAACGAGCTCTTGCAATCGAAGGTGATCGACAACCCGATCGATACGATGCGCCGCAATTTCAAATTCAGCGGCGATTACGTTCAAGACGCCAAGAACATGGTTTCCGTCAGGGATGGCAGAAAAGCGGGTCTCGTCATGGTGTTTATACATTTCGAGAAGAACAAGGGCGATTGTACAGGCGAGCTCAAAGGAGAATTTGCAATGACCAGTGCATCAACAGCTGTTTACCGTCATATAGGCGATGCGTGCGCAGTGCAGCTGGATTTTACAAATACGGCGGTGAAGATGAAAGAACTGGAAGGATGTGGAAATCACCGCGACATCAGGTGTTTATTCGAAGGCACCTATACCAAAAAGAAAGTTGCAAAGCCGAAAGAAGTGAAGGGAAAAAGTAAAAAATAAAAACGCAAAATTCAAAAATGGAAAGGAAGCAGGTTGGTTCGGGCTCTCCATGGGAGGATAAGGTGGGTTACTGCAGGGCGATCAGGGTTGGAAATATCATTGAAGTAGCCGGTACGACCGCAGTAGATGGCGATAAACTTGTTGGCAAAGACGACCTCTACGCACAAACGAAGTTCGTGCTGGAGAAAATAGAAAAAGCGTTGAAAGACCTCGGCGGTTCGTTGGAAGATGTGGTTCGGACCCGGAGCTTTGTTACCGACATCAGCCGCTGGCAGGAATTTGGTCGGGCACATGGCGAGAAATTCAGTAACATCAAGCCGGTCTCGACGTTGGTGGAAGTGAAGGCACTGATCGATCCTGAATTGCTGATCGAAATTGAAGTGACAGCAATTCTCAAATCTTAAGGACAACTTACCAGGGGATCGTAGTTAAAGATGTTCCCCAAGCCCGAGGTTAAATCACTCAATTCAATACTCATATTGACACTCCTGTAGCGCTTGATGGCCTTTAATGACGGATCACATTTGAAAGAATGTGATACCACCATCTCGTACAACACGGGATTACTGTTTGCCGCGGAATCAAAAGTTATTTGCGCAATGGGACAATCTGATATGGTCAATAAACCAAGGTTGTGCAAACTTGAAATATCCAGGTTGGAAATTTGTGTATTGGGACAAAATAGGTCATTGAGCAGGGGAGTCGTCGTTAAATTTAAATTGTGAATTGGATTGAGCATACAGTAGAGCTTGTCCAATTTGTCCAGACCGCTTAAGTCTACATTACTCACATTGCATTCACCGAATCTCAGGTTCTTTAATTCATGCAAATTCGAAACCTGTAATGTTGCCAGGGAATGACTGTAGTCTACATAAACATACGTGAGCTTAGAATTTGCTCTCAGATCGAGTGCAGTCAATGAGCTGTGTGTACATTCAAATGATTCCAATTGGGACAGCCTCGAAATATCAACGTAGGTAAATTTGTTACCCGAGCAATTCAAAGATTTAATATTCCTGAAGTAGTTGATGCCTTCGAGTGTTTGAATCTCTGTTCCCGCAGGAGAATAGGAACTTGACCAATCCTCAGGTATAGTTGGTCCCACCGCTGAATTCGTATCCAGGATTTCTCCTTCAAATACAACGCCTGGAAACTGTTTGAGTTTTTCCCGGAACACCATATCCGGAACGTTGGATGTAATCTGTATCCTTAACTCACGTGTCGTGTCAGAAATCAAATTGTGGTCACCCTCCGGCACGTATCCGGAAACGCGATACAGACCTGGTTTATTAAAGCTGATATTCCTGCCGGTCAATTTATAAACAGCCGGATCTGCATCCGTGCCATCATCATTCTTCACCATGAATTTCATATTCGTGCTGAAAGTGGAAGGCAGGGTTGCAGCTTTGAGAATGATATCACCTGTAAATGCACCGCCGGTTTGAGGAATAAGGGCTACATAAATTTCTCCCGAAACTTTTCCGCTAAATGGCGGAAGGAATATTTTGGAATTGTCATCGACCTGGAAAGAACTCACTGTAACTTTTGATTTTTCAGGCGGGGGTGGAGGAGTCGGCGAAGATTCCTTCTTACAAGCGATAACAAATAAAGCGAAGGAAATTATAGCGAATAAGAAGAGGCTTCGCAATCTGGAAAGGATAGACATGGTCAGAGGTTGAGGTTAAGAAACGGGCTCAGCGATCGTCAATTGTCTGAAGGCATAAATATAGAATAGCAATATACTTTCCGCCCTCAAAGTCAAACAAATGACCAATCCGGTTATGCCAGGCAATTTTTTTTACTTCGGATTTAGACTTTCAGCAAGATCAACTGTCCGTAATGGTAAGACAAATGATTGGTGCGATTGATCAGGAGATTCAATCGGTTCCGGTTTGGTTCCTTCTTGAAATCGTCTTCGCTAACGGCCTGATGGCGTTGAAACCATTCACCGGGAATGAGTTTTTTGAAATGGTCATTGAGTTTTGAATTGACAGCATTCCATTTTTCACGCAAAGACGCGATAGTAGGCGTAGGCTTTGCAGGCTCATCCGGTTGATTTACGAATTGCTCATATATCTGTGGGAATAATTGCTCGCCCAGGCCCAGTAAGGGCAACATTTTATCGTGAATGGCAGCCATGTGCCCCAATAAATAAACGCCCCTGTTCCTGCCGGGCGAAATCTGCAATTGCATCTGTTCATCGCTAAGGATTTCGAGTAGTTGATTGAATCTTGAAATGTGGAGATTCCAGGCGTCGAGCGCCATTTGGACGAACAATTCAGACTGTGTTTTCATCTTCATGTATATTCTTAGGTAGTCTTCGAAGTTAGTTGAATTTCTGCACGATAGTGAGATAATTACAAGCTCTGGGGAGGGATGATTCACCGTTTCTGAGTATGAGTCAAGCTCAAATTTCTATCTGCCAATATCCGGGTACCCATATTCGCTTTTGTTATCGGTTTAATAATTTCCATTTATATTGCGTCGTTTTTACACGTTAAGTAGAGTTTAAGCCTATGAGTTTTAGACATTTCAGAGTTCCATATACTTTGGACGACCAGTATTCGAAGCGAGTTGCCTATTTCTCGATGGAGTTTGCCGTTCACCAACCTTTGAAAATATACAGTGGTGGTCTTGGTTTCCTTGCCGGCTCCCACTTGCGCAGCGCCTATGAATTAAAACAGAGCCTGGTTGGAATAGGCATTCTTTGGAAATACGGTTATTACGATCAGGCCCGCAACCAGGATCAAACACTGCAGGTTCAGTGGAATGAAAAAATTTATAATTACCTGGAAGATACGGGCATCAAATTCCAGATTACCATTCACGATACGCCGGTATGGGTTAAGGCCTGGTATCTGAATCCGGAAACCTTCAAGACCGCACCACTCTTCCTCCTGAGTACAGACATCCCGGAGAACGATTATATCTCACAAACCATCACGCATCGCCTTTACGATGCCAATGTGGCTACAAAAGTTGCTCAATTCATCCTGCTTGGCATTGGTGGCGCGAAATTGTTGGATGAACTGGGATACAATCCGGAAGTATATCACCTTAACGAAGCGCATGGCGTTTCTTCTGTATTCTACCTCTACAAGAAATTTGGAAATGTTGCAGATATCAAAAAGCGTCTCGTATTCACAACGCATACCCCCGAAGAAGCAGGCAATGAGAAGCACGATATCTACCTCTGTCAGAAAATGAGTTATTTCAATGGACTCGCGGTTGACGAAGTCAAAAAGCTAACGGGCATCACAGACGACCAGTTCAATCATTCCCTGGTAGCCCTGCGGTTTGCGCGCATAGCCAATGGCGTGAGTGAACTACACGGGCATGTAAGCAGGGCCATGTGGAGCAAGACTGAAAATATTTGCCCGATTATTCATATCACCAACGCGCAAAACTGGCGCTATTGGTCTGACAAACAACTTTATTATTCGGCAGATGAAAACAATAACGAACGCTTTGACGATCGAAAAAAATACCTGAAGCGCCGCGCATTCGATGTTGTTGCCGATCAAACGGGAAAATTATTTGACCCCAATATTCTCACCATCGTTTGGGCAAGAAGGTTTGCCGGTTATAAGCGTGCAGACCTGATTACGCGTAACAAGGAGAAATTTGAGAGCCTGATGAACAACAAGAAACATCCAATCCAGTTCATTTGGGCGGGCAAGCCTTACCCGGTTGATTATCCCGCTATCTCAGATTTCAATCATCTCGTCAACATCAGCAAGCAATATAAAAATATGGCTGTGTGCACGGGCTATGAATTGACGTTGAGCAAACGCCTGAAACAGGCCGCGGACGTTTGGTTGAACAACCCGCGTGTTCCCCGCGAAGCATCCGGCACGAGCGGCATGACAGCAGCGATGAACGGGGCCGTGAATTTTTCCACCGATGACGGCTGGATTCCCGAATTTATTCACCAGGGAAATAATGGATTTGTGGTGCCCAAGGCAGATTATGCAACCATGCACGTACAAGAGCAGGATCAATATGACCTTGACCAGGTCTACGAAATCCTGGAAAAGCAGATCATTCCGATGTATTATGAGAACTACGATGTTTGGCGGCAGATCATCAAGAATGGCATGCAGGACGTTCGATTCCGATTCGATAGCGGAAGGATGGCAGACGAATACTACAAGCTCCTTTACAAATAATTAACGTTTTTAGCTAATCTTCTTATGTAATTCAGCAATTCAAAGCATCTGGTTTTTATCACGAAACCAGATGTTATATGAACTTCAAACTCATTTCCCTTTTTTCGATCCTATTTTTTAATCTGCCGTCAAATGCAGCGGAAGGGCCGACCAATGTTACCGCAGAACTTAAGTCGGTTACCGTTTACCGTGGGGGCGCCGAAATGGTCCATGGGGTCAAACAAAACCTCAAACAGGGCACCAACGATCTCCTCATCACCCGGGTCAGCAACCAGTTGGAGCTGTCCAGCATTCGCATCACCGGCGCCGAGAAACTATCCATATTATCAGTTGAATTTTCGGCCGATTACCTCATACCGCATACACAAAATGCGGCAGAGAAAAAGTTGAAAGACTCGCTCGACAATCTTTCGGATGAGATCGAAAGAAACCGCGTATTGTTGACGACTGATAAGGAACTGATGGACGTGCTGAAAGCCAATAAACAAATGGCGGGCACACAGACCGGACTGAGCATTGCTGAATTGATGAAGATGATGGATTACTATCGGACCAAGACCCTCGAATTGCAGTCGGAGATTTCCAAAACTAATGATAAGAATAAAAAACTGGAGGAGCAGAGGTCAAGAATAGCCAATCAACTTGCAGAGGAGGAGAGAAAAGGCCAGGTACCCGGAGGCAGGCTCAGGCTCCAGGTATTAGCACCCGTGCCCGGGAATTATGATTTCACGATTTCATATCTCACTGCACATGCCGGGTGGGTGCCATCTTATGATCTCAAAGTTGAAAGCATATCTAAACCATTAAAACTGATTCAAAAAGCGCGTATTATTCAAACAACAGGCTTTGACTGGAGCCAGGTGAAATTGAATTTGTCAACTTCTTATCCCAGTCAGCATGGTGACGCGCCAATTTTCAAGACCTGGTTTCTGGCCTATATAGATCCCATGCAGCGACTTAGAAATTCGAACGGTTATATCAACACCGTACCGGGAATGGCTGCCAGTAAGCAGTTGAACGAGACATCGACAACCGGAAACAGCATGCGGCTTGATGATGGTGATTTAGGCGATCACGTAACTGTCCGCGACAATGAAATGGACGTTGTATTCGATATCGACCTTCCGTATGATATTCCTGCTAACGGTAAAGATCAACATGTGGTACTTAAGGAAACAAATGTCAGTTCGGTTTACACTTATTACGCGGCGCCGAAACTGGACAAAGACGCTTACCTGTTAGGTGAGATTGCCAATTGGGAAGATTTGCATTTGCTGGCAGGGGAAGCCAATATCATTTTCGAAGGAACCTACCTGGGCAAGACAGCCATCGATCCGAAGTCCGTATTGGACACACTCACGCTTTCTCTTGGAAAAGATAAGCGCGTGGTAGTGAAGAGAGAAAAGCTCAAAGATTTTAGCAGCGAAAAATTCCTGGGTTCCAGCAAGAAGCAGACCATCGCTTACGAAATCACCGTGAAGAATAACAAGAAAGAAAAAATACAAATGTTGCTGAAAGACCAATATCCCATTTCAACCGACAAAGACATTGAAGTGGAATTGTTGGAATCAAGTGGTGCGGTGATTAATAAAGAATCAGGCGTTCTAACCTGGAAACTTGAGCTCGCTCCAGGCGAGTCTAAAAAATACAGGATAAGTTACAGCGTGAGGTATCCAAAGGACAAGGTGGTGAATCTATAGAGAGATTCAAGATTCAGGATTCAGGATTCAAGGGATCCTGAATCCTGAATGCCTTACCTTTGCCTCCCATGCATTATGTTTCTGTAGAAGGACTTACGAAGGCCTATGGTATTCAGCCGTTATTCCGAAATCTCGGCTTTCATATTGAAGAAGGCGATAAGATCGCGCTTGTCGCACGCAACGGTTCTGGTAAGTCGACCCTATTGAAAATCCTTGCGGGCCAGGAAACCGCGGACGAGGGAAAGGTCTGGATTCACAAGGATGTAACGGTTGCCCTCTTTGAACAGGAACCCCAGTTTAATGAAACAGCCACTATTCTCGAAAATATTTTCGATCACGATCATCCCATAATCAATGCGATTCGACATTATGAGTCGGTAAGTGATTCCCACGATACTGAAAAATTGGGAGCCGCCATCGTGAAAATGGACGAGCTGGGAGCCTGGGACTTCGACAGCAAGGTGAAGCAAATTCTGGGCAAGCTGAATATTCATCATCTCAATCAGCCCGTCAACACGCTCTCCGGTGGTCAGCGTAAGCGCGTTGCACTTGCGAAAACGCTGATTGATGTTGGCTTCGAACACAAGCATGTTTTACTGATCATGGATGAGCCCACCAACCATCTCGACGTTGAAATGGTGGAATGGCTGGAGCACTATCTCAACCAGGAAAGGGTAACGCTTCTTTTGGTATCGCACGATCGTTATTTCCTGGATGCGGCATGTACTGAGATCTGGGAGCTGGATCGTGACGAGCTCTATGTATACAAGGGCGATTACGAAAACTTTATGGAAAAGAAAGCTGCCCGGCAGGAAAGCGAAGTGGCAAGTGTAGACAAAGCAAAGAATCTGTATCGAAAAGAATTGGAATGGATGCGAAAGCAGCCGAGGGCAAGGACCACCAAATCGAAGAGCCGCATTGATGCATTTTACGAGGTGGAGACCCGGGCGAAAAAGAAACTGGGCGATGCAAACCTTGAATTGCAAGTGAAGATGAGCAGGCTTGGCGGAAAAGTGGCCGAACTCAAAAAAGTATACAAGAGTTACGCAGACAAAGTGATCCTCAAAGGATTTGACTACACATTCAAAAAGGGTGAAAGAATAGGCGTCGTCGGAAAAAATGGCGTCGGTAAATCAACCTTCCTAAATATCATCCAGGGACTTGAGCCTCCAGATAGCGGCAAAGTGAATATCGGCGATACGGTCGTATTCGGAAATTATTCACAACAAGGTTTGATCATCAAGGAAGACATGCGTGTGATCGAGTATGTCAAAAATATTGCGGAAAATTTCCCATTGGCATCCGGTGGCAGTTTGAGCGCCTCCCAATTTCTTTCGCTGTTTCTGTTTCCACCTGAACAACAATACACTTATATCTCGAAGCTCAGCGGAGGCGAAAAAAGAAGACTTCATTTGCTTTCTATTTTATTCAGAAACCCCAACTTTCTGATCCTGGATGAACCCACCAATGATTTGGATCTGCCCACGCTGGGCGTACTTGAAAATTTCCTGAGTGACTACCAGGGCTGCATTCTCCTGGTTTCGCACGACAGGTATTTTATGGACCGGCTCGTCGATCATTTGTTTGTGTTCGACGGTGATGGGGCGATCAGCGACTTCCCCGGAAATTATAGCGATTACAGGCTGAGCAGGAGAGAAGAGGAAACTGAAAAAGACCTGGTAACTGCAGCTCCTGCCGAGGCTATTTTAAAAGATAAGCCAGCCGAAAAAAAGAAACTTTCTTTTAAAGAAAAACGGGAATTCGAGCAGCTGGAAAATGAAATCAAGACGCTGGAAGTTGAAAAGAAGCTCGTTCACGAACAATTAAACAGCGGCAATACCGGTTTTGAAGAGTTGCAAAAACTTTCCCGGCGAATAGGAGAGATTGAGCAGCTTTTGAGTGGTAAAGAATTGAGATGGCTGGAACTAAGTGAGTTTGCTTAGAAGGTTGGACGCTAACACCAACGAACTTTCGACCTGCATCGCGGCAGGCTTTTTAATTTTAAACTTTCAATTTGATGGATACCTACGTAAAGCCAGTTGAAATCCGATGGGCCGATCTCGATCCCAATTTTCACGTGTTGCATTCGCACTATTACGATTTTGGTGCGTATATCCGTGTCTGTTATTTCATCGATCATGGCATCACACTGGAAAAATTAGCCGAAAATCACCTCGGTCCCATCTTGTTCAGGGAAGAATGCCTGTTTAGAAGAGAAATCAAATTCGCAGATTCAGTAACGATCGGCCTCGAGCTGCTCAAATCGCGCAAGGACGCTTCAAGATGGAGTATCATCCACAAAATCATGAAAAACGGAACTGAGCTGGCAGCGCAGATAACCGTTGATGGTGCATGGATTGATACAAAAAAAAGAAAGTTGACGGCCCCGTTGGAAGAATGGATCAGCACCTTCGAGAAAATGCCGAGAGCGGAAAATTTTGAATGGATCTGATCTGGCAGGAATACCCTTCGCAACCATGCTATCGACTACACAACAATTATATAGAAACGCGTATAAGGGGCTTTCCTCCTCAACCTGGTGGTTATGCATTGTGATGCTCGTGAACAGGAGTGGCACAATGGTCATTCCATTTATGACGATCTATCTCACCCAGCAACTCCATTACACGCTTGTTCAGGCAGGCATTGTGATGGGGCTGTTTGGATTTGGCGCGATCTGCGGCGGCTATTTCGGAGGTCGCCTGAGTGATAAGATCGGTTTCTACAACGTTCAAATGATTACGCTGCTCGGTGGTGGATTCCTGTTCATCGTTTTGGGCCAGATGAGCAGCTATACTTCGATCTGCATTTTTACTTACTTGCTTAGCCTGGTAAACGAAGCTTTTCGACCCGCCAATGCAGCTGCAATAGCTCAATACAGCAACGAAGAAAACAGAACGCGTTCGTATTCGTTGAACAGGCTTGCCATCAACCTGGGTTGGGCTGTAGGCAGCGCCCTGGGTGGTCTGCTTGCAACGATCAATTTTCATCTGTTGTTTTGGGTAGATGGGATTACGAATATGGCTGCGGCAGTCCTAATGTGGTATTTTTTGAAACCGCCTTCCAAACCCGCAGCCACACATGTTAAGGTTGACAATGAAGTAGGCGGGCAATCGGCCTACCGTAATCGCAGTTATTTGATATTTATAGGACTCACGATTCTCTTTGCTGCCTGCTTCTTTCAATTATTTACCAATTTTTCCCTATTCCTGAACCGAGAACTGGGGTTTTCAAAACTCTTTATCGGTTTCATTATGGCGCTCAACGGCATCATCATTGCCTGCGTTGAAATGATCATTGTCTTCAGCCTGGAAGGAAAACGGCCACCTTCTTATTTCATATCGCGTGGCGTCCTGCTAACCGGTATCAGCTTCACCTTGCTTAACCTGTTGCCACCAACGCATGCCATGGCGGTCCTCATCATTACGTTGATTACATTCGGTGAAATCCTGGCGATGCCGTTCATGAATACGTTCTGGATCAGCCAGTCCGCCCGGCACAATCGAGGGCAATACGCCGGTTTGTACACCATTGCCTGGTCTGTTGCGCAAACCTTCGGGCCGGTGCTGGGTGCAAATGTTGCAGACCATTATGGATTTTACAGCCTGTGGTGGATACTGGGGCTCGTTTGTTTTTCTGCCGCACTGGGTTACCTCCTTCTTGGGCGTTCATTGGGCCGATCAACAAAATATTCCTTTAAAACCTAAGTCGATAATTAAGATTGAAAACGAAAAATAATATGACCGGCAAGAACAGTCCCACCATCCAGGCAAAGAAAATAAAAAATTTCTGAGTAGGATTTAAGTCTGCCTGGGAAGCCGGTTTCAGTATGGGTTTCATGTAGGTAATGACCGCTGATTCATTTTCATCAGCGACCTCGGGATCCAAATGACGGAGTTGCCTCACAAAAGGAATCATTTCTTTTCTGATGGCCCAATATTCCTCGCTACTCAATTCTTCGTAGGTCTTGTGATAATCGATCTTGTTTTTATCAAGCACTTTTCTGATTCTTTCAGTGCTGTTGATCGACCGCAGCCGGAACAAAAGCAACGGCACCAGGATCAGAAAAAGATATTGATGCGTTCTGACGGCAAAAAAGGCAAGAAGAGCCGACGACAAAACGATAAAGGCCGACTGGATGGTTCGGTTGGATTCAAAAAATATCGTTTCCAATAACTGTCCGCCGTCAAGCGGACTTACGGGGAGCAGATTGAATACATTTAGCAACAGCAGCAGGAGGGCTGCCTGAAAGTAGAAGGGATGCGAGGTTTGGACGTAGAGCCAGCCGAAAAGGATCCCCAGGACGATGCCCGGTAAGGGCCCCGCTAAAAGTGTTATGGCCTTCTGGTATTGAGAAACCTGATGAGGTTCCCCAGAGACGTACGCGCCCATAAAAGGAACAAAAAACATCTGCACGTCCCGGTAGCCAAATTTTTTCATGGCAATGAAATGTCCGAGCTCATGGAGAAAAATGACAATCACTAGCAGTAAAATGTAGCTTAGGTGACCCCGAAAGAGGATATAATAGACACCAATATAGACGGCCAAACTGATGACAGTTTTCAGAACATTTGTCCTTTCGGCTTCCGGCTCGGGCTTGGGATGCTCTTCCGGCTTCTCATTCTGATCCTGATCTCTTGATTCCTGGTCCATGCAGCTCATTTAGACCATCAATTTAGCAAAAACAGGATGGAGTGGCGGCCTGATTTTAAGCTAAATACAAGACAATTGTGCATTGGCTGTGGATATTTTACCCCTGGTGAAACAATTCCTTAATGATTCCTTAATACTGACGCAGGCGATAAGCTTTACTTTAGCTTAAATGTTTAACCATGAAATGGGTAATGAAATCCAGGTATCCCTCGCCCGTCTACGCATTAAAGAAAAACGACTTTACCCTCATGACGTGTACCATCAACACTCATCTCAAATGCCTTAGAGCTGAATGTGGTGATGATCGCCGGAACTTCTTTCTCGAGAAAGAAAAAATGGCGCGTTATGAGACCATTCTCCGCACTGAATATGGTTTAATCTTCGGAAATCTCCTTTTTGACCGCATGAGCGACAACGAAGGCTCAGTTTGGATAAATGATCAGCTTTTACGCTTTAGAATAGAAAAGGATAATCTGTCTACCATTCACTTTTTCAAATCAGACCACAACCAGCCTTTCTTTTCTTGTGATCTTGGCGTTCCTCCAAATTCGTTGCCGGACCAAAAGCATAGCGACGAGAATTACCTGCTCTTCGCGTCGGCTTGGTTCCTAAGCCTTCCCGTGGGAGCAAAACAATTGGTTCACGCCTAAGGGTTTCAGTAAAAAGACTAACTTGTAAGGATATTTCGGATTCGTGGAAATATCTTCTGCACATCTTTACCTGGCAGCACTTTGGTTCGCCTATTATGTTCTTCACAGCATCCTGGCGGCGATCCATTTGAAGCAATCCATTCAAAAAAAATTCCCGGCATTTTACCCTTATTACCGGGCCTGCTATTCTGCATTCTTTTTTATTACCCTGGTCGGAATCCTGTACTACCAGGTGAAAATGGAGTCACCTTTACTTCTTGCGCCGTCCTGGGGCAACTACATTCTTGGCATTCCCATGGGGTTGGTTGGCGTCTCAATCATGCTGATTTGCATTCGTAAATATTTCTACCACCTGAGTGGCGTGAAAGTGTTTTATAATCACACTGATGGGGAGGAAAGCTATTTGGAAATTGACGGTTTGCACAGACTGATGCGCCATCCGCTTTATGCAGGAACTTTGCTATTTGCCTGGTCCATTTTCGTACTGCGTCCGGAATTGAGTTCACTGATCATGTGTGCGCTCATGAACCTTTACCTATTAGTTGGAATTCGGATAGAGGAGCGAAAACTGGCTTCGGAATTCGGCGCAGCCTATTTACAGTATAAGGAAAGGACGCCGATGCTTATTCCAAGTTTTAGGAAGAGTGGATGAATTCAGGCATTTACCACTTTCTGAATCAGCACATTTTTGTTGCGAAGGTCAACGCCTCCCTGGAGAACCGCTTTCAGGTTGGCGAGGTAAAATGTCCAACCCTTGCCACATTCAATATAAAAGTATCGCTGCTCCGAGATATCGGTCATCGGCATTTCCTGCACCAATGAACAGATGTTTTCATTCTGTTCTTTAATTACCGAAACCGTAACGATGCAGCCGCCTGAGAAGGTAAATTGAAAATGATCTTTTCCATTTGCTTCCAGTATTTGTCCCTTTTCAAAGGTATCGTCGGGATAACCATGCCATAGCCATCGATACTGATCGCCTTTTTCAAACGGTTCTGTTCGCCCTCTTTCCTGCCCGTTTTCCTTTGTATAAATCGATTCTCTTAAAAACCATGATTCAATGCCATCCCTGGTTGCCCAGGCATTGTAAATCACAACTGTCTTGAGGGAATTCAGCGTGATCCTTTTTTCAAATTTTTTCCAATCGTAGTCTGTCATAACTGTAGATTGAATCTTTTAAGCAAAAAGGCTTCAAGGTTTTTTGAGAAATTTCAGGCAGACCGGGTTTGGAATTTCCAGGCTTGTACCTGAATATTCAAGCATGCCATTTTCAACGCTTCTTTTGAAAATAACAACATTGTTGCTCTCCTGGTTTGCAACAAGCAACCATTTGCCCGAAGGGTCAATGCTGAAATTTCTGGGCGTTTCGCCCATGGTGGTTTGAAATCCCAGGCTGCTCAATTTGCCGTCTTCCGGGTGGATGGCGAACATTGCGACAGTATTGCTTTCTCCCCGGTTGGAAGCGTACAAAAATTTACCATCCTCAGATACGTGAATGTCGGCGCTGCCCTTTTTGCCCGTGAAATCATATGGATGGTTGTTGATTCGTTGTATGCGCGCAAAGGATCCGTTGGAATAACTGTACACGGATACCATTCCCGAAAGTTCCTCAATCAGGTAGGCAAATGGCAACGTGGGATGAAAAACAAAATGCCGTGGGCCGCTGCCAGGGTCAGTATTTACAAAAGGAGTTTTAGCGGGCAACAAGGGTTGTTTCTTCTTGGGATCGTACTGGTAGATCATGAGTTTGTCAATGCCAAGGTCCGGGACAACCACAAAACGACCGTCGGGTGAAAAAACTGTGGAGTGCACGTGCGCCTTTTCCTGCCTTTGAGTATTAACACTGCTACCGCTGTGTTGAATGAGTTCCGATTGGTCGCCTAAACTTCCATCCGCGCTCACGGGAAAAACAGCCACATTTCCTCCACTGTAGTTGCCAGCCACCACGTACTTGTCATCCGGCGCTACGGCAACATAACAAGGATCGTCTCCTCCTGTGGCTTTTTTGTTGAGGAACCTGAGATTCCCGGTAGCAGCGTCGAAACTGTAAGCGCTCAGCTCACCTGGCTTTCCACCTCCGTTTTCGACCACTGAATACAGATAGCGGCCGTTGGGTGAAAGTGCGAGATAAGAAGGATTCTCAATCCCTTTAGCAACGCTCACAAGTTTGGCGGCCCCGGTTTCTGTATTGAAGTCATAGACATAAATCCCTTCACTTTTGCCCTTCGTGTAAGTGCCTACGAACAGAAATACGCTTTGAGCCTGTATTTGAATTCCCATGGAAAAAATTGTAATCAGGAGGAGCAGCCGCATGTGGCAAAATTTGGTATTCCCTCAAGTTACTGCCTGAAATGCAGAAAAGCCCTGGTTTTATAACGGTAAAATGCCTTTGAAATAATATTTACGTTAATCATCCATTTCAATGAGGCTGACGTATTAACAAACCTCAGAATTCATCCTTGCGCAAAACGATACATGACCCAGCAAAGCAAGGCAGTGAGAATAAGGGCAACAATCAACTTATTTCTTTCCCATAATGATTTCCATCGAAGTTCGAACAACCAATTTTGGAGCAGGTGATCTGAAACCGAATGAGGTTCTGCGATCCTCTTCAGTTGTTCATAGATATTGTGGGCATGTGAAAAAGGCAATGGTGCAGAAGCCGCAACCAGTTCTCGAATGATTTGCTCATTGGTGAATTCATCGTTGAATTGTTTGAGCACTACAATTCGTTCGCTTGAGACAAGCTCCAGTATTTGTACGGCCGCGACGTCATAGTTGATCTTGAACTTGTTGCTTGCTGCAACCTTCGCCCGGAAAGACCTGCATTCAGTAAGAATTAAATAGGGGCTGAGGGAGGGTTGTTTTCTTTCCCGCCATGCATATCCGGTTGACCATCGCCGGTAGTGGTATTCTTCTCGCCTTTTGGGATCGGACAGTGTTTCATACGCTTCCTGCAAAAGCCTGAATTTTTCTGCAGCTTCAGGGTTTTCGGGATTTTTGTCGGGATGAAATTGAAGTGCAAGCCTCCTGTAGCTCTTTTTAATTTCCTGCCTGGTAGCATTGGGTTTTAGCTGCAGGATAGAATAATAGTCTTTCGTTGTCATTTCGGGCTTCAAAAATAGGCATTTGTTAAGGCCTCAGCTATCCCCGTTTTTTTCTTGGTTGATTCATAAAAATGGATAATTTCGCGACCGAAAATTCGTTGATAAATAAGTGAATCCATATCCTTTTGTATGAAAATTTCCGGTTCCGTTACCTTGATCCTGAAGCAGACTGTTGTGCTGCCGGCCCTGATCCTTTCGGGGATCTATTGCAGTTGCCAATCGCCGGCTGCAGAAGGCCATTTCGCCTCCCATTCGGATAGCAGCAAATCCATTTCCGTTCCATCGTCGCCAGTGGCGGTCCTTAGTATAAAACCAGATAAGGCCATCAATATCCTGGAGAAAAAGGAAGTGCCCATTCTTTGCTATCACCAGATCAGGGATTGGACGGCCAAAGATTCCAAAACTGCTAAAGACTACATCGTTCCTGTGGCGCAATTTCGCGAACAAATGAAGATGCTGTCCGACAGTGGCTATCATACCATTTTGCCAGATGAGCTTTACGCGTATTTAAACGAGGGTAGAAGCTTGCCTTCCAAACCCATCATGCTCACCTTTGATGATACCGACGATGACCAATACCAGGTCGCCGTGCCCGAAATGAAGAAATATGGATTCAAGGCCGTATTCTTTATCATGACTGTTTCAATCGGTCGGCCCAATTACATGACGGCCGCACAGGTGAAGGAACTTGCCGATGCCGGACATGAGATCGGGTCACATACCTGGGATCATCACAATGTGAAAAAGTACGAAGGCAAGGATTGGGAGGTTCAGATCGAAAAGCCCCTGGCCCAATTGGAAAAAATAACTGGCAAGCCCATTCGCTATTTTGCATATCCATTTGGATTGTGGAATGAGGCAGCAATTCCCCAACTGAAGCAAAGAGGATTCATCGCAGCATTCCAACTTTATGCAAAAAGAGATGAGATAGATCCGCTGTATACGATTCGCAGAATAATTGTTCCCGGCGAATGGAGTTCAAACACGCTTAACAAAAGAATCCTGTCAAGTTTTGCTTCAACCTCCCGGCAACTTGCATTGAAATAATAAGTCCCCTGTAAACATTTTACCCCGTCACTTGTTGAGAAAACATGGTGATGAAAAAATATCTATTTCGAACAATCGCAGTCTTGTTGCCGTTGATTGCATTGAATTCTTTTTCACAAAATACTTCTCTGCAGGTGGACTTATCCGGGTTGCGAAATGCGAAGGGACATGTGCTGGTGAGTGTGTTCAGAACAGAAGCGGGATTTCCGGATGACCCTTCGAAGGCCGTGCAAAAACAGCGGGTTGCGGTGAACGGCGATAAGGCGGTGGCCAAATTCAACGCTTTGCCAAATGGCACATATGCTGTGGCCGTTTTGCATGATGAAAACGACGACCTGAAAATGGATAAGAATTTTGTCGGAATCCCGAAAGAAGGGTATGGATTTTCCAACAATGCCATTCGTTTAACCGGCCCGCCCTCTTTCAAGGAAGCGAGCTTTGAGCACGACAAGAACCAAGTTTTGGAAATTAAGGTAAAGTATTAAACAAGATTCAGGATTCAGGATTCAATAAACCAGGAATCCTGAATCCTGAATCTTGAATCTTTGAATTATTCAGTCTTAAACCCCAACGCAGCCACATAGCCTTTGTTAGGGGTGCAATTTTTGAAAAGACTATTGCTGATAAAACCAAACAAGGCCTGGTTGATCTCCTCCATGTTTTTTGGCCTGGCTTTCCTGATTTCTTCAAAAGTAGAGCGCGGCGTTTCCGCATATTGAATCACCTGGTCGTAAAACTTCGGCAACGAAAATTCTACAATTCCTTTTTTGTTTTCCGCCTTCTTATAGGGCCAGAAATGCCACCCCACGGCATTCGAGTCAAGCACTTTTCTGAAATCACGAACCCATTCGTCCGTGTTTTCGCCGGTTTCTCCGCAATAGAGTGGTACATTATATTTCCTGCTGAAATCAAGATAATCCTGGATCACAGCCGTAGTCGCGGGCGTCCAGTATTTGTGAAACGTGTAAATCAACTTGTTGTCAAAGGGTTGACCGAAGGGCTTGAAATCAGAATCCCATTGGGCGCCTCCCAGGAAGATGAGATGATTTTTATCCGATTCCCGAACAGCCGCCGTGATTTTTTTGTAAAGCGGTTCAAGTAGTGGATTGAGCTTCGCCTTGTCAAAATAGTGGGCGATGGGTTCATTCAATAAATCATACCCCATCACGGTGCAATCATTGGCATAATGTTGTGCAATGGTTCTCCAAATGTTGATGGTAAGCTGTTGGCTTTCTCCATTCTCAAACAGGTAAGGATAACCGTAACTATCATCAATATTGTCCCCGGTTTGTCCTGCAGGCGCACAATGCATATCGAGAATAACGTAGAGGCCTTCTTTCCTGCACCACCCCACCACCCGATCCATCAGTTCAAATCCTCTCGCGATTCCCTTTCCGCCCAGGTAATATTCATCGGTAAATAGCTTGTAATGGAAGGGGATGCGGATGGAATTCATCCCGATGGATTTGAGGTAGTGAATATCCGCCTCTGTGACATAGCTTTCCAGGTATTGTTTCCAGAACTTCACAGCCTGGTCTGGACCGATTAATTCGTCGATCAGTTCCTGGATGAGCCGGGGGGAGGTTGATTTGGTGAATTTGAACATATAACCTTCCGGCACCAGCCAGTTTCCGAGGTTGGTGCCCTTCATCAGAAATTCACTTCCGTCGGGGCCAATGACAGACCTCCCTTTGACGCTGATGAATTTGCAATTCTGCGCGAGCGCCGTGATGCTTAACCCAAGAGCCAGAAAACAGGTAAAAAATTTATGCATGTTGAATCACCGAGTTTTGAAAATTGGAATTCAAATTAACAAATTATCCGCGCCAGCTGGAAAGAAAAAGCAACTAAAGCTTGCACTTGTCAATAATTGTTTCAAAATTTACACCAGGAAGCCAAAGCGCTCCGCATTCCTCCACTTTCATTTTTTCGAACATTTTCCTGGTTTTAAAAATTAAAGGAAGCTTTTCTTTAGTTTCTCCCACTCATAACTACGCATAATCCTTCCCGTTAGGGTTCCATGAATGACCATGGCAGCCTGCCAGGCTATTCACGTTAGTGCAATGTCTTTTAAAAAACAAAACTCCTCAATATGAAAAAAATCTCTAACACCGGCTTGCACCATTCAGTCTGGAGAATCTTATCACTCACGGTTGTATTTCTGTTTGTTTTTACACTTAGTTGCAATAAGGTGACTGATCAATTCCCATGGCGACAAAGCGGCAACGACAAAGGGAACGACATTGGTAATATCAAGCATGAAACAGGAGACCTGGTCTATGACTGGACAGACATGCAATTGAGAATTATCTTGAATTCAAATCCCACAATCGGCAACGGTGTGGTGATTCGGTTTTTTGGATATTGTGGGATTGCAGTTTATGAAGCAGCCCAAAGGGGCATGCCGGGTAACACCAGCCTCTCAGGCCGTATCAACCAAATGCCTGAAATGCCCCAGCCTACAGGCAATAACTATAGCTGGTCGGTTTCAGCAAACACTACATATGCTGCAATGACCAGGGCTTTTTTCCTCGCCATGACAACTGCACAAAAGGCCTCCGTGGATTCCCTGGAAAAGGCATACAATGACCGGTTAAAGCAAAATCTCATGCCCGATGTTTTTACCCGTTCGCAAAGTTTTGGCCAGTCTATAGTGGCTGCAATCTTGCAGTGGTCGGCATCCGATTTGTTCAGCCAGGCAAATGCACCCTATACTCGACCTGATTTTCCCGGAGCATGGGAACCCACACCACCGTTATTCGGACCTCCCATTACGCCCTATGCGGGAAACATACGTCCGTTCCTGCAGATTCATGCCAGCGGCAATTCGGCACCGCCTCCATTTGCATATTCCGAAACCGTGGGATCAGATTATTACAATATGATAAGGGATATTTATGACGTGTCATTCAACCGGACAACCGACCAAACAAATATGGCGCTCTGGTGGAATGACCTGGGACTTTATATAGGCTACACGCCTCCGGGCCATATCATGAATGTGGTGAACACGGTATTGAGACAAGAACATCGCGACCTTATTACTTCAATCCAGGTTAATGCAAAAGCGGGTATGGCGTTATGGGATGGATTGATTATGTGTTTCCGGTCAAAATACCAGTACAACCAAATGAGGCCGGTTACCTATATCGCAAGGTTCATCGATCCTAACTGGCTTCCACTAATTCCGACACCTTCGCATCCTGAGTACCCGGCCGCGCATGCTTACATCACTTCTGCAGCGATGGCTGCCGCTGCCAGCGAAATTGGCGATCATCACGAATTTATTGATCGTACATACGAATTTTTGGGATGGCCGGCGCGACCTTTTTCAACCTTAAATGATGTTGGAATAGAGGCTGGAAATTCAAGAAGGTTTGGTGGTATTCACTACGCACCATCCATTACTGTAGGGCACAACGACGGGAAAAAGGTGGGTGAGGAAATTGGTGCAATTTCATTTAAGAAATAGACTGGATTACTTTTTGAAAGAAAACCTGGGGCCTTTAAACAAAAGGTCTCAGGTTCTCTTTTTGCACTTACTTATCCTCCATAATCAACGTGTAAAAGAAAATCATCCGTCTAAAGTCTTCCAGGCTGAGGCGCTCATCGATGCCATGATAACCCTTCGAGTCGATACTGGGAACAAATTTCAAAACGCCATCTGAAACGGCCGAAAAATGTTTGCTATCCGTTGCGCCCATCAGCATATAGGGCACCGGGATCACGTTGGGCATTATTTCATAACACACCGATTCAACCTTTTTAAAGGCGGGACCATTAACCGATGTAATGGGAGATGCCTCGCCATTTAGTTTGAATGGCATGATCTTTACCCTGTCGTCATTGATCTGCTTTTTCATAAAGGCAATGACATCATCCTGCTTGTCGACATTTAGGTTCCTGCAATTCACAATAGCTACTGCACGTGATGGAATAACATTATCCTTCACGCCTGATTGTAAAATGGTTGGAACGATCGTTGTGTGAAAGAGACTGTTGGTCACATGGTCTGATTCAAATTTTTTCCGGAGTAGATTGCCGAACAGCCATTGGTTACTGATCGCCATTCTTTCCTTAAACGAAAGGCCCGGGCCAACCCGTTCCAACAAACTTGCCATGGGGGCAGTGACGTGATAAGGCATTTGTTCCTTTCGCAAATTCACCACGGCACGGGTGAGAATGTCAATGGCCGTTTCTTTTTCCGGCATCGAACTATGTCCTCCCGGTTTTTCAACACTCAGTTGAAAAGACAGAAATCCTTTTTCTGCAACGCCAATGGCGGCAATCGGTCGATTCAAACTTGGGAACTGTTCCAAAGTAATTTCGCCTCCTTCATCCAATACCAATTCGGGATGAATATTATTTTGAGCGAACCAGTTTGAAATCGTCTTAGCACCGCTACCAATAACTTCTTCATCGTGTCCCAGACTAATGTAAATTGTCCGCTCAGGCTTGAAACCATGTCTCAGCAAGTCTTCTGCGGCTTCGAGAATAGTGATTGCACTTCCTTTGTCATCTGCCGCGCCTCTTCCCCAGATTTGATTATCTGCAACCTCGCCACTAAAAGGTGCGTGCGTCCACCGATCAACAGTTACCATTTCAACAGGAACCACATCGGTATGCGCCATCAATACCCAGGGTTTCAGCGAGGTATTGGAACCCTTCCAGGTATAGAGATAACTGAAACTTCTAAAAATCTGGCGATTGAGGTTTTGATGGACGAGTGGATAGGATCTTTCCAGGAACTGCCTGAAGCGAATAAATTCGGTGGTATCTACCGGCAGGGTATCTGCGTATGAAATGGTTTTAATGCGGATCGCTTCCTGCATATGGGCAACTGCAGAATCGTGAATAGCTGGCTGCTGAAGCGATGGCTTCGCCGGGATGGAGTGGCTGAAACGAAAAGTATTGAATAGAATAAAAGCAATGAGAAGGACAATAGCGATACCCAGTATCCCAAGAATTCGTTTGATCATGCGGTTGAGCTTAACGGTAAGATAAGAAAAACTGCATGATTAGTTGACTAGTTAACTAGCTCCTGCTCAATCAGGTCGTGAAAGTTGTTCTCATTTTCCCATATCCATTGTGGAAGTCTTTGTTGGATGATTTTCCAACCATTGTCCTCCTTTTGCATACGGAATATGATTCGGTTGCCGCGGTCATCGCTCACGTCCACCGTGAACATGCCTTCCTTGATACCGTTGATTTTCCTAAAATTAAACTCTTTGAGGCGTCCGTCCGCTTTCAACAGTCTTGTGAACTGAATGTTTCTGGTGAATTGAATGTGCATAGTCGTAGTGGTAAGATTAAAGTATGCATCAATTTACATGCAATAATTTGATAAAAGCCTGTTAATTAGACAATAAGTTTTGCACAATTAAAATTATACCCGAAAATGGTTATGGGCGTTTAGGTAGTTAATCGGTTAACCGGTTTATCAGTTAAACAGTTAGCCAGTTAACCAGTTAACCGGTTAACCAGTTGACTGGTTGATTAGTTGATTAGATGTATAGTATTTCTGATCTACTGGTTAACTGATCCACTGGTTAACTAGCTCGTGCTGATCATCTCCGCGCTTTGTTCCTCCACAGCTTTGCTGCTTGCACGATAATGGATATACCTTCTGCCAAGATTCAATAGTACAAAGCTGGTTATCGCACAGGCGGCCATCATACCGCTCATGGGCAATGCGGTATGGTTGTTCAGAAAACTCACAAGGGCTGTGATGCATGCACCAATCGCCATTTGAAAACCTCCCAGGAGGGCAGAAGCACTTCCCGCATGTCTACTGAAAGGGGCGAGAGAAAGCGCAGAAGAATTCGGGAAAACAAATCCCTGGCAGCACAGAAAAATGAAGACAAAAAAAATGGTGCTGAACAACTCAAACCAATCTAACCATACCCCAAAAAATAAGAGCACGCCAGTAATGGATTGACACAACAAGGCGACCCTGATGATGTCTTCGCTCTTGTATGTTTTGAGTAATACGCTGTTTAATTGGCTTGAGCCGATCAAACCCATCGCCACAAGTGCAAATATCCATCCGTATTGCCGTTCTGTGACATGATGTAATTCCATAAATACTGAAGGTGAACCGGCAATGTAGGCATAGAGCCCCGCCGATGCAAAGGAGCCGGTAAACATATAGGTGGAGAATTGCGGTTCCTTCATCACATCTGCAAAATTTTTGAGAATGGGTCTTGGTTGCAGGGAATAACCCGGATCGGGTGCGCGTGTTTCTTTTAGGAGAAAATGTACTGCCGCAAGAATTCCGACGGCCAAAATGGATAGCGCTATAAATACAGAGCGCCAGCCAAATGAAGCCGTGAGATTGCCTCCGAGCGTGGGAGCGATGATGGGAGACACACCAACTACAAGCATCAACAGGGAGAAAACGCGAGCATTATCCTTTACATCGAAAAGATCGCGCACCATGGCGCGGGACGCGACCATTCCAACACGACCCCCAAGGGCCTGCAAGAGGCGAAGCCCGATCAGGGCATCTATCGAACGGGCGAGCGAACAGCCGACAGATGCAAGTAAATAAACCATCAGTCCAACATAGAGCGGCTTTTTTCTACCGTATCGGTCCAACAACGGACCGTACAAAAATTGACCCGCGGATATTCCAATAAAAAAACTGGAAAGTGATAAAGAGACGTGCCCAACTGTGGTTCCCAGGTTCGATGCAATGTCAGGAAATCCTGGCAGGTACATGTCGATCGAAAACGGACCAATGGCAGAAAGAAGACCAAGAATGGGAATCAATGAAGTTTTCGACTGCCTGATCATGACTTATGGGATAAGGTTCTTCAAACGAAACTAAATCAGGTTTGAGTACTGGCAAATAAAATTT
>Ga0163162_10000370_pt1 | contig 40835 bp, 29 predicted proteins | sample S55metaG_FD_115310 | JGI IMG/M metagenome (GOLD analysis project Ga0163162, IMG submission 115310) | Switchgrass rhizosphere microbial communities from Kellogg Biological Station, Michigan, USA - S5-5 metaG | ecosystem: Host-associated > Plants > Roots > Rhizosphere > Soil | place: USA... | reverse complement strand
GCTATCTTCCAGCAGATCGCATCCGCAGGCGTGTCCTCAACACACTTCAATTCCACTTCAAGCCCATGCCCACGGAGCACGGCTTCTACTATCACTTTAACGACGTCAAGACAGGCCTCCCTCTGCTCAACATCGAGGTTTCCCCTATCGACACGGCCATCCTGCTCTGCGGTATCCTCACCTGCCGCGCTTACTTCAACGACGCAAAGATCTCCGAGCTTGCCACACAGATCTATAACCGCGTCGACTGGCCCTGGATGCTCAACAAGGGCGAAACCTTCGCCTTGGGATGGCTGCCGGCGACCGGCTTCCTTTCCCCACGCTGGGACCACTACGCCGAGATGATGATGATGTACCTGCTTGCCATCGGCTCTCCTACGCATCCCATCGATCCATCTATATGGGCCAACTTCGCCCGTCCCCGCACTCGCTTTGAAAAGTTCAACTACATCGGCAACCGTGACCCGCTCTTCGTCCACCTCTACTCACACGCCTGGTTCGACTTCTTCCGTAAGCGTGACGCCTTCGCCGACTACTTCGCCAACTCGGTCACCGCCGTCCGCGCACACAAGGCCTTTTGCCTTAGCCTCAACCGCGGCTATACCGATGACTACTGGGGGGTCACCGCCTCCGACTGGATGCACGGCTACACGGCATGGGGCGGCCCTCCGCTTATGGGACCGATCGACGGCTCTGTCGTCCCCTGCGCCACCGCAGGCTCGCTACCCTTTCTCCCGACCGATTGCCTCCGCGTCCTCCGCTCACTCAAAGACAAATATGGTCAGTACGCATGGGGACGATACGGGCCCTGTGATGCCTTCCACCCCAGCCTCTCCTGGTACGACTCCGACGTCCTCGGCATCGACATCGGCATTAGCCTTCTGATGGCCGAGAATCTCCGCACCGGCTTCGTATGGAAGACCTTTATGCAGAATCCGGAGACAATGAACGCAATGAAGCTCGCCGGCTTCCGCAGCTACTAAGCCGGCTGGGAATGTGGCTCCCCCTGCTCCTCTAAGGTCACCTTAGTCTTAGCGCTGCTCGCAGGCTCCTCCACTGCATCGTGCGACTCCTTGCTCAGCGGCTTCTCATGCAGCAGCAGTTCCGCCGCCCGAACAATCGCATTCGCATGGAACCACGACTGAAAGCAACCTCCACGCAGAAGGTTCGTCAATGCCAACAGACTCATGCCCTGGTGGTGCGCCATCCACGACCGCACCATCTGCGGCTCGCGACCCGCTGTGTAATCCGCAGCTTCATAGAGGCCATAGTCACCAATCCAGCCCATCGAATCCATGCGCCGCAGATTCTCAATGGCGTCGTCCCTCATAAACTCCAGCGCAAGAAATGTTGAGTACGGCGAGATCACAGGCCCATCCTCGGCGCCATACTTCAATGCCAGTGGGGGAATACCCCATGCCTGGTACCCATACCGCCCAGCCGCATCCGTCTTTGCAAAACCAGACTCCGAGATGCCCCACGGCATGTTTCGCACGTGGTCCCTCTGAATCCTCACAGCTGCCTCCAGTGCCCGCGTGATCAGCGTGTTCGGATAGCTCTGCATCCACAGCGACGGCATCAGGTACTCGAACATCGTGCCGGTCCACGACACCAGCGAGACCCTTCCCTTCACCAACACATGCGATCGGTCCAGCCGGAACCACGACTCCTGCGGAATATCGCCCTTCGCCACCGCAAGAAAGAAGGCCATCCTCGCCTCGGACGCCAGCAGGTCGTAACACGCGTTATACAGTTCGCCCGTCACACCGTCGTACCCAATCGAAAGCAGCTTCCGCGACTCCACCAGCAGAAATCCATACTCCATCGCATCGGCACAACCATTCGCACGCTCCGCAATCGACTGAAGGTCCGCGCGCAACTTCGCCAGTCGCTCTCGTGCTGCCGGCAGAAGCGACCGCAACTCTTGAGCCTCTGCGTCGCTTTGCCCACTCAATCGTTCTTCCAACTCCAGCGCATACTCAGCAGCGCGAGCCAGCGTCACTGGCTTCTCAGTAGTCTCGTGCATCAACGCATCGAAGCGCCGGGACAACCACGGTGCATAGTCGTCCATGAACTGCGATCGCCGCTTGCGACAACGCTGCATCTCCTGACTTACCCAATCGCCATCAGACTGCACTTGAGATTCATCATTATTCAGCTGAATCAATGGACGCTTCAGCATCGCCAGGGCTCCACCGTGCAGCGAATAGAACGAAGCCGCAAGGTTCCCGCTGTCTACAGCCGAAACAATCTTGGGCATGATCGGCCGCAGCGTTTCAATGTCGTACCAGTTGTAGATGTGCCCGCGCTGCTTCTCCAATCGTTTGTACGTATCGAGTGTGCCCAGCGTAGACTCCGCAAACTCCGCCGGTGTAATAAATCCGAACTCGCAGGCCGCCTGCCGCGCATTGATCAACATCCCTAGGTTCGTCGGCGAAAGCTTGCGCACCTGGTATTTGTCTTTCTCCTCGACATTGTCTGGAATCAACCAGTGGTTCTCAGGCCCCCCAAACTCCGCGAAGTATCGCCAGATCAGGAGCGCATGCCTCTCGAGCAACTCCTGCTCTATCTCCTTCAACGGCCCCACCTCGGGTCGAGGCGGCGAGTTCAACCACGAGATCACCGCCGGCGCCAGCGCCCACAAAATCAAAATCGGCGACGCAGGGAACAGCGACTCCGGCCGCGCCATAGCCAGCCCAATTGCGATTGTCAACGCGATCACCGGCGAAATCTTCAAATACGTATCCAGCGAGCCTTGCGCACCGCCCGACTCCGACTGTGCTGCGGTCTCCCAATCCAGCAGGTTTCTTCCTGAAAATAGCGTGCGGTTCAGTGAGCGCACGATCGCGTCGAGCGATAGCAGCATGTGATGCGGAAGGAAGATAAGGTTCATCAGAGTCATCCCCAGCGCCGCCATAAACGTGGACATCCCTTCGCGCGCCGCAGCAAAACTCTTCCGAAATAGTGCGCGGCTCACGTTGAAACCAAGCTGCACCAGCCCAGGAAGCAGCATCAGCAGCAGCACAGTCACGGTCCAGTACTGGGCCCCTCCAGGCAGAAAGAACCACCCGAAGACAAACAACAAAAACGTCACCGGCTCAATCAGGCTACGGCGCAGGTTATCCAGAATCTTCCACCGCGAAATCGTGCTGATCGGATTCGTCACCAGGTTGCCGTATTCGTCTGGAACAACATTGAACAACCATCGCAAGATCTGCCAGTCACCTCGTACCCAGCGATGCTTGCGTTTCGTATGGGCCGAGTAGTGCGACGGATAATCGTCGATCACCTCGATATCCGAAACCAGTCCCGCTCGCGCATACGCTCCTTCAATCAGGTCATGCGAGAGCAACGCGTTCCGTGGAAACCGGTGGTTCAGCACCTCGTGAAAAGCGGCAACATCGTAGATACCCTTTCCCGTGAAGATGCCCTCGCCAAACAGGTCCTGGTAGGCATCCGACACCGCCCGCGCATATACATCGAACCCCGTCTCACCCGAATACAGCGCGGCAAGCCGCGAGCGCGACGCCGACGAAACGCTCACCCCTACCCGCGGCTGCAAAATCCCATACCCCGCAGTCACAATCTTCAGCCGTGGATGAATCACTGCCCGGTTCAACGGATGCGCCATCGTTCCCACCATGCGCGCGGCCGTTCCATGCGGAAGCTGTGTGTCGGAATCCAGAGTAATCACATAGCGTACGTGTTCCAGTACACCTAGCGGTCCAGCCTTTCGAGGAAAGCTGTCCGTCTCATCGAGCAACAGTTTGTTCAAATCCAGCAATTTGCCGCGCTTGCGCTCCCATCCCATCCATACGCCCTGTCGCGCGTTGTACGCGCGATGACGGTGCAGCAGAAGAAACGACCCTCCCTTGCGCCCCGCATACTTCACGTTCAGCACATTAATCGCACGCACAGCCATCTCGAGCAGCGGCCCTTCGTCAGGATCCGGCGGCCGAGTCGCGGAATCCGGATGGTCCGTCAGCAAGACGAAATGAAGGTTCGGGTCCTGGTTGGAGAGATATCGCGATTCCAACTCATCCAGCAGATCGCCTACCTGCCGTTCGTTCAGAAGCAGCGTCGGCACCACCACCAACGTCGCATTCTCCTGTGGAATCCCCTTCGAGAAATCCAGCTTCGGCAACGCCTCCGTCTTCATCAGTGCCGAAACCATTCCGTTCACCAGATCCACTGCGCCCTGCGTCGCAGGCAGTAAAGCCAACAGCAGCGCCGCCATCACCGGCCAGAATTCATGGTGAGGAACCAGTGGAAGAATGATCGCGGTAATCAGCAACAGCGCAAGGATGAACGTGCCAAGGATGTAGAACTCCTCGTTATAAGTGCACACAAGCTCTCTTAGCCGTTCCATCGGCGACGGCCTGAAACCAATCCGCAGCTTCAGTTCGCGAACACCATCCGCGAACAGGTAATACCCAATGTGCGACTTCCTCTTCGCCATTCGCGAATCGCCGTGATCTATCCGCGCTGCCGACTCCGCAAGCTCCAGGGCTACCTGTGCAGTCTGCAGTTGATTCGTATCCGCGCGATGTGCAAGGTCAGCGACACGTTGCCTATATGCGCTGCGGGTTTCCTCTTCCATCGACGCGAACGCGCCGCTCGGGTCCTGGCGCAGCACAGCATCGAACGCAACAAGTGGCTCCAATACATCGCGCCATTGGATCTGGTTCATACGCCGCAAACTGTGGATAGGCGCAGAAAAAGGAGATTGCTCAATCGGAGGCAGTTCGCCTGCTGCAAGCGTCTCATCCGCCCGATTCAAGATGAACTCAAGCTGCGCCAGTTTCAGCGCATCCGGCAAGAGCTGAATCTCGCGCAACATCAACGGCTGATGCTTCTGAACCTGGTCAACATACGTCGACAACGAACTCCCGGACCAGATACCGTCCACCGCGAGCAGATAGCTCCCCGCCAGGTGAATCACCTCGGGCAGCGGACCCTCCGGAGGAAGATCCGCTACCGGCACATCTGCAAACATGTTTGCTGCATCGTCTCTACGCGGAATCGCCGACTCAAGCATTCGCGAACTCTCCACAAGCTCAAGCTTCGGAGTCAACACACCAGCCGATGTGCCTTCCTGCCAAACCGGTAAACGCTCCGTAAGCCTTGAACGCAGCCGTTCTAGATACTTCGATACCGCCTCTTCCGTCTTCACGTGCGCCATGTGCCGTAATTGCCCAGCGAACACATCGGCGTGATGCCGCAGCTCCCCCTCATCAATTGACGGTTCCTCCGGCAACCCCGTCGAAGGCACATCCAGCACGGGCGCCGTTAATGAGGACGCATGTGGAGACGTGAGTTCTTCAGACAATGCCATTAGCTCGTTCGCTCCCTTCTCACCTGGGGTTGCCCATTCGCTGCCTTGTTGGATGACATTGCGACTCTCATCTGTAGCTTGCTGCCTGCATCTCAAACATCCCGGCATATACGCCAGCGGCGGCCATCAGCTGTTGATGATTCCCCTCCTCAATCAAGCGACCGCCTGACAACACCACAATGCGGTCCGCCATACGAACCGTAGAAAACCTGTGCGAAATCAGCAACGCCATCTTTCCTGTCGTCAACTCCGCAAACCGCTCAAAGACCTCCAGTTCGCTCCGCGCATCCAGCGCGGCGGTCGGCTCATCCAGAATCAACAACTCCGCGTCACGAAGATACGCCCGTGCCAGCGCAATCTTCTGCCATTCACCGCCAGAAAGCTCCACGCCGCCCTCAAATCTGCGCCCCAGCATCTGGTCATACCCTCCCGCCAGCTTGCTGATCACCGTGTCTGCAAGGCTCTTGTGCGCTGCCGACTCCAACTCCATCTGATTGTCGAGACGGTCCACGCGCCCAATGCCGATGTTCTCCCGCGCAGTCATCTCAAATCGAACAAAGTCCTGAAAGATCACTCCGATGTTTCTGTGCAAATCCTCCAGCGAATACTCGCGCAGGTCCACGCCATCCAGCAGGATCTGCCCCTCGGTCGGATCGTAGAGCCGCGTGATCAGCTTCACCACCGTGGTCTTGCCCTGCCCGTTCTCCCCGATCAACGCAATGCGTTCGCCCGGCCTCAGAAACATGTTGAAGTCCTTCAAGACGCGCCGCGTTGTTCCCGGATACGCAAAGGACACATTGCGAAACTCAAATCCTCGTTCGACCTGCTCAGGAAATTTGCGGCCATGCGGATTCGCATTCACCGTCGGCTTCATCTCGAAGAAAGCCAACAGATCTGTCAGAAACAGTGCTTGGTCCGCGATCCCCGACGCCGTCGAAAACACCTGTTGTAGGTTCGAGCTCGCCTGCTGAATCGCCGTCGTCAAAAAAGTGAATTGGCCAATGTCGTATCGCCCGCCCAACGTCCGCCAGATGACATACACGTAAGCGCCGTAATACCCCAGCGTCCCCACCACTCCCAGCAATCCACCAAGGAACAGCTTCGACCGCGACAGCGCCACATCCTCGCGATAGATCCGCGCCGCCAGCGCCTTGAACCGATCCGAAAAGAACGTATGCAGCCCAAACAGCTTTACCTCCTTCGCGCCCTCTCTGCTTCCCGCCACCTGTCGCAGATAATCCATCTGCCGCTTCGCCGTAGTCTGTCGAAAGTTCTTCGCATATCCGAGGAACGCAAAGTGCGTCTCCCCCAGGAACGATGGCAGCACTCCAACAGCAAGCAGCAGCACTAGCCACGGTGAAGCCCATGCCAGCGCCGCCGAAAACGCCAGCGTGGTAATCACCTGCTGCACCAGCCTGCCCATCTGCTGAATCAGCACGAGCCGGTCCGTCGCCTGCACACGCGCCCGTTCCAGCCGGTCATAGAAGATAGGATCTTCATACGTCGTCAGGTCCAGCCGCGCCGCCTGTTCCATCACGCGCACGCTCACATGCTGCGTATACCGATTCGCAAGCAGCTGATCCGTGTAATCCACCGCGCGCATCAGCAGGCCTAGCCCAACGTTCAGCGCTACCTCTGTGCCCACCAGCCACCAGAAGTTCGCCGCCAGCTGCTCCCCGCGAAGCACCTTTGCGATATCGTTCACGATGTACTGAGCAACCTTCGCAATACCAAACGGTGCCACCGCGACAAACAACCGCAGCACCAGCCCCCACGTCACCACGCTCGGGCCCGACTCCCAAAGAATCCGCAGCACGGGCGGCACGTTGCGCAATGCGCGAACACGCTCCAGCCACGGGCTCTGGGCCTTTTCTATCTGTTGAGCATCACTCATACCTGGGTCTTCAAAGTGCGGCGGCCTTCCCACCACTCTATCCCGCGCACCAAATCTAACTTGATGGATGCGTGAAACTTAGCGAGCGTTGGTTATCCGCCGACTTCGATAGATAGCAAAAACGCAGCCGAAGTCCACGGCAAAAACACCGTAGGCCCGCCTGCGACTCTCAAACTCAACCAGCTTATCTACTTCTGAGTCACACGCAGCGCAATTCTCCGATTCTGCGCTCGTCCCTCTTCTGTGGAGTTATCACCTACAGGATGCTGATCGCCATATCCCTCAGACTCCAACCGTGACGTATCAACGCCCTTGGCGACAAGAGCGTCCATCACGTTCTTCGCCCGCGCCTCAGACAACACCTTGTTCGCCGCCGGATCACCCGTGTTGTCCGTATATCCACCTAGCTTCATATGGACATTCGGATACGCCTTCAGTATCTCTGCAATATTGTTGAGCTGCTCTTCCGAAGAAGGTTGCAGCGTAGCCTGCCCCGTATCGAACAGCAAACGATCGAAATTGAACCACGTTGTATCGTCCACTTGCTTCGACGAGTCCTGAATAAACTTCAGTAGTTTGTTCTCAATGCCAAACTGTGGAATATTCAGCTCTGTTCCATTCGGCAGCTTTGTCTTGAAAAAATCTCCCAGCGCCGACATCGCCGAAGAGGCAGCGCTCCCCATTCCATTGCCTGCCTCCTGCACCGGCCCTTTGGCGCGGTTGAAGAACCACAACCCCGCCAGCACCAACGCTGCAAGCAGAACAACCGGCCACAGCCATTTGTTCGTCGTCGCCGCTGTCTGCGCTACAACTCCTGTCACTGCACCCGAGGCTCCTGTGAAAATATTCCGGAACCCCGCCGGCAGCAACCCCTGCAAGCTCGGGGTCTCGCTCTTCAACGTGCTAGCCAGCCCTGCCGCAGTTACATGATTCTCGCCAGCAAACTTGCTCAATCCTCCCAGTACCAGAGGAGCAGCCAGCGTCAATAAGGTACTGGCCTTGTTCGCGTCCAATCCCGAAAACTGTCCTACCGCATCTCTCACTGCTCCCATTCGCGAACCGAACAGAGTCGACATAAACCTTCCACCTAGATCTGTCAGCGCCGAGCCTCCCGACAAGGCCGACCCTACGTTCGACGTCAACCCCGACAGAGCCGACGGAGTATTCGCAGGGTTCGAAATCAATCCCATAATCTGACTCAGAACGCCTGGTTCATCTACCTTGGCTGCCAGCCCTGAAAGCATTGCAGCCGCCCCGCCCTCCAAACCTCTCTGCACCGTCTCGCTCGACTCACCCATCTCGGCTGCCAATGGTCCCGCGACCTGCGGCAAAAAGCCCATCACAGTATCGATGATCGAAGCTGCCATAGCTCCTCCTGACTCTGCTAGCTCGTCACAAGACGTTCTGGCCTACTTGCTTGATTCTGTATTTTTAAGACAGCCAGGCACCCGGAAATAGTTGCTCCCGCTCGAATAAGGGAGCACCCTTTCTCCCAGAATCCCCCCTAATCCTCTGCATCCTCGCCCGAGGGCCGCTTCATCGTCGCCAGGATCTTCTCCGACAACTGCTGCGGCACCACGTCGTAGTGATCCATATCCATCCGGAAGCTCCCACGCCCCTGCGTGATCGATGTCAGCGTCGTGCCATAGTTCAGCATCTCCGCCATCGGAACCTCGGCCCGCAGAACTGTTCCTGTTCCCGAGCTATCCATTCCCTGCACGCGCCCGCGCCTGCCGTTCAGGTCAGCCATCAACGCCCCGGCAAACTCATCCGGAGACTCGATCTCCACACGCATCACCGGCTCCAATAGCGCCGGTTTTGCCTGTTCCATGCACTTGCGGAACGCAATCCGCGCCGCAAGCTTGAACGACATCTCGCTCGAATCCACATCGTGGTAACTCCCATCGAACACGGTCACCTTGAAGTCCACGACGGGATACCCTCCCAGATAACCTCTGCCTGCGGATTCGTGAATTCCCTTTTCTACCGCAGGCACAAACTGCCGTGGAATTGCCCCACCGAAGATATCGTTCTCAAACACGATGCCGCTTCCGCGTGGCAGCGGCTCCATGCGAATCTTGCAGTCACCAAACTGTCCGTGGCCACCCGTCTGCTTCTTGTGCCGCCCCTGTGCCTCCGCTCTCCCGCGAATCGTCTCGCGATACGGAACCTTCGGCGCTTTCAGTGTCACCTCCGTGTGATAACGCTTCTTCAGTTTCGACACAATCGCCTCGATATGCGTCTGTCCCGATCCAGCCACCAGAAACTCATTCGTCTGCGGATCGCGGAAGAACCGCACCATCGAGTCCTCTTCCATCAGCTTGTGCAGCGCTGGAGCCAGCTTGTCCTCATCGCCCCGCGACTTCGGCTCAATCGCATACGTCATCACAGGCTCAGGTGCCATCACAGGCTCCAGAAAAATCTCGTGGGCCCGGTCGCCCAGCGTGTCCCCACTCAACGTCGATCGCAGCTTTGGAACCGCACCCAGATCGCCCGCATGTAGCTCAGATATCTCCGCCGGCTTCCGCCCCTGCATCACGGAGAGATGCGACATCCGCTCTTGCTCGTGCCGCGTAAAGTTCTCCACTGTCATATCGTTCTTCACCACGCCGCTCACAACTTTGAAGAACGAGATCTTTCCCGCAAACGGATCTGACATCGTCTTATAGACATAAAGAGCCAGCGGCTCCTTATCGTCCATACGCCGCATCACCATCTCTTCATGTGCGTAGCCATCGCCCGCTCTCGCCTCTCCGTTGCTATGCGCTGCTACCGGTATCGAACGCGCGGCGCGCGCCGCAATGGGCTCGCGCTCCGCAGGAGCTGGAGCATACACCTTCAGAAAATCCAGCAGATGGTCCGTGCCCACATTCCTCAGCCCACTCGTATAGAGCACTGGAAAAATCCTGTCCTCGCGGACCGCCTCATGCAGCGCTGTAATAAGGTGCTCCTCCGGAATAGTCCCTTCCCGGAAGAACTCTTCCATCAACTCGTCTTTGCCTTCCGCCACCAGCTCCACCAGCGCCTCATGCGCTGCCTGCGAGTCAGCCTCCAGCGCGTGAGGAATCTTGCCTGCCTCGCCGCGTCCGCTGCCGTCCGGCTCGTACATATAGGCCTTCATCGTCACAAGGTCCACTACGCCGTGAAATCCCTTGTCATCCACAATCGGCAGCTCGATCGGCACCACCTGCCGACCCCAATGCTGCTGCATCGTCTCAATCATCTGCTGACGACCCAGCCGGCTGTCCGCCTTCGGATGGTCCACCTGGTTCACCACAATCGCCCGCGGCAGAGCCACCTCTGTCGCATACTTCCATACACGGTCGGTCATCGTCTCCACGCCCGAGCATGCATTCACCACAATCAGCGCCGACTCCACCGGCATCATCGCCGCTCGCGCCTCGTGGACAAACATGTGGAACCCTGGAGTATCCACCAGGTTCACCTTCACGCCGTTCCACTCCGCAAACGCCACCGCGTTCGACATCGTCGTCTGCCGCGCCACCTCTTCGTCGTCATACGCTGTCACGGCCGAACCATCCGCAACCCTCCCCAGCGACGGCGTCATCTTCGCCGCATGAAGCATCGCCGCAATCAACGATGTCTTGCCGCAGTGAGCATGCCCCACCACAGCCACATTCCGTATGTCATTTCCCGTATAAACCCTCATGCAAGAACCTCCGTCTCGAACCGATCACCACAAACTCGCAATAACGTCATCTCGCGCGAACCACGCAGCGCGGAATGAAGAGAACACTGTAGTTCTCCTCTACCTTCGTTTTGGCTCCTACTGGGTGTCTCCAACACGGGGATAGCGTATCGGCGCCACCACGCCGCCGTCCTCGTCGGTTTGCCGTCCCATGCAACCAATGGAGGCACCCCACTCAAGTCGCCCGAAACAGCCTCCGCACAGCGCCGCTATTCGACACCGCGGCCCTGCCGCCCCGAGCGAGACACGGATGCTATCACACCCCGCAACTCCCCCGTCAATGCGTCTTCAATGCGTCTTCTCGGCACCCTGCCTCGTCAGCAGTGTTAGACTTCACCCGTTCTCGCTGAATACTTTCTTTGCCGGCTTTGCACCGCTCACCGGCCCCCAGGATCCTGCCCATGGACACTACTGCCACCCCCCGCCTTGTCGTGCACGACGGAGACCACTCCCGCACCGTTCCCATCGACCCTATCCCCTTCACCATAGGCCGTCAGGCTGATCGCGATCTCGTTCTATCCGACGCGCAGATCTCCCGCCAGCATGCCACTATCCACCACGACGACGAGGGTTACTTCATCCAGGACCTGGGCAGCCGCCACGGCATCCTCGTCAACGGCACCCGTCGCGAAACCACCCGTCTCCAGGCCGGCGACCGCATTCAACTCGGTGCCTCCACCGTCACCCTTGTCTTCCTCCTCCCGCAGGACCACGCCTCCACCCGAGCCCTACTCAGCCGCATCTCCTCTACCCCAGGTGGAGGCACTGAGCTCGAAAAGCTCTCCCTCTTCCTACAAGCCGCGCAGAGCTTCAACAACACCCGCGTCCTCAACGACGTCCTCAACACCATGATCGAGTACACGCTCCGCCTCACCGGCGCCGAGCGCGGCTTCGTCTTCCTCGGTGAGAACGCCTCATCTCTTGTCCTTGAAAGCGGCCTCTCCAGCGACGGCCAGCCCCTCGTCGACGACTCCAAAATCTCGCACTCCATCCTTCGCGACGCCGCCACCAGCGGACAGCCTTTCATCATCGGCGACGTCTCCGGCGAGGGCCAGCTCATCGGCACCCAGAGCGCCGTCGCCCACGAACTCCGCAGCGTCATCGCCATCCCCCTCCGCGGACGCAACTCCGACCGCTTCTTCGGCGTTCTTTATCTCGACTCACGCCTTCGAACCAGCACCCTCAATCGTGTCAGCCGCGACATTCTCAACGCCATCGCATCTGAAGCCGCGAACCTCCTCGAAAACGCACGCATGGTGCAGGCCGAGCGCGCCGCAGACCTCCTCCGCAACGAGCTCGACATCGCCGCCAACATCCAGCAGAGCCTCATCGCCCGCGAAACCCCTACCTTCCCTTACGCCACCATCGCCGCACGCACCTCCCAGAGCACCGAAGTCGGCGGCGACTTCTATGACATCATTCCTCTTGACCCCCACGACAGCCCCGACCAAGGCTTTATCGCCATCGTCGCTGACGTCTCCGGAAAAGGGATGTCCGCCGCCCTCCTCGCCGCCATCATTCAGGGAATGATGTACGCCCAGGTAAAAGGCTGCAGCACTCTCACCGACGCCTTCTCCACCGTCAACACCTTCCTCTGCTCACGTGTCTCCGGCCAGAAGTACGTCACCCTTCTCGCTCTGCACTACCGTCCCAACGGTGAAGTCGAATTCGTCAACGGCGGCCATGTCCCGCCCTTCCTTGTTCTTGAAGACGGTACCGCCCAGGCCATCACCGACGGCGACGTTCCCGTCGGACTCATCCCCGGCGCCCAATTCCACTCCGTCCGTCTCACCGTCCCCCCTAAAGGACGCCTCGTCCTCCTCAGTGACGGCATCACCGAAGCCGAGGATTCCAGCGGCGACCAGTTCGGGAACCACCAGCTCCCTCTCGAACTCTCCTCTGCCGACCCTATGCATACCATCTTCAACTCCATGCATCAGTTCACCAACGGAGCCCCGCCTCACGACGACTGCACCCTCCTCGTCATCGACCGCACAGCCTGACGAAGTAGGCCACAACAAATCACATCATTTCGAAGAAGTGTGTCATCTCGACCGAAGGCGGCGCAGCCGCCAAAGTGGAGATGACTTGCCTTTCGCCCGTGCCCCACATCTCGATTTTCAGATGTGGGGACGAATAACACGTGTGCCACCCACAAGACACCGTCCCTCAAAAAGCATTACCGTATCCCCATGCAAAAGGCGCTGCTCCTCCTCACCCTCCTCCCCGCCGCCGCCCTCGCCCAAACCTCTGCTAACTCCACCCGCCCTTTCTCTCCTCCGACCGAGCAGATACCCCTTGTCCTCTCGCACGTCGAGCTCGCAAAGACGCGCTCCCTCCCCAACGGCATCGCCACCACTATCAACGACGCTGCTATCGAGATCACAGCTCTCCGTCCGGACGTCCTCCGCGTCCGCATCGGGCGCAACGGTCAGCTCCCTGAGGACGCCTCCTGGGCCGTCCTTCCCGCCGCCCGCACCTCCACCTCTCCAACCACACGCGAGACGATTCCTGATGCCGTCGGCTTCCACACCAAGGCCCTCCGCGTCATCCTCATGAGCAACGGCATCCTTCGCGTCACCGATCTCGAAAATCACATCCTCATGCAGGACACCCGCCCCGTCGAGTACCACGGCAACTCCTTCCGCCTCTACAAAGCCATGCGCGCCGACGAGCACTTCTTCGGCCTCGGCGACAAGACCGGCCCCCTCGACCGCCGCAACCAGGCCTTCACCAACTGGAACACCGACTACTTCGGATTCCAGGAGTCCTCAGACCCCATCTACAAATCCATCCCCTTCTTCATCTCCTTTAATCAGGGCCGCGCCCTCGGCGTCCTCTTTGACAACACCTTCCGCGCATCCTTCGACTTCGGCAAGGAGTACACCGACGCCTACTCCTTCGGCGCACCCGACGGCCCCATCGACTACTACCTCTTCTACGGCCCCTCCCCGCGCCACGTCGTCGAAACCTACGCCTGGCTCACCGGCCCCTCCCCGCTCCCACCCCTCTGGACCCTCGGCTTCCAGCAATCCCGCTACAGCTACTATCCCGAACAGCGCGTCCTCGACATCGCCAACCGTCTCCGCGAAGACAAGATCCCCTCCGACGCCCTCTACCTCGACATCGACTACCAGTTCAAGAACCGTCCCTTCACCGTCGATCCCGCCACCTTCCCCACATTCACCAACATGATCGATGAACTGGCAAAGAAGCACTTCCACGTCGTCGCCATCACCGACCTCCACATCGCGCACCTGCCCAACGCAGGCTACGCCCCGTACGACACCGGGGCAGCAGGCGATCACTTCGTCAAAGACTCCACAGGTACCTACATCGCACCCGTCTGGCCCGGTCCCGCCGTCTTTCCCGACTTCACCCAACCTAGCTCACGTGAATGGTGGGGAACCCTCTACACCCAGTTCTACAAAGACGGCATCGCCGGTTTCTGGAACGACATGAACGAACCCGCCGTCTTCCAGACCCCCACCAAGACCATGCCCGACTGGATTCAGCACCGCATCGCCGAACCCGGTTTCAAACCCCGCACCGCCACCCACCTCGAGATCCACAACGTCTACGGCATGCAGAACACCCGCGCCACCTACGAAGGCCTCCTCAAGCTCAAGCCCGACCAGCGCCCCTTTGTCCTCACCCGCGCCTCCTACGCCGGAGGCCAGCGCTACGCCGCCACATGGACCGGCGACAACTCCTCCACCTGGAACCACCTCCGCATGACCACCCCCATGCTCCTCAACCTCGGCCTCTCCGGCTTCGGCGTCGCCGGCGCTGACGTCGGTGGCTTCGCCGGAACCCCGCAGCCCGACCTCCTCACCAAGTGGCTCGAGATTGCTGCCTTCCAGCCCATCGACCGCGACCACACCGTGAAAGACTCTGGCGATCAGGAGCCCTGGGCCCACGGCCTCACCCACGAGTCCATCCGCCGCCGCTACATCGAAGAGCGCTACCGCCTCCTCCCATACCTCTACACCGCCGCCGAAGAGATGTCCCGCAACGGAATGCCCATCGTGCGCCCGCTCTTCCTCGACTTCCCCAACGCCACCACCGACGGCCACCCCCTCGACCTCGACGCCGGTGGCGAGTTCCTCTTCGGCCCCGACATCCTCGTAGCCCCACCCGCCTACCCTGACATGCTCGACCCCTACGAACTCAAACTCCCTCCCGGCGACTGGTACGACTACTGGACAGGAGCCCACGTAGCCTTCGTCACCTCCACCACCTCACGCGACACCGAGCAACCCCTCTCCACCACAACCGCCAAGCCCACCGCCCCGCCCAACCAGCCCATGCCCGACCCCCACGCCACCGCCCCGCATCCCATCCTCATAACCCCCACCCTCGACACCCTCCCCGTCTACGTCCGCGGAGGCTCCATTATCCCCATCCAGCCTCTCGTCCAGAGCACCGACGAAAAACCACAAGGCCCTCTCACCCTCCGCGTCTACGCCCCAACCCACTCAGGCGCCAGCTGCCGCGGAACCCTCTATCAGGACGACGGAATCTCCTTCGCCTTCCGCAACGGAGCCTTCCTCCGCATGGAATCCACGTGCGAACGCACTCCCGAAGGCCTCCGCATCCACATTGGCAAACACGAAGGCACATTCCAACCCTGGTGGAACCAGATTCGCGTCGAGGTCTACGGCTACAACTCGACGGCCGCAATCGTCACGGCAAACAACCAACCCATGCCAGCCAACCAAACCGAAACGAGTCCCCTGACCACTACCACCACCGACCCCGGAACCGGCATCGACCTGCTCATCAAATAGCCGACTGTCGGCATTGATAAAACGCTCCCGAAAGTCGGGTTTTCGAGGTTCCGCCTTGCCCCCGGAATCAATAAGACGCGTCTTTTTGTAAAACTTACTTGACAAATTTCCAGAGTAGGAGCTAGCCTTTGTGATGTCAATTAAACTTGACATAAAGACAATGGACGGTGACACCGATGAATCAACTAAAAACACTGCAGAATGGCTATCAGTCGCGGATTCGGACGCGCACAATGCGGCTCGCATGCTGGAATGGCGCGTGGCTCGCCGCTACGGCGCTGATGAAGTTCGGGCCCAAATTTCTTTGGAATAGGGCCTCGGTGTTCACGCTGCTGGCCGTCTGTCTGGACGTCGCCGTTGGCGTCGGCATGATCCTGGCAACAAAAAAATATGTCATGGAACTGGATGAGCTCCAACAGAAGGTCTATCTCAACGCCCTGGGGATCACGGCGGGAGTCGCCCTGATCGCCAGCGTCCCGTCGTATACGGTGATGGACACCTACCACGTGATCTCCTTCCATGCGGAGATCTGGCACCTGTTGCTGCTCATGGGTCTGACGTTTATTGTGTCGTTCCTCTACGGCACCTGGCGGTACCGATGAAGAACCGGCTGAAGGTGCTGCGCGCCGAGCGCAACTGGACGCAGGCCGAGTTGGCCGGCGCCCTGGATGTCTCACGGCAGACGATCAATGCGATCGAGACCGGCAAGTTCGATCCGAGCCTTCCGCTCGCCTTCCGGGCCGCCCGTCTCTTCGGACTGCGTATCGAAGAGATCTTTCATGACGAGGATCGCAGCAGTCTCGCGACCGAAATCAAATAGGAGAAACCCGCTTGTATTTACCGATGTCCTTTCGACTACGCTGAGCACTTCGTTGACGCGGGCATCGAGTTTTCCGCACATCTCTGCGGGAGTAAGGAAGCCAGTCGGCATAGTTGCCGATAACCCCGTTTTACGCGCACTGCGGGACAATGATTACTTCTGTATTGCCGACCATTCGTCCGAATTCGCCTTCAGCGTCCGCAACCTCGTTTTCCGGCCAGGTGGCCCTGGTTCGAGTAATCCGACTAATCAGAATCTAGCCAAACTCAGTGATATAGTTGGCGTTTGGCAGTTACCGATTTGCAAATTATCAAGCGTCCTGTCATTCAAGTTTCCGGAATCCGCAAGACTTACGGCCAAACGGTGGCTGTCGATGAAGTGTCGTTCGAGGTAAACGAGGGTGAGATTTTTGGGCTGATTGGGCCCAACGGGGCGGGCAAGACCACCACGATGGAATGTATCGAAGGTCTGCGTACGCCCGACCGTGGAATCATTTCAGTTCTGGGCCTTGATCCTTTTCGTCAGGTCTACAAGGTGCAGGAACGGATCGGTGTTCAGCTTCAGCAGGCGCAGTTGCAGAAGCGAATCAAAGTCTGGGAGGCAGTGGACCTTTGGGCTTCGCTCTACCGAAAGAAGGCGATAGACGCCGAACACTTACTCAACCAGCTCGGCCTCACGGATAAGCGGAACGCCTGGTTTATGAACCTCTCAGGAGGACAGAAGCAGCGTCTGTTTATTGCGCTTGCGCTCATCAACGATCCCGACGTGGTGTTTCTCGACGAGTTGACTACCGGGCTGGATCCACAGTCGCGGAGAGCGATCTGGGATCTGGTGCGCGACATACGCGATCGCGGTAAAACCGTTTTTTTGACCACTCATCTGATGGAAGAGGCCGAGCGATTGTGCGACCGGGTAGCAATCATCGAGCACGGGCGGATTATCGACATTGACAAGCCGGAGAGGCTCATCGACCGGCACTGCCCTGAGCGAACCATCGTTCTCACGACGGACGACACCACCGCCGAACAGCGCTTCCGGTCGATTCGGGGAGTTACGGCAGTGAGCTGCACTGACGGGAGATTTAACATTAGCGGGCGGGGCGATGATCTAGTGACCGAGGTCATTCAATGTCTGTCCGAGAATCGGATCCGGGTCACGGATTTCCGCACGATTCTCCCTAACCTTGAGGACGTCTTTCTCAAACTGACGGGCCACTCTATTCGCGAATAGGCTCGATAATGATGCTGCGTGGACTCTGGAAACTGACTTGGATCGAGATCAAGATCTTCCTGCGTGAGCCGCTGGGCGCATTCGGCGCAATCGCTCTGCCTGTTCTGGTTTTTCTCGTGTTGGGTCGAGTAGCCAACCGCAAACTTGAACCGTCCTCACACGCCGGCAGCACGTTTGTCCGTGTGGATCTACCGGTTCTCGCGTCGATTCTCATCGCTATCAGCGCCGTGCTTTCATTAGTCACAATTATCTCGATCTACCGCGAGGGCGGCATCCTCAAGCGACTCCGCGCCACACCGCTGCGCCCACAGACGATCCTTACCGCCCACGTGATCGTCAAGCTCACGCTCACTGCGGCTACGCTGGCCTTGATGGTCCTCGCAGGCAGGCGCTACTACCCGGTTGGCCTTCATGCTCCATTGTTCTCCTTCACGATTGCGCTGCTGATCAGTACTTGGAGCATCCTGTCGATTGGCTTTCTTATCGCCAGCATCGTTCCCACTGCGCGATTTGCGCAGCCGATCGGTGCGATTATCCTGTACCCGATGATCGCTCTGTCAGGACTCTTCGTGCCCATTGAAGCCCTCCCGCCAGTGCTTCGCGCGGTGGCGCGAGTCCTGCCGCTAACCTATGCTGTACACCTACTTCGGGGAATATGGAACGGCGACGTGTGGTCCGCCCATCTGGGCGACTTAGCGGCACTGGCCGTGGTGTTTGTCGTGTGCACCGCGCTCTCGGCGAAGGTTTTCCGTTGGGAGTGATTGCCTCAGGCTCGTTGAAGTTCCCACGAGGGCATAGGCTCCGCCGGATAATTCTTGATTAACGGTCAAACCGGAAGTTACTCCTGTATTACGGGCAATCCGGAAGTTCGGTTGAGCTTCGCTTGCAGGATTAGTCCTGTAAAACGCTTTTTCAGTACTCGCCTATTGGACAACGATGCAGAAACGCCTCCCTTGCAGGAGGCGTTTTTGGTTTCTACTTGTGTGTGGGTTTAGATGGATTGGTTCAGCACTCGGTTCAAACGCTGGACAAAGAGGGCGGGGTCTTTCAACGGAACGCCTTCCAGCAGCAGTGCCTGGTCGAAGAGAAGCCAAGCGGCGTCTTCTACCTTGTTGTTGGAGTCGGCCAGTAGTTTCCTGATGATCTCGTGATCAGGGTTGATCTCAAGGGTGGGTTTCAGCTCAGGCAGGTTCTTCTGGCCCATGGCCTGCATCATCTGGCGCATGCGCGCAGAGGGCTCGTCCTCGTCTGAGACAATGACAGACGGACTGTCGGCGAGGCGTGTGGAGATGCGGACCTCTTTCACGTTGTCACCCAGCGTGGCCTTGATCTTTTCCAGCAGAGGCTTCAGCTCTTCGGCCTTTTCCGGTTCGGCCTCGTCCTTCAGGTCTTCGCTGGCTCCTCCCTTGTTGACTGCCTTGAGATCAATCTCGCCGTACTTGTCGATGTTGGAGAAGACGATCTCATCGATGTCGTCATCCAGTATCAGGACCTCGATGCCTTTCTTCTTGTAGATCTCAAGCAGGGGCGAGTTGCGGAGCATGGACTCCGAGCCGCCCGTGATGTAATACAGCGCCTTCTGCTCGGGCAGCATGCGCTCCTTGGCCTCGGCGAGTGAGGTAAGGCCATCGACCTTTGTCGACTTAAAGCGAATGAGTTCGAGCAGCGTCTCGCGGTTGGCGTAGTCGCCGTAGAGACCTTCCTTCAGTGGACGGTTGTACTCGGCGATAAACTGCAGATACTTCTCGGGATCGTTCGTGGCGATCGTCTTCAGCTCAGAGAGGATCTTCTTGACGCTGGCCGTCTTGATGCTGGTGAGCACCTTGTTCTGCTGCAGGATCTCGCGCGAGACGTTGAGCGGGAGATCTTCGGAGTCGATGATGCCACGGACGAAGCGGAGGTACTGCGGCAACAGGTCCTTCGAGTCGTCCATGATGAAGACCCGTTTGACGTAAAGCTTAACGCCGCCCTTGTAGTCCATCTGGTAGAGATCAAGCGGGGCCTTCGCGGGAATGTAGAAGAGGGTGGTGTATTCGAGCGTGCCTTCGGCGCGGGTGTGAAACCAGAAGAGTGGATCCTCCCAGTCGTGGCTGACGGACTTGTAGAGCTCCTTGTAGTCGTCGTCCGTAAGCTCGGACTTCGATCGCCGCCACATGGCAGAAGCTGAGTTGACCTGCTCAGTGGTGCGGGTCTTGGTGGACTCCTTCTTCTCGGCATCCCAGTCGCTCTTGTCGTAGGTAAGGAAGATCGGGAAGGCGATGTGGTTGGAGTACTTCTTGACGATCTCCTGCAGGCGGTAGCTGTTGGCGTACTGCGAGCCTTCTTCGTTGAAGTGGATGAGGACGGTAGTGCCAGCACTCTTACGCGCGGCGTCACCTGTGACTTCTTCCAGCTCGAAGCCGGTCTTGCCGTCCGAGGTCCAGCGGAAGGTCTTGTCTTCACCGGCCTTGCGCGAGATGACCTCGACCTTGTCCGCAACCATGAAGACGGAGTAGAAGCCGACACCGAACTGCCCGATGAGGTTGGAGTCCTTCTTGGCGTCGCCGGAGAGCTGCGAGAGGAAGTTCTTCGTGCCGGAACGCGCGATGGTCCCAAGGTGCGAGACCAGATCATCCTCACTCATGCCAATACCGGTATCAGAGAGAGTGAGTGTCTTGTTGGCTTCGTCGAGCTCCAGGTCGATACGCGGCGAGTCGATCCCATTGCCGACAAGAGCCTTGTACTTCTCGTCGGTCAGGCTAAGGTGGCGCAGCTTGTCGAGTGCGTCAGAGGAGTTGGAGATGAGCTCGCGGAGAAAAATTTCGGGGTGTGAGTAAAGAGAGTGGACGATCAGCTGCAAGAGCTGGGAGACTTCGGTCTGAAATTGTTGTTTGGACATATCATCCTTAATTATTGCCCAAAGCGAATTGGAGTCGAAGGATCCGCCGGGTGCCCACAGCCCGCGCGAGCCACAAATTCCTGTCAAGCCCCCACGAATCTCGAACCAAGGACAAATCAAAGAAAAGACAAGGCTAATTCCAACTCTTCGATGTGCCGATCAATTACCCTCAATTCGCTACAATTAAGAAAGATGAGAAAAGCGCTCCGGTAACTCGGAGCGCTTTCCCTTTGATTCAACAAAAACTGATTCAACAAAACGAAGTCCGGCCCTAACTCCAATCTTCCGAAGACTTTGCACCAAAAAGTACGGGGGGGGGTACCTACACCACCGCCAACCCCCGAACCAACGCCGCCGCCAGAGCCGCGCCCACCAGTGGCCCTAAAACCGGCACCCAGGCATATCCCCAACCAGACCCGCCCTTACCAGCGACGGGCAGGAGAGAATGTGCCAGCCGAGGTCCCAGGTCACGCGCCGGATTGATCGCGTATCCCGTCGTTCCTCCGAGCGACAACCCGATCCCCCAAACCAGCGCGCCCACCAGCGTCGGTCCCATACCCGAGGCCACCCCCGCTGGCGAGACCCGCTTCGAAAACAGCGCCGTAGCCACCAGCACCAGAACAAACGTCCCCAGCACCTCGCTCAGAAAATTCCACACCGGTGCACTGATCGCCGGAGCCGTAGCAAAGCAAGCAAACTTCAGATCGCGGTCCTCCGTTGCCTCCCAATGCGGACGATAGTGCAGCCAAACCGCCACCGCTCCCAGAAACGCCCCCAGCACCTGCGCCGGAATGTAAGTCAGCAGACGCTCCGCATGACCCGACATCAATACCGAAGCCAGCGTCACTGCCGGATTCAGGTGCCCGTCAGGATCGCCCAGCGCCGCACTCACAGCAACGCCAGCAAACACCCCCAGCCCCCACCCCGCCGTAATCGAGATCCACCCCGCGTTTTGCGCCTTCGACTTATTCAAAAGCGCGCCTGCAACAACACCGTTGCCTAGAACAATCAAAACAAACGTCCCGACAAACTCACCAATTACAGGAGACCAATCGACCATAAACCTCACTCACCCTCGTAAACATAACCACGCGCCACGTTATAGAAATCTTCAAGATCGCGGGCCTTCCACGCCTCATCCCGACCAAGTTCGCGCGCCAGAACATTCGCCACTGCAGGAGCTGCCTCAATCGCCGCCCGCGCATCCAGAAACAGAGCGCGCAGCCGACGCGCCAGAACATCCTCAACCGTCCGCGCCATCTCATGGCGCGCAGCCCAGACCACCTCGCGCAGCCGGTAAGGAAGCCGCGGATGCAGCAAGGTCGTCAGCGACGGATCTTCATCGGACAGCTTCTCGATAAGCGCAAGGTCCGATCCATAAACCCGCTCCGACTCAACCGCCGCTACGTCCTTGGTCCATCCATGCAGCCGTAGCGCCCGCGTCCGCGAAGGCTCCTTCTTCAAACCCGCAACCTCGGCAGCACGATTCACCACGTCCTGACCCATGCGACGATACGTCGTCCACTTCCCGCCCGTGATCGTCACCAGTCCCGAAGGCCGAACCAGGATCGTGTGATCTCGCGACAGCTTCGACGTCGCCCCACCGCCCTTGCGAACCAGCGGCCGCAGACCCGACCACACGCTCAGGATCTCCTCACTCTTCGGCCTTCGCCCCAGGTACTTCTCAATATGCTCCCGCAGAAACCGCCGTTCCACCTCCATGGCCCGCGGCTCAACGGACGGGCCATCCACCGCCTCATCCGTCGTCCCGACCACCGTCGCCCCATGCCACGGGATCGCAAACAGCACCCGTCCATCCGAGGTCTTCGGAATCATCATCGCGTTCGTGCTCGGAAGGAAATCGTGCGGCAGAACGAAGTGCGAACCCTGACTTACGGAAAGCAGCGATTCCCGGTCACCTTCCATCGCCAGAATTCCCTCGGTGAAGACACCCGTCGCATTAATCACAGCCTTCGCCCGCAGCTCACACTCCGCATCGCCCTCACGGTCTCGCGCACGAATGCCCACCAGCTTCCCGTTATGCTCGATCAACTCTGTCGCCTCGACATAGTTGGCCGCTACTCCGCCAAGTTCCTCAAATGTCCGCAGCAGCGAGATCGCATACCGTGCGTCATCGAACTGCCCATCCTGATAGAGCACCCCGCCGCGCAACCCGCTCTCTGCTACTCCCGGCAACATCGCCAGTGTCTTCTCCGGCGAGAGCATCTTCGAGGCACCGAACGACAGCTTGCCCGAGAGCAACTCATATACCTTCAACCCAAACCCGTAATAAGGCAGACCAAAGTAGTCGAAGATCGGCACCACAAATGACAGGTTGTGCACAATGTGTGGAGCGTTCTCGAGCATATGCCCGCGCTCCTGCAGAGCATCCAGCACCAGCGTGATGTTCATCTGCTCCAGGTACCGCACCCCGCCGTGCACCAGCTTCGTGCTCCGGCTTGATGTCCCTTTGGCGAAGTCCGCACGCTCTACCAGCGCAGTCCTGTAGCCGCGCGAGGCGGCTTCTACCGCCGCGCCTAGCCCCGTAGCGCCTCCGCCAATCACGAGCACGTCCCACTCTGCCTGCTCGCCCAGCCTGCGCAGAATCTCAGCGCGTCCACTCACCCTGCCATCTCCTCCTCGCGCGTCCAGTCCCGCGCGCGCTCCAGAGCCCTCTTCCAGGTCCTCCGCACCTTATCGCGAGCGGCCTTCTCCATCGCCGACTTGAAGATGCGGTCCACCTCCCATTGCCGCGCAATCGTCTCCTTGTCCGGCCAGTACCCAACCGCCAGCCCCGCCAGGTACGCCGCCCCTATCACCGACGCTTCCGTCGTCTTCGGCCGCACGACCTCAATACCCAACACGTTCGACTGAATCTGCATGAGCAGGTTATTTGCAGCCGCGCCGCCATCCACGCGAAGCTGTGCCAGCGGCAGCCCTGAATCCGCCTGCATCGCCTCCAGCACATCCGTTGCCTGCAGCGCGATCCCCTCCAGTGCAGCACGTGCAATATGCGCTCGCGAGGTTCCGCGCGTCATCCCCACGATCGCGCCTCGAGCATACTGGTCCCAGTGCGGAGCTCCCAGTCCAGCAAACGCCGGAACCAGCACCACTCCATTCGAACTCTCCACAGATGCCGCCAACTCTCCAATCTCAGCGGAGGTACGAATCATTTGAAGCTCATCGCGCAGCCACTGCACCACGGCACCCGCCATCAGCATGCTGCCCTCAAGCGCGTACTCCACCGTGTCACCGATCTTCCATGCCACCGTCGTCAGCAGCCGGTTCTTCGAGATCATCGGCTGCGTCCCTGTGTTCAGCAGCATGAACGCGCCCGTGCCGTAGGTGCACTTCGCCATCCCCGGTGCCGTGCACATCTGACCGAAGAGCGCTGCCTGCTGATCGCCAGCGATTCCTGCAATCGGAACGCCAGAAACCAATCCCTGCGTTACTCCACACTCACCGCTCGAGGCAACAACCTCCGGCAACATCGAACGGGGGACGCGCATCAGCCGCAGCAACTCCTCGTCCCAATCCATTGTGTGGATGTTAAACAGCATAGTTCGCGACGCGTTCGACCCATCGGTCACATGTCGCTTGCCCTGCGTCAGCTTCCAGATCAGCCAGCTATCGACTGTACCGAAGGCAAGCTTTCCCGCCTCCGCTCGCGCACGCGCTCCTGAAACGTTCTCAAGAATCCAATTGATCTTGCTCCCCGAGAAGTAGGCGTCCGGAATAAGCCCCGTCTTTGCCTGGATCGCTTCCCCATCGCTTGCACGCAACGCATCACAGAACGCCGCTGTCCGGCGGTCCTGCCACACGATTGCGTTATAAACCGGCTCACCGGTCTCGCGGTCCCACACCACCGTCGTCTCACGCTGGTTCGTGATGCCGATCGCCGCGATATTCTTCTCCGTCAGGTCAGCCTTCGCCAACGCCTCCGTCACCACGCCACTCTGCGACGACCATATCTCCGTTGGCGAGTGCTCCACCCAACCAGGCTTGGGAAATATCTGCTTGAACGGATGCTGTGCAACCGACACCACCGCGCCTGCCTCATCCACCACCATCGCCCGCGAACTCGTCGTCCCCTGATCCAGGGCCAGAATGAATCTCTTAACCGCCAAGCAGCCTCCTCATCTCCGCGGCAGAAATTTCCAGCCGCAAGCCACGAGCCAATGTATCGGATTCAACGCTAACTGTGCGTCAAAAACCAGAATCGTCGCTTTCGAGTAACGCGGCCGATTACGGCTTATCCGCCGTCCAGCCCACCTTCACCTTGTTCGCCGCATTCTGCTGCTTCAGCCACTGATACAGCGGAGCGAAGTACTCCATCATCGGTCCCGCATCCAGATGGTCCTCACCGGTCATCACCTTCAGAGTCTCCTGCCACGGCTTCGATTGCCCGGCTTCGAGCATAGCGTTCAACTTCGCTCCCGCCTCCTTGCTTCCATAGAAGCTGCACCGGTTCAGGGGCCCCTTGTAACCCGAGGCATCACACATCGCCTTGTAGAACTGGAACTGATATATCCGCGCCAGGAAGTACCGCGCATATGGAACGTTTGCCGGAATGTGGTACTTCGCCCCCGGATCGAACGCAGCATCCGTCCGCGCCACTGGCGGAGCCACGCCTTGATACTTCTCCCTCAGCTCCCACCACGCTTTGTTGTAATCCGCTGGGCTCGTCTGCCCGCTGAAGACCTGCCATCGCCACTTGTCAATCAGCAGGCCAAACGGAAGAAACGCAATCTTGTCCAGCGCCGTTCGAAGCTGTAGTGGAATATCCGCCTCCACCGGAGGAGCTGTATCGATCAGCTTCAGCCGCTTCAGATAGTCCGGCGTAATCGATAGCGCGATCGAGTCACCAATGGCCTCGTGAAAACCGTCGTTCGCTCCATTCCGGAAGAGGAACGGCTGTTTGCGATAGGCCCGCTGATAAAAGTTGTGTCCCTCTTCGTGATGCACCGTCGTGAAGTCATCTGCGTCCACCTTGATGCACATCTTGATACGAAGGTCCTGGTCGTTGTCCACATCCCATGCGCTCGCATGGCACACCACATCGCGATCCCGCGGCTTGATGAACTGCGACCTCTCCCAAAACGTCGTCGGCAGCGGCGCAAAACCTAGCGACGTAAAGAAACCCTCGCCATACCGCGCCATCTTCTTTCCCGCGTCAAGCTCCGAGACGGACCCGATCTGTTGCTTCAGCGCTGCATCAACGTCGTACATCTTGTAGTTCCCTGTCGGAGCAGGCGCGACGACGTCATAGACGTTCCCCCACTCCTGCGCCCACATGTTCCCCAGCAGGTGCGCCGGAATCATCCCGTCCGGACGCTCCGCCGCCGCGCCATACTTCTGGATCAGCTTGAACCGCACATACGCATGCAGCTCCTTGTACAGCGGCTCAAGCTGCGACCACGTCCGCTCCAACTCTGCCGAGAACTCCGCCGGGGTCATGTCGTACCCGGAACGCCACAGATCGCCCGTGTCCTTGAAGCCAAACTCCTTCGCACCCTGATTTGAAAGCTCCACCAGCCGCGCATATTTATCACGCATCGGGGGCGAGATCTGGTGCCATCCTGCCCACAGCGCCTCAAGCTCTTTCGGATCGCGTGACTTCGCCATCAGCTGGCCAATCTGCTCGATTCCAAGGCAGTCTTCGCCGTTCTTCCCCGGCGGGCAGTACTTCCCCTTCCCATACATGCCATCCAGAGCCGTGTTCACCTGCGTCATCTCGGCCACCAGCTTCGGGTCCGTCGGCGAACCATTCAGCCGCAGCAACTTGAACTGCCGCTCCATATCCGCCGGCATCTTCAACCCTTGAAAACGCCGCGAAGCAATCACCAGTTCATTCGTCTTCGTCAGCAGTCGCTCGTTCTCCTTCGCCGCAAGAGCTTCGGTGTCGTCCGTGATGTAGGTCTCCTGCACCCATCCCGCACGCGCCGCCTCATTCCCCAGCACCAGCAAATCCGCATTGGCCGTCTCCAGGAACGCCCTCGCCTCTTCAACCGTTGGAGGCCCCGAGGGGACCTGTGCCGACGCAGCGATAGCGATCAACGAAAGAAGCAAGACAATCCACAATCTCTTCATGCCGGGAGTTTACACAGAATCATGTGCGAGCTAGAAAACACAAGATGCGTGGTCAGACCAATTTCCGGTACTATTCCTTCGAACCGAAAACAACCGGGAAGGAATTCATGAAACCAACTACCGCACTCTCGCTCGCCGCCCTGTTCCTCGCCGCATCTCTCCCAGCCACCGCCAAGGTCTGCGACGCGCACAGCTACGGTGCAAAGCCCGACGGCGCCACGAAGAACACCACAGCCATCCAGTCTGCCATCGACGACTGCGCCAAAGCTGGCGGAGGTACCGTACAGCTCTCCGGAGGGGTCTTCGTCTCCGGCCCCATCGTCCTCAAGACGAACGTTACGCTCGACCTCGCGAAAGGCACCACGCTCCTCGGCTCGCCCGACCACGCCGACTACCCCAAGAAGACAGAGTTCCGTGCGCCGGGCACCCAGTCGCTCGTCAGCGCCACGAACGCACAGAACATCGCCATCACCGGCTCAGGCACCATCGATGGCAACGGCGAAAGCTGGTGGGAAGAAGCTCGCAAGACCCACAACGCCGGAGTCGTCGGCGCCGTCGACTTCCGTCCGCGCCTCGTCGTCTTCGATCACTGCAAGCACGTAAAGATTGAAGGCGTCACCATCCAGAACTCGCCCTCATGGCAGGTCGTCCCCTACTACACCGACGACACCGTCATCCGCAACGTCCGCATCCTCGCCCCGCAACACTCGCCCAACACCGACGCCATCGATCCCTTCAGCTCCTCGAACATGATCATCGACCATGTCTACGCCGACGTAGGCGACGACAACATCGCCATCAAGAGCGGCATCATTAACTCTCCCGGCCCCGACGCGCCAAGCACCAACATCACCATCACCGACTGCGAGTTCATGCACGGCCACGGCCTCTCCATCGGCTCCGAGATCGCCGGCGGAGCCAACAACATCCGCGCCGAACGTATCCACTTCAAAGGCACCGACCAGGCCCTACGCATCAAGGCCAATCGCGACCGCGGCAACCAGGTCTACAACATCGTCTTCAAAGACATCACCATGGAGGAAGTCAAGACCTCGATCCTCATCAGCGAGTACTACCCCAAGGTGCTCCCCGAGGGCGACGTGGCTGCTGCGCCCATCACCCGCCTCACGCCCTTCTTCCACGACATCACCATCGAAAACGTGAAGTCTGTCAAGAGCGGCACCGCAGCTGTCATCGTCGGGCTACCCGAATCGCCCGTCAAGAATCTCGTCCTCAAGAACATCAACATCGCCGCTGAGAAGGGTATGACCATCGCCTACGCGAATGTCTCCGGCTCAGACGTCCACGTCATCGCCGCCAACGGCCAGCCTATAACCAAGGGCGCAGCCGCCGAAGTGAACCTCAAGTAAGCGTCAGGCATCAGCATCCGGTGAAAGCGCGGCGCGAACCTCGGCCGCGCTTTTTCCTGTGACCCTCAAGACCTTGTTCCGGTTCGTCATCCCACTCAGCAACGAAACTCGCGCACGCGGCAGTCCCACCTTCTCCGCAACAAACGCAACCAACGCATCGTTCGCCTTCCCGTCCACTGGCGGCGCGCTCAGCGCGATCTTGACCGCGCCACCATGCAATCCCAACACCGTATCCTTACGAGCCCCCGGCTGCACCCGCACGCTCACCGTGCAGCCATCCACCACATCCCGCACGAACTCGTCCGCTTCACTCATCGCACGGCCACGAATCACTTCGCCGCATAAATCCGCTTACCAAAGATCGCCGTTCCCACCCTCACGCACGTGCTGCCTTCCTCAATCCCGACAGCAAAATCATTCGACATTCCCATCGAAAGCTGCACCAACTTCGGATGTGCCTTCACCGCCTCATTCCTCAGCCTTCGCAGCTCTTTGAAGTAAGGCCGCGCCACCTCCGCATCCTCCGACCACGGCGGCACGGTCATCAGGCCGACAGCTTCCACCGCCTCGAACCCCCGCATGGCCTCCAACAGCGCCGGAAGCTCCTCCGGCCCCACGCCATGCTTCGACTCTTCATGCGACAGCTTTACCTCAATCAGCACCGGCAGCCGCTTCCCAAGTACCTTCGCCGCACGCTCGAGCCGCTCCGCAATCTTCAGCGAGTCCACCGCATCCACCGCATCGAAAAGCTCCGCCGCCTTGTTTGTCTTGTTCGACTGCAGCGGCCCAATCAGGTGAACCGCCGCGCCATCAAGCCCTCGAACACGCTCTGACTTGCCCTCATACTCCTGCACCTTGTTCTCGCCAAACAACCTCTGCCCGGCCTCATAGGCTTCAAGGATCGCCTCCACCGGATGCACCTTGCTCACCGCCATCAACGCGACCTCGCGCTCATCGCGCCCTGCCCGGCGACACACCGTGGCAATCTCTTCCTTCAACCGTGCGATATTCTCAGCAATACTCATCTCATCTGCATCTTACTTGCATTCATCGCACGGAGAACCGAACACTCATGTGGACCATCCTTCTGCTCATCGGCTCAAACATCTTCATGACCTTCGCCTGGTACGGTCACCTCAAGTACCGCGAGGTCTCCCTCTGGAAGGTCATCCTTGTCAGCTGGTCCATCGCCTTCTTCGAGTACTGCCTCCAGGTTCCCGCCAACCGCATCGGCGCGCGCACCTTCTCCCCTGATCAGCTCAAGGTCATGCAGGAGGTCATCACGCTCTCCGTCTTCGGAGTCTTCTCCGTCTACTACTTCGGCGACCACCTGCGCTGGAACCACGGCGTAGCCTTCTGTTGCCTCATCGCCGGAGCCTTCTTCATGTTCCACAAGTTTTAATCGGAATATAACTAGCGTCATTCTGAGCGAGGCGAAGAATCTCCGCATTTTGCCTAGAGATCCCCGATGTCATAGAAAAGGCCAGCCGACGAATCGACTGGCCCGAGAATACCCAAACACGAACCCTTACCGTCCGTGCTCCTCCAGATACTTCTCCACCTCAAGCGCAGCCATGCACCCCGAACCAGCAGCCGTAATCGCCTGCCTATAACGCCGGTCCTGAATGTCCCCACAGGCAAAGACGCCAGGAATGATCTCACCGTTCTTCGTCGTGAGCACATTGTTCTTCGTCAGGATGTAGCCATCCGGATCGAGGTCCAGCAAGCCTGAAAACGCCTTCGCATTCGGCTCGTGCCCAATCCCCAGAAACATAGCCGAAACCGGCAGCGTCGACTGCTCGCCCGTCACCGTGTTCTTCAGTTTCAGCCCCTTCACGTCCTTGTCTTCCACTCCGAGCACTTCTTCCACTGCCGTGCTCGTCATGAATTGAACCTGCGGATGTGCCATCGCGCGGTCCAGCATGATCTTCGAAGCCCGAAACCTCTCACTGCGATTAATCAGCGTCACCTTCGAGGCAAAGCGCGTCAGAAACAACGCCTCTTCCATCGCCGAATCGCCGCCGCCGATCACCGCAATCTCCTTACCCGAGAAGAAGAAGCCATCGCACGTCGCGCACGAGCTTACGCCATGCCCAATCAGCGCCTGCTCGCTCGGCAGGTTTAGCCATCGCGCGCTCGCGCCCGACGCGATAATGATTGTCCGCGTTTTGATCGTCTCTTTGCCGATGTTCAGCTCATACGGATGCTTTGACAGGTCGATCGAGTGCAGATGCGCCATCTTCAGCTCCGCACCAAATCGCACCGCCTGCTTCTTCATGTTCTCGATCAGCTCCGGCCCCTGGATCCCCTCCGGCCAGCCGGGAAAGTTCTCCACCAGCGTCGTAATCGAAAGCTGTCCGCCCGGCTCATGGCCCTCCAGCACCAGCGGCTTCAGGTTCGCCCTGGCGGTGTAGATGGCAGCAGTTAGCCCCGAGCATCCGGAGCCGAGGATGACAGTATCGCGAGTCGTGTTTTCACTCATATTGTTCTCAATAGTGTAAATGCGCGACCACTCAAAAGGATTCACCGCGCCTACGACCCTGCTCCGCCATCTACAATCGAATCATGGCAAACCTAACCCTTGTCTACGGAATGCGCCTTCTCCCGGCCGACGAGATCGCCAGTGTTGGCGACGCTCCCATCGAACTCAAAAATGGCAACAAGGCACAGGTCACCATGCACGTCCTGGAGGGCTCCCGCGAGCAGATCGAGACCCAGCTCAAGATGAGCCTCGACGCCTTCTTTGACTTCTACCCCGAGATCTAGTGCGCGACTGAAACCTCCAGCGGAAGCGGAATCTGCCGCTTCTGCTGGTACATCCTCTGGTCAGCCAGCCTCCGCAGCAGAACCTCGTCCGTCGTGTCGTCCGGGAAGATCGCCACCCCTACGCTGCCGGTTACCTTCAGGTCCGTGCCACCAACATGCAGCGGCTTCATTAAAGCCTCGTTCACCCGCTCCGTACTCGCCTCCACAATCTGCGCCACGGGCATGTCGCTTGGCAGATCGCTGGTAATGATGATGAACTCATCGCCGCCCAGCCGCGCCAGCGTATCCGAAGACCGCAAGACATGGCGAAGGTTCTGCGCAATGTGCTCCAACAAGCGATCCCCGGTATCGTGCCCCTGGTGATCGTTTATCTCCTTGAAGCCGTTCAGGTCGATCATGATCAGCGCCGTACGAGTGCTATTACGCCGTGAATGTTCAATCGCCTGGTCCAGCCGGTCCTCAAACAGCCTCCGGTTCGGCAATCCTGTCAGCTGGTCGTGCAATGCATGCCACTCGTTGCTGGAAACCTGCCGCTCCAGCATCACCAGCAACATCCCGATCGCCACCAGGAATTTCTGCCAGTCCCAAACCTCCGCCGCCACCAGGATGTACTGCGGATGGTTCGCTACCCACGAGTGAAGCAGAAACACCAGCGACCAGATTGAGAAGCCCAGCACAATCGAGAGCCGTCCCAGGCTCTTCTTGGGCAGGCTCAGGGAGAACACGATTGCCGTTACAAGGTACAGCACAAACAGCGGGAAGTACGCCGTGTCCCGGAACATCTCGTTCGAAGCGAACCACCACACCGGGATCCAGATCACAGCCTGCGCCAGCACCAACCACCATGCCTTGCCCAGCCATACCGTCCGCGCCAGGAAAAACGGCGTCACCAGCCCCAGAATCAGGCCGCATACGGCCGTAAAGTGATAGAGCTCGTGGTTGCGAATGTCCATCCCGTAGATCGTCTCAATAGCTACAAGCGGGGCTGCATTTACCAGCAGGTAGACGAGCGTCTCCCGCCGTGGAAACACTCCCTTCGCCGCCGCCCACACAAATACCATTCCGGCCGCAAGGTAAGAGTCCAGCGCAAGAACATGCATCGGCAGGTGAAGAGGTCCGGCAGGCTTGTACAGAAAATGCGCGATCGCTTCCAGGTAGATAAACATCAGCCCGACAATCCACAGGCCCACCCCCTCCTGCAGATGACGTCGTCGCAAGAAGTACAGAATCATCAACAACGTGGCCATCGCGGCCAAATCGGGAAGGAGCTGGATGTTCATTGAACAGCCCCCGGATACAGTCGTGCCTTCATCGTTAGAATGTCAGCTCTCCATGGCTGTCAAATCGCAAAACGTTAATCGTGCAGCAACAAGGTTAAGGGAGTGCGAATGATTGTCGGCGGAAATTTCTATTCTGCGCAATAACATTCCCGACGCGGGAATCTCCACGACCATCAAGCCTCGCCTAATCTCTCCAGTTGCTCACGACGCGGCGGTGTAGTCACAAGGCTTACGACCAGCAAACAGATCAGCGAACAAATCAACGCCGGAAAGATTGCGTCCCGCTCCCCGATCGCCTTTGGCAATTGCGGAGCCACCCAGTCCCACGATACCGTCACCACCGTTCCAACGGCGATGCTCGCCACCGCCGCTGCTGCTGTGGCCCGCTTCCAGAAGAACGCCGCCAGAATCACCGGCGTCAGCGCCGCCGAGTAGATCGTGTACGCATACAGCGCCTTCTTCAGCACAGACTCCGTCCCCAGCGACTGGAAAAGCGCCCACAACCCCAGCAGAACCACCATCAACCGCCCCACAATCAGTACCTTCTTGTTCGAAGCCTCCGGGCTGATATACCGCACATAGATATCGTTCACCAGGTTCGTCGCTGGCGAAAACAGCCAGTTATTCGCCGTCGAAATAATCTTCGCGAAGATCGCCCCCATCAAAAGAGCCCCCAGGAACCGCAGCGCCGCCGAGCCACCCTCAAACCCATGCAGCCCACAGTAGGCCAAGATCTCCCGTGGCGCCTTGCTCACCTCACCCGTTGGAAATAGCGCCGACCCGGTCACCGCAATCGCCACAATCACTGTCTCCAGAATCACCGTGCCGATAATCCATCCCACCACAGCTCGCCGCGCGTCCTTCTCCGACCTCGCCGAGAAGAACTTCTGATACATCGACTGGTTCCCCAGCAGCAACAAACACGTCGGCAGAAACAGCTCCAGGCACTGGATAAAGCTCAGATCATCAAATGCCGTAAAGTGGCTCGCTGGAAGCGCCGCGTGAACCGCCCCCCATCCCCCAGCCTTGGTGACCAGCACCGGCAGCGCCAGGCACATCGTCACCGTCGCCAGCAGCCCGATAAACAGGTCCATGTAAGCCACCGACGACATACCCGCAATCGCCGTAAACACAATCACAAACGCCGCAATGATGTAGCGCCCCAGGATTGGCGTGATCACGTCCGGAAAGATCAGGTGCAGAATGTCTCCGCCGCCGATGAACTGGTAGCTCGTAATCGCCGTGTAGGTCAGCAAGATCGCGATCACGCCCAGCACCCGCGCCGTCTGGTTGTAGCGCGTCTCCAGCAGGTCCGGAATCGTGAACTGCGCAAACTTCCTCGCCCTCGGAGCGATGAAGTAGATCAGCAGCAGCCCGACCCAGCCCCCTCCCCCCTGCCACAGCGCCACAAAACCATGCTTGTACGCGTTCTCAGCCCCGCCCAGCAGCGACCCAGACCCTATCCACGACGACAGCAGCGTGAAGACCAGCACAAACGCGGGCAGCGTTCTCCCGGCCACCAGGTAGTCGGCCTTGGTCTTCACCTTGCCCAGGCGGCTCAGTGAAACGGTAAGCAGAACAAGAACGATAACTCCGATAACAGCAGCGTAAAGATTCATGGGGTATCAGGAGATTGTAGCCTGTTGCTCATGAACCTCCGCTGGCTTCTCCCGCTCTGCCTCTGCTCCTCTACCCTCGCCGCCCAGGCGCCGGCCGGCAGCGCCCGTGCCACCGCAGGCATCGGAGCCCCCGTCCCCGAGCTTCCCCCTGCCAGCTCCCTCACGCCCGTCCAGCGAACCGCGCGCGAGCGCGAATGGCGCGCCCAGATCCGCCACCAGCTTTACATCCCGGACACCCTCCCCGCGCTCCAGTCCCACGTCTGGTCCACCTTCTCCCCGACCCCTGGAGTCCTCGCCGATCGCGTCACCTTCCAGACCGCCTCAGGAATGCTCGTCCCCGCCATCGTCTATCGTCCCGAGCACCCCCCAAAACAAACTCAAGCCAAGCTCCCCGGCATCGTCGTCGTCAACGGCCACGGCAGCGACAAGTACGGCTGGTACGCCTTCTATTCCGGAATGCTCTTCGCCAAGGCCGGCGCCGTCGTTGTCACCTACGACCCCATCGGCGAGGGCGAACGTAACATCGACCACAAATCCCGCAGCGGCGCCCACGACAAGATCGTCCCCCCACCCCCCGATATCTCTGAAACCGACTGGGGACAACGTCTCGCCGGACTCATGCAGGTCGACCTCATGCAGGCCGTCTCCTACCTCCGCTCGCTCCCGCAGGTCGACCCCAGCCGCATCGGCGTGGTCGGCTACTCCATGGGCTCCTTCATCTCCGGAATCGCCGGTGCCATCGACCTTCGTATCCACGCCGTTCTTCTCTCCGGCGGCGGAGTCTACGATGGCCCTAACGGCTACTTCGATATGAATCCGCTCCCCTGCCAGTCGCCACCGTATCGCTCGCTCTCGGTCGTCGGCGACCGCAGCACTGTCCTCTACGCCCTCAACGCCTCCCGCGGTCCCATGTTCATCATGAACGGCGATGCTGACTCCGTCATGGACATGGCCCACCATCCACCCGCATGGTTTGACTCCATCCGAACCCGCACGATCACCCTCCGCGGCTCGGACACCAACCTCTTCACCACCATCCTCTACCCCGGCATCAGCCACCGCACATCATGGGTCAACCGCGACGGCGTCTCCTGGCTGAACCAGCAGCTGCACTTCCCCAACCTTACCGCTGCCCAGATCGCCCAAGCGCCCACCACCCATATCAGCACCTGGGCCAAGGCAAACAACGTCGACATTACCTCCAGCTACATCCGCGAAGACCGTGAAGGCGGTCTCGACGCTCTTGGCACCGGGCTCCCCGGTCTAACCCGCGAACAGCTCACCGTTCTCCCCGACGCCGACTGGCAGACCAACAAAGACCGCCTCACGTACGAGGCATGGGCGCAGAAGACGATGGCTGCACAGCAGGCGATGACAACGCACTAGCAGGCACATTCGCCGGCTCACTCGCCAGCGGCGTCTTGCCCGACAGTTTCTTCTCCGCCGCTGCCGCCTCGATCTCGCTGTTAATCTCCGCGCCCAGCAGCAGCATGAAACCCGTGATGTAAAACCACATCAGCAGAATGATCACTGCCCCCAGCGAGCCATACGCCAACGAATAAAAGTTGAAGAAGTGCAGATATGCCCGCAGCAGCAGCGAAGCCAACACCCAGCCGAGTATCCCCACCGCGCCACCCGGCGTCAGCCACCGCCACCGTCTCTTCGTCACCCCCGGAGCCCAGTAGTAGATCACCGCAAAACACAGTGACAGTAGCGCAGTAGCCGTAATCCATCCCACCAGGCGCCCTATCAACGCCATCAACACCGCCATAAACGGACTGGCAAACCTGGCCCGCGCCAACACCACCAGTGCATCTCCCCCCAGCAATGCCGCCAGCGTTAGTGTCGCCAGCACAGACAACACCACCGTCACCCAGATCGCCGAGACCCGCGCATGGATATACGATCGCGGGTCCCGCACCTTGTAGACCGTGTTCAGAGAATCCTGTATCGCCGAAACACCCACGGAAGCCGACCACACCGACGCAATCAATCCAAACGTCAGCTTCCCTGATGACGCATGCGTTGTCGTCTCCTCAAACGTCGTCAACACCGCTCCCAGCGCCGACGTTGGAACCACCAGCGCAAGATACCCCAGCAGATTTGTATAGATCGTCGATGCCGATCGCGCTGCCAGCCCCAGGATTGAGCTCGCGCTGAACAGCGTCGGAAACAATGCAAACAAAAAATAGAACCCAAGCTCCGCCGCCCGCCCCAGCAGGTTATCTGCACGCAGCGCTCTCCACGTCCGTGCCGCCACCACCTTTAACGGGATCCCTTCCAGATTCCAAAGCGAACGCAGCGGCGACAGCGAGACATAGTCCCACACCCTCTGCTGTCGCACATCCGACGGATGGTCCAATCTATGATCTGAGGGCACGAACCGTGTCCCTTCTGCTTGCTTACATGCACTTAGGAGCAAACCCTGCTCTTCCCCTAGGATGCCGAAACGATTGTCACAGTCTTCGCTCCCCTATCCGCATCTACTAAGAGTGTGCGCACCATCGAAGGTCCGGTAAAAAAACTCTGGGAACGAAGGCCCTTCCCTGTGCGGAAGGTAGGTCAACTCCTCCGTGTCGTCCAGGAGAGTCACCAGAACCCCCTCACCGGCCAGCCCCGCCCAGCCGAACTCGTCTCTCCGCCCGAACTTGGGGTCACCTTCATCGGGCATTCCTCCTTCTTCCTTCAGATCGCCGGCCGCAACATCCTCATCGATCCCGTATTCGCTACCCGCCTCATCCTCCTCCGCCGTCAGCGCCGCCCCGGCATCCTCGTCGAGAACCTTCCCCCCATCGACACCGTCCTTGTCACCCACGCCCACATGGACCACCTCGACATCCCCTCGCTGCGCCGCGTCGTCCGCGCCACACGCCGCCTCCACGGCCGCGCTCCCGAGATCGTCGTTCCCCACGGCGTTGAAGATCTCATCGCCCACCTTGGTTTCCGCCGCCGCTACACCATGAAGTGGTGGCAGCGCCTCGACGTCGCCGGCCTCAGCGTTACCATGACTCCCTGTCGCCACTGGGGAGCGCGCATGTTCAACGACACCCACCGCGGCTTCGGAGGCTACGTCATCGCTTCCGACAACCACTCCGTCTATCACTCCGGCGACACCGCATACTTCGACGGCTTCTCCGAGATTGGCCGCCGCCTCTCTCCCAATGTCGCTCTTCTCCCTATCGGCGCCTACTTCCCTGATAGCTACCGCAGCGTGCACACCAGCCCCGAAGAGGCCGTCCGTGCCTTCGTCGAAACCGGCGCTCGCTGGATGGTACCCATGCACTACGGAACCTTCCGCCTCGGCCGCGAGCCTATGGACGAACCCATTCGCCGCCTACGCGTCGAAACCGAGCGCCTCGGTATTGCCGACCACCTCCGCATCCTCGACGAAGGCGAAACCCTCCGTCTCGACCCCTGACAAGCTGTCATCTCGACCAGAGCGAAGCGGAGTCGAGAAGCCAGCTTCTCTATCCATTGCCAGCAACAATCTCTTCATAATCCCCTCATCACCTCGCGGCATCCAATAACACCATGACCACCCGGAAAGCAGTAAACGCAGAGAGCAGCGGAACGTTCAAACTAGGCGGCGATCTCCCCGTCCACCGCCTCGGCTACGGAGCCATGCGCATCACCGGCAAAGGCATCTGGGGCGAGCCCAAGGAGCCCGAGACTGCCAAAAAAGTCCTTCAGCGCGCCGTTGAGCTAGGAGTCAACTTCGTCGACACTGCCGACTCTTACGGCCCCGAGGTCTCCGAGCGCCTCATCGGCGAGGCCCTTGCCCCTTACCCCAAGGGCGTCATCATCGCCACCAAGGCTGGCCTCACCCGGCAGGGCCCGGACAAGTGGCTCCCCGTCGCCCGCCCCGAGTACCTCAACCAGCAGGTCGAGATGAGCCTCCGCCGCCTCAAAACCGAGCGCCTCGACCTCTGGCAACTCCACCGCATCGATCCCAAAACTCCGCTTGAAGACTCTCTCGGTGTCATCAAGCGCCTCCAGGAGCAGGGTAAGATCCGCCACGTCGGCCTCAGCGAAGTCAAAGTCCCCGAGATCGATCAGGCCCGCAAGATCCTCGATATCGTCAGCGTCCAGAACCTCTACAACCTCTCCGACCGCCAGCACGAGGACGTCGTCGACTACTGCGAGAAGCACAAGCTCGCCTTCATCCCCTGGTTCCCCGTCGCCGCCGGCAAACTCGCCCGCCCGGGAGGCAAACTCGACCAGGCCGCCAAGCGCCACGACGTCACCGTCTCCCAACTCTCCATTGCCTGGCTGCTCTTCCGCTCACCCGTAATCCTTCCCATCCCCGGCACCTCTTCGATCGAACACCTCGAAGAGAACATCGCCTCGGCCAACGTAAAACTCACCGAAGCCGAGTGGAAAGAGATCGAAGCCTCCGCAAAGTAGCAACCAGGTTGAGGCGTCCTCCCGGGCGACGCGCTGAATTTCCGTATTCCGCCCGGACTGTCTCAACTCCAAATGGAATCCAGGCTCTGTCAATACCGCTCTTTTCCCGGAATTCCGATAAACCGCAGAAAATAAGCAACTAACCGGGACAACCCAAGTTGCCGATTAATTACCATCAACCCGCTAAAATAGAACCAGTAGCAAAAGAGGCCCGGAGCAATCCGGGCCTCTTCTATCCACAAAGTACCAACCTAAACCACCTTAATCGAATACTTTGCACACATTTGACGGGGGGTACCTTACAACGGCTGCACCGCAAGATCATCCGTCAGCTTGAAGTGAACAATCGACTCCGACGGGATATCGATGTCACCATTACCCGTAAGTCCTGCCGCCGCAGTACCCGCACCTGCACCCGCGAGACCACCAATCAGCAGACCGGTTCCGCCGGACGCAATGCCGCCGATCAGCATTCCCAGGCCGCTGCCTCCGCCAATGAACGCTGCCGTTCGCTTGCCCTTGCCCTTCTTTGTGCGAGTCAGACTGCTCGTCTCAAGGGAATAGCGTTGGCCGTTCAACGTCATCGACGTCAGCCGAAGCTGCAGAACCGACGCGCCCTTGAAGTGTCCGCGCTTGTGGGATGCCGCAACGACACCGCCTACAGGCGTTCCCCTGGGAACAATCACGCGGCCGTTATCTCCCGCCACAGGGTCAACAAGCTCACCGTCAAATCGATCACCCGCCTGGCTGGACTTCACACTGAGGTGCTGATTGATACGAATTGCCAGAGAGGTTCCTGCCGGAATCCGAACATCCGCCGGAACAATCACTGGATTGCCGCCCGGAACCGCACTCGCCGCCGTGGCTCCAGTTGACGCAGGCACCTCCGGTTGTCCATTCACAATCACCGTAGCCTGCTGCGGCATCGGTTGCCCGCCCGCTACGGCTGGAGTGTTCGTAGGAACGCCGCCCGCCACGCCCGCCGCCGGGGTCACGGTCGTCGTCACTTGCTGCCCTGTCTGTCCGGGAACCGGGGGCTGGACCGTAGTCGTCGTCGTATTGCCGTTCTTATCAACTGAAATCACCTGCTGCGCCTGTCCGGTAGCCGCAGCCTGTTTTTTGGCCTGCTCGATCGCCTTGTCCTGCTTGGACTGGCAACCAGCAAAAGCTAGCATCACAACCATCAGCACCGCGGTCTTCATAACCGTCGTCTTATTATTTTGAGCAATCATCGTTCGAAGCTCCATTTCTTTCCTCATACCGGGGAGTTTTTACCATCTACGGAGGCAAAAAACCTCCGCGAATCTGTTAGATGCACGTTCATACCCGCACTACTGTACGGCCCTGCAAAGGTTTACGATAGTTCCATGACTACTGCAGCCCAGACGCGCCCGCAGCTCGCACATTTGACAGCACAATTGAATGATCTCAAGCAACGCGGAACCTACTTCAAGCTGCGCATCCTGGACGACGAGCAAGGCCCCATCTGCACCTACGACGGAAAGAAAGTCATCAACCTCGCCTCCAACAACTACCTCGGCCTCTGCGACGATCCCCGCCTCAAAGAGGCCGCCATCGCCGCTACACAAATGTACGGTGTTGGCTCTGGAGCCGTACGCACTATCGCCGGAACCATGCGCATCCACATGGAGCTGGAAGAAAAGATCGCCGCCTTCAAAGGCGTCGAGGCCTGTGTTGTCTTCCAGTCCGGCTTCACCGCCAACGCAGGAACTGTCTCCAGCATCCTCGGCAAAGAGGACTTCATCCTCTCCGACGAGCTCAATCACGCCAGTATCATCGACGGCGCGCGCCTCTCCCGTGCCAAGATCAAGGTCTTTCGCCACAAAGACGTCGCCCACTGCGAAGAGCTTCTCAAGGAGATCCAGAACGAGCCCGGCCGCAAGCTCGTCATCACCGACGGCGTCTTCTCCATGGATGGCGATATCGGTCCCGTAGACAAGCTCTGCGACGTAGCCGACAAATACGGCGCCATCATGATGGTCGACGACGCCCACGCGAGCGGCGTCCTCGGACGCAACGGCCGCGGCTCCGTCGATCACTTCCACTGCACCCAGCGCGTCGACGTGCAGGTCGGAACGCTGTCAAAAGCCATCGGAGCCCTCGGCGGATACGTCTGCGGCTCGCGCGACCTGATCGACTATCTCTACCACCGCGCGCGGCCCTTCCTCTTCTCCACCTCGCATCCGCCGTCAGTCGCCGCAACCTGCATCGCCGCCTTCGACATCCTCGAGAACGAACCCGAGCGCATCGAACGTCTCTGGACAAACACACGCTACTTCAAGGACCAGCTCGCCTCCGCAGGTTTCGACATAGGCGGCAAAACCACACCCGCCAGCGAGACCCCCATCACTCCCATCATCATCGGGGACGGCCGTAAAACCATGGATTTCAGCAAGGCCCTTTTCGAAGCCGGTCTGATGGCCACCGGCATCGCCTTCCCAACCGTCCCCGAAGGCAAAGCCCGTATTCGCACCATCATGACCAGCGAGCACACCCGCGAGCAGATCGATCAATCGCTCGAAATTCTCACCGTTACCGCGAAAAAGATGAGTCTGCTCGCAAACCGCTCATGATGAATCCGAAATACTTCCTTTCGGGGCGCGTCTATTCACGCAAAATAGCGTCTTAT
>Ga0163162_10000368_pt1 | contig 40842 bp, 30 predicted proteins | sample S55metaG_FD_115310 | JGI IMG/M metagenome (GOLD analysis project Ga0163162, IMG submission 115310) | Switchgrass rhizosphere microbial communities from Kellogg Biological Station, Michigan, USA - S5-5 metaG | ecosystem: Host-associated > Plants > Roots > Rhizosphere > Soil | place: USA... | reverse complement strand
CTGTCGCTGCCATCAGGTTTAAATTAATGGGTTTGGTGGTGCTTGAGGGATATTAGAAACCTATCAGGTTTTCAAAACCTGATAGGTTTTATTTAAACTGTGGTTTTGCGTTAGGGATTGTAAGGGTTCAGTACCGATCTTTCATCGGTACCGGAGCGAAGCGCAGCCCTGAAAAGCCCGACCCTTTCCCGATTTTTTCATCGGGATTGGGGAACGCCCAAATCAGTTTAGCAGTTAAAAGTTAACAATTGGCAGTTAACAATTTACAGTTATTCCTCTTTCGCCTTTCCCTTCTTTCTTGATTTTAAAGCCTGGGTAAGTAGAAACTCAATCTGCCCGTTTGTACTTCTAAACTCATCGGCAGCCCAGGTTTCTACTTCTTTTAATAAAGCAGGACTAATTCTTAATACAAAAGCTTTTTTATCTTTCTCCGCCATTCTTATTGTATTGATTGTATCTTATACCTCGTTTTTAAATTGATCAGGAACATTTCCTAATTATATAAGGTACCGGTGTTTACCACAGGCTGCACATGTCGGTCGCCACAAAGTACAACCAGTAAATTACTTACCATAGCTGCCTTACGCTCCTCATCCAGTTCTACAATTCCTTTTTGCGATAATTTTTCCAATGCCATCTCTACCATACCTACTGCACCTTCAACAATTAATTTACGGGCTGCAATAACTGCTGTAGCCTGTTGGCGCTGTAACATGGCGCTGGCAATTTCTGGTGCATAAGCCAAATGCGAAATCCTGGCCTCTAAAACTTCAATGCCTGCGCGTGATAAACGTTCGTTCAGCTCATTCTCTAAAAGTTCACTTACTTTTTCGGCACCATCTTTTAAAGTGATGCTGGTTTCTTCACCCTCGGCATGGTCGTACGGGAAGATGTTGGCCAAATGCCTAACGGCAGCCTCACTCTGGATGTTTACGTATTGCATGTAATTTTCCACAGAGAAAACGGCTTTAGCGGTTTCGTTTACTTTCCAAACCACAACAGCTGCAATTTCGATCGGATTGCCCAGTTTATCGTTCACCTTTAACTGCTGTCCGTTTAAATTATTTGCTTTTAAAGATACACGTCTTTTGGCCGTTAAAGGGTTTACCCAGAAAAAGCCGTCAGCTTTTACTGTGCCCATATATTTTCCGAATAGGGTGAGTACCATCGATTGGTTGGGATTGATGATTAAGAAGCCCGGAAATATTAAAAATACATCTATCGCTAATAAAATGCCTCCCCAGAGAAAAATTTCAGAAACAAAACAGAAAATGGAAGCGCCCAGTAATGCTATACTCAAAGCGAAAGTTAAATAGCCAGATGGCGGATTGATAATTTTTTCTTGATACATAATTGATATTAATTTGATATCATAAAGTAAAATATAAAACCTGGTAATTGCAAACAAAACGTGCAAAATATATATTAGATAAAAATGTTATTTTTGACAATACAATAAATACATCGTTTTGGCCAAGATCAAGAGAAATTCACACAAGATCCTTTACCGGAAGTATTCATCAAACCTAAAATATGTGATGATGATATTTACCGTTTTCATTATTACGCTATTCCTGCCCAAACAACCCCGGTTTAGGTATGAGTTTGAAAAAAACGCGGTATGGAAAAACAAGGACCTGATTTCGCCTTTCAGTTTTGCTATTTTAAAAACCAATCCGCAGGTTAAGGCTGATAAAAAGAATGCATTAAAAGATATTTTGCCCGTTTACCAACTGGATAGGAGTATTACCGCTAATGCATTGGAAGAGTTTGCCAACGAGTTTGATGTGAAATGGAGATCGAAACAGCTGAGTGAAAAAGATAAGGATGTATATAAAAGCGCTGCCTATAAATTATTGCAGAGTATTTACCAGAAAGGCATTATTGGTCTGAATGTGAAACACCAGGCCGGAGGTAAAAACTACGATTTTTCGCTGCTTGAAAATAATGTGGCCCAGGAGAAAAATACACATGATGTTTTTACCGCAGAATCGGCCCTGAAGTTTTTTAGAGATACTTTTAAGGCCCCAAACCAGGTAATGGGCGATCTGGTTGCAAACCTCGCCATTGATCACATTACCCCAAATATTGTATTTGACGAACGGTTGACGCAAACCATACAGGATAATACGGTTAACAATATCTCTACTACCAAAGGCATGGTACAAAAGGGCGAGCTTATTGTGGCCAAAAATGATGTTATTGATGAAGAAATTTATCAGAAACTGGAATCTTATAAAGCTACCTACGATGCACAAACCAAAACCATTGGTAGCAGGGCACTCGTTTACCTGGGACAGGTGGTACTGGTTGGTTTCATCATCACGATATTAATGTCGTTCCTTTTTCTTTTCCGTAAGGATATTTTTGCCGATAACCGTCAGCTGTCCTTAATTCTTATTGTAACTACGGGAATGTTACTTGCTTTAACCTGGGCCATTAAAATGGAAATCCCCAGTTTGTACTATATCCCTTTTTGTGTGGTGCCTATTATCATCAGGATTTTGTTCGATACCCGTTTGGCGCTTTACCTCCATATGCTGGTGATTTTAATCGCCGGGTTCTTCGTGGCCAATAGTTTTGAATTTGTTTTTTATCAGGTTACGGCAGGTATGGTTGCCATATTCAGTATCAAAAACTTTGTTAAGCGGGAAAGGTTTCTCATTTCGGCCTTATTTATTCTGCTGGCATATTTTGTTTCTTTTGTAGGCATTGCATTACTCCGCGAAGGTTCTTTCCGCGAAATTGAATGGTTAAACTTTATCCCTTTTGTGTTTAGCGTACTGTTATCACTTTTGGCTTACCCGTTAATTTACCTGTTCGAGCGTATTTTCGGTATTACTTCTGATGTGGCTTTGATAGAGTTGACCAACACCAATAATAAATTATTAAGGGAGCTTGCTTTTAAAGCGCCAGGAACCTTTCAACACTCTTTACAGGTAGCTAACCTTGCAGAAGCTGCCATATTTAAAATTGGTGGTAATTCTGTATTGGTTAGGGCAGGGGCGCTGTACCATGATATCGGTAAAGTAGACAATCCACAGTATTTTATTGAAAACCAAAATACCGCTGTGAGCCCACACGATAAATTACCTTATGAGCAAAGTGCACAAATTATTATTCAGCATGTACACAAAGGAATTGAGATTTTAAGAAAGAACCAGATTCCTGAAGCGATTATTGATTTTATCAGAACACACCATGGAAATACCCGGGTGGATTATTTTTATCAGTCGTTTTTAAAAAATACACCCGAAAAATTTGTCGACGAAAACATTTTTCGCTACCCCGGACCGATACCTTTTAGTAAAGAAACCGGTGTGTTAATGCTCGCAGATTCTGTTGAAGCAGCCTCAAGAAGTCTGAAAAATCCCGATGCACAGAACATAAATGACATCGTTGAACGCATAATTAACTATAAATTGGAGCAAAATCAGTTAGATGACTGCGATTTAACGTTAAAAGATATTGAGACTATCAAATTGATATTCAAGACAATGCTGATGAGCATCTACCATGTGCGCATAGATTATCAACAAATTTTGTAATTTTTTTTTGTTGGATAACTTGTTTTACTATATTTGCAGACCTCAAAACAACGCCGGTAGGGCAGAAAAATAGAGGTTTGAAAGGAGAGGTGCCTGAGTGGCCGAAAGGAACAGTTTGCTAAACTGTCGTACTGGTAACGGTACCGCGGGTTCGAATCCCGCCCTCTCCGCAAGAGAATAAAAATTTGCAAATAAAAATGGAATTGTCAATTTAAAACCGTTACTTTGCAATCCCTTCGAAAGAGGGAAATAAAAAAAGAAGATACCAAGTTCGGGATGTAGCGTAGCCCGGTATCGCGCCTGCTTTGGGAGCAGGAGGTCGTAGGTTCGAATCCTGCCATCCCGACAAAAAGTTCAATCCACTTTACAAAAGGATTAAAAAAAAGATCGATACCAAAGTTCGGGATGTAGCGTAGCCCGGTATCGCGCCTGCTTTGGGAGCAGGAGGTCGTAGGTTCGAATCCTGCCATCCCGACACAAAACAAGAAGCCTTTAAATCGTGAGATTTAGAGGCTTTTTTGGTTTAATATAGATGTTTAGGGGCGAGCGATGGAAGCCTAGCAAATGAACAAATTTCTCAATAAATTCCCTTCGTAGCTTCATTTTACTAAGTTAGATTCCATTTTTTATTGCACAGGTACTGCGCTCCAAAAAAGATGAAAACCAACCGCACATTTCATTATTTGGAATGAAATAGAAGTATTCCTTTGAGATAGCCTACCATTAACAGACTCCAATAGAATGGTCATCATCTCTACCGAAGCAACACGCAATGGAGGGATCTATCCTGAAAAAGACCCTGAAACGAGTTCAGGGTGACGATATTTCGGATAGACTTCTGGCTGATAACTTCTGCCACTGGAAGAATTAATGTAAAAATCATCTCTCTACCGAAGCAACTTGCAGAGGAGAGATCTTTGGACTATGCTACTGAATCAGATTTAAAAGATTTTGCTTCGCAGAATCATCGGACTCTCATCTGCGGCGAAATGATACTTCGAGACCATTGGGCTTCTTTAAAAATTTGTTATTTATATTGATTTTTATATGATAAATTGTCCCTTAGGATGACAATTTCAACTGTGGATGCAACCTTATTTCGCTACAAATCAGTCTAGCGTAAAACCATTTTAATCGCTCATTAATCAACATAACCTATACACTTTTTAGAAAAGCTGGCCATTAAATCACAACATCTGGCTTAAATCCGGGTTAAACCATTTATTAAAGAAAATTCATCCGCTCCTTAAGTTTAGAATTAATCTAAATAATTTTCGTATTCGAAATAATAAATTATTTTTGCGCTTATATTTATTCAGTCTAAATAATTTTATAGTCGTTTCTAAATGAAAATAAACTTTACCAAATCATTAATTTTGATCAATCTGTTGGGATTAATATGTCTCAACGTTTTCGCACAACAAAAAACTACATTACAGGGTACCGTGAAAGATAGCCATGGTATAGCCATTGCTGGAGTAACCGTAAGTGCTCATGGTACAAATACTACCACTACGACCAATAACCGTGGGATCTACAAATTGCAGTTGATTAAGGGTAAAGCTGTTGTGCATTTTAACTTTATCGGCTTTAAAGAAGTGATAAAAAACCTGGATTTAAATGGGACAGATATTGAAGAAAATATCGTTATGCAGGAATCTACCGATGATCTGCAGCAGGTGGAAATTACTGGTCGTAAAGAGAAAACTTATAAAACCAAGGCTACTTTTATTGGCAAAATAGAAAATGAACTTAAAGATATCCCACAATCGGTTTCTTATGCCAGTAAAGAGCTTATTGCAGATCAGGGCCTGATGCGTGTGGGCGAAGTGGTGAAGAACTTTAGCGGTGTAAACCAGTTTAGCTTTTACGATGATTTAACCATCAGGGGATTTCGTGTAAATGGGCAGAGCAATACCCAACTGTTAAACGGTTTAAGAACCAGTACCGGTTTCTGGAAACAGTCGCTGGCCAATTACCTGGAAAGAGTTGAAGTTTTAAAAGGCCCATCATCCGCCCTCTTCGGAAATGCAAGTCCGGGTGGAGTTGTAAACCGCGTAACCAAAAAACCACTCGATGAAACCCGTAGATCGGTGAGCCTGACTATGGGCAGTTTTAATACTTTCAGAGGTCTTGCAGATTTTACCGGACCTGCAACAAAAGACAGTACTTTGCTTTACCGACTGAACGTTGGCTATGAAAATGCAGAAACTTTCAGAGACCTGATGTTTGACCGTAACTTCGTCATTGCGCCATCGCTTACATTCGTCCCGTCTGAAAAAACAAGGATTAACTTTGACCTGGTTTATACGGATTCTAAAAGCAGACTGGATAGGGGACAACCCATTTTTGGTAGTTTTGACTTAAATTCTACCCCGCAGTCGCTTTCATTGAATACCACAAATGATTACCTAAATGAATTGACCTATAATGCCACGATCTCTATTACACACAAGGTTACCGATAACCTGAGCCTGAATGCTTCTTATTTAAAAACAGGTTATTCAGAAGATTTAAATGAACACCGTACATCAAATGCTTATGGAGTTGATGCTAACGGCGTAGCCATCAACAATCTTGCGGGAATGAATGTGCAGATCAGAAAGCGTAAACGGTTTATCGATAATTTTTCAGGATATATTAATTATACGCCGAAAACAGGAATAGTGGAGCATAAGATCGTAGCTGGCTATGATTTTGGCAGTGAAAAAGTACCAGTTGGAGGTTCGCAATTAACAGCAGGTGGTTACCGTAATGCTGCAAATAATGGAGCAATCGCTAACTACGTACCCGCGAATAAATCAAAATACCTGTTGGATGCTGCAGGGAATCCGGTACCAAATGTTCCACATTTTAATTTGAACGATCCGCTTTCTTCGCAAAGAATGCAGGATGATAGTAAACTTTTCTTTACCCCATCTATAGTGGCCCCTACCTATTATTACTTAAATTCAGGTTACGTACAAGATCAGTTCAAAATCGGTGCTTTACAGGTATTAGCCGGGATACGTTATGAATATTACACAGATTTTGCAGGTTACAAGACCCAGTCTGAAGCTAAAGCTAATTCACACGCATGGCTGCCACGCTTAGGTGCTGTTTATAGTGTCAACTCCAATATTAACCTATACGGAAGTTATGTAGAAGGTTATAACCCGCAAACTTCTGCAAATATCGCAAATCCTAATGCCGGTGGCCCGTTTGATCCGTTGAAAAGCAATATGATAGAATTTGGTACCAAGACGAGCTGGTTCAGGGATCAGTTGAGCGTAAGTGCGGCCGTTTACCAGATTAAACAAACTGGTGCATTATATGCCACACCTGGTGTAGTAGATGTTTTAAGACAGATTGGTGATGAGCAATCGAGGGGTTTTGAATTGGATGTGATTGGTAAAATTATGCCAAACTGGAATGTGATTGCTTCTTACGCTTATAACAGGGCTAAAATATTAGAGAGTGGAACAGTTGGGGAAATCGGCATCCAGAAACCCAATGCACCAAAGAATACGGCCAACTTATGGAGTAAATATACATTTATTGAAGGCATGGCTAAAGGATTGGGAATTGGTTTGGGTATTAACTATACCGACAGGCGTAACCTGATGTATGATGCCAAGTTCTCACCTGAGAACCAGATTACCATTCCATCTTTCACACTTTTCAATGCCGCTTTGTTCTATAATATCGGTAAACTGCAGCTGCAGCTCAATGCCAATAACATCGGTAATAAAAAATATTGGGTAGGGGGGTATGATTACCTCCGCTTGTTCCCCGGTCAACCAGAAAATTATATGTTCACTGTTGGCTATTCATTTTAATGGCAAAAAATAGACTTAAAAAGATAGTGGGTTGGCTTCATTTATGGATTGGGCTGGTTACAGGCCTAGTAGTGGTTATTGTTTCGTTAACCGGATGCATTTATGTATTCGATGAGGAAATTTTTAATAACATACATAAAGATATCGTATATGTCCAAAAAACCGGCCCTGCAAGGCCGGTTTCTGAATTGCTGGCCAATGCTCAAAATGCAGTTGGAAAAAATAAGGAGCTGAATAATGTTAAAATTAGCTCGGATAATAAGAGTTATATTTTATCCGGATTTAAAATTAACGACCGAAAGAAAATAAACCTGTTCTATTTTAGCCAGTTTGAATACCTGGATGAAGTTTACGTAAACCAATATACCGGTAAGGTTTTAGGCGTAATGGATATGCGATATGAATTTTTCAACGTGATAGAGCAGCTTCATAGGCAGCTTCTTTTGGTAAAGCCCGTTGGCAGCCTGCTGGTGGGAGTTTGCATACTGGCTTACCTGGTCATGCTTATTACCGGGTTTATTTTATGGCTACCCAAAAATTACAGGCAATTCAAAAAAAGTATTGCCATTAAATGGAATGCCAAATGGAAAAGGGTTAATTATGATCTGCATAATAGTCTTGGCTTTTATATACTTCCCATAGCCATGCTAATTGCCATAACTGGATTGGTATGGTCTTTTAAATGGTGGGAAACAGGGATTTACCGCATACTTGGCGATAAAGGGAAAGCTGGGTTTAGCAGAACACTTCCTAAAATTAATACGGCAGATACAAGCCTGAACAAAATCGATATTATCCATTACCGTCTGCTCAAAAAGCTTGGAAATAACTGGACAGAAATAGGAATAGGTATTCCGACTAAAAAAACTAAAGTTTCGATGTCTTTTGTGCAGATAGCCAGTAACGATGTCTGGAGGGGAGTTAGCTATTACTTTTACGATGGCAGGACCGGAGATTTTATTGATGAACTGCCACATGATAAAAAAACACTTGGGATGAAATGGCGGAATTCTAATCTTGAGCTCCATACCGGAAGATTATATGGCCTTTGGTCACAACTTCTGGCTTTTTTTGCTTCACTGATCAGCGCCTCGCTACCTATATCCGGGTTTTTGATCTGGTGGGGGAAAAGAAACAAAAGTAAAAAAGGGAGAGGTTCTCTTGCTAAAAGTGTGGTCTTGCCATCGTAATTTTATCTCGCAAAAAAGATCCTGAAACAAGTTCAGGATTGACGTCATTCTGGAGAGATTTCTAGCTACTATTTCTATTATCGAGAGACTCCATGTCAGAATCGTCATCTTGACCGAAGCAACTCTCGGTATGGAGATTTATCTTACATGAAAGACCTTGAAACGAGTTCAGGGTGACGGACTTCCTGGATAGATTAAAGTTCCTCTTAGGTAAACCTATTAATTATTCAGCGTTAATGTTTCCATTCTCCAAATGAGCAATACGGAATATTTCTTTTGAAATAATGGCAATATTTTCTTTTAGCTCATCCAGGTTGCAATTTAGAGTGCCCGTAAGAATAGGCAGTTCCATTATTTCTTCTACAAATTCTATCTTTAAAGAACATCCTGGTGCCTCTGCTGGGCTACCTTTTAACTGGAAGAAGATTTCGTTGGCTTCTTTTTTATCTTTACCAAGAGAAAATTTACCATAGGTGATTTTTCCAGCCGGTCCCTGAAGACTGATGTTGATTGTGAAACGCGTTTCCATAGCTAAACTGTTTTTTTCTCTTCAAAATGTATAAAGGTAGCTTAAATAAAAAGTGCCGCATTTAGCGGCACTTGAGGAATTATTGTATTTGAATCTGTCTGGATACCGCTTTGGCTTCTTCCTTTTTTGGAATGTTGAGATGGAGTATACCATCTGTATAAGCGGCCTGGATATGTTCAACGTCAGCACTATCTGGAAGGGTAAATGCTCTTGTAAATGCCGAGTAACTATATTCCCTTCTGTTATAGGTTTTGCCTTCATTATTGTTCTCCGTATGCTGAGCGGTAGAAATGGTCAGCATATCCTTTTCAATGGATACCTTGAAATCGTCTTTCTTTAATCCAGGCGCAGCCAGTTCGATATGGTACGCTTCGTTAGTTTCAGAAATATTAACTGCTGGTACGCTGCTCAAGCGACGATCAGTAAAAAAGGTATCACCTAATACGGATTCAAAGATGTCATTAAAGCCTGGCAATAATGAACTGTTCTTTTTTTCTGGATTGAATTTAACCAATGTCATAGTTTTTTCTCCTTTTAATGTTTTAATAATAAATGGACTATAAATCAATTAATTTAATACTTCAACCTTTTTCCAAAGGTTACGGTTCAAGTTTATCAAGTGCTGTGCCAAGGCATTTCTGAGTGAATTTCGAGTGGTTTTACTGAAAAATTTTCACTTTCTATGAAAAATTTTCAGTGCCAATGCTGAAATTTTTTCAGTTTCACCCTTCTGTACCTGGCCGCTCTTAAATTAGCTTAATGAAGTAATTATTGTGCCAATGGCTCTAGTGTAATTTTTTATCTGTTCTGAAAGCATTTCAGCAGACAGCACCGCATAATAGTAACTCAAAACCGGACATATTTTGCGCATAAATATCCTTTTCAAATCCCTACCTGGCTGACCATTACAGCGTACGTTCAAAGTAGATAATGTTATTATCAAAGATGCCCTGATAAGGATTCCCTTTTGCGTGGAAACCATTGGCTATCAGAAATCGCTGACTGCTAGCGGTAGCAGTAGTAGAAAAGATAATGCCATGGTGATCAATGATTTTTTTAAGCAACAGCCGTTTTAATGTGCTACTGATTCCTTTTTTCCGAACCGATTCTCGGGTGAATGAATAACCGATCTCTAAAAATGGTTTATCTATTTCTGTAATAATCCCGGCTTTATTATATACTTCTAGCAGGTAAGATAGTGATGGCCTCTTAATGGCCGAAATACCGACTAGTTTTTTGCCATTGTAGCAGAAAGCAAGGAACGCTGCATTGAAAATTTTTAAGGGCAGATTAATCGGCGAAACTTTATTTCCCTTTCTCAATAATAAATAGAATTGATGAAGCTGGATCATTGTACAATCGCATGGCTTTTTGATTTCGAAATGGCAATTGCCAAGAAAATTCGGCTGATCGTAATGATCTTGATGAAATGCCAGGCCAGTAGATGTATTGAGGTTCATCAGCAGAGATTTAGTTAAGGAGTAAAATGCCGGTTTTGTAGCAATTTATTTTCTTTTAGTACTAAAAGATGTTCTTAAAGGGCCCGATAGGGCAAGCATTTCGCATACTTTGTCGTTCCAGTCTATCAATGCATCTTCAGGTGAAGTACCGATGCCCGAAACATCGTGCTCCTCTTCAAATGATAATACGGCATAAAAGCAATCACCATCCTGATATACGGAGGGTTTAAACTGCATCACAAAAGTGGGTAGCCTGTATCTGTTGTAATCAAAATCTACCAGTTTTCCTGGAATCGTACGGATCTGCTGCTTCATAGCCTGATGTTTTATTAAAACATTGTTATTTACAGATTTGCTTATGTCAAGCAAACGTATTTGTAAATTAGGCAAGCCATGTTTCCTTAAAGTTAGCAGGTTATTGTTTGTTTGTTAAGTATTGACAGATTTGGTAATTGAAAAGATAAATTTTCTGCTGTATTAATCTATTTGACATATATAGAGTCGAACCTAATTAATATGGCACTAACAATGAATCTTGGAAAGAAAAAATCAGTTGCATCAGATAAAAACGGCGATGTGCCGGATAAAAGTAACTTTCCTGTAAGCATGATCATTTTTATCCTTGTACTCAGCGCGCTGTTGATATTCTTGATCTTATTTAAAGTTTAATATAGGTGTTTGCTTTTTTTGGAATATATATAAATTACGCTCTATTAAGCTCAATTTTTGCTTATTAAAGGCTTATTTGGCTCATCTTCAAGATAAAAGATCAATTCTCCTCCATGAACCAAAGATTGATGTGTGATTTGGTTTTGGGTTAAACTTTTCCCATTTAAAGTGATTTTCGAACTAAAAATAGATTTTTTACTTTTTCTAATGGTGGTGATGGTTAACTTTTTGCCATTACTAAAAGATATTATTGCTTGTTTAAATAAGGGGCTGGTAAGCTGGTAATTTCCCGAAACGGGATCTACCGGATAAAAACCCAGGGCAGCAAATACATACCATGCTGACATTTGTCCGGCATCATCATTACCGCTTAAACCGCCGGCACCTTCACTGTATTCTTCTGCTAAAATACGCGATACCTGCAACTGTGTCTTCCATGGAGAATGGGTATAATTATAGAGAAAAGGAATCTGATGGCCAGGTTCGTTGCCATGCCAGTACTCCTTTTTAGCAAATAGAGAATCGAGTTCGTTTTCCAGTTTTTTTTCTCCACCCATCAGTTTAATCAGCCCGGGTATATCGTGTGGAACGTAAAAAGTATATTGCCTTGGGGTTCCTTCCGTGATATAGGGTTCACGGTGATCAGGATAAAAAGGTTTGTACCAGCTACCATCAGCAAACCTGCCCTTCACCATTCCTTCCTGTTGATCAAATATATTTTTGTAATTTAAAGACCTTTCAATCAGTTGCTTATAGTCTGATTTTTTACCCAGATCTTTTGCTACAGTAGCCAGGGCATAATCATCGTAGGCATACTCAAGGGTTCTGCTCACTTGTTCTCTTTTATGAAAAGCATCGGGAATGCTATCCTCCATCGGGATATAGCCATATTTAAGGTAACTGTTGATGCCTCTGCGACCTTTTCCATTGAGGTATTGAGCCGAATCGGGCATTTGAAATGCATTTTGGCGCATCAATCGATAAGCTTCATTCACATCGTAACCGCGAATCCCCTTATTATATGCTGAAGCCAGAAAAGCAGTGGCATGGTCGCCAATCATGGCTGCAGTATAATTATTCCAGCAGGGGAAAATGGGAAGCCAACCACCTTGTTGCCCTTTTAAAACTAATGAATTTGCAAAATCGTTAGCCAGCTTGGGCTTTAAAAGCGTTACAAGTGGCAATTGGGCCCGGTAAGTGTCCCACATTGAAAAATCATCGTAATAATTACCTTTTTTTAAGATTTTCCTGATGTAATCACCTGCAAATTGCGGATATCCGCCATCTACATCATTAAATAAGCGTGGGTGCTGTTGTGAATGGTAAAGTGCAGTGTAGAAAATCCGTTTATTTTTTTCGCTAGGATCATTAACCTTAATCTGGCCAAGTGACCGTTCCCAAACCTGATTTGTTTTGGTCACAATCGTTGTTAGAGCAGCGTTATTGATTTCGGTTTCGAGGTTAAGTTTTGCTGCCGCGATACTGGTAAATGAAGTACCGGCATAAATACTAATGGTTTCTCCTTTTTGTAGTTTAAAGCCCAGGTAGGCACCTAAATCTTTTTGATTTTTAATGGACTGATTTGCTGAAACACTGGCACCATTAAACACACCACTTGTTGTAAAAACTTTGCTGATGCGGATAAAAAAATAGCCGCTAAAGCCAGCTGATTGTCCCCACCCCTGATAAATTCGATGAACAGGATTGTAACCGGAAATCTCACCTTTTTGGCGGTCAATTTTGATAAAGCCTTTGTTCTGGTCGCTATTTGGGGTAATTAACAGATAAACACTATCTGCCTTTAACGCTGTAACTTTAATTAGACCACAACGCAAGGTTGCGGTAGCTTCAGTAAGCAGGTTATAGCCTGGTAAACTGGTTTTATAATAAGCGGGTGTAGCTATTTCGCCGGTGTGTATGTAATCTGCAGCATAATCTGCTGAGCTGGTTTTTAGTTTTCCGGAGATTGGCATAATGGTAAAGCTGCCATAATCTTGTGTACACGAACCGCTGATCCAGTGACTGGCCCTGATGCCATAAAATTTTTTATTGTTGTAATAATAGGGGGCCAGGCATTTTTTTTCCGAAAGCTGGGTTTGCGGGGTCCACTGCGTCATGCTAAAAGGTGGCGCTACTGCTGGTATGGTATTGGCCAGCCTTTCTGTCTTATCTTCTATATGCTGACTTGCAAGTGTTGTACTGGCCGAGGTGCCCGAAAATGGCTGCACATATTTGATAAAAGACTTGTTTTGTGCATGCCCCTGAATGATTGATCCACTATAAAAACAAAATACCAATAATAAACCCCTAATAAATAGGTTGTTATTTACTTTTTTACGCATTTTGTTTTTATATGGTTATGGATTATTTATTGAATTTAAATATGGTTATTATAGCTGGATTAATGGCTGATTAAAGCCTATGGGCCTCTCCAATAATTTTACGATATTTTTGATGTAAATCAATTGCCGTATTAACTGGATTTCCAACTGGATTTAAGGTATAATCTTTTCTTTGATTTACCCATTTCCATTCCCATTTGCTTACCTCATCGTTAAATTTAGTGATGTTGAACTCAGTTTTATTCGAAATAGACTGTTCCAGTCTTCTAAAAAACATTTCCCATCTTGGTTTATAAAAATCATTCATCAGTCCGCTCCATTGTCTGCAGGCATACTCATTTAAAGGATTTTTGTCATCACCCCACAAAGTGATCAAATCCTTTGCATTCATTTCATACAAGGCTTTTTCCTTTTCGTTGGTTCCCTGTTTACGGGCATCATTTACCCAGGGACCAAGCATGAAATCTTTTCTCGTAGCCAACAATTTATCCATTTCTTCAATCAAAGTGATAAACTTTTTGCTTTCTGTTTGGAAAGCTTTCAGGTTTTTATTTCTGTAGGCTTCCACTACCTTTCTTTGTAACGGAAGCGCATAATTGGCTAGTACCTGTCTGGTTACATCAATAAGATCATACTGGAAACCGTCACTTTGCCTGCAATCTGCTGCTGCGTTAATGAGTTCATCCCAGGCGGGTAATAAATCGCGTTCGTTATAATTTAATGTAGTTCTGGCCCAGCGCGTCATAGAATCCAGTGTTGGCCGGCCTTGTATAATAGACTCGGCACCATCTCTTACATATTTATCGGCAGGAACACTGTAAACAGTTTTTCTAAGTGTTTTCCAGGCTTTTAACGCATTTGCATTGTTTTTGCCGTATCGGTTAAAAACATATTTAGGTAACCATGTTTCAAGGTCAATTGGCGTAGAGCGCCAAACGTTTTCCATCATCAACTCATACATGACCGGATTTTGTTCAATGCCTTCCATGGTCAAACCAATACCATGCATTTTGCCGCTTTTCGGATCTTTTAAAGCTTGTGCAGGTGCTGTAGCTACCACGTCCATTCTTCCAAATAAATTGGTGTTACCGCCAAAGTTGTTCAGCATATTCCAAATCCATGGCTTTCCATAAAAACCTTCGGTACGTTTCCAAACCGGTTCAATTTCTGTAGCTAAATCCAATAAAATCATCTTATCATTTGGAACAGCCTTTAGCAAAGCTTCAGTTTGTGCCTCTTTCCAGAATTTTCTATCGCTGTAAAACAACCAGCCTTGCATCACCCAAACTGCTTTAGGATCCGCTTGCGACATGCCATCATAAATCCTGGCACTTAACTTACTCAAAAATTCAGGCGCTGAAGATGGTGGTTCGTTCTCGTTAAATGTATCGGCAGAATATAAATGGTCTGTACCAAGCATTTCGGTTTGCTTTTGTAAAAACTTCTTTCCGATCTGGGCAAACATTGGATCTTCCGAATCAAGAATATAGGTATCTGCAAAACCATTAGTCCAGTTTGTGGCTTTCAGTTTAGCATTCGGAAATTTCGTTTTAAATGCCGCAGGTACGTGGCCGGTAAACGCCGGAAGTACGGGTTTCATGCCCAATGCTCTTTCACGGTTCAAAATTTTCTTTTGTAATTCGAAATGGCTTTTCATCCAGCTTACCGGAAGCGGGCCGCCCCAGCCATCAATATTGCCCATCCAAAACCACGAGAAATATGCCGGTCCGGTAAAAAAACCTTTAAGTTCATCGTCCGAAAAGCCCATTTCTTTATACAAAAGGTACCAGGTATATTCTTCGCCGGTAATGGCAAGGGGCATGTTGATACCATGTAATGCCATCCAGTCTATCTCTTTTTCCCAACGCGCCCAATCCCACCAGCTCATGCTGTAATTAAATGTACAATAATTAAGATAGTACCGATATTCATACGGTGTTTCTTTCCTAACTTTTTTTTCGAGCTTAGGTAGCGTTTGTGGAACATTCAGGTTAGTGCCATTCCAGGTGATTTGGCAATGCGCATATTCAGTTAAATAGTGATAAAAAGCAGATGCCAATGCAACACCATTGTTTCCGCGAAGAATGATTTTGTTGTTTTTTGATTCTATCTCGAAAACATCTTTTCCTTTAACATCAGAAAGTTTTTCTGTTGAAAATGACTTTGCGTGTTTTGGTAATACCCGTTCTATGAGTTGGTTTGACGTATTTAAAAAATCCTGAGCAAGTGCCCTGTTAAAGAACAAGGAAACGAGTGCAACTGAAAAGTATAATTTTAATTTCATATCAAATTTTTAAGAACCACTTTTTATCGTAGAAGAACTTTAATAAAAACAGTTGAATCAATAATACTCCCGTCCACAAAACGGCTTCGTGCCATAGGGGTGGGATGTGATTTATTAAACCACCAAACAAGAAAGTGGATGATGATTCGAAATTGAAAAGTCCGTGTGCACAAACGTAAATTAAAATACTGTTTGTACCAATCCATACAAATGGGATACTCCATCTCGAATATGAGCAGACATCAATAATGTAATAAAATAAGGTGAACAATATTATGCTCCAGCCACCGGCAAATAAAACGAATGAGCTGGTCCACATGGTTTTATTAATCGGGAAGATAAAGCTCCATAACAAACCAAGTCCAATGCTCAGCAGTCCGCTGCTCATTAAAGCAGTTACTTTCTGTTTTGGTGTAAAGTTAAATCTGGTCGATTTAATAAAGGCTCCCGTAAAAATGCCGAGCATTGCCGAACAAATGGCAGGGATCGTGCTTAATAATCCTTCAGGATCGTAGATGGTTCGATGAAGTTTACCAGGTAGAAACAGTCTGTCAAAATAAGCAGACAGGTTTCCTTCTGGTGTAAAAACCCCTGATCCGAAATGCGGAACAGGCACAAATGCCATCAATAAATAATATCCAATAAGGATCGCTGCGAACCAAAAAATCATTCCTCGAAACGAACAATTTAAATAGATGATGGCCGCAAAAAAAGTGGCTAAGGCTATCCGGCCTAATACACTGGCAAAGCGAGTATTTTCGTATCCGGTCCATTTTAATAGTCCATTAACGATGAAGCCTAAAATGATAAGTATAAGGGTTCGCTTGATTAGCGGAAAATATATTTTTAGAGATGAATGCTTGTTTTTTTCTCTTTCAGCAAAATATTTTTGATAGGAGTAGGGCATGGATACTCCAGAGATAAATATGAACAAAGGAAAGATCAGATCATAAAAAGTAAAACCATTCCACGGGGAATGATGCAGTTGATTGCTAATCCCGATAAAAAGTTTTTCAAAGAAAGATAAGCTATCATTTGTAGAAATGGTCCAGTCAATCGGGTTTCTTTTTAAAGCATGCTTGTTCATGATTCCTGTAGCCAGGCCGTGGAATATTCCTTCGCCACTCACGATCCAAAACATGTCGAAACCCCGCAACGCATCCAGGGAAATTAATCTTTTGGGCTTTTCTACCCTTTCGTCAATATTTTTTGTTTCAATAGCTGTCATGACAGGATTACTTCTTGATTAAAGTGTTATAAATAACATAACCTTCATCGTTAATTACCTGTACGCGTAATTGTTCCTTACTTACCGAAAATAACATAAACCCATATTCTGATGCAACCATCTGTGCTTCTGGTATCAGCTTAACAGGCGTTTTCTCTGATGCACCTCCGGAGATGAAATGATGGGTTTTACCCTGTGGCTTAAGGTATTGTAAACTGTGTTCGTGACCTGTTAAATAAACATCGACACCATATTTATCCAATATGGGTTTTAACGTGCTTCTGATTGCTTTGGTATCATACCCATCTGTACGGCTACCGCCTGTAAACATGGGATGGTGACCTACTACTATTTTCCACTTAATTGATGGATCTTGATCAGCAAGGGTTTTAACCAACCACTTTTTCTGGCCAGTGGTGTCTTGTCCCTTAACATTTGGTCCGTATTCTGCGTTTTTATAAAACTCGGGGATAAGCGGATTTGTATCAATAAATGCTATTAATACCTGATTATTTACATCGCCGTTAATGGCAAACTTTTTTGAATAATAACGGGCAGGCATTTTCCATCTTCTGCTTATTTTCGAATAGGCTACCTGCGCATCAGGATTGGATTTATAATCGTGGTTTCCTAAAACCACATACCAATCCCACTGTAAAGAAAAGTCGGTGTATATATCTTCAAAAGAGTACTTAAACGATGGATCTTGTGGGCTGATTACACCACTGGGATAGAAGTTATCGCCGGTAGAAATGATAAACTGTGCTTTAACATCAGTTGCGGTAATACCCATTTGTTTGGCAACTGGTTTCTGGTGGTCAGCGCCATTCCGGCCCCAATCTCCCAACGCAAGAAACTGCAATGCTCCAGGATCTTTGACTAACGTTTTATTGGCAGCGACAGCTTCAGTTTGGTTTTTAGTAATGATTTGGGCATAAAGCGTATGAATGGAGAGAAGCGGAATAAGGAAAAGTAGTCGTTTGATCATCGTTTAGAATATAGTTGCAAAGAAAGACAATGAAGTGTTAAAATAAAAATTTCTCCAGACGATCCGTCTGGAGAAATTTTACTTAAAACTAAATTTAATTGTAGCCTGGGTTCTGTTTCAATTTTGGATTGAGAATCAGCGCCGAGGCCGGAATAGGCATTAACCGATGGAAAAGCTGCGCATCTGTCTTAAAGCCCCATGTACCTTCGTACTTACCAAAGCGGATCATATCGTTACGGTGCCAGCATTCCCAGGCCATTTCTCTACAACGCTCTTTGTATAAATCATCCAGCGTAACGGAGGTCCATGCTGGTGAAGTAGTACGAACCGCTCTTAATTGATTCACTAATGATAACGCGGTTTGACCTTGAGTAGGCGTAGCTCCACGAAGGATCGCTTCCGCTTTCATTAACAGGATATCTGAATATCTGAAAACCGGCACGTCGTTATTTTGGTTTCTGCTTGATGAAGTACTATCGCAATAAAATTTATTGTTTCTGTAACCCATGTTCCAGGCAATTTCATCATTTCCGGCATCAAAAGGTCTGGATGCATCTCTAAGGGTAACATTTGGTGTAATATCAACCTGGTAAGTGAGTGCAGCTGAACCATCAGAACCTGCATAAAACTGATCGTATCCTTTTTTTGTTGTGGCTACAGTAACTGGTCTACCATCGTAATAAGTCTGTAATCCTTTAATCCATTGTGCATTTCTTTTGTCATTAGGATCATTAAAATTGGCATAGTACTCTGGCAATGTGCTCATTGGTGCACTTGGTGTAAACTTTAAGCTATATTTTTGCTGTAAAGAGCGAGGTAATGAGTAACGGGAATAAATCATGGTACCATTGCTGAAACCCGGATCGAAAGGAATAGCAAAAATGAATTCTTTGATTTGTGGCCCGTTATCAATGAAGAACATCTTTCTATAATCGCTTTCTAAGCTGTAAGGAGAACCCGAGGCACCAATAATGGCATCGCACATGGCAACAGCATCGTTGTAACGTTGCGTTCCGGTATAAACTTCTGCATTCAGATACATTTTAGCTAAAATAGCGTATGCTGTATATTTATTCGGGCGGCCGTAAGTTGCTGTTCCAGTAGCGCTGCTTAAGTTTGGCAATACTTCTTTAAGTTCTGATTCGATAAAATTGAAAACTTCCAGGCGTGATTTGGTTTCAGGTGGAGTGGTCTGTCCGAAAGTGGTAACCACTGGAATGTTTCCCCATAAATCCATCATCATGAAAAATGCCAAGGCCCTTGTTGCCCTCACTTCCGCTACTGCTACAGTTTTTCCTGAAGATTCTGGTGCATCTTTTAATAAGAACAAACTTTGATTGGCCTTACTAATGGTTGCTGACAGCCATCCCCATCCGCTATTCACATGACCATTATCCTTATTCCAGGTATGTTTATGATGGTTTTCAAATACGCCACCATCGTACCAGTTACCACCCCTGGCAGGCATAATAGCCTCATCAGTACTTAACGACTGCATGAAGAAATAATCAGTACTCCAGTTTTGACGGAGCTGTACATATACCTGACCGGTTAGTTGTATAAAGTGTTGATCTGTTTGCGGAAATGTTTCAGGAGTAAGCTGTGTTTCCACTTTCAAATCCAGTTTATGGCAGGAAGTTAACATGCTTAATGATAAGGCAGTTCCTGCAAGGTATTTGATAAGATTTTTCATCTTTTTAAATTTTAGTTGAATGATACGTTTAACCCGAATAAAAATGTTCTGGTTTTAGGGTAAAAGTTATTGGTATCTACACCCGGCGCAGTACCGCCCTGGTTAATCTCCGGGTCTATTCCTTTATAACCGGTAATAACAAAAAGGTTATTCGCCGTGGTGTATAAACGAAGAGAATTTACACCAGGAATAAGTCCCTTTTTGAAAGTATATCCAAGTGTAGCGTTATCTAAACGCAGGTAACTGGCATTTTCTAAGAATCTGCTCGAATATTTATAAGAGTTAAAATCAGCTGCTGATTCATTTTCAACCTCTACCGGGATATTGGTGAATTGTGCTGTACTTGGACGGAATAAATCAGCACGGGTAACGTTCATAATTTTAACACCCAGTACCGCTCTCATAAATACACTTAAATCAAAATTCTTATACCTGATATTATTTGTCCAGCCTAACAATGCTTTCGGTTGTGCATTTCCAAGAATATAATAATCTGTTTTATTAAGCAGGTTCTGTGTTTTAACGTTTCCGGCAGCATCATAATATTGTGATACACCATTGGCATCTTTACCTGCATATTTAAAGGTGAAAAATGTTCCAATTGGCTCACCTGGTTTAAGAATCTGTAGTGTTGCACCACTTTGTCCGGCACCATCAGGAGAAACCGTTAGGCGGTCCTCGATATTGAATCTGCTATCGTCTGATAAGCTGATCACTTTATTGCGGTTATGTGCCAAATTGAACCCTGTAGTCCAGGTAAAGTTATCGGTAGTTACCGGTGTGCCGTTTAAAACCAGTTCAATACCTTTGTTACTCAAACTACCCACGTTTGCCGTATAAGAACCTGCAGGGTATAAGTTATTATCTACAGGGAATGACAAAATCAGATCTGTGGTTTTTTTATCATATAAATCTACCGATCCTGTTAATCTACCATTAAATAGTCCAAAATCTAAACCAATATTGGTTGTGGCTGTTTTTTCCCATCTTAAATCCGGATTTTCATTCTGGATGGCACCATAGGCACCTTCTCTTGGCGAACCATTATAATAAAACTGTCCAACCTGTCCATAAATAAGCTTAGTGGTTAATGGGGCAAAGCCAAGCGAGTTACCTGCAATACCGTAACTACCTCTTAATTTAAGGGTTTTAAGCACGCCTGAATTTTTAAAGAAATTTTCCTGATCGATGTTCCATGCTGCACCTACAGATGGGAAATAACCCCATTTTTCGTTAGCACCGAATACATTGGATCCATCTTTTCTGATCGATCCCTGGATCAGGTATTTGTTTTTATAATTATAATTTACCCTTGCAAAATCAGAGATCATCAAAATTTCCTGATAGGTTACACCTGGATTAAAATCAACCCTGAAATCAGTTACCGCGTATGGGTTCCCTAAACTTAAGTTATTATAACTTACCTGATTGATCGGGAAATTGGTTGAAGTAGCCTGAAATCCATCATTGTTCAGCGATTGCTGATAAGAATAACCCACTACAGCATTGATGTCGTGATCGCCAAATTTTTTATTCCAGGTTAAATAAGTCTCAATAATTTTATTGGTGTTTTGATAGGCATTTCTTACGGCCAAACCATCTTTACCCACCAGGGTTACGAAACTAGGCGTTGCAGGTGGCTCTGGCGTATTACGAACATTATTGTATCTGGAAGTATAAATGCTGTTGTAAAATGCACCATAAACGTTTTGACTATTCTGGTAAGATGCAGAAACATCGTAAGAGAAACCAAATGGTAATTTTAGGTTAACGGTTAAATTACCCAAGATATTTTTATTCTTCAGGTTTTCTGTACCATTTTCAAGCATAGAAACCGGATTATAGTAGCTGGTTTGAATTAAGTTATCAAAATAAGAACCATCAGGGTTTTTAACCGGAGCAGTTGGCAAATAGGTAAGCATTTGCGACAATACCGTATTGCGATAAGGAACCAGATTAGCATTACTTACCGAGTTGCTGATGTTTAATCCAATCTTCAACTTATCATTTAATGCTTTTTGTTCAATTCCAATACGACCGATAAATCTACTTAAATCACTCGTTTTGATGATGCCATCTTGCTTAAAATAGTTTAAGCTTGCATTATAAGTCGTTTTTTCAGTCCCTCCGCTAAGTGATACGTTATGGTTATACGATAAGGCATTGCTGCGTTGTACCTCATTTTGCCAATTGGTATCAGCACCTTTATCATTGGCCGGCGTAAGTGCAGAATTGGTTTTTGCTAAAAAAGCACGCAACTGATCAGCATTCATCATGTCATAACGGTTAGACACATTTTCTACTCCAAAATAACCATTATAGGTAATTTGTGTTGCACCTGCTACACCTTTTTTGGTAGTGACCATAATTACCCCATTGGCAGCCCTATTACCATAAATAGCGGCGGCAGCAGCATCTTTTAACACATCAATTGAGGCAATATCATCCGGTGCAAGGATAGAAATGTCTGCACCAACCACACCGTCGATTACAAATAATGGAGACTGTGCACCTTCACGAAGGGTAGATGCTCCACGCATAATGATGGCTGCATTTCTATTCGGATCACCACTTCTGGTGATGTTTAATCCCGGCACTTTACCTTGTAACATCTGGCCAACATCGCTAATAGCACCCTTGTTCAAGTCATCGCCTTTAACGGTAGAGATAGAACTGGTTAATGCCTTTCTTGAACTTTTACCATAACCCACTACAACCACATCATTAAGAGCGGCCGTAGATTCTAAGATGGTGACTTTATAAGTAGAAGCAGTACCTACGGTAAGTTCCTTAGTTTGGTAGCCCAGGAAACTGAAAAGAATTTTGTCGCCCGTTTTTGCTGAAATGCTGAATGATCCATCTGTACCTGTGGAAGTTACTTTCGAGGTACCTTTTACTGAAACAGACGCTCCGATTACAGGCTGGTTTGTATTATCTAATAAATTTCCAGTAATTTTTCGTTCAGTTTGCGCATAGGCAACATTGAACACCTGGCTAATGAGTAAAAGCAGCATAAATACGCCACTATACTTTAAGCGTGTACATTTAAATCTCATGATTTTTGTAAAATTAGATCCATAAATTGTTATTTGGTTATTAATGTTTGGAGATAGAATTTAAAATTTAATAGTGGCTGGTAAATATTTAGCCACCAGCGCTTTGTAATAAGGTTCTAGTTCTGCCCAGCTTTTCTGATTGGGGTTTTTAGAATATAAATCATATGGATTAAACAGGTTAACCCATTTAAACATTTCGTGGTCCTTTTCATTCATCAGGTGGTCGTATGCATTTTCCCTATGCTGCGAATAAAAAGAATGATAACGGAGCATGTATAAACCCGGTTCCGGCAGGTAGGGTTTCATCATGTGGTACACATACTCGTCGTGTCCCCATGACATATCTACGTTGTCCAAACCGCAATTTTGAGTGTAAACACCTAATTTGCTTTGATAAATTTCATTGTTATAATCTGGATTCTGACTGAAAAATTCCGGATAAACAATTTTATCAGAATAAGCACAACCAACCGGGAAAGTATCGCCCACCACAGCCCATTGTGGTTCGCCGAATAAACAAAGTACTTTACCCATATCGTGGATTAAGCCTACCAATACCATCCAATCGGGGTGGCCGTCGTTTCTGATGGCCTCAGATGTCTGCAAGAGGTGCTGCATCTGGTCTAAATCGGTATCAGGATCAGAATCATCTACTAACTTATTTAAAAAATCGAATGCACTCCAGATGGGCATCTCTTGCTTGTCGAACTTTAAGTAATCAGCTTTTTTCTGTTTTACAAAATCGTATGTTTGATAGGTATGGTTTAGCCTGTAAAATTCTTTTACACTGTCCTTTTCTGTTTCTTCGTAATTTCTGAACTGTTCTTCTTTTTTATCGGCATTGATACTTTTGGGATCTGGATAGCGGGTTAATATATCTTCTTCCCATTGATCAAGGTTTTGCAACGGATTTTGATTATCCTTTGAAGGTGGACTTTGGGTTTTCATAAGGCTAGAAATTGATTTGTAAGAAAATTTTTGTTGGTTGTTGGGTTAAAGTTGAGTTTTTGAAAGCTTAATATTTTATGTTTCACCAATTTTATTTACTTAAACGATTACGTAAAATCTAATTTTGTATTAAAAAATCTAAATTAAAGTGCTTAAATTTAGATAGTTAAGGTTTTTTAATCTTTTTAATGATAGTTCTATGTGTGAGGACACATTAAATAAACAGGCAAAAGAAAAATAATGAGAGGTGATGTTGCGATTATTTTATATTTTCGTTCGCTGCCAGATATTTATTTCAAGCAGGAAAAGATATTCGGTGGGGTAATCAGCTAACTTATTAGAACATCCAAGTACAATGGTTATATTATATGCCCATTGAGGCTGCTGTTTTTGAAAATGTTGCTGTTGAAAAATAGGAAAGTGTTGTCTTATCGCAACTTTGGTGGTAAAGGGTACACAAACCTTGCAAACTAACAAAACAAAATGAAGAACATGGGGGAAGCAGTTAATATTAAGCGGTTGGCTCAGGAGTTGAATATTTCTATCGCAACTGTTTCTAAGGCGCTCAACGACAGTTATGAAATCAGTTTAAAAACCAAAAACAGGGTATGGACCCTGGCCAAGGAACTGAATTATACCCCAAATCCGGCAGCAAGTAACCTCCGCAGCAATAAAACCAAGACAATAGCAGTTGTTATACCCTGCGTAGCCAATAATTTTTTCTCCTTATCCATAATGGGTATTGAAGAAATTGCCCGGCAGTATGGTTATCATGTACTCATTTATCAAACCCATGAAAATATTGAAGCAGAAAAAGCATTTACCAACAGTTTGTTAAATGGGCGTGTAGATGGTATTCTAACTTCTGTATCAAGCAGTGAATACAATAGTGAATATTATGCCAACCTGGTCAAGAAAATTCCTTTAGTCTTTTTCGATCGGGTGTATGAAGGCCTCGATGCGGTTAAAGTAACTACAGACGATTATGAAATAGCTTTTCAGGCCACTGAACATTTAATTGAGTGTGGCTGTACCAAAATTGCCTATTTATTTGGGCTCGAAAACCTTCCCGCTGGTAAGTCAAGGTTTGCCGGTTATTGCGATGCATTGAAAGCGCATGGAATAGCAGCTTCCGAGCAACTTATTGTTAAATATCAGGATGATGAAGAATTTAATCTCCAACAGATAAAAGAATTGCTGGGGAAGTACAAACCAGATGCACTTTTTTCTTCTATTGAAGAGTTTATCATCCCTGCTTATTGTGCCTGTAGGGAAATGAATTTACAGATTCCGAATGATGTTAAAATGCTCAGTTTTTCCAATCTGAGTACAGCCAAACTCTTAAGTCCTTCGCTTACTACAATTTCACAACCTGCCTTCGAAATTGGGCGTGAAGCGGCAAAATCCCTATTCAAAATCCTCAACAATAAACAACTGGATGATGAACAGAATATCATACTAAAATCGGTACTCACCAAGCGCGAATCTACAGGCTGTTAACACTATAAATCTATGTTATCGCTGTTAGGTACGCGAAAACGTTTACGTAATTAAATAATTAAATTAAACCTTCAACATTGGGATTTTTTCTGACTTTTAAAAAAACCAAATGTATAAGCTCCCTATGAATCATTTGTCTGCATTCGACTATGTTATTTTTTTAATGTATTTTGTAATTGTTTCGGCATACGGATATTGGGTTTACCGGAGCAAGAAAAAAAAACGTACGGATACCAAAGATTATTTTCTGGCAGAAGGTTCGCTTACCTGGTGGGCAATTGGTGCTTCTATTATTGCTTCTAATATTTCTGCAGAACACTTTATTGGGATGTCGGGTTCAGGTTTTGCGATGGGCCTTGCCATTGCCAGTTACGAATGGATGGCTGCAGCTACGCTTATTATTGTAGCCATATTCTTTCTGCCCATATACATCAAAAATAAAATTTACACCATGCCACAGTTTTTGTCTAACCGTTACAATAATACGGTAAGTACTTTAATGGCGGTTTTTTGGTTACTTGTTTATGTATTTGTAAACTTAACGTCTATTTTCTTTCTTGGTGCCATTGCTATTGAAACGATTACAGGCATTCCATTTAACATATGCATCATTTTTCTGGCCATTTTTTCTGCCATTATTACCCTGGGCGGTATGAAGGTAATCGGTTATACGGATGTAATACAGGTTTTTGTTTTAGTGGCCGGCGGACTGATTACCTGTTACATGGCACTTAAACTTGTGGCAGAGAAGTTGGATGCACCAAGTGTTTTAGCCTCGCTTCCTTTGTTACGCAGCGAAGCATCTGATCATTTTCATATGATTTTTGCTAAAGGAGATAAATTTTATAACGAATTGCCTGGTATTGCGGTACTGGTAGGTGGTTTGTGGATTAATAATTTAAATTACTGGGGTTGTAACCAGTATATCGTTCAAAGGGCACTAGGGGCCGATTTAAAGACAGGACGTAACGGGTTAATATTTGCCGCGTTTTTGAAATTACTTATTCCAGTAATTGTTGTCATCCCAGGCATTGCGGCCTATGTGTTATATCAAAGAGGGTATTTTCACTCCGAAATGCTTGATGCAGCAGGAACGGTTAAACCCGACCACGCTTATCCTGTACTCATGAATTTATTGCCTGCAGGAATAAAAGGATTGGCTTTTGCTGCGCTTACGGCTGCTATTGTAGCCTCGTTAGCCGGAAAATGTAATAGCATTGCCACCATCTTTACACTGGATATTTATAAGAAATTTATTAAACCAGAAGCTTCAGAAACGCGGTTGGTTTCAGTTGGTCGCTGGTCGGTAGTGGTTGCCTCTTTAATTGCGATCGTTATTGCGCCTGCATTGCGCAGTTTCGATCAGGTTTATCAGTTTATTCAAGAATATGTTGGTTTTATTTCGCCGGGTGTTTTTGCTATTTTTTTATTGGGCTTTTTCTGGAAGAGAACCACTTCGCGTGCAGCGCTTACCGCTTCCTTATTAACCATTCCATTATCTACATTTTTTAAATTCTTGCCTACTTTAACCAGCGGCGCTATCGAACCCATTCCTTTCTTAAACAGAATGTCGTGGGTATTTATGATTATAATGGGATTGATGGTTTTGGTAACATTAACCGATCCGAAAAGTAAAGATAACCCACAAGGACTTGAAATTGACAGCAGTATGTTTAAAGTTACGCCTGCATTTACCATTGCCTCGGTTATTATCTGTGGTATTCTTGCAGCACTTTATACCGTTTTTTGGTAAATGAGGCTGCTTAAATAACTGAATGTATTTGTTTATAACGATTTGAAAATGAAGATTAGAGTTTTACTTTTTTTTGCACTGTTGATTTCTTTCAGCGGGATGGCCCAAAATAAATTATACAATATTAAAAACTACGGTGCGGTTGGCGATGGCAAAACAAACGATGCTGCTGCCATTCAGAAAGCCATTAATGCCTGTTCTGCTGCTGGGGGTGGACAGGTAATTGTACCTGCCGGGAACGTATTTCTGGCAGGTCCTTTTAACTTAAAATCTTTTGTTGATTTAAGGGTAGAAGGTGGTGCAAAACTCCTGGCCAGCCCTGATGAAAAACTGTATATTCAAAGTGCTTTTAGAGAAAATAAGGGCGAAGGTACCATTTGGATTGGTGGAGAAAAACTTGAACAGGTAAGCATTAGCGGAACAGGGGTGATTGATGGGAATGGAATTTCGTTTATGGGGGAGGAGCTTAGCGACTCTTATTTTTTAAAACCTTTTAATATTGTAGATCCACGACCGCATTTGCTTACGCTAACCGGCTGTAATAAACTGAATATAGATGGGGTAACTTTTCAAAATTCTGCCTACTGGACCGTTCATTTAATAGGTTGCAATGATGTTTCGATATCCAATATAACATTACTGAACAGCATTAAAATCCGTAATAGTGATGGCATTGACCTGGATCACAGTAAAAATGTACGGATTACCAATTGTTTTATCGAATCTGGTGACGACTGTATCTGCTTAAAAAACAGGCGTGAGTTTGAAGAATATGGTGCCTGCGAAAATATTGTAATCAGTAACTGTACCATGACTTCAAGTTCATGCGCTATTAAAATAGGTTCTGAAAATATGGATCGGATCAGTAATGTACTGATCAATAATTGTAATATCAGAAAGAGCAACCGCGGTATTGGAATTCAAAACCGTGATGAAGGGACCGTAGAAAATGTAATTTTCTCTAACTTGTTTATCGAATCGAAGCTTTTTTCAGATGTATGGTGGGGCAAGGCAGAGCCGATTTATATTACCGCCTATCCAAGGGCAACCAGCAATAATAAAGATGCTGGCTGGCGTTTGCCGAAGGGCCAAACCAAGGGAAAGGTTGGGGCAGTTAAAAATATTTATTTTAGTAATATCCGGTGTATTGGAGAAAGCGGTGTATACATTAGCGGAGAAAGTCCCGATAAAATTTCCGAAATTTATTTTGACCAGGTGAGTGTTTATCTGGATAAAACAACAACTGAAGCAGGCGGTGTATACGATCGTAGGCCAAGCAATGTTGAAGGGCTTGTTAAAAGTGCCATTGCAGGATTTTATTTTGAAAATACCGGTTACATCAGCCTAATGAACAGTAACGTATCTTGGGGTAAAAATAAACCCGCTTATGCAGGAAAGGCCTTAGAGAAAAAGAATGTGAATAAAATTAAAACGATTAACTTTAGCGAAACTACAGTAGAGAAGTAAAGAAATTTTAATACTGCAATTACATTTTACCCAGCTAGTGCGGCTACATTTAATGCATGGGTTGAACTGTTGCCGGCTTCTTGGTATTCATCGAGATTTCAGTTAATGCAGTATTGATTTCGTTAATGGTTTTAATACTGAAAACGTGCCTGCCCATTAACCATCTTTTAATTTCATCAGGATTAATATCCAATATGGAAGCTAGGTCGTTTTCTGTAGGACCATTTGCAGTAAGTATTGCGGTGGTTTTATGGGCAACATCAAGGTTTAGCTGTGCTAGTTTCTCAATTGCAGGATTTCCTGTTTCTTCAAGCCAGATCGAAACAAAATCGTTTTCTTCCATTTTATTCTTTTAAATTAGAACACACATTACTTTAAGTAGCAACTGTCCGTTTTGGCCGCAAATTTAGTGATTAAACGTATTATTGCAAGTCAGAACGGAAATAAGATACCTAGCGACGTTAGACATAGTTAATGTTTAACCCTAATAATACTCAGGTTCAAAATAAATCAATTCAAAAATGGCATCCGATCAGAAATTTGTAGATTTTATAATTGATCAGTTTAATCATTCAGGTAGGGTGACCTATAAAAAGATGTTTGGTGAATACGGATTGTATTTTGATGATAAGTTATTTGCCCTTGTATGCGACAACAAGTTGTTTGTTAAGCCAACTTCAGCAGGAAGAGCATACATCAAAGATGTGGTAGAAGCGCCGCCTTACCCAGGCGCAAAAAATCAGTTTCTGATTGAAGAGCAGTTGGAAGACCGCGATTGGTTAAAAAAACTGGTAGCTATCACAGTTGCTGAACTGCCCGATCCCAAACCCAAGAAAAAGGAATAATGGTATTAAAGAAGTAATGCGCACTGAGCTTGAAAAATGTGGCATGCACTTAGTTTTCAGAATGTAGCAGTGGCCCCGTCAATGCCATTTATTTTTATTGGAAGAAAAATGGTTTACATGGCTGTTAGCGTAACCATGGCGAAGGTTATAGCATTGCATGGTCTAACACCGGTTTCATGAATAACCTGCATTTATTAATATCTAAAAATAACACTTTGGCCTTCGGCTCTTTTTGGTTACAATATAATAGCCCACTGAAATTTCGTGTGAGCCGTAATCATAGTTACTAAGTTTATTAAGGCTATAATCATAACCATATCCGATGCGTAGGTTAGATCTTACAAACAATTCGCTGATGAAACCAACTGCAGCTCTACTGTTTAATCCGGCCTGCAGGTTATCTTTAGGATAAATTTTTACTGAAGTGCGATAAACTGTACCAAACCAAAATCGCTCTTTTACGAGCAAAAAGGCATTTAAATCCAATGAGGTTGGCCCATGTAAATCGTCTTTAATTAAAAAGGTAGGTTTAAAAACAAAATCGTCATTTACAGGTAGGGCAACTCCTGCACTTAAATAAAAATGAGGCTGAATTTTAACGTTTAGTGAATTGTAATCGTCAAATATTGATAGGCTTTTAGACAAGAGGTTATTTGCCGAAAAACCGATAAAAAATTTTTCATTTGAATAATGAATGCCTGCGCGTATATCGGGCATGGTCTGGCTTATTGATCCGGTCGGGATCCGGTTATCGCCCATTTCAATAGGGTCTAATAAATTGCCGTTTAAGGCTGTCTGGATTACGCCCACACCTAAACCGAATGCGAGAATATTGGTTTCAGTCCGATCAAGCTTTATTCTGTAAGCGAAGTTTGCCGATGCATTTATATTACTTTGTGCGCCAATTTTATCCTTGGTTACAATCAACCCCAGGCCCAAACTTTCGTCATTTATAGCTTCATCTGCAGATATAGAAAGGGTTTGCGGTGCTCCACGAACGCCGGTCCACTGTGCCCTGGCAAAAGCTTGCAGGTAGAGTTCTTCCTTATAACCCGTGTAGGCTGGGTTGATATACATGCCATTAAAAACGTATTGTCCAAACTGGGCATCTTGCTGTGCCAAACCCTTGACAGATGATATCGTAATGATCAAAAAAAGAAATATCCTTTTCAAAATGTTCATGTCTGTATTTTGTTTTACTTTACCTGACTACCGTTACATAACCTTTATAATCTTGCCAGGTAGCTGTTCCATTTCTAACTTTAACTACATAGAAGTAGGTTCCATCCGCTAATCCCGGAGCAGTCCAGTCGTTTACGTAGTGGTTTGATTGATAAACCGTGCTTCCCCAACGGTTAATAATGGTTACTTCATTCGACTCAAAAGATTCCAGGTGTTCAATAAAAAAAGTATCGTTTTTGCCGTCCCCATTAGGCGTAAATACATTTGGTATTCTTAAACCTGAAATCTCTTTTTTATCTGTTGATGTATTATTGGCCAGGTTAGGATCAAATTCTGATGCGATTACAGTAGCTGTATTACTCACCATGCCCGCTTGCTTTGATTTTACCTTGATTACCAGTTCAGCAAACTTGCCATTTGCCAGTAATGGAATATTCCAGTTAATTGTTCGGCTTAGCGCATCGTAAATGGCTACTCCATCTGTGGGCTGATTCAGGTTTTCCAAAGAGAGGTTATCAGGAAGCGCGTCTTTAATCATCAGTTGAGTGGCATTATCAGCACCATTATTTCTAACATTCAGGTAATACTCAAAAACCTGATCGCCCACTACAATCTTCGATTCTGATCGCTTTGTTATGGCTACATCTGCAATAAGTTGTGGCAGTATAATAACCCCTATCTCATCCGAAATATCCGATGTACAACCAAATTTATTGATGCTAGCTACTTTATAAATGCCAGCGGTTGCAGTAATAAGTGTTGATTTCCTTTGCCCCTCTATTAACACATCATCCTTATACCATATATATGAAGCTGCCCCAGCCGAATTTGCACGCAAAACTACCGACGACCCTTGTCTGATCGAAATAGTTTGCCGCCCGTTGGGTGCAATTTGGCCCTTTGCTGTTTGAATAAAAAACAGCAATATAGCCAAAGCCAGAAAGGAGTATATCCTTCGCTTCATTTATACATCAATGTGATGAAAACCTAAAAATCAGTTTAGAAAGTAACTGCTGTTGCAGTGCCAGTAATGGTTCCCGGCGTAATGGTTGGTTTAACCGGTTTAGCTGTTACGTTAACATCATGATCTGCCCATTGTGCGCAATATTTATTGCCATTAATTACATAACCCACTTTTAACCTGTGTGTTTTTGTTCCAACAGTTGCCGGAGCCGTTGGCGTATAATCTTTTGCTGTTGCACCAGATATAGCCGTTTCAACTCCTCCTGTTACCGTATACCACTGATAGGCCAAATCTGGAATGTTTGTGGCATCAGGATTGGTAACAGCGCCAACTTGTGCCAATGGACTTTCGAGACAGAAATCAGCTGGCGTAAAATTAACAACCAAAGGTTTAAGCACATATACCGGAATTTCCTGTAATTCAGATTCGCAGGATCCATCCACTGTTGATTTTGAACTTAAATAATAATACCCGGTTTTTAAATCTGCCACTGCGATTTTATTTCCCGAAACTAAAGGAACACCTAGACTTGGTGTTGTGGTTTGTGTTGCACTATACTTAACAATCCAGACTGCACCTGCTGGTGCTGCAGGCAACGTAAGGTCTGCGCCTTCGCAGAATAAACTAACGCCGCTGGTGGTTGGTAATACCTGGGCCGATACTCTTGAAAATGTGCCGATTAATAGAAGTGTAATGGCTAAAATTGTTTTTGTAATTGAAGTGTTCATGGGGACGATTTTTTTGTTTGTTTAATATGTTGAATTAGTTTGTAGCATCACATGTGGTGCTGATGGTCTTGGATTTATTTTAATGTTGAAATTAATTTGAGTACTGCAACCCGCTGTATTTTTAATGGTCAACACTCCTGAGTGTTGGCCTAAAGCTGCATTTACTGGAATGTTAAGCGGAATATTTCCTGGTGGCAAGGGTTGATTGCTAACCGGATCAAAACCTGGTGTATTCCAGATGATATTATATTGTGTTGGATTATTTAGCGGATTGGTGTAAGGCAGAGATGAAGTGTTAAATCCCTGACATATTTCGGGGTCATCGCCCAGGGTTAAATTGGGGAGGGCACTTACAGTTACAGGAAAATCTGTCTTTTTCTCCACACATCCCTTTGCGGTGGCTGTTATAGTTGCTGTTCCCGTAAATGTATTATCCCAGGTTACTATGCCGCTATTTGCATCAATAATACCTGCCGCTAAAGGTAATATGGAGTAAACTATACCTGTAGCATTTGTTGCAGTTGCAACATAGGTATCGGTTCCGGCACCAACACAACGTTTATCTGTTAAGCCACCATTAAAAACAGGAGCACTTACATTCCCATTTACGGTTATCTTACCGGTTATGGTGAGCGGGCTTCCTGCAGTATTGGAAACAGTATAGGTTTTCGGTGGGCCAGCTATAGTAGGTGTACCAGAAATGGTGAGTTTTTTGGTAGATGGAAGATAGTTATACGTAATTCCGCTTGGCAAACCGGTAACAGCAACATTGGTTGTGCCGGATGGAATATCAAAAATAATGTCGTTTATGGCAGTACCTATGCATACTTCTCTATCACCAGAGCCGGTAATGGTTGTAGCAGAGCTCTGATCGTTATTACTTACCTGATCGGGTTGCGAACCGGTAATAGTAGCTGTGTTTACATTTGTTCCGGTTTTTACCACTTTTGCAGTAATTGTTAAGCTTATATTTACATTACTGGCCAAATCGCCGATTGTCCATATGCCCGAAACAGGATCATAACTTGTACCTGACGGTGCAGTACTGGAAACATAGGTAAAGCCAGTAGGTAGCAGATCGCTAACTGATACCCCAACAGCATTGCCATTTCCTAAATTTTCGGCCTTGAGGGTAAATACCACATTACTGTTTAACTCCGGGTAAGCTACATTAACCGTTTTAATAATAGATCGGTCTATATTACAAAGTGAGATTTTTAAAGGGAGTGAAGGTGCACTAATGCCACAATCCAATCTATAACTAACAGTATAATTACCCGAAGCGCTAGCCACATAGGTATTGTTATTTGCTCCACTTATCGGATTTCCGTTCAGATACCATTGATATGAAGAAGCATTCGGATTTGCCGTAAGTGTTGCCGATGCACAGTTGTTTTGTGATAAAACCGGTTGATCTGCTTTTTCTGGGAAACGTGAAATAAAGTTGGACATGGAGAAACCACCGCCTTGTTGCACCATCGTTACGGTAAGTCGTTCTGGGCTGTTAATGATGATTGTTTTTGGTGAGCCAATGTCTGCTTTAGTAAAACTGATTAAATATAAACCGGAAGTTCCTAAAGCTTTACGGGTACCGATACTTGGTATCGTTTCGATATCGGTGTTCGTATAATTGGTTGTACCCAATTGCGTTGTTAGATAGATTTTAGCTGTACTTTTTGTAATGATGTAACCAAAATAAGATAAATCACCGTTGTTATAAGCGGTGAATTTGGTGGTTTCTACTTTTCTAGACCCCGAACAAGTGGATATTGGCACTAAAGTCGCAACATCAACCTCGCAACCACCACCAGATGAAATACCAGCCGTACCTGAAAACACTTCTACATTTTTATTGGCTTGAATTCTTGATGATGAATACCTGCCCGTATTTATACCTGGATTTTCGTAGCTATAAGTTCCGTTAATATAACCATGAGCAAAAGTTTTAAAATCGCCAGCTTGTGCCAGGGTATAGGTAGTTACTCTTTTCTGAACACCGTTCAGGTCAAAGTCGGTAACGGTAACTACGGTGTTAGCCTCTGTTGCAATCACTGTAGTCTGCTCGGCGGTTGAATTACCCTCTCCTCTAACCACTACGTACTCTTGCCCCAACGATGCTATTGGTGGAATTGGATTGTAGGCGCCATCCCCACAGCCTCCGGGTGCATCCAGATCTGCAGCGGTATTCATTACAGCCGATCCTGATGATTCTACTAAGGTTCCCATTGGTGCCGTAAAGAGATAACTCTGTCCGGCATTTAATGTAGCTGTAGCCACACCTCCAATTTTAACAATGGTGTTGTTTTCGGTGGCCATAATGCTATATATTGGAGGGTGGCTACTCCCCGCAAGATTGCCATCGCGATAGTAACCTACACGAAAAGACGTTCCAATTGCGGCATCACCGAAACTAAAAAGAGAGGCGTTGCCTTTAATATCGGAATCAGTACCGTCAGTTTTTCCTAAATCATCAGAAGCAACATTTCTTAAGTTAACAGAAATAGATCCTGTTGCTTCTACAATTAATCCGGCTCCCGTTAATACCGTATTTAGGGGATGCGCAGGCACGTCTTTAGGCAATCCGGCGAAGCGTTGTACATAAGGCGTACCTTCTGAACAGGTAAAATTAAATAATAGTGTACCATCACTTTTCTTTATCGTTCCGGTAACAGTTCCAAGATCTGATGCAATAACAATTTCGTTGGCTTTACTCCAATATTGCCATGGGGCCGGGGCGATATAATGTTTAGAATAGCTGCTTTCCGATGAAGGTTTTAAGATGTTAGTACACGCTTTTGAGGAAAAAGAAAAGGATAAGTTATTAAAGCTGGCAGTTGTTATAGTTTTAATTTCATCGCGCGCTAATGCAATATTTGCTGAGCAAAGCAATATTAATCCCCATAATCCAATAAATAAAAATTCACGTAGAGCTTTAATCATAAACAATGAATGGGAACCATTTTGCTTAACATGAATCTAAATTTTTTTAAAGTTGTTGGGCTTTAAAAAACTACAAAATAAATCAATTGCCCATTAAAATCAGGCTTGCTTTATTCTTTGTCAAAATGTCATTTTATAGGGATCCAGTAGTCGAAAATAATTAAAAAATTGATTTAAAAAATATCTTTAATATTAATTTTTAATTTAGTTTAAAGCATTTGGAGGCGCTTTTTGCACAAATTAATTCATTTGTAATTCTACTTAGACGTCTTTGGTTCGATATCATTTATTTTTCTTTGGGATAATTTATTTTTTTTTGATGAATAATTTGTTTTTGATTAATTACGTAGTTTTTTTAAGTATAGATTTTGTTGAAAAGCATTTAGATAGAAGAATATTTTTTTTCAAAGCAAAATCATCCAATTGATATGTGGATATTAATTAGATACGTCGCTTAAAAAGTTTAGACCTGGAATTCTTATTTAAGGATTTGCGCTTTCTGGCTCAGAAGTGTGAGGCGTTTCGCCTAAAGGGGCTATGCCACAAGCTGCCCATATAAATTTAAAAACATTGAGGAATTCGCATTGGATGTCCCTTTCAGATTGTATTTCATTTTCCATATTGTAGCGCTTTAATCTGATGATAAACAAAAAATGACTGGTTTTGTGTGAGCGAACATCATGTTTTAATATAAGTATACTGTTCCTTAAATGTTAAGAAATTAACTTACTTTATTTCAGAATGACTGCTGCAACCTAATCTTGGTAATGCGTACCTTAAATTGCTTCTAAATGTCCTTCTAAAAATCCCTGTAATAGTATTTGTTGCTGCACTAAAAAAGTTAAGTCCTGGTGAAGAAGATGTAGCAGGTACACTGTGTTCGATTTAATATATCTTTAAAGTCCCTCACATAAGATATTGTCAATTAAGATTCGTCACCCCTGAATTTATTTCAGGATCTTTCATGCTAAAAAAGATGCTGACCATGTAGTAGCTTCAAGGCCATTGAAGACACTATTCGTTACATGTAAAATAAATCCGATAGCTATCTGATCAGCATGGCGGGTAGATTAAACTGGTAGCCTTTAAAGTACGAAATTTTTAATAAATTTTTATCAAATTCAGGTTAATAGCCATGGAAATTAAGGGCGTTTATTGGAACTACACTTTTTGATTTATTAGCAATGATGAATTGATCACTAATAAAAGCAAGATTAAATGAGGATCGTTTGGTTCGATTTATAAAAATATTAGCTTATTTCCTGATAAAATTTTAAATTGCTGCTATAATCTAATAAATTATATTCCCTCTCAATGAATAGCTACGCTAACCAAACACCTGAAAAAAAAACAGCTGCTGTTGCCAATTCTGTGCCTAAATCAGTAAGCAAGACTAAAACCCAGTCCAATTTTGCAGATAACAGACCAACAACTATTGCACAGCTAAAGTTACAGCATGCCGTTAACAATAGCGCCCAGGCAAATGGCTCAACTGCTGGCAAGGTTATCCAGCGCATGGAGGAAGAAAAAAGTATTGGTGAGCGGCTCAGGCAAAAGTCGATTTTTGGCAAAATGACCGATCGGCAAAAAAAGCTCTTTGGAGGAATTGATGGGAATGCTGCAAGAGATGGCCGTGTTAGTGATGCCGCATCCCGCGCCAATGCAAAAAGGGAAGAATTGAGGGAAGCATTGCGGCGCAAGTTGTGGAATGGTAAAAACCGGCCAGCATTTACTGATGAAACAGTTAATCATTTATTATCAAAAACCATTTCGAAAGTGCGTAAAACGGATCAGGTTAAAGTTTACAAATGTAAAGACGGAAAATTCTATCCACGTAAGAAAGACCGGGTAGGTAATGAACCTTTTGTAAGTATAGACCACAATAAAAACTGGAAAGAGCATATTCTTAGCACGGCTGCACCTGAAGAGGATGGTAATATCAGTAAAGTCTCTGCATCAGCGGCCTATAATGACCTTACAAATCTGGTATTGATGTCCAGCAATCAGAATTCTTCAAAAAATGGTCCTAAAGGTATATTTGATTAAGTTCATCAATGGTATACAATAAAGTTGACTAAATTATTCCAGTTTGCTAAATTATCATTTTGTTTTACATAGGTCACCATATTTCAGCAGGTGTTTGCATATTCCACCTTTTACAAAAAGGTGAAAATACGGCCATTATCCTTTACTTCTTTCTATTTCTTTTGTTGATATTTGATACAACCAGAAGTTGTGATAATGAAAGTGTGCTGGTTTCATCATCAACCAAACAATAACATGTTAAAAGAGAAAGTAATAGTTGTAGGATACGACGATACAGCCAGTTTTTTAATTTTACTGGATAAATTAAAACAATCCATAACTTTTACCTATCATATTGTTTCAGCAACTATGGCCACGGGTTTAGCAAGTATACTTGGCTCAATGAAACCAGATCTTGTTATTTTATCTTTCTCTAATAACCAATACATGCTCAATGAAATAGGGACATTAACTGTACAATCGTTAGTTCCCATATTGTGCATAACAAAAAGGGGCGAAAATGAAATGCTGAACTGGCCTGTTAATCACATTGTATTTAGCTGTCAGCAGGAGTACCTTCATCAATCTTCTTACCTGAGTTCGAGGGTCAATTCCATTTTGTTGATGAAAAAAGAGCAGCCAGCGCTTCCAAAAGTGATGAGCTTTGCGGATACGGCCATTGCCAATGCCGATCATAACCGGAACTTAAGCCGTTATGTAATGGAACTCGATCAGAAAGTAGATGTACTTTTAAAAATTAAAGAGCGCCTTGGCGAGCTTTATCCAAATGTAGATGACCGGACCAGAACGGAACTGCTCTCTATCGTTAACACGATTAAAATATCTGCGAACGATTATAAACTCTGGGACGATTTCAAACTGTATTTCGAAGAAATTAATCCCGGTTTTTTACTACAACTCACTAAAGCTTACCCTACATTAACCTCAATCGATCTTAAATATTGCTGTTACCTTAAAATGAATATGAGTAACGATGATATTAGGAATTTACTAGGCATTAACCAGGAAAGTGTGCGCACACATAAGTATAGGCTTAAAAAGAAAATGTCATTGCCGAGAGACCAGGATCTTGCTGCACATCTAAGGTCAGTAGATCAGCATAAGTTGAGTATGGCCTGAGTTTATTAGCTGTTTTTGTTATTCCTTTGCTACTATTGACTGATTCCAATAGATCCGTCGTCATTGCCTCATCCACTGAAAAAGACTTCTTATAATGAGGTCTATATAAGTTGTTGATTATCAGATCGTATTTTTTAGACGTCATCTCCATTTTTTTCCGGGAGCAGCCCTGATGAGTACCCGTAATGACGATACTCTTATATCCTCCAGTCTACGATTTGTCTACGCATAATTTTCGATCAACATTTAATGTATATGAAAAGTATACATCATTCGTGCTGTTTTTAAATACAAGATATCTAATTTTATATCATTGCTCTAATACAATTATCCACTACAAACAAACTCATTCAATCTAAGGTACTATTATGATTAACGAGGCGCTCCAATTTACTTGTGATACCCTAGATCAATTTCTAAGGAATCGGTTTGGTCTGGATGAATCAAAAGTGATCAAGAATACGCTGATCGATAGCAATGGAAGTATACCTGTAGTAAACCAAAATAAAATTGTAATCTCGCTGATCAATGTGGAAAAGGAAACCACTAAACCTTTTAACGTGCGCAACCATCAGCTTAGTAATGGAAGTTATGCAAATGTGAATCCTGCTGAAAGATTTAACCTGGATGTTTTGATAAGCGCCAATTTTGACGATTACAGCGAAACACTAAAATTTTTGAATGCGGTAATCCTTTTTTTTCAGGTTAATGCGGTGTTATCTGCAAATTCTTCTTCATCTATACCAAAGGGACTTAATAAATTGGAGTTTGATATAGAAAAACTCAACTATCAGGAAATGAATAACCTGTGGTCGGCTATGGGAGCAAAATACCAGCCCTCTGTTATTTATAAGATGCGGTTAATCACCATTCAGGGATTTGAGGCTGATGGGTTTGTAGGGGCAGTTTCGGTAATGGATAATCAGGTAACACAATGATCGAAAAATATCAACGTCTCTTTCAGCTGGATGTTTACCACAGTTATTTCCAGAAAAGCATTTGCCGCTGCCTGGAGTTTAATGCCGATAGTGCAACCGAACAATTGATGAAAAGGTTTCGTTTTCTTATCAGGAGACAGATTAATGGTATAGGTCTGTATGTTAATGCTTCGCAACCGCTAAAAGAGTTATTAGCATATATAGAACAAGCTACCGGGCAGGATGCTTTTTGTTTTGAAATGCGAACAAATAATCCCGACTTTAATTTTTTTACGGAACTGCCTTCCAATTGGGTAGGGCAACTCTTATACGATAGCAGTAATACGACTGTAGATAATCAAAATGTACAGCTCAATCAGCAGCTCTCCGGCAATCCTGGTACGAACTGTCTAGGAAAGGCAACCCTGCGTTTTGCTGATATTTTAAAATTTAATAAGGACGAGGGAAGTGTGAGTTTTGATATTAAATTGATGGCAAGGGCAACGCAATGGCAATACTTTATCATCAATAGAAATACGTTGCAGCTGTATAACCTTGCCATTTCAGGAAAAGAGACTATTAATTTTGAAGGACCGGAAAATGTAGTGATGGAAACCGGGCAAAATGCTTTGTTGTTCTCTTCGGGCAGCAAGCTCATCCCATTAAGCGAGGTACCTGTATACAAATTCGACCTCATCAACCGTCCAGCATCAACCGATAACAGGCCCGTGCAGCCACAAATAATTATTAAGGGCCTGCCAACACCCATACCCGAGTGGATAGGTAAGGTGACGGGTAACGCGGCTGAACAGCTTTCTTCACCCATGTATGTTTATTTATAAACCAATAACCGCTAAAAATAAGTTATGATTGCATCAAACATTAAGTCTCCTGGTGTTTACATCAATGAGCAAAATGCCTTTCCCAATAGCGTAGTCACGGTGGCTACTGCGGTTCCGGCATTTATAGGCTATACGCCCCAGGCCGAATACAATGGTAAGTCGTATACCAATGTGCCGTATAAAATTACGTCATTTGCTGAGTTCCAGTCTATTTATTGTTACCCTAACCCGGCACCACCAGCAAGTCCGGCGGCACAGTATAGTCCCGAATATTATTTGGTACAGCAAAAAAGCGAGCCTACCGATCGTGATTATATGATCATCAATGGTGCATACTACTCCATTTTACCCGATCCCAATACCATTTATTACATGTACAACAGTATTGAACTATTTTATCAAAATGGGGGTGGAGAAGCGTATATCGTATCGGTGGGTACTTATGGCCCTGCATCTGCACAGCCAATGGGTGTAGGGCAGCAGATTATTAATCCGAATGTTTCTTTGTCACAGCTCCAAAGTGGTCTTCAACTTTTGCTTAATGAGGAGGAACCTACAATGTATATTTGCCCGGAAGCCACTTTGTTGTCGGTAGATGATAATGGTACCCTAATGGAAAGTATGCTGGCGCAAAGCCAGGATATGCAGACTGCGGTATCTGTTTTCGACATTATTGGCGGCCGAAACCCTGATCCAATAACCTATTCTGCTGATATTGATACTTTCAGGGAGCATACCGGAGAGCAGGGTTTGAGCTATGGCGCTGCTTATTATCCCTTTATCGGT
>Ga0163162_10000366_pt1 | contig 40923 bp, 44 predicted proteins | sample S55metaG_FD_115310 | JGI IMG/M metagenome (GOLD analysis project Ga0163162, IMG submission 115310) | Switchgrass rhizosphere microbial communities from Kellogg Biological Station, Michigan, USA - S5-5 metaG | ecosystem: Host-associated > Plants > Roots > Rhizosphere > Soil | place: USA... | reverse complement strand
TGATCAGCCAAGATCACCTCATTATTGTCAATGGTTTGGATGGCATTCACCGCGACGATGTAGGATTTATGGATCTTAATAAAAAGGCCTTCAGGCAGCTGGCTTTCCATCCCTTTAAAACTCATATAAACAATATGCTTCTTGTTTTTGGTGTACAGGATAACATAGTTTGATAGTGCCTCTACGTACAGGATATCTTCAATCAATACCTTCTCAATCTTCTGGTTTGATTTGATAAAGAAATAATTCTCTACCTGTGTCACCTCGTGCCTCAATCTCAAGCTCAGATAAGCCTGAACCTTGAGTACTGATTTAAAGAACCGTTCAAAACTTATGGGCTTCAACAGGTAGTCCATCACATTTAGCTCATAACCTTCAATGGCATATTCAGGGAAAGCGGTAGTAAAGATTACAAGAGGCGGGTTACTTAAATTCTTTAAAAAATCGATCCCGGTAATTTTAGGCATTTGTATATCCAGGAAAACCAAATCGATATGATTATTTTGAAGGGCAGAGCTTGCTTCGATGGCGTTTTTACATATGGCTGTTGCATGCAGAAATTCTACCTGGTCAATATATTCCTGTATACCCTGGCGGGCAATCGGCTCGTCGTCTACGATCAAACAATTAATCATTATACTGCAATTTGAGTACGGTTTGAAAAATGCCTTCTTCTTTATTAATATCCAGCTGGTGCTTATCAGGATAAAGCAGCGCCAGTCGTCTTTGCAAATTTTGTATACCCAGGCCGCCAGTCTGCATTAAGTGTTTCTGCCCGCTTGCCTGGTCATAAGTGTTTATGGTATCGACGATCAGGGTATCTTCTTGCTGCTTTTTAATGGTGATCTGTATCTTGTTTTTACCAGCCTCCCTGAAGTTTGAAATATGCTTAAATGCATTTTCAATGATCGGCAATATCAGCAATGGCGCTATCGAAAAGTCGTCCATTTCACCTTCAATAGCTAAGTTGATATCTGACTCCTTCTCGACCCGCAAGGTTTGAATAGCCACGTAATTTTTGATGTAATGTAATTCCTTCTGTATGGGTATTTTGTCTGTATTGCATTCATATAGCTGGTATCGCAGCATTTCCGAAAACTTTTCGACCGTGAGCCGGGCATCAGTATTTCCTTTATCTATCTGGAAATAGATGGTGTTCATCACGTTAAAAAGGAAGTGCGGATTTACCTGTGAGCGAAGAAAGTTAAGCTCGGATGTCACCCTTTCCTTCTCTATTTCTAATATCTGCTGCTCCATAAAATAGCGGTCGGTTATAATCTTGATAATACAGCTAGTGGCGATAAGTGTAATATCGATCTGTACAGTTTCAGAAAACAAAGAAACCAACCTTAAAACGGAACCGAAAACAAGTATACCGGTAACTAACTGGTAAATATATAAGGCAAAAAAGAATGTAGCCACCGCATTCAAAAATGCCAGCAGCAGCAAATAAGAAATAAAAGCGCCGATTTTGCGGGCGTAAAGATACCTCGGGGTAAGTTTGTACGCAGTGTAGTAGCTAACAGGCACGGCAGTACCGAGAATGATCATATGGCCCCACCACTGGGGTATCCAGGGCGTACGCGGGTTATAATTAATAAGCATTACCATGAACGATGCCACCATCCACGTCAGTATGTAGAATACTTTGTATTTGCTGAGCCAGTAAACTACATTTTTAGCCATTATATATCCAATTTAACATAATGCAATTTACGATCAATAAAGAGGGCAGCCATTCTCTTACGTCAAGTATTTTGAGCTCATCGTCAAGTATTTAATACATCACGCATAATGAAGAACAAAGCGTATTACTTCGATGTTATTTTTAAATATACAATATCTAACTGTATTGGGAACCGTTTGGTTAGTTGGATTTGAGTACCGGCCGGGCAGGGCCGGTATTTTTTTGATAAAAGGCCCCAAGCTTTCGCTCAAGGCCATTTATTCGGATTAGCTTAAAGAGATTTAGCCTCCATATTATTTGAGTTAGTGCCTATTACCTGGAATGCTACTGCCAAAAAACCGAGGTCTTTTAACACAAAAAAATCTGTAACCGGCACACCGTCCATTGTTTTCCAGATACCAGGAGTGGTTAATAAGAAGCTGAGCGTAGTTAAAAATATGATGGCCGCCAGGTAGCCTGCGATTAATCCCGCTTTTTTGCTCCAAAAGGAAGCGATAAGCAATCCTGATGTAACTATCTCAAATATTCCAATAAAGCCGGACACCTGACGCACACTGCCAATGGCGTACAGCCAGCTAATTAAGCTGTGTTCAACATAAGGCTTTATACCCATTGCCTCTGAAGGGGTAAATTTTAATATTCCTATCCATAATAAAACGAGTGATGTTCCTGCTACGCCCAATGCGTAACCTGTTTTTTTGAAGTTCATGATTGATTTTTGTTGATTTAATAATTCCTTTTGGGGGCTTAGTCGGTGCAAGTGCCTGAACATTACAACTATCCGCAAGCTTTTTATTGGCTGCTCTTTTTCATAGGTTTGCCACGATGGAACATGTATTGGATAATCCCGCCTGGAATGCTTTGATATCGGGTAATGAATATCTTCATTATGGCAACGATCACATAAGGTATTTCGACCGGGATGTATCGCCATTTGTAGGATTTAAGGAAAACACCAAAGAAAACTTCGACGAACTTTACGATAGTGCACCAGAGGGCCGGGTGTTTTTATTTGTATCACCGAATGAAATAGAGATGCCGGCTCCCTGGAAAGAACTGGACCGTGTAAAAGGCAACCAGATGATCTATCAGCCCGGCGTTAATTTTGAAGAACCGACAGCTGAGCTTATCACCTTAACGCAGGAACATGTTCCGCAAATGCTCTCGCTTACTAAACTGACCAATCCCGGACCATTTGCTGAGCGTACGGTCGACTTTGGTCATTATCACGGCATTTTTGAGAATGACGAACTGGCCGCTATGGCCGGTCAGCGCCTGCATGCTTTTAACTATGCTGAAATAAGTGCTGTTTGTACGCACCCCGATCATACCGGGAAAGGCTATGCCCGGCAATTGCTTATTCATCAAATCAACCGGATACTGGCTGCAGGTGAAACACCTTATCTGCATGTACGGTCGGATAATGAACGGGCTATAAAGGTTTACGAAAGCCTGGGCTTTGTTACCCGTTGCAATGTGTGGTTTTCACCGATTCAAAAACCCAAATAAAAGTTCAGCGCTGATGTCGTTTTTTCATTAAGTTTGATTTCAAATCAAACCCATCTGCCATGAGAATTGCAACCTACAACGTTAACGGCATCAACAGCAGGCTGCCGGTATTACTTCGCTGGCTCGGCGAAACGCAGCCTGATATAGTTTGTCTGCAGGAATTAAAAGCACCGCAGGAAAACTTTCCTGAGCAACCGATCAAAGACGCGGGTTACAATGTGATATGGCATGGGCAAAAAAGCTGGAACGGCGTTGCGATATTGACCCGCGGCCTGGAAATAAAGGAGCGCTGCCGTGTTCTTCCGGGCGATCCGGAAGACCTGCACAGCCGCTATATTGAGGCTGAGGTTGACGGCCTGATTGTAGGCGGACTTTACTTACCTAATGGCAACCCGGCACCGGGACCAAAATTTGATTATAAACTAAGCTGGATGGAGCGTTTTATCGTCCATGCGGGTGAGTTGATGGCATCAGGGCTCCCGGTGGTGCTGACCGGCGATTACAACGTAATACCAACCGAGATCGATGCCTATAAACCGGAGCGTTGGGTTGAAGATGCACTTTTCCGTCCTGAAACACGCGCCGCTTTCAAACGATTACTTGACCAAGGCTGGACAGACGCTATCCGCAAACTACATCCCCAGGAAACGATCTATACTTTTTGGGATTATTTCCGCGATGCTTACGGACGCAATGCGGGCTTACGTATCGATCATTTTTTGCTGAGTCCGCAAGTAGATAAACGCCTCAAATCGGCAGGCGTCGACCGTCATGTACGCGGCTGGGAAAAATCAAGCGATCATGGGCCGGTGTGGATTGAATTAGCGGACTAAATTTTCTATCTTAGTCTCTAACAAACCTTATCGATATATAAAATGAAAAAAACGCTGCTCATCCTGTTTACAGTTTTCTTAACTCATACTTCTTTCGCGCAAACAAGCACAGGTCACACGGCACCTGTAATGACCGCCGAATTTATCGATTCTGTAAAACAGGAAATCACTAAAATAATTCCGGCAGATTATACCATCAAAATTTTTTATACCAGCACTATCTCTGCCCAGGGCAAACTATTGAAACCGCTTATCACTTATGAAGCCGCCGCAATGACCGTGGAAGACAATGATTTTGTTCAGAAATTAAGGTTATTGCTCATCAATGCACCTGCCTGGAAACCGGCTATTGATAACTCTTCAACCCAGCCAGTTGACGATGTAGTTAAATTCAGTGTGGTTATAAAAAATGGTAAGATCAACATCAGCGATAAACTAAAATAGGCAACACCTACCTCGCTGCCCCCCGTACATACCACAGCGGCACAATAACCATCTTGAAAAGTTTGACTGTTACCCGCACGCTATTTTGTATGCTGGCACTATATATCCGAACATGCAAGGGATGATATCCTGTATAAACCCTTCCGGCACTTCTCGCCGGTAAAAGCGGCATCGAAATATGCTGAAAATTTACTGTAGATGAATATCCTTCATTGATCACACTTACCGCATATTTGTTCGGGATAGATTCTGAATGGTCATTATCAGGCGAACCCAGATCAAACTGATGATGCGAATAATTAACCGCAAGCATTGATTGGGCCCTAGCGTCAGGCTGAAGAAAAAGGGTCAGGAAAGTGATGAGGGAAAATTGTAGAAGTAATATCGGGGCATAGGATAAACGCATTTAAAATGACATTTATTTATATGCAATAATACCTTTCTGCTATTAGTAGTTGTTAAACTTTTGATTAACTAATTATTATATGTTAACAAGAAAATTTACGATAAAGAAACATATAAATACTATCTCATTTTTACTCCTTTTTTTAGAAAAAAACCGCAACTTAGCTGCCCTTACTCCGTATAATTAAGAAATTACTTAAGGTTCCCCTGACCTGTTTTAACCCCCGAATTCATTATGCGGAAACACATTGTTGTAATTACAGGCGACCAATCTAACCTCGAAGCAATAGCCGAACTACTGGAAGACGGAGGCTATATAGTTAGTGCATTACCTTCTTTTTCATCTATGCAAGAACTTGCTTTTCTGCGCCCCGATTGCTTTATTATAGACGAGTGGCTTCCCGAAATATGCGGCCATGCGATCTGCCTGATGTTAAAAGCACAAGCGCAAACTAAAAACACACCGGTAATATTACTATCCGATATGTTTGCTGATGAACCGCTTGAAAACCGCTGCGACGCCGACCTGATATTGAAAACCCCGTTCCAGCCATTCAACCTTTTACAGATAGTATCGCTGGTGATCAAAAATTCGAAACTGGTACATAATTGATCAATTCCCGCCAGCGCTTTATATTACTCAGTTGAACTTAAAAATGCTGAGCAATATAATTGTGAGGAAAAGTCCAATTTGCGACAGGTAAAATAGCCTGATATTTCTGATGGGGGCTTCTGCCTGCTCGCCCGTATCCAGGTGCTTTTTTAGTTTTGATTTTTGTCTTCCGCCAACTACAAATCCATTAAGTATAAGCGCCAGGATCAATGCCAGTTTAATTTTAAACCATATTTGATGGGCAAATGCGCCATGGGTAATGATCATCATACCCGTTCCTGAAATAATAAGCAACATGGCGCCAATCCCCAGCAACGCCGAAAATTTGTCCATCAATGCAAGCAGGTTTAATGCCGGTGTTCCATCTTTCCGGAAGCTTTTTGAAAATGCATTGAAGGTTACTGTGTCTGCAACCGTAGTTCCCGCCATGAGGGCCAGGCCGGTTAAATGAGCTATCAAAAATATATTCAATAAAATCATTGTATTCATAATTAAGCGGTTTTATGGGTTTTGTCCCTGAATAGAAGAAAGCTGGTTATCACCATAAATACGGCAGTAAGCCCGTGGATGAGCAGGTGTTGAATATCTGACGGGCCGTTAGTTGCCAATACGATAAGGCAATCAGTGGCAGGGATAATAATGGCTGCGGTAAATACCCATGCAGTGGCTCTGCGCATACCTAAAAACAGAAGCGGAAGAAGTACTACGCCCGAAAATATATCACGGATTCCCTTTATACGGCCGAAAACGATATCGCTGTCACTGGTAAAAGGGATCCCAAAGCCGAACGCACCCGCGCGGGGGTTGACGATAAATCTAATTCCTACAAAAATTATCCCGGCTGCGATAAGCAGCGTCATCCAAAAAGATGCCGAACGGGCACCCCATTTGCTGTTTTGATCAATTGTTTTCATATGCTGTTTTGTTTAACAGCACAAAATTCAGCAATGAAAATTCCCGGTTCGTTCACCCAGGTTAACTAATGCTTGCCGGCAATACGTTTTCGGATACGACTTAATGATTGAGGTTTAATGCCCACATACGAGGCGATGTAATATTGCGGGATGCGTTGGACCAAGTCGCGAAAGTTTGATAAGAACTTGCTGTAGCGTTCCTCGGGCGAATCTGTATATAGGGACCCGATCTGGCTGATGATACTCACGAACACCTGCTCTATGGCCAGGCGGCCAAATCGTTCGCCATGTGCCACCTCTCTGTAAAACTCATGGATATCATTAAAGCTGATCACAAATATGGTGGTATCCTCAAGCGCCTGTATGTTTACATTCGATGGCGCTTGCGGCAAAAAGCTCAGATAGTCGCAGACAAACTCCCCCTCTTTATTAAAGTAATTGGTACGCTCTTCGCCGTCACTGTTAATGTAATATCTTACAAGCCCGGTTTCGATAAAAATGACGTAACGGCACACATTGCCAGCTTGTAGTAAATATTCGCCTTTTTTGAACACCTTTTTATGAAATAGTCGACGGACAACTTCCTCATCAGAGGTTGAAAGTGGGATAAAATACCTGATCGTATTTAAAAGTGACTCCATTGGCAGTTGATCTGGTTATACAGCCAGGAACAATGATAAGAATTGGTTCGCTTATTTAAAAAGACAAAGGTAGCTGTGGATCAGTTTTTACTATCCGGCAGTAAAGCTCTTGTCATCAGCAGACGGTCCATAAATAGATGGCACGGCTATATCATTCAACCGCATATAAACTGTCAACTGTCCGCGGTGGTGCACCATGTGATTGATGGTTGATTCTACCTGTTCTTTCTTTGGCGAACTGAACAAAACATTACCGTTGGCCTTGAGATAAAATGTTTCTGAAAGATCACCTTCTTTTATCTCTCTTAAAGCATTTTTGGCTTCAACAACGTTTTGCCTGAAGTGATTTACCAGGTCGAGTGTTGTCTCGGCCTTCATGTGCTGAAATGTAGCAAAATCGATCTCAGACTTTTTGATGATATGCGTGATCCACATCGGTATTTCGGCCACCAGCAGTGCCAGGTAGCCTAATTCCATTGACTTTTCATGTGGTTTCCATCCAAACAGTTCTGGCGGGATACGTTCCAGGCATTTTAAGGTTGATGTGGTTTCTGCTTCGAGCTCTTTAGCAAATTCGGCGGCAAATAATTGATCGTTCATGGCTTGGTTGTTTGTGTCAGGAAAGAACAAGCCTGTTGCATAAATAGTTTTAGCTTTATAAAGAGAATTGTTACATTACAAATATCTCTGTCGTAAAACCTATAAACCGATCACATTGAAATGAAAAACCTTTCAGCGATAATTCTTTTTAGCAGTCTTCTCCTGCTTGCATGTACTAAACAGGACTATAAGCCAAATATTAAAACCATGGTGTTTGGCCAGGCTTATGATAATGAGAACGGTGAGCCCTACAGGGGTTTAAAACTATGGGTCGGAGAATATAAGAGTCACTCTACCCTCGTCAACGGCGGAAGCAAAGACTTGATAAGCATTCGTGATTCAGCCGTGACCGACTCCAATGGCAATTATAAAATGATATTTACCACATCTGGCAAAGGCAATTATTATTACTTGAATTTTAAAAATGTTCCTGGAAATGTGCGATATATCTCAGATCAATACAAATTTGACCAACTGGAATATAATAAGACCAAAGAGATAACAAATATAGGAGCATCGGAAAAGTACGATTTTTATGTGTGGAGACAGTACTACATGCGGTCAAAGATTACGTTCTCGGGCAATACCGCACCACCGGTTACGGTGATGGCTGGCAGCATTGGGGCTCCCCTGGGTGGATTTCCATGCACGATTTATGGAGGCAGTAATGACACGATTTTAAACATCCCTATTCCAAGAAACACCGCTGGTTTTACTTTGCTTTTTTATATAACTGACCCGACAACGAAAAATCTCTTACGAAATCCGCTCATCTTCCTAAATCCTGTTATAAATAAGGATACTATTCAAGGCCCTGCGTATACGGTTTATCCCGCAACATTTAAGTAGCGCTGGAATAGTATCCTAAAAATTTATTTAGCCGGCGTCAATACAATATTCCTGTAATCTATCGGACCATGGTCGCCCTGTAATAATATTGGCCCCGGTTCTGCTTCTTTGCTATTGATAGCACCGCCGGTTATACCCGGGATGATCTGGTTACTGATCACGGTACGGCCGTTAGCTGCTATGGTTACCATGCGGCCAACCAATGTGATATCATAACTTTGCCACTCGTTTGGATTTTTTGCCATCATTACGTTTGGCGGCAGAAAACCATAGATCGAGCTGAACTGGTTATTGATCGGTTCAGGTTCACCGCTTTTGGTATCGATGATCTGGGTTTCATAACGACCGCGCAGGTAAACACCGCTGTTGCTGCCCTGCTGGTAGCGAAACTCGATATGCAGTTTAAAATCGGTAAAGGTTTTGTCGGTCATCAGGTTAGCGCCTGAATGTTTGCTGCGCAGCATGCCATTCTCAACCACCCATTGATTTTTGCCATCAGTATGCCAGCCTTTCAGATCTTTGCCGTTAAATATTTTAATAGGTACACCCCAGGTTGGTGTTTTGGTGCGGGCCATTAAAGGTGCGCGTACACCGCTGAAGTTATAAGTCTGGCCATCGGTATATACCATGGTGCCTTTTATTGCGTCGCCATTCACCTCAAATTCAAAATCCATATTCCTGTTTCCCGGTTCCCATTGCGGAGGGATGGAGAAGCTGTATTTAGTGCCGTTTACTTTTACCTCAGAGATCGGTCTTGCACTGCCGAATGCATATACGAAACGACCGATAAGCGTATGAGTACCCGATTTCTGCACCTCTAACCATGATGGTAATACTTTACCGTCTTTCTCAAGGTTCAAATCCCAGCGGCCAATCACGTCAGGGTCTTTAACCATTTTTTCCTGTGCCGATGCTTTAAGGGAAGTAAAAGCAAGTAAGCTTAAAATGAATTGTGCCTGCACCAACAGGCGGATGAATGGTGGAAGTTTTTTCATGTTTGTAGGGTTATAATTTTTAAAACTACTAACTAATTTGAATTTTTGATACAGCGGCCAAAATAAAAAGAGCCCGCAGACTTCAGTCCCGGGCCCCAATTTAGGTTTTGTTCCTTTTAGTCGGCCTCACTTATTTTAGTAATCTCGATAGAATCATTGTTTACATTAGCCTCCAGCAGCACATTTTTGCCGAGATAATCCTGCACATCTTTCTGGTTGGATATTTTATAAACTTTATCATCCGAGACAAACACTGCTGCGGCACCATTTGCTACGCATTTGGTAGCGCATTTAACACGGGTTTCGGGCGTGCATATGGGCGTTTTGGTTGATGCGCACATTGAATCATCAATATAGCCTTTCATGCGCTGTGGCCTCATGAGCGAAAATGCCATCGTTGTGCCTACTGTAAGCACAATGGCAAATGATAAGATCAAATTCTTCATAGCATTAAGTTTTTAATAGTAATGAAGCGATCGTAATGGGTTCGATCCTCTATTTGGCTTCCATAATTTTAGTAACCTCGATAGTATCGTTGTTAACGTTAGCATCTACCTCTACATCTTTTCCGGCGAATTTTTTCACTGCCTTCTGGTTTGAGATTTTGTACACCTTATCGCCCGAGATCAATACAGCTGATGCACCGCTGGCCATGCATTTATTAACGCATTTAATGCGTGCTTCCTTTGCACCCATATCTGATTTGCTTTCCGCACAGTGCGAATCGCCGATATAGCCTTTCAGGTGTTCTGTTTCGTTACCGGTAAAAGCCATTCCTATGCCAACAGTAAGCATAATGGCTAATGATAAGAGTAAATTTTTCATTGCAGTAGTTTTTTAAAGGTTATGTGGTGAGGCTATTGCAGCCTCATCGGAATTAGATTTAATGAATTGGTAATCAAATATAATAAACATTCGACACATCAAAAGGTTGTCGGAATTGTTTTAATAAATTTAATTAAAGAAATGAGATGCTATCAGATGCTTTAACCAATCATCAGGCTATCACACTCGAGCAGGATAATCCGCCTACCTACTGGCTTACCCGGTTTATGATCCTGCGGCTGCTGGGTGTATTGTATGCTGTGGCATTCCTGGTAGCTATCAATCAGCTTGTTCCTTTAATTGGCAGCAACGGGCTGCTTCCTCTCGGGAATTACCTGAGTCTGGTAAGCCATTCGTTAGGCTCAGATTTTGCAGGCTTTGTGCGTCTTCCGTCCATTTTTTGGCTATGGCATTCGGATGGTGCGCTGCTAACGGTTGCCTGGACAGGGTTTATTCTTTCCTGCCTGATGGTGGCGGGTTATACCAATGCCCCCGTATTGGGTTTGATCTGGTTTTTATATATGTCCATCGTGCATGTGGGGCAGGATTGGTACGGCTACGGCTGGGAAATACAACTCGGTGAAACAGGCTTCCTTGCCATCTTTTTGTGCCCTATGTGGGATATGCGGCCCTTTCCGAAACGAGCGCCGCCAATAGCTATCATCTTTTTATTTCGCTGGCTGATATTCCGGGTCATGGTGGGCTCGGGACTGATCAAGTTCCGTGGTGACCTGGCCTGGCGCAACGGGACGGTTTTGTTTTATCATTTTGAAACGCAGCCTATACCTGGTCCGCTGAGCCGGTGGTTTCATTTTTTGCCGCACTTTTGGTTAAAGCTGGGCGTGTGGTTCAACTGGGTCGGGGAGCTGGTAGCACCCTGGTTTGTGTTTTGGCCGCGGATAGGACGACATATCGCAGGCACAGTTATCGTGCTTTTTCAATTGAGCATTACCCTTAGCGGGAACCTCTCGTTCTTAAACTGGCTCACCATTATTCCGGCACTGGCTTGTTTTGATGACGGTTATTGGGCTAAGCTATTGCCAAAAGTACTCGTGCGCAAGGCACAAGTTGCGGCAGACAGTGCAGAGGAATCAAAACCGATGCTGACCACCTCCTATATCATTGCCGGGTTGGTGGCTTTACTCAGTCTTCAGCCCGCGTTTAACCTGCTATCCAACCAGCAGATCATGAATAGTTCTTACGACCCTTTTGACCTGGTAAATACCTACGGCGCCTTTGGCAGCGTTGGCCAGGAACGCCTGAACGTGGTATTTGAAGGAACTATGGATGATACGACTAACAATAAAGCTGTTTGGAAACCTTATATCTACAAGGGATTGCCTGTTCGCCTGGATAAGCAGCCTCCGCAGATAGCACCCTATCAGCCGCACCTCGACTGGCAGATGTGGTTTGCCGCCATGTCAACCGCCGACCAATACCCCTGGACTTACAACCTAGTCTGGAAACTATTGCATAATGATCCTGTGGCTACCAACCTTTTTGCCGAAAACCCCTTCCCCGGCAAGCCGCCACGATTTATCCGAGCCGTTATATACCGCTACAAGTTTGCCGAACCCGGCAACCCGGAGCATCTTTGGTGGACGCGGGAACCGCTTGGGTTGTGGATACCTGTATTATCGGTTGACAATCCGCAGTTGGTGAAGTTTTTGAGGTATGAGGGGTGGGTGAGGTAGTTGGCGGTTTTGAGTTAGCAGTTTGCGGTAATCATAAACTAATTTAAAAGCGACCGAAATGATTTATAAATGTAAAATGTATTTTCGTTTCATAACTTAATATCATGGAACAAAGACCATCATTCCCGCCCTTTACAGCAGAAACAGCAAAGCAAATGGTTCAACTTACCGAGGATGCCTGGAACAGCCAGGACCCTGAGAAAATTTCAAAGGGTTATTCCATTAATACTGAATGGCGGGCCAGGAATGTGTTTGTAACCGGGAGAGAAAACATTGTGCCCTTCCTTGCTATTAAATGGAGAAATGAATTAGCCTACAAAATCGTAAATGAATATTGGGCACATACCGACAACAGGATCGCAATACGTTTTGAGTATGAGTATCATAATGTTTCGGGGCAATGGTTCAGAGCCTATGGCAATGAGAATCTGGAATTTGATGTAAATGGTTTAATAACCAGGCGTTATGTGAGCATTAATGACCTACCAATTGAAGAGACGGACAGAACCTTATGAAGGCGTTATTTTTTGCCTAAAATCCGGGCCTTTGTTATCCCCAACAAAATTAAATTGTTAAAATGTGGATGCCGGTTCAAGTGCGGACACTTAGACAGGTGAGTTCATCTGCGAAATCAACGTAATCAAACAAACAGCGGTTCAGACTAATGCGTTAGTGATAGAAGCGTATACCGGCCATGTGACTAATGCCTGTGTAGTATGAGCGGATAGCACGGCCGCAGGCAACGCCCAAATTCTCAGTCAGCAGTTTTGAGTTGGCGGTTGGCGGAGGGTTGTTTGCTTACAAGGTGTAGAAACACACCCCTGCCCCTCTCTCCATAGGAGTCCTTCGGACAAGAGGGGAACTTTATTTATCTAACTCCAATCATTTAATCAAGCAAACGGCGCAGCACTCTTGAATACCTTTGAAAACAAACAATAGTGAAAAATCACGGTTCAGGCAATATGCAAGATAGGCCTTCGCACCATACTTCGACTAAGCTCAGCATGACACCCACCTTTATTCTGCAACCTAATCCTTCCTCCTGAACCTGAAATCACATTTATCCGCTCCGTTGGCAATGGTGTCGTTTCTTATTAATTCGAGGCCGGCCAGGCCGGAGGTTACTTTGTCCACCTCGCATAAAATAGATGTGTATTTACTTGCCTGATGTTTCTGAAATAGTTTACAAATACCGCATTCCAAAATGTCTACTCCATATCCCAGGCCGTAAGTCTCGCTTTTATTTGTCAGGATCACTGCCCTAAATCCATCCGGGTGCCCCTTTACACTAACTTTCTTATTAAATACATTTATAAGCCCCCTGGTTATTTTCCATCCAACCACTTTTGGCGGCAGGCGCTTCAACCATTTATGTATAAAGTTTCTGGGCGACACATAATCAATGGTGATCTGGAGGCAAATAGCCCTTATTTGTTCGTAGGACAAGCCTTTACTTTCAAGAACCTTGATGAGCGCCAAAAAATAGGCTGTGAAGTCGAGCCTTCTATCTATCGGATTGCTTGATGTGGCTGCAAAACCGGTGTCCTTAGATATCCCGGCAAACCGCTCTTCAACTTCGGCGACCAATACGGCAGATGTGCCCGGGAAATGTTGATCGATGGCCTTTTTAAAGAAATATTTATAAGCTGCATTTCCCTTCATTATCCTCTGTATAAAAGCAGATAGCCAGCAAACTGTGCATACCAAATTTATGGAAATTATTATGGATCTGCGTTCGTTGCTGTTATCAGAACAAGCCTTTGTACCATGATTAGAGATAGGCTACGTATGACCATTTACCTCTATGTCATTGCGATGAACGGCCTGAGAGGTGAAGAAGCAATCGCGTACCATACAGGGCGAATATGCATAGCGGTCCTGTATAGTATGCGATTGCTTCGTCGCTCACTCCTCGCAATGACAAAATATTAAATGCGTCTGCGGAATCATCATAATCAAATCAATCAACGGTCCAGGCAACCCACCAAAAAGAATCTCCGTACCTGCTTGTAAAAAATTAGAAAATGAAAAGATTTACATCTGCTTTACTATTTCTAACCGCCGCAACTTTAATATTATCGTGTAAAAAAGAAAAGCCACAACCCGTTCCCGGCTCTTCTACCAAAACCGTTAAATTCGTTTTGTACACCAATGAAGATTTCTCTACCGACGAGGATACCATCCGTTTCGCATTGACCATCCGAAATAACGCTGGCACCATCAAGTCACGTTCAATTTTTGATACCACTTTAATGCTGATGAAAATTAAGGATATCCCCGGCCCGGCAAACAAACTGGTTATCTCAAAAATTGTCCCTGACGATGGGACCAAACTGGAGGCCGGATTTATTTATTATACCCGGTTTGGTGTTGGGTCGAAATTCGATACTGTGAGCACTAGTGAGAAGGTAAAGGTGTTTGAATACCCGTTTCAGTAAATTGATTTTCCGTAGACTTTTGAGATGGAGAGTTTTGAGGAGCAGGTGAAACGGATTCTCACCCACTCTTACTCTCATTGAAAAGCATATTCAATCACCTTAAGCTTTTCCCCGGCCTTACTGGTATCGGTATATCCGGCATGACCTACATTTTCTATGTTATAATGAAAGCCGCCAGCCAGGTCTGAGCCATCATCGTTGGGTACAATTTTTTCAAATCTTAACTGATGTGCAGAGTCGGGAATATCCTTAATTTTCATTACAGACAATGTTGAATCGAACAATGTTGTCTTACGGGTTTTTATAAAAAGGGAAAAGGCGATATTTCCGGTATTGTTTGAAAAGTCCTTTTTGGTGTACAGAACAAACTTGATCGTTCTGCTGGCCTTTGGATTTACCGGTGTTACAGGTGATTTACCTTTAGAGCAGGCAATCTCCAATGTGATTTGAGCAGCTATTGCTGTCATCATTATTAAGCTTAATTTCATTGTAATGCATTTTTAAAATTTTGTGACCATAGAAAGATGATTTATTCTCGATACAAAACTATGTTGGGCTTTGCACAGCGACCTCAGATATATCCCCTATATTGAATTAGTAGTCTACCCATTTTACTGCAATGAAGTGTTCACAAGCGTTCACGGCGTTGTGAACGTGAACACCTGTTTTGGATTCCGCTCTGCGTAATAAAGAAAATCCCTATTTTAAGCCCGTGGAAAAATTGGATAGCGGCATTTTAAAGACCAAACAGCATTTTGAAATTCTTGACGGACTGCGCGGAGTAGCGGCCCTGGCTGTAGTAACTTTTCATTTTATGGAGATCGTCTTTTCTGACTACAGCAAAAACTTCATCGGGCATGGTTTCCTGGCGGTGGATTTTTTTTTCTGCCTCTCCGGTTTTGTAATTGCCTATGCTTATGATGATCGTGTAAAGAAAATGGGGATACTGGAGTTTTTCAAATCAAGGTTGATACGCCTGCATCCGCTGGTGATATTCGGTTCGGTGTTGGGCTTATTGGCTTTTCTGTTCGATCCGTTTGGCGGTCACCTGCAGTTATATAGTGCAGGTCGGATTATACTGGTGTTTGTTCTATCACTGCTACTTATTCCCTTTGCTACAGTGCCCGACAGGGCCTTTAACCAGTTCAGTTTTAATGCACCAGCATGGTCGTTGTTTTGGGAGTATGTAGCCAATATTTTTTACGCGCTTGTACTTTGCCGAATGAAGAAATCATTTTTGATCATTCTGGCTATCATTTCGGCCGGTTTGATATTCTATGTTGCCCGGCACTCAGGCAACCTAATGGGCGGCTGGGGCAAGGGCAATTTTTGGGATGGGGGCGTCCGCGTGTCCTATTCATTTTTAGCAGGGATGCTTGTTTATCGTCTCAACCTGGTCATCAAAAATAAACTGGGTTTTATCGGTTTGTCCATTTTACTACTACTGGCTTTCCTGATGCCTTTTTCGAATAAATGGAACTGGTTGAGCGAGTCGTTGGTAGTAATTCTTTACTTCCCTTTTTTAGTTGCATTGGGAGCAGGTGCAGCGTTATCTGCAGGAGTGAAAAAAGTATGCGTATTATCCGGAAAGTTATCCTACCCGCTATATATGACCCACTACGCCGTAATGTGGATGTTTGGCAATTATTTAGCTTCACATAAACCGGGAGCAGGTCAGCTTACATTTATTATCATAGCCGGATTGATCATATTACCTGCTTTTGCTTACCTGGTAATGATTTTTTATGATCAACCTGTACGCAATTATTTAAACAGGAAAAGACAAAAGAGCTGATCTTTATTCTTTCATTGACGATCGTGCTGCCACCAATGCGAGGAACGTAATTGCAGCGGCAAACGACAAATAATAACCTACATAGTTAAGGCCGTAAAGCGTAGCCAGTTTGGTCGCTATTGCAGGCGTAAGCGATGCGCCTAATATACCTGCCAAAGTAAAAGCTAACGATGCCCCGGTATACCGGACCGCGGCAGGAAAAATCCCGGCAAGCGCTGTGCCCAAAGGACCGTAGGTTAATCCCATCAGAAACATGCCTAATACCAGGAAGCCTACAGTAACTTCCCAACTGCCTGTGCTAAACAAGGGCGAGAAAACCAGGCCAAAAAGAAAAATAGATCCGGTTGCTACAATAAGCATTTTTGCACGGCCATAGCGATCAGCCAGAACTGACGATATGGGTATACCTATACCAAACGCCACTACAGATATCATTTGCGCTACCAGAAAACTGGCTTTGGAGTAATGCAAAGCTGATGTACCCCAGCTTAAAGTAAATACCGTCATCAGGTAAAATAGCAGGAATGTGGTTACTGAAGCAAGGGTACCCAAAACAATAGCTTTGGTATGTTTGACGAATACATCCCGCACCGGCACCTTTACGCGTTCATTCTTTTCGATCACGTTTACAAAATCGGGGGTTTCGGCTATTTTTAAACGAACATATAATCCGACAAAAACCAACAAAGAACTCGCAATAAAAGGAATGCGCCAGCCAAAACTCAAAAACTGCTGATCGTTTAATACTTTACTCAACACAAGGAAAGTCGCACTGGATAGCAGGAAGCCTATAGGTGCCCCTAACTGCGGGAACATGCCATACCATGCCTTTTTACCTTCAGGGGCATTTTCTGTCGCCAGCAATACTGCACCGCCCCACTCACCACCGAGTCCTAAGCCTTGTCCGAAACGGAATAAACAAAGAAGTGCAGGAGCAAACACACCGATTGTTTGATAGCCCGGTAATAACCCTATTGCAACTGTTGAAGGCCCCATAGTCATTAAGGCCGCCACCAAAGTTGCTTTGCGGCCTTTTCTGTCACCAAAATGGCCAAACAGGGCTGCGCCTAACGGTCTTGCGAAAAAGGCTAAGGCGAAAGTCGCTAATGATTGCAGCGTAGAAGAAGTCGGGTCAGCAGCAGGGAAGAACAGCTTAGGAAATACCAGTACCGCCGCAGTAGCATAGATATAAAAATCGAAAAACTCGATGGTGGTACCGATCAGGCTGGCAACGAGGATTCGTCGTACAGGGTTTGTGGTATGGGTTTGGGTCATGGGGTAATGTAAAAATCAAATATATCAGAATGGTTTTAGTGAAAACGGCTTACATTTAAAACATTTAATTAATTGCATCAAGAATTTGATCGGCCATTGCTTTTAACGCGTGCTCTGTATCAGGACCAGCGTCATTGGCAAAGCAAACAATACCAGTTTGAGTTTGCGGACAAATAATACAATAACTGGTATGCCCTGCACTGCCTCCTGCATGAAATATTTCACGATAACCCTTTTTGGTCTTTTTATTCATCCAATACAACCCAATACTGTCAGCCCCTTCGTCTGTGACTTGTTGAATAGGTTTATGAGCAAGCATTATCGCCGGATCATTCTCGTTAAGGTTCAACTGTAAATAATTCAACATATCCTCTACATCTGATCTGAGAGACGCGGCAGCCGGTATTTTATCCCACCAGGTCAATCTCGGCTCCAATTCGCCTTTGCTGTTATATCCCTTTGCAAACTCATTTGTATCTGCAATTTCAATTCCGGTTTTTTCCATGTGAACAGGGCCGGTAATATATTTCTTTATCAATTCAGCGAAACTCATGTGATAAATCCGCTCCAGAATTATACCCAATAGTTGCGTATCTGCATTTGAATAAATAAACGTAGCGCCTGGCTTAACTGTGGGTTTGATCTTCGCAAGCTCATCCAAAAAATTCTCTTCGGAAATGGCAGGGTGAGTTGTCCAATAGTCAACAGGAGACTGACCAGCAGGAGGCAGTGGTACAAACTTGGGTAAGCCTGATGTATGCCCAGCCAGGTTAAATATTGTAACCGGAGTACCATGATAAGTCAAATTGCCCAACAAGGGGATATATCTTTGCACGCTGTCTGTCAATGCGATCCTTTTTTCAAGAATAGCGTGTGCAAGCAAAATCCCTGTAAATGACTTGGTAACAGATGCAATCTCATAGAGTGTATGTACAGATGCCCTGACATTTTTACCCTTTTCTATAGTGCCAAAATTGTAGCTGAATTTCTTCCCGCCTTTAATGATCCCAATCGAGAGGCCTATATGACCAGGGTCGCTCATAAATTTTGAAGCAGCCTCGTTTACTGCCTGTTCCATTCGGGCATTCTTCTCTAAACGCTGACCTATCGCATGGAAAGCAATCAGGACGACAAATATGAATAGAATAAATTTGCGCATCAGCCGACAACTCAAATATTATCCTTCGCTATAACGCTCCAGTCTTGGCTACCGTAGCCTTTTTCTATCCATTTATCCATTTCGGCAGCAATGGCGGGGATGGCTGTAAGATGTGCATTGTGTTTTTCGGCTTCTGCCATCATCAACCCTGAATCCTTCCGGGCCATCACCAGTTCCCATGATGGTTGCTCAAAATTGCCACTTAGTATACGTTTAAGGCGTGCCGGCATTGCTGCGGCGGGATTCCATTCGCTAAACAACCCCTGAACTTCATCGCCCGAAATCCCAAGTCCTTTAACCAGCGCCAGCATATCAGAAATACCTACGGTCATCACTTGCAAAAACAAGTTTCCGGCCAGCTTCATGCCAGCGGCTTTACCTTCAGTAGCACCAAGGTTAAGTAGTTTACCAGTCATTTTGCTCAATTCAGGTTCTGCTTTTTTTATCACATCCTGATCGCCGGAAACCAGCATATAGCCGGTGCTTTCCAAAGCATTTGGCGGTCCCATAAATACAGGCGCATGCAGGTATGTAAATCCTTTTGCTTTCCAGGCTTCGGTGCGTACTATAGCGCCTTCGACTGATGTGGTGGTATGATCGATGATGACGGCACCCGGTTTTAATCCGGCCTCCGCATTCTTCAATACTTCATCTACACTTTCATCATCCCGCACAGTTATATGGACAGTGTCAGCGCCTTTTACAGCGTCTGCTACATTTTCAAACGCTTTGGCGCCTTCTGATTCCAATGCTTTTGCGCGTGATGCGGTGCGGTTCCATACCTGTACTTCATCGCCTTTTTTACGCATGGCCTTAACGAAATTCGAGCCCAGCAGGCCCATTCCCAAAAATGCTTTCATACTGCAATTAACAAAAATTTTAGGCGCTTCGTGCGCTTATTTTGTTATTCTGACAATTGCATATCAATGGCGACCAGCAGTGGCCTGATCAAATACGCGGCAGAAGTTACCGCCGCCAATCTTGCCGATCTCATCCGCATTAAAACCAGCTTTTAACATAGCCTCTACTACAGCATAATAAAACCCGGCTTTCTGATCCTGCCAGGCCTGGTTAGTACGTTCACCTGGTCTGCCACGGTCCTGGCCATTGCCCTGACCGCCCGGTCTGTAAGACGGAGTTAATTTGGTATCGGTACCAATACCGACATGGTCAATCCCGATCACATCCACCAACGCCCTTACATTCTGTGCATATTCCAATGGCGAATCGGCAAGGTGTGTCCATACACCTATGACACCGCCTGCATCTGCCACTATTTTAGCCTGCTTTTTACTGATCAACCTTGGTTTCATCATCCGGGCCATATTGGGGTTATTTCCTAATTGCGTATCCAAACCGGTGTGAGAAACAATCACCGGATGCTGAGCTACTTTAAGCGCGGCGGCAGTAGTTTCCATATTAGCATGCGCAAGGTCGACCAAGATACCCAGCCTGTTACATTCTTTGATAACATCCGCACCAAATCTGGTCAGTCCGTCAAACTTGGGCTCGTTGGTATAAACATCGCCAAGTGGTACAGAAGCGTCACTGTCATGCAGCAAACCAAGATGCCTCAGACCGCGTTCGTAGGCTACGCTTAGCCTGTCCAATTTTCCTTCCAGGAAATGCCCCCCTTCAACTGATTGGACTACGGTAGGCTGATGTTTATCATGCGAAGATCTCAGATCTGCCAGGTTCAGTGCACGTTTCATCTTATTATTTTTCAACTGCTGATCCATGGCCGTCAATGCATTCTGAAAACGCTCCCAGGCTTCGCCTTCTTTGGTTAAGCGTTGATAATCCAGGGCAAAAGTCATGCAGATGGCAGATAAGCCTGATCGCTTCATTTCGCCATAGAGATCAATATCAGGGCCCGGCAATTCGGAATTAATAAGCGGAACATCGATATGATTATGGGTGTCAATTCCAATAGTGGCCGCAACAATTGCCGCAACCCTCGGATCGATATCACTGGTTGCCCAGGACGATAACGGATTCAGCATGGCTGCTGCAGCGGTTCCGGTTATAGCAGCCATGAATTCTCGTCTTGACCAGGTTGATTGAGATTTTATCATCATTTACAATTTAATTCAAATAAAGAAGCACATATTCTTTATCTGAAAAAAATGCAATGGATGGAAAGGGGGAGAATATCTGCCAAAAGGTTAATTATGCCGATGGCGACATCAATGGAGGTTTTAATGAAAGTTTTACGATCCAAAAACCATAATCGTATAAAAAGTCTTTATTCTTAAAACCAGGTGTAGATCAGTTTGCCGTAAACTGGTACAGCCCCGAATCTGAGGTATTACCACTATTGTCTCTGGTGATTACCCGCCAGTAATACTGATTACCGGAGGTTACTGATACCCCGTTTATAAAACTATCAGTGACATTGCTTTTCAACAACGACGGAGTCGTAGTAGTTCCGAAATAGACATCGTAATTAACAATGGTTCCCGCTTCAACCGAACTTCCTTTCCAGGTGAGATCAACTGCACCCGCAGGCACAACCTCTGCAAAGGTTGGCGCAGTTATTTCTGCAGGGAAAGGCGCATAGGTTACAACGCCAGGACCAGAATTATAGAACTTCCATGTATCGCTTTGCGCTGTTTTACTTATTGTAGACGATTTGGAAATAACATACCAGGAATACGGTGTATTTCTTAGCAGATTGGTAGTCAATTGCGTTTGCGTTGTGTTTAGTGTAACGGTAGTAGCTGTTAAAAGATTTCTTACTACCAAGTCATAATTATTGGCATTAGTCGCAGCATTCCAAATAAACGTAACTGAACTTTGCGTATCGGAAACTACCGTTCCGGTAATGCATACACTATTTTGTGCAGGTGTTGTAAGTTCGGCTTTTGATGGATCGGCAGCAGGAGGAACAGTATCGTGTTTGCCACCGCAGGCCTGTAGCATTAAACCCAATACCAAAAAAATCAATCGGTTTCTCATTTCTTAGTAATCTTAAAAATCTTCTCTGAGTTATTCATCTTCAAATGGAGGACGTACACCCCATAATTTAAATTGCTTACGTCGAGCTGCAAAACACCTGATTGATTGCCGAATTGTTTCGAAAGCACTTTCCTGCCATCGGAAACATCATACATTTCCAATGATACATTTGAAGCGATCGCATTTCCGATATTCAGATACAAAGTGTTCTGGAAAGGAACAGGGTAAGGACTAATATTTCCTGAAAAATTGATTAATTTTTGAACTACACCCTGGCACAGCTTATCTGTGTTTATAGTAATATTATTATTCCCCTCAGCAAGTGGCAGGGTGATGGAAATATTACTGGTGGAATATGCTACACCATTAACATCAATGCTATATTCATTCCCTCCGGCCAATGACAGAGTAACTGTTTTATTAGCATCATTGACAGTTGAATAAACGGAAAGATCCTGCGGCTCTGTTACAACTATTGAATAACATTGCTGATAGTCAGGTTGCCCGACCACGGTAATACAGACGTTATAAGTACCGGCACCCAGGTTGTTAATTGTGGTTGAGCTGTTGAATGCCTGGATCGTATTAAGCCCATTTCCCGAAACGGTTACTGAATAGTTTAAGTTCGCGACGGCTGTTAGTGTTATAGAGCCATCTGAAGTTCCTTTACAGGTTGCGCTGGTAACAGTTAATTTAAAATTATCAGGTGATAACGTAAAAATTTCAGGAATTTCCCTTGTAAGATTAACCGTATAGGTGTTTTTGGTGATACCGTCCTGCGCCGTAACCACAACTGTGATCGCATTATTACCAACTGTCAACGGTATATCCGCAGAGGGGTTGCCACTTGTTGAGCTAACGCCGTTTACAGACAGCGAGGCTGCTGCGTCACTTGTGCTGGCTATAACATTTATGGACGAAACAGAATTACTGACTGAAGCAGCATAGGCATTAGTGAAGGTGCTGAACACAGGCGATAATGTCACGCCGCTGATCGAAAGATTACTTAGACCGGCATCGGAAGAAGCTGATCTGTTTACAGTTAGCGTATAAGTTTTGGTGGTATTATCCGCAGCTGTAACCTGGATCGTGATCGTATTGGCGCCGACAGTTAGTGGTATGCCCGCAGATACGCTGCCACTTGGTGTGCTTACACTGTTAACTTTAATGGCAGACTGAGCATCATCCGCAATCGCTGTAACTGATATTGATGTAACTGCATTACTAACAGAAGCTGTATAAGCAAAAGTTCCGGCAACAAATGATGGTGATAAGGTACCATTGCTTATTGCCAGGCTGCTCAAACTCGCATCAGACGAAGCCGCTCTTGTTACGGCAACTGTATATGTTTTAGTAGTGCTGTCTGCAGCTGTCACAAGAACCGCGATTGTATTGGTGCCAACATTTAACGCAATCGGTGATGTAGTTGCCCCGGCAGTTAATTTGGTACCATTTACTTTTACAGAAGCACTTGTATCGTTGGCCAATGCCGCAATGGAAATGGATGACGTTGCATTTGGAACATTGACTGTATAATTTGTAATCTGTGGCGCAAATACAGGGCTGAGTGTCCCCGCGGTTACATTCAGGCTTTTTAAACTGGCATCCGATGGTAATCCAACTGCCAGACTGATGATCGCAGTACTGTTGCCGCTTAAATTGTAAGCGGTGACCGTGTAATCAGTGGATGGGGATGCCTTAGTTGGTGTACCGCTGATGATCCCGGTTTTGGGATCAAAAGTCAAACCGGTTGGTAAGGTCTTATCAATAGAATAGCCTGTAAGATCTACCTTCCTTATCTGATTATTACCTTCATCATCAAAATACAGTGTCCCTGTAATATCTATCGTCATCCCGCTCGGAAAATTGATCCTGGCGGCCCTTCCTATACTATCCGCTGCGCCATACGTCCCCGGAGTACCGACAATGGTGGTAACCACTCCTGATGGCGTTACTTTCCTAATCAGGTTGTTCCCCTGATCAGCAACATAAAGATTACCGATCCGGTCAGTTGCAAGTCCGGCAGGAATGGAAAATGATGCCTGGGTACCGACTCCGTCATTAGAGCCGTTAGCGTTTTTGCCTGCTATGGTACTCACTGTTCCGTCTGGAAGAATTTTTCTCAAATTATACCTGTCCGATACGTATACATTCCCGGCTGCATCTGTAGTTATCGCAGCCGGTTGTAAAAAAGTGGCTGAACTGCCGGGGCCATCAGCTGTGCCCTGTACTCTTTGTATACCGGCCAGCGTGCTAACCAAACCGGAGGGTGTGATCTTTCTGATCAAGTCATTATAAGTATCCGAAACATATAAATTTCCGCTTTGATCGATAGTAATTGCTATGGGTCCAAAAAAACTCGCTTGTGTACCTTGCCCGTTTAATGAGGTTCCGCCGCCGGCAAAAGTACTGACAAGGCCCTGTGGTGTAATTTTTCTGATCAAACCCGAGCCTTGTTCGGCCACATATAAATTGCCTGATTTATCAATAGCAATACCGCTCGGGAAATTAAAACTTGCTGATGTACCCTGGCCGTTATTTGCACCTGCTGTACCGCTTCCGGCAAAAGTACTTACAACACCGGCAGGTGTGATTTTTCTTATTAGATTATTTACTTGTTCAGCTACATAAATATTCCCGGCAGAATCCACGGCAATCCCGTAAGGCTGATTAAAGGTTGCTGCTGTTCCGCTACCATTTGTTGCTCCTGCAACACCTTTTTCCCCGGCAATGGTAGTAACTTTTCCATAAGCCGCTACGGGAATCGTGCCACCTGTATTTACCGGGGCAAACGGAGACATGGCTTTTCCAACTGTTAAAGTTGGTGCCTCGCTGTATCCAATGCTTGGAGCGGGTGTTGTAAATGATCCGCCCAAAACGGTCATCATACCCGGAATATAACCGATAGTATAATTACTGTCTGCGGCACCGCTTGCAGTGATCGGGTAGCTGGCAGGTAACGATAAATTGTTTGCTGTAGTGATGATAAGAGGCTGAGTTGTCAGGTTTGAAACGGTATCACCGTTAACAAAACCATGAAAAGTCATTGTCAGAACCGGGTTAGCTGATCCGGCAGGTCTGCTTTTATTATCGGCAATGATCGTTAAAGGTGCAGGTGTTACGGTTAATGTTTGTGATATAGTTGTACTTCCATTGCTTGCGGCGATCTTAGAAGCGCCGGTGCTTTTAATATGGATTTTTCCGTTGGTGATTGCGGCCACATTCTGATTACTGCTTGTATAGGTAACGGGGCCGGCGGTGCTGACTGCCGGATCCAGATCAGCTGTTCCATATACCTTTGGTTGTATGGGCGAAAAGCTTAAATCTCCGGTCACCTGGATATTGATCGTTGTTGTGCTATTGCCCGTGGTATTATAGGCCGTTATTGTATAATCTGTAGCAGGTGAAACAACGGTAGGGGTACCGGTTATGCTGCCGGTAGTTGGATCAAAGATCAATCCCGCGGGTAAAGATTTATCAATCGAATAACCTGTTATTGATATTTTCCTTATAGTGCCATTCATAACATCGGCAACATATAAGTTACCGTTCGCATCTACAGCTAAACCGGCAGGACCGCTAAACCGGGCGGCTGTACCGACGCCGTCATTTGAACCGCTAATACCTGTAGTACCGGCAAATGTGGTAACAACGCCAAGCGGGGTAATTTTCCGGATGGTAATGTTGCTGTCATCGCCGACGTAAAGGTTGCCGGCGGCATCAATTGCAATCGCATCTGGCTGATTAAAAGTGGCTGCTGTACCCACCCCATCAGCGGAGCCCGGTGCACCGCTACCGGCAAAAGTAGTGACCTGGCCGTCCGGCGAAATCTTCCGGATGATATTATTGCTGTTTTCAGTAATATACAGGTTCCCGAGCTTGTCTGCTACACAACCCATCGGCCTGAATGTTGCAACCGAATCCGGGCCATTTGCAGAGCCCGCAACTCCAACCCTTCCGGCTACCGTGGTAACTACACCAGCAGGTGTAATCTTCCTGATCAAATAATTAGAATAGTCTGCAACATAGATATTTCCCGCTGCGTCCGTCCCAAGGCCAAGTGGATTGGAAAAAGTGGCTTGTGTGCCGGTTCCATTTGCAGAGCCCGCAACCTGGAGCTGGCCTGCCAGGGTTGATACCGTACCATCAGGAGCTATCTTTCTTATATCTTCATTAGATATTTCATCAACATATACGTTCCCATTTATATCAACAGTCAACCCGCTGATATTGGAAAAAGTGGCGGTTGTTCCGGTGCCGTTTGTTCCACCATATGCACCACTGCCCGCAAATGTTGAAACAACTCCTGCAGGAGTAATTTTCCGGACTATGTTATTCCCGCCATCATTAACATAAATGTTACCCGAAGGATCCACACCCAATGCTGTCGGAAAATAAAACTTCGCCTGCGATCCGGTGCCGTTTGCGTTTCCTGTTACACCGGGAGTGCCTGCCAAAGTACTTACCTTCCCGTAGGTATTAGCCGGCACCGCACCACCCGTATTGACAGGGGCGATCGGCGTAACAGGACTACCTGTTTTTAAGTTTTGAGGACCGGAATATTTTATGTTTGGGGCTTGGCCAAAAGCCGTGTTTAATGATATCAGGAATATGAAAAATACGTTTAGGTAATATTTTAGCATGTGATTTAGTTTAGGTATTCGATTTACTTACCAGCGCTATATTAAAAAAATATAAGCACAATTCAAAATTCGAAAGTTGGTTTAGTAGCAACCTACTTTACGTGGTTATCGGTGAGCTGGTTGTAATTGCGTCTTGTTGATTTTTAAGCTGGTTCCCAAAGCTCTATAGCGTTACCCTCCGGGTCGAGGATATGCACGAACTTACCGTAATCATAAGTAGCTATCTCGTCAATAATGGTCACGCCATCTTTTTTGAGTTGCTCCACCAATGCTACCAGGTCGGCCACGCGGTAGTTGATCATGAATTCTTTTTTTGACGGGTCAAAATATTTTGTATTCGCTGGAAATGTATTCCAGGCGGTAACTCCTATTTGCTCAGCATCATCTTTCTCCCGCCACTCAAAGGTGGTACCATACGCACCTGTAGGCAGTCCCAGGTTTTTGGCATACCAGTCATTCATTCCTTTAGGGTCATCACATTTAAAAAATACGCCACCTAGGCCTGTTACTTTTTTCATGATCAAATGGTTTTTGCTTTTATTCAAGATTACAGCTTTTAATGAAGAAATCAAAGACTGATATCGCTACGAGTTGTCAGATTACCGCTGAATTCTCTTCCGGATCCGGCTCAAAGATGGATTCTTAATTCCCAGGTAAGAAGAAATGTGATACGCAGGAATGCGATCGATGATATTAGGGTGTTCATCCAGAAGCCTGATATACCGTTGTTCGTGTGTAAAAAACAATAACTCCTCGGCCCGTGTCTGTGAATATGTAAAAAACAACTCTGCTAAGAGTCGCCCAAATTTGGCCCAGTTTGGATGGGTTTGGTATAAACCTGTGAGATCGTGATAAGTGATATAAATCAATTCACAATCCTCCATCGCCTGGATGAAATAATGACATGCATTACGGGTAATGAAACTCCGGAATGAAACGATAAACTGATTTTCGGAAAAGAAAAAGATATTGGTTTCCTCGCTGGTATCAGGGTTGCTGTAATAAATCCGGAAAATTCCCTTAACCACTAATCCCAGATCGTTACAAACCACATATTGCATATTGAAAAAGTCGCCTTTTTTAATTTTACGGGGCTTCCATAAAGATCTGGCATCGTCAATATCCTTATCCGTCAGCTCAGCAAAGTTTGTAAGGTGCGCTTTCAGTATTTCATGATATTCGCTCATAGCAGCAGGCTTTTTACTTTAAGCAAGTATAGAAAAAAGATCAGACAGCCTTTTCACGTTCTTTTATAGTTTTTGACAATCTGATAGCCGCGAGAAGGAAATAAAAAGCGCCAAATGCGGAATACCCAGCCAAACTATTGATGCCCATTGTTGGCGAATTTGCCATCGCAATGAATACACTTCCTGCCAGCATGGATTGACCGCCACTAATAATCATTGGCCATTGTCCACCCAGTTCTTTCCGGCGACGCAGACCAAGTATAAGTTGCACAAGACCAGTGACAATAGCCCAGGCGCCGAAAACTATCAGCGCTACAGAAACGCCCTTTTGCAAAGCCAGCGCCACGCCAATAGTTGTAAGTATCCCAATAACTGCGTTTACATATTGCGGATTTTTTGACATTTGCGGTGGATTCGCCTTAATATCTAAATAAGTGGCAAAAACATCCCAGGCCGGATAAATAATGAAAAGAGTTTCGGCTATACTGCTATTGGTTTTAACGAAAACCGAAATCAGGATGACCCAAATGACAGAAAATGCCGTACGTGTAAAATATAACCTGCGAAGAGACCTGGCAGTTTGAACAGTGATTGTTGAGTTAGTTGTGTTTATTGATTCAATTGATGAGTTCATGATGTTGTTCTATTTTTTGTAGAAGCAAATCTAGCGGCTAATCGTCTTGCAGTTTTTCACTTAAGTTAAAACCAAATAACGCTCAACACGGCAACAAAAAAACCTTCAGCTTTCGCTAAAGGTTTTCTATCCGGAGCGGTAACCGATGTGCTACCTATATGTCTCTTTTAAAGAATGATCAGTCCCAAATACCATTCTGCTCAGTAAATATCACGGGCTCGCCACCAGTTACCATAATGGTATGCTCGTGCTGCGCAACATAACCACCTTTATTCCCTGTTAGCGTCCAGCCGTCTTTCCCGGTCTCGGCAATTGTTGATCGTGTTGAAATGAATGTCTCTATCGCTACCACAGAGTTCTTCTTGAAACGTGCAATGTTAAACCTGTCGCAATAGTTGGCAATTTCATGCGGCTCCTCGTGCAGGCTGCGGCCAACACCATGACCAGTCAGATTTTTTATCACTGTATAGCCTGCCTTTTTGGCTTCAGTTTCAATCAACCTGCCAATCTCAGATATCCTTACACCACCTTTAATATTACTGATCGCCTTTTTTAATATCTCTTTAGATGCTTCTACCAATTTACCATGACCATGTATATCCTCTCCTAGCACAAATGAACCGCCATTATCTGCCCAATAACCATTTAGCTCAGCTGACACATCGATATTTACCAGGTCGCCTTCTTTAAGTATCTTATCAGCTGATGGTACGCCATGCGCTGCTTCTTCGTTAACGCTGATGCAAGTATATCCCGGAAAATCATAGGTCAACTTAGGCGCAGAATGCGCACCTACCCGTGTCAGCAATTCGCCACCATATTCGTCAAGTTCTTTTGTAGACATACCTGGTTTGGCATATTCCCGCATCATCTTAAGCGTAATGGCTACAGCATCACTGGCCTGCTGCATTCCAATTCTATCGTTTTCGGTGGATATAGACATCTTTGAATTTTTATCTATTGCAAAATTAACGATAATACATTTAACAGACTTTATCCATTGATACTACCGTACTTGGACTGAATTTATAAAATATCAGAAAAAAGCTGCAATTTTATAAAACCTATCCACATGAAATTACTTACACAATTTATCATCTGTATTTCCTGCTGCTTTGTTAGCGCTGTTTCACTGGCAGCGAAGGTAGATACTGTTGCTATACCCAGTAAGGTTATGCATAAAACATTTAAAGCGGCAGTGGTATTACCTGATGTCTACAACTATTCGTCCGCCTCTTTACCTGTGGTTTATTTGCTGCATGGTGGCGAAGGCAGCTACCGCGATTGGCTTTCAAAAACTGCCGATAAGCTATTAATACATAAAATGGCCGATGAGTACGGGATAATTATAGTGACGCCTGATGGTGGTGGGATGAGCTATTATTTTGACAGTCCAATAGATAAATCAAGCCAGTTCGAAACATTTATTTCAAAAGAAGTAGTGCAACATATTGATTCCGCTTACCGCACCATCCGTGATCGTAAGGGGCGCATTATTGCAGGGCTATCTATGGGCGGACATGGGGCATTTTATATAGCTACCCTGCATCCGGATGTTTATTGCGCTGCAGGTGCCATCAGCGGGGTGATGAATATTAACGTTGCTAAATGGAACGTTCCTGCAGATTTTGCAAAATCCCGGCGGCTGAATTTTGAACATTTACTTGGGCCCGAAAAAGAAGGAACATCGCCATGGCCCAGCTATTCAGTAGTCGATCTGATAAATAAAATGAAAACAAATGATGTAAAGCTCATTTTTGATTGTGGCGTGGATGATATTGTTATAACCCCCAACCGTGAGCTGCATCAACTACTAATGACAAATGGCATCCCCCACGACTATACAGAACGCCCTGGAAAGCACAACTGGCAATATTTCGAAAATTCTGTGCCATACCAATTCCTGTTTTTTCAGAAAGTTTTTAAAGCGAATGGGAGTCTAAAACAATAAATATGATATCATTTAAAGTATGCCTTCTTTCTATCATCATGCTATCTGGTTATCAGCATTCTGATGATAATATCGTAGTAATTGCGAAAAACAAAAAAGTCGTAATAATTGGTAAAGCTTTAAATTGTAAAGCCGGGGCAGCCGTTATCACAGCAGATGACACACCATATTACCTTGACGGGAAGGAATTCTGGAATAAAAAGTTCTATGGAAAAAAAATCAAGGTGTCGGAAGCTCTGGTCATATTTAAATTAAAAAAATCCAGCTCCCCTCCAGCGCAGGAAATATTAGAAAAAAGAGTAATCAAAAAACCAAAATGGGAGTTGGTTAAGTAGGGGCAATCAAAGTTGCCACTGAAAATAAAAAAGATCTTAAGACTTTCGACTTAAGACACTTAACTTTTAAAAGTAGCCCAAAACTTACAAAACCTGGACTTTTTTGAGAATGATTTAGCCCTGGCAGCGGCAATAAATGACGATACATGGGCCTCTATAGGTTTGAAGGCAGGCTGTCATGGCAACCTGCCTTTTTTGCCAAAGTTCAGCTTTTGTTGTTGATGGTTATTCCCGCTTCGAAATCAGTACCGGAGGAAATTTCTTCTTTTAATGTCTTGCATCATGGTTTACGTTTAAGGTTGTCCATTGATCGCTTTCAGCGCATTGATGGAATCTTCGTTCTTTGGGTTAATCTCCAGTGACTTGCGATACATGGCGATTGCCCCGGCCTTATCCCCATTTGCCTTCAAGGCGTCTCCATAGCTGTTAAACACATTATCACTTTGCGGGTAAAGGCGCGTGTTTAGTTCGAGCATAACCAATGCCTGCGGCAAATGCCCGTGCTCCATGAATTCGTAACCGATGTTATTCATATCGTTTTCGGCCAGGATATATGCGGCCGTGTCCGTTTTGTGCTTATTCAGAAAATCTTCGGCTGCGGTTTTACCGTCTTTGTACAATATTTTGGCATAGGCTTTAGTGAGGGACAATTTGATCGGCAGCGGTTCCTTGCCGTTCAGTATCCGCATCGCGTTCAGACCCTTACGGTACAGCTTCTCACCGTTGGTATTATCGAAGGCCACCACCAACTGGTCCTTGCTGAGGTTACGGAAAAAGATGGTGGCGCAACCCGGCGTTCCTCCGGTATGCCAAACGACCTTCCCCATCGATTCATCCTCGAAGATAAACCAGCCCATGCTGTCAAAGGCTTTACCCATGCCGCCGATGTCGAGCCAGATCCGCACGGGTTCCCCGTTAGACAATTTGGCCGGGGTCGTAGCGGCGATAAGGGTCGCCGGCTTTAACAATTTACCGGCTTTAAGGGCCCGGTCAAATTTGAAAAAATCACCCGTAGTAGAAACGTTATTGCTGGCTCCTACCAGCACCGATTTGAAATAACCGCTTTTGCCGTCGGTAAGCCGGATACGCTGAGCCTCGTAGGTTTGCGGGTAATCGTAATTCTCCGCATAATCAGGGTTCGGGCCATTGTTCAGCAGGGTATTCCGCGCATAGGTGGCGTTCATACCTGCCGGCTCCCAGATATGTTTTTTGAGGTAAGTATTGAAGGGTTCCCCGGATGCCTTTTCCACCAGCAGGGCGAGCAGATCGTAGCCCATATTGGAATACCACCATTTCTCGCCGGGCTGCAGTTCCAACTTAATTTTCGCCTCGGCGACGGCAGGGACCTCATCGGCGTTGGTCATCACCTCGATGTTGTGTTTCTTTTGGTATATACTATTGCATTGGCCAAGCTGCTGGTCAGAATATCCCGATGAATGCGAAAGCAGCTGCCGGATGGTGATCTCCGGATAGGGAAAGGCCGGGAAATAAGCCGCGTAAGTTTTATCAATATCGATCTTTCCCTGCTCCCAAAGCTGCGCCACCGCCAGGGCGGTAAAGGTCTTCGCGATGGAAGCAAGCTGAAATTGCGTATACGCCGTATTGGGTTTTTTATCCTCGAAGCGGGCGTAGCCAAAGGAAGCCTGGTAGATTACCTTCCCTTTTTCGGCAACCAGTACGTTGCCATTGAACGCGCCTTTGGTATGGTAATACGTATCCAGTTGTTTTTTGATATTCTGTGCATGGACCGGCGCTGCCAGCGCAAATAATAAAAGTGCCGGCAGTAAACTTTTATAAGACGTGCATTTTTTCATGCCGCTAAATAACATAACGCCATCGATTTAAAATAGAATGGATTTTGCCTGTTACAGTTTTTGGTAGGCTTTGGGCAAAAAGTGGGTGAGTTCCCGGAAGTTACGGGTAAAATGGCTCTGATCCGCAAAACCGCAACAATGGGCCACCTCCGTTAAAGACAGTGTACTGGCAGGGATCAGGCGCAAAGCATGCTGTATCTTTAGCTTACGCCTGTATTCGCCCAGCGTACAGCCCATATAAGTTGAAAAGTGTTTGGATACAGTAATGGGATTAACGCCGGAAAGCCCGGCCAGTTCCTCCAGGCCCGGGTACTGCTGCCAGTTATCCTGTAAAAAGGAGACGATGGTTTTCAACCATTGGGGTGCTTGTTTTTCAGGCAGCTTTTTGGTATCCGAGAGGAGTTCCAGTAACAACATTTGAATGGCAGCCGCTGAAAAATGATCGGCCTGCGCGGCCTCGTGGTACATTTTGAGCAGACTAAAACCGGCGTCCGGATGCCGTGTTATCTTTTCCAGGTCGTTTTCTCCCAATTCGTATCGCCGCATAAACTCCCCGGTGATCTCCAGGTTAATATTTTTGGAGGGATGGCTGGTGTGCAGGTTGCGGTGAAGTTCCCCTTGGTGATAAAAAAGGAGCGTCCCCGGCAACGCAGCGGTATCCCTTTGTTGACGTTCTTCCCGGTTACCGCCTTTAATGATCAAGCTGATATGGATATTTTCGTGGGCGTGCCAGCCTTCAAATACTTTGTTATGGTATTCCGTTTCAGTCAGTATGATACCCCCCGCATCATAGCTCTGCCTATTGTTGCCTAAATACTGGCCTTTGCTTAAATTGATCATTCCCGAGGTGCTGTCCGAAAGTAGACTTACCTGCGCCACTTTTCGTTACAGATTTAATAGTTAAAGTATAAAAATAGCTGATTTCATTGCTAAAGCCCATAAACGTTTTTTACACAAATCATGTTGCCTTCAACGACCGTCGATTCGCTTTGATCTATAACTCTTATCGCATCTAAAAATTGCTGTCGACTTTCGGGTATCGGGTGAGGCTGGCCGTTATAGTTCAACAGTATTGGGGTTGTTATTAGTGTATAGTATGTGCAGTGGTTGATGGAAACTAGGTGAAAATAAAAAGCCTTCAGAAAAATCCGAAGGCTTTCGATATCTTTTTTTATGATCTCCCATGCTTATCACATGGATGGGAGATTTAGTAGCCCCGACGGGAATCGAATTTTATATTTTCCCTGTTGGTTTACAGTATCTTATGTGGATGCAATAGAACTACGCACCGAATTACACACTATAATATTGATGCCGATTTGTGCAAATCTTATTTTATAAATCTACAAAAATTATTTGAATCTATCGATTTTTGAAAAGTTATGATAACGTAGTGCTTTAATTTCAGCAAAAATCTACTTCGACAAAAAAACGTTTATACCGACCTACCATTCGTTCGCCGAACGCTCATGTGGCTTAGAGGCCTCAAAACGCAAAGTTTGATTCAACCGTTAAATATAAAGTTCAAGAAAGACACGAGTCGTATTTATCCAGTTATCAGCAGGGCTGACTCGCGCAAGTTAGCGTGCCTATTTTTAAGGGGGAAAACATTTTTTATTCTGAGAAAAGTCAGTCTTGCAACTAATGCGTTATCATATTTGTTGTTTTTCAAATGGGCATTTATTTTTAGGAATAACGAATTTGAGGCTCCAGCAGAAATATTATATCCCCAACTTATTTCTCCATATTTCGCCAGTTCCTGTGCATGGGTCATCCACCCCGATTGGCACCAATACCGATAGTACGAGCAGTGAAGCCTATTATCACGGGGTCAAACACGAGGATGGTTATTACTTCCGGAGCAGGTTCCCCGAGCCATCATAAGTGTAATTGATATACCGTTTGGCAGAAAGTCACGAGTACTCTGCCTGCAATCCTCCACTGCATACCCGTGCCAGTTTGGGAAACAATGCAAGGGGTAAGTTAGCTAATGGAAATTTGATTGGTAATTGGACAATGCCTTTATGATTCTAACATCGTACTTTTTTTTAATAATTTCTTTTTTTAACTTCTCAAAATACTCTATTTTTTTTCTGGGATCAATAACATAAACATGGCCATCTATAGTTACTGAATAACTATTACCACTCAAAAGTTTTGGCTTTAGATCAATGATGAAGAAAGATTTATTTTCGTTAATAAAATTAACTAGCCCCGAAAAGCTTTTACTATCGGTTACAAGACGATCATATTTAAAAGTCATCTCACTATCTATTTGTAGTTTGCTCAAGGGTTTTTTTAATACGAAACTAGCCAATGCTGTATCTGAATGTTTTGTAGCAGTAATTATTTTCTCTTCAGTTATTAAAAGCGGTTTCAAATAACCTTTTTCCGAGTTTAATGCTTGAATAATAATATAGTGGTTACCAAACTTTGCAGAATCTAAGTTTGACGTGAACCATATCAACAAGACGATAATCATTTTTCTCATATGAGGGGATCAAAAGTTTTTTGCAATTCGTTATCATTTATGTTATTTTCCAGAGGTCGTCGAAAATTATTTGGGTTTAAAAAGGTGCACGTGTCCAACTGAATCCAACCAATACCCCCAAGTAATTGTTGCCAAAGGGGTTACCGCCCCTTGTTCATTTATGCCAACTACAGTCGTTGTTGCCATGAAATATAATTCATTATTTGGATGATCGTTCATGGCTATAGTGTAACCTCTACTATTTGCTATTATCGTTGAGTAATCAACTTGGTATTTCGTCAAATAATAAGGCAAGTTATACCCATCTGGATGAGATTTCAATTTTGTGCCGTCAAGTTTAGTATCTACTACAGTCTGAACCCAATTATAACTCGAAAAAGTTTTACCTGTATTCTTATAATATATCTCCATATCAACGCCAAGAACATTTTTATTAATTGAGTAAGTAAATGGCCCAACTTTTCCTATACCCCCCTGATAATCATCATTTCCCAGATGTACATTGACAGTAGTATTGGTTACACCGACACCTACTGCATCAACCTTGTCATAATTATAAGAAAGTATTGTGCCTCTATTAGTTAATGACATGGTGCTTTGAACACCTGAAGCGGCCATATTTGCGATATAATTGTTATATGCCGTTTGCACGTTGCCTGCAGTGGTATAACTCCATCCGTTTGAATTGTTTATTGCCTTTACTGCATTGCCAAATGCCCTGTCGTCGCTAATTACAGCCCCACCGCTACTAGTTGCGCCGCCACCACTATCCCCGCCGCCGCTACCACCTCCGCCGCCGTCACTAGCGTCAGAGTTGTCACCAGGATCAGTGAACTCACGGTCTTCAGTTATTGGTCCGTTATTATAAATGTTAACTACGTTTTGCCACTGAGCCGCCGTTAAATCCCCCATCGGGTCATTAAATGTAATCGGGTTATTGTTTGAATACTGATAGGTGGTCATAGAATGGGCCGACTCTGCTATAGGGTCAACTGCAACAAACTGCATGGTTGCTGCATCATAGTTGCGGTAAAAAGTTTGATAATAATCCGGTGAATCGGCAAAATCATTCTGCCATTCTGAGCCGCCGTTATACAGCTGTTTGTTAGGGATGGTTGGCGTCGCTACCGGGCTATTCGGCATGATCAGTCCCGAAGGGTAATAGCTATTCTCCTGTTTAACCACAATCTTTCCTGATCCGTTGTTCTGGAAGCTGAGCCTTGCGTTGCCTTGCTGGTCACCGATCACAAACTCCTGAGTAAGGGTTACCGTACCGCCTGTTCCGGTGTTCAGCACCCTGCCTTCCGGCATCGGGAAGTATGCCAGTACTGCTGTTCCTGCTCCTGTTGTGGTGTAAACAAATCCGTCAATGTAATCAGTAGTGGTCACAATTGTGTTGTTATCGTATTGCCGTTTCCGGAGTAAGGTGCCGTCTGCAGTATAGGTGTAGTCTATCCAGCGGTTAGCACCTAAGGTGAAGGCGATCTTGTCCGTTTTGTTCAGCACATTATACAGTAAAGACACCTTTTCATCTCATCCATACTATAAATATGAGAACCTGGTGCAGAAGTTTATGCCAACATCAGCTAATCAGTTATGGGTAAGCGATATCACTTATATCCGCCTTAGTCAAGGCTTTGCCTACCTGAGCCTGGTAACAGATGCTTACAGCCGTAAGATCGTCGGGTTTGATCTGTGTGAGCGTATATCAGCTAAAGGCTGTATTGCCGCTCTTAAAATGGCGCTGAAGCAAAACCCTGACAGAAGCCTGGGGCTGATACATCATTCGGACAGGGGCATACAATATTGCAGTAATAACTATGTGAAACTCTTACAGCAAAACCGTATTGCATCAGCATGACCCAAAGCGGAGATCCAAGAGATAACGCTTTGGCTGAACGGGTCAATGGCATTCTTAAAGATGAACTGCTGGAGCAACGCTACGAGCATTACCGCAGAGCCAGATTGGGGGTAGTTGATGCTATCTGTATTTACAATAATCACAGGCCGCATAGCAGCATCGATATGCTAACACCGAATATAGCACATCAGCATTCTGGGGAGCTAAAAAGAAGGTGGAAGAGCTATTATCCAACCTCAAAAGCGAAGGAGGTGATAATGGATGGTTGAAGGAAAAAAAGAAGCAAAAAAAGAAAAACGCATTAAGATGTGGACTACGCTACGCGTTCCCCACATCTTAACACGACAAACAAACAACAATAAATCTTTAATAAGTGTCAACCTATTACAGGACTAATCTTAAAAACATATACTTGTATAATCGAAAAGTGTCAATTTTTTTCAGGACGAGACACGCCGTGAACGCTCGTGAACACTCCCTGATCCGGCACAAGGTACTTTCATAAAAAGTACGAGCTTTTGCGTTTACATTACCAACTTCTTTGATACATGGCATAAAGGTTCTCCAAGGGAGTCCCTCGGACAGGCATTTAGATGATTTATAATCTACAAAAAATAAGCGGATGGCACCTTAATACCATCCGCTTTTACTTATTTTTTAGCCCTATGCTAAATAGGATATTTGATTTTCAATTGGTTAACCAATCACCAACTGCTTTGATACACTACCTTGAGCTTGCCATCTGTCTGGTAGTTGCAAACTATAGGCATATCCGTCCGAAGTCAGAGACATTCGGACAGCATAGGAGTAAACTACGAACAACTTGGGGTTGTATATACAGATATCCGAAACTCTTAAAAACAACAAATCCCGGCTGGTGTGGCCGGGCCTGCTTGAAGTAATTTAATCAATTGGTGGTCGAGGTTCTAATTGATTAATTTTATTATATAAGTCTTTATCTGTTTTTCTTTTAACCAACAAACCGATGATTATAAAGAAGCTCATAAAAGACAGTCCAAATGTTTTAGGTGCTAAAACAAAGTGAATGACTATTGCAACAACAGCCAAAATAGCTACACCGAATAGGACAAATGCGCCAGATTTTGTTGTTAAAAAACCTGGTTTTAAGGCTATCTTATCTCCAGGCTCTTTATCCGAATTGTATTGCCTAACATAATAGTAGAATACGCTGAAAACACTTTTCTCATTTATGATTTGCTCTTGGGTCTTTTCCTCTTTAAAAGACAAGTTATTAGTTGATCCGTCACGTAGGCCTATTGTAAGGTAGGTTACTTCTGAAGAAAATGAACATTTAAAATATTCCATTTCTGCCCAAGGAATAGTTGCTTGTTTTATTAAACCGTCATTTTTGATATCATACTCTTGTATAATAAAGCTTTGATTATCAAATATTAATTCAATATTTCTTGTAAAAACCTCTTTGAAACGCTTTTGAAATAAAAAAGGTACTATACTAATAACAATCCAAATTACCACACCCAAACCGGGCATGTGTAACGGTCTAATAATTAGAATTAACAATCCTGTGAGTAAGGCATAAACAGGGAAAGCATATAAAAATGCCTTTAAAGGATTATATGTTTGGCTGTTATATAAAGTTTTTTTGTTTTCCATTGTTCTATTATTTTGCTGGATGCGTTGCATCCCATATATCATAAGACAGACTTCCCGCAGCTATAGCAAGACCTACTGTCCCATCCCATGCTTCACCGAGCCCGGTGAATTCTGATATTACTCCTAATCCTGCAAAACCTAAGGCTACTCCGTCTCGCCATGTTGCATTTCCATTAAATATATGGTAAAGAGCGGGAGCACCACCCGCAATTGCGCCTATAACTGTCCCACTATGAGTAAACGCTTTAAATGCTTTGCCTTCAATCGAACTCCCTTGTAAAACCTTATTAATAACATTAGCTTTAGTCATGGATACACCAACAGCATCCATACCTGTAGTTACAACGGAAGGCGCGCTCCCAGGTGCGGGTGGCGCTGGCATTCCTGCTCATCCATTTTACTGCCGAGACCTTGCAGTATGTATGGTAGTTGCAAACTACACTCATAATCGTCCGAAGTCTGAGACATTCGGACGACACACTATGGATGATGACATGGTTATCTCGGCAAAGGGACAGGCTTAGTCGAGCGGGGGTAAAAATTTAGAAGCTAAATAAGCGGCAATTACTAAATTAGAAATAATAAATAAAGACATCCCAATTACAATCCATGTACCCCTTATTGAACCAACAACTTTTGATCCATTACCATAGCTATCCTTATTTAATTAACCCCTCATCTTAATGTATCTATTTTAAAAATACTATTGTTGTTACCAAATGGCCTGTCTCCAATCCATAAATTAAACTTTTTTGAATACATTGACATTCCTTTCATTGGCTTTGCATCTAAAAATATTCCTGCCCGCTTATTATACATAACAAGAAAAATTTCATAATACATTCGATAATAATCAATTCGTTTAAGATTTGAGTCCCCTATTGTATTAAAAAGCCTGACCATATCGATGTAGTTCTGAGATGTAAAATTTGTCCAATCACTCATTAATTTCATATATGTTGACACCTTTTTATTAAATTCGGTTTTTGTAATTGGAATACCCACGGTCGTGTCATTTTCACGGATAAGTCGAATAGAATCCTGCCCTTTAGTAATATTGATACTCATTATTAAAAGAACAATTGTTGTTAAAATATATTTAAACATTTTCATTTATAATTTTATTAATGTGTGAATTGATAACCAGGATAATCATGCTTAATAATTTTTATTGCATCGGAAGAGACATTTGGGTTAAAGGTCGCATTGTTTAAAACCTGAAAGCCACTAGGTATTACTGGACCACCATTAATACTCAATTTATAATTGTCATAATTCCAAGAAAAGCCACCGAGTAATTTATCTTTACCTGAGCCATTATAATTTGTCGCGACAAGAATGACTTGGAACATACTTATATCATTATAATAGCCGCCAGTCTGATGATCATCTATATAAAGTGACCCGCTAGAGCCACTCCAACTTACGCCACTAGCAAATTCTTCCGGTGTCAAATAATACGGCTCTCCTGGTTGAGCAGGGTGGCCCATTTGCTTCGCATAAGGGGAGTTTACCCCGCCGTCTACAAATGCAAGATCACCCGACAACCCGCCGCGGCCTTGATAAACTTGTATAACCTGAAGCCCGGATGCATTTATCCCATTAACACTGAAGGTGGCCATCATTGTATTAATTTCTACGTGACCTGATAAAGAAACAGCTTCCTGATTAGCCCCTGTTGAAAAACTAATCGTATGTGCTATTGCATTAGCATAAAATCCGCTGGAGTTGTAATAGTTGGCCTCTTCCCAATATTTTAATGATACACCACCCGATAAATTAATGCTATTAATTATTTTTGCACCGTCTCCATTTTGGATCGAGGCTTCTAGTCCGGCCTGATTTGTTTGTGAAATTCCGTTGCCGGAAACGGTACCATTGGTAAAGTCGATATTAGCTACTACCCCTGTCCCGGTACCCGTCATGTCATTGTATAAACCAGATGTCCATGCATTAAAACCATCATCAGGTATACCTAGTCCGGCAGGATCATTTCCCCCTCCACTATCTGCCGGTAAAAAAGGCATCGCATTTGCACCATCATTTGCACCATTTGGCGCGATGGGCTGTGACATTTTACTAGGATCAAGCAGGTTCCCCATCGGATCATTATTCATCACCGGATTGTTCCCCGCATACTGATATGTAGTCATACTTTCTGCACTTTCCGCCATCGGATCCACCGCAACAAACTGCATGGTCGCCGCATCATAGTTGCGGTAGAAAGTTTGATAGTAGTCCGGCGAATTAGCAAAATCGTTCTGCCACTCTGAGCCGCCGTTATAAAGCTGCTTGTTCGGAATGGTTGGCGTTGCTACCGGGCTATTCGGCATGATCAGGCCCGAAGGATAGTAACTGTTCTCCTGTTTAACAGCAATCTTTCCTGAGCCGTTGTTCTGGAAGCTAAGCCTTGCATTGCCCTGCTGGTCACCGATCACAAACTCCTGCGTAAGGGTTACCGTTCCGCCCGTTCCGGTATTCAGCACCCTGCCTTCCGGCATTGGAAAATATGCCAGTACTGCTGTTCCTGCGCCTGCCGTGGTGTAAACAAAGCCGTCAATGTAATCAGTAGTAGTCACAATTGTGTTGTTATCGTATTGCCGCTTTCTAAGCAAGGTGCCATCTGCACTATAGGTGTAGTCTATCCAGCGATTAGTACCTAAGGTAAAGACAATCTTGTCCGTTTTGTTCAGTACATTATACGTCAAATTTAAGCCTTTATTCGGATCAACCGTCAT